>Ga0209372_1000017_pt1 | contig 115850 bp, 85 predicted proteins | sample AgamicAtPe_FD_187170 | JGI IMG/M metagenome (GOLD analysis project Ga0209372, IMG submission 187170) | Agave microbial communities from Guanajuato, Mexico - At.P.e (SPAdes) (version 2) | ecosystem: Host-associated > Plants > Phyllosphere > Phylloplane/Leaf | place: Guanajuato, Mexico... | reverse complement strand
CAACAACAACAACAGGCTCAAGCCAGAACGTCTTTGTTTCTACACCACAAGTCCCCATCCATGGGCGACGACGGCCACCACAAACCCCAAAGCCAAGTGATATTTCATGACAACAAGCTGCAGCAACAGCAGCAGCAACAACAACAACAGCTACAATACTCCGCCACCAGTGACCAGGAGTGTCAGAGGCGCCAGCTCGCTTCGCAGCTGCATACGCAGGCTAGCAAAGAGCAAACGAACCTCACCTCTAGTCAATCAATGACTCAGGGCGACTTCAACCGGTTGAGGCGAAAGTCTGAACACTCTGGCCTGAGTCTAACGAGCGAAGTAGGATTAGAGAGCCTGAACTTGGACTTTGAGGCCATGCTCATGAGCGATGGCCAAGGTCTAACGAATAATAACAACAACATGAATAATCAACTAATGCAGAAGCATCAACCACCTGGCCAGAACATTGATAAGCTCTTGAGAACTTTAGTTAATCAACAAAATGCTAATAATGGTGACAACTTTTGTGACAAGCCCAATAATGGCAGTGATATGTCGTCAAGTATCGGCTACGGCCGGCAAGCCCAGCAAGCTGATGGTCAGCAGAACAAAGATCCACTATTTATGGTTCATAACAGATCGGAGGACAACATATACGAGGAGATCGATATTATGACAATGACTCGGTTGCAATCGGAGTATCCAGTTGACTCCATTAGCTTACATAGTGACACATGGAAAAAGAAGAACGCCAAAAAATTTCTTAGCGCAAGTTTCACTAGATGGTTCAGCACTCGAAAGAAATCATCGAATTCTCAAAACTCTGACCAAGAAGATAACCCCTACATCGATTCTAAATCTATCAAACGACCTAGATTAATCTCGTTGCCAGACTCAATGCCAGATAACCTGACACCAGAAAAGTTAAAACGCCGCCTCATTGTGGGTTCTATTGTCGACTCAGAAAACTCTTACACCAACTCTCTATATCGGCTGATCTACGAATATAAGAAACCTCTGGAAGAATCTGACCCACCTATCTTGAGTACAAATAAGATAAGTATTATATTCTTCTGTTTGGACCAGATCCTTCAGTTCCACAAATTGTTCGGCCTGGCTTTGAGTCACCATGTACAAGAATGGGACGAAAAAGAAATGATCGGCTCAGTATTCACCACGAGTTTTTCTAAACCAATGGTATTGGATATTTACTCAGGCTTCATAAATAACTTTACAAATGCAATGGAAACTGCAAGACGTGCCTCCAAGTCCAAAGCTTTCGCCCAATTTCTACACGACAAATCTGTAGCTAGCCCGGACAGGTTAAGCTTTTTTGGTTCGATGGTAAAACCGGTGCAAAGGTTTCCCCAGTTCATCTTGTTACTCAGTGATCTATTGAAGCACACCCCATTCAACCATCCCGACAGAATGCCATTGCAAAGAGCTTTGACTGAACTAGAATCGTTAGCGGATAGGCTTAACGAGCGAAAGCGAGATGCTGAACGTCATTTTGCGGTCAAGCAATTGTTGAAAGATCATCTCAATGAATCCAATGCTCATTCGCAACGATTTTTACTCCGCCAAGACGACACCTGTCTTTTAGATATGGATCCTAGCACAAACACTATCTTGAAGAGCAAGAGTCGTAAAATTTACTTATTGAATGACATGTTAATATGCGTTAGCACACCCTCAAACCGTCTCAAGTTTGCCGTTTCACTGGCCGACATCACAGTTATAGAAAGTATAACACCTGCCATAAGCAATCTTCTAGCCCACTCTAATTTTAAAAATTTGAATGACAGTCCAAACGCCCCACCTTCGCCTCAAAATTATACTATAGAGCGAATGGAATGTGAGCGTCAGAGTCTAGTGCATGATTTAGAACTTATGATGAGGATTTCTGCCTTGGTTACCTCGCTAAGATTTCAGTATAATGGTTTGAATCCAGCCATGCCAGAGCAAATATGTATGGGTATCCGGGAGGAGATACGAAAGAAAGAATTTCAAATGACGCTCATCGATCGGAGTTGTCTACAACTTCGTCTTCACTCCAAGAATCACAAAGATACACTTGTTGTGCAGTTTAGCACACCAGAATCAAAAAGGGATTGGTTAATTGATGTTAGATTAACTAAATTGGCCCTAGATCGAGCTAACAATCCTGGCTGGGAAAACGTTACCGACAATCCACCTCCAACTCATCAAGCTTCTCTCTGCTCTATCGGTCAGAGAGTGCCACTATTTGTTAAATCTCTTGCAATCTTCAAGTCAGAACAAAGTCATCTAACATGCGCACTTCATTACTATTTGAGACAAGCACCTTTCATCGGCGAAAACCCCGCGGGTGTTCTTTGGATATGTAACGTCAACGTTGGAGCATCCTCTCTAGGTGCTCTAGCGACAAATGGAGCGGAAGTCAGCCTGATACACTCTTACGAGCTGTCTGATTCTCATGTCACTTGCTTAGAGTCAGTCGGGTCGACTCTTTGGATTGGCTTGAGACAAGGTAGGATCATTGTTATCGATGCTAACTCGCCCGGAGAGTGGATTCAATTCGCCTCGCTCGACGTTCAAAGTGAAGTTACATGCATAAAATACTACGGTCATTTCGTCTACGTTGGATTAATCAGCGGCATCGTAGCCGTATTCGACGCAATCAATTTTGACAAGCCCTACTTGATCCAACTAAGTCAACTACCAGTGACTTGTCTAATGCCTATAAACGAGGAAATATTTGCCTGCTCCCACAACAGAATTTGGAGAATTAGAGACACCAACATTGTAGACAGCCTAACTGTTCAAACTGATAACATAATCCCTCTCGAGGAGGAACCAAAACCAAACTTGTTGGCCCACTGTGGTAATGGCATATGGGTTAGCTTGTTAGATTCACCGATCGTCAAGTTATATCACGCTGAGTCTCTGAAGCATTTAGTTGATATAAATGTAGGAACTAGCATCAGACGTGTTCTCAACGACTTCAAGGAGGAAATCAAAATCACTGTTACGTCCATGATGGCCACCCGCGGACTATTATGGATCGGAACCAATGTCGGTATGATTGCGACATTAACACTACCCCGTCTTCAAGGTGTACCTCTTGTCTCTGGAAGCATAAACGTCGCGCTACATCGCTTCTTGGGGCCCGTAAATATTTTGTTAAACCTTTCGGCTGGCTCTGAATGTGTCCCACAACTTCCGTTCAACAATAGATACAACCAACAAGCAAGACCCAACCATGTGATCAAAAATGAGGATGCAGAGGCCATCTATGGCCAGTACGCAGACTTGATGAATGTAGGAGATTATATCACCTCAGGCAGAAAGTCTAGCAATCTAGGTGAGGGTCAGGCGGATAGAATGGCGTGGGATTTTCCGAGTGTCAATATATCCAGTATGAATATTTCAGATGATTCGGGTTCCACAGCTTCAAGTGGGGCCATCTATCAAGACGGTGTACCTCGGGGTATGAAACAAGTACAGAACAAGAATGTTGTGATCAATAATTCCAACATTAATCAGAAGAGCCAGCAACCGTCTGGTCAACAAATACCTCAGGGTCAACTTGTCAACAATAACTTGGGGCAACCTGTGGCAGCTAACCAGATAAGTGATCTCAACCATGTTTATGATAAGGCTCAGAGCCAATCTGTCACATATAATCAAGGATCTCTTAACGGTATTCAGCCGATATCACAAAATTTATCGGACGGGATTTCCTTGGAACAACTTCAGCATCGTCAGATGCTGTCGGAATCACAAACTCAGCTGACTAAGATCGAGCATTCAAACTCACAAGTCGATTACGGATCTCAATCATGTGCAACATCTAGCAAACTTTACGACCAACCTGCACAATTGATTCAACAACAGCAACAGATTATACAGCAATCGAGACAAACCATGGCTAATCAAGTCAATGGGGGCATGCTCAATAACATGCAGGCACCGAATTCGAATTATGGAATTGTTGGAACTAAGGTCAAGACGTTTATGGGAAACAAGACCGTATTAGTGCTGGCTGGTGGTAACGGTTATCAGCGGATGGCGCTCGGAGACAACAAGCCATTCGGAGAACATGCCCATTGCATCATCTGGGAGTACAAGGCATGATTTACCCATCGCTTTTGAGAATGAATATAAATATAACATTCAACTACAATGGGAGATGTTTATTTTTCGGTAATTTTCAACTGTGGGGGCATTTTGCATTACTATTCTCATAGTCTAGTCTCCTGCAACGATCGGCCGAGCTCTAGAGCGCGAGTGAAAGCCAGGCGAGAATTAGGGTAACTCCACCATATGGCGCGTATTTCGATACGCTTTTATCATCTGTGATGGCATAATAGTAGCAGGATCCTGAGAAAATAATAGTTCCTGCAAGGAACAAGCCTCCGGCTAGATTCGATTTCCTAGCGAACGGGGCACTCATAATGGCGAGCGCGTGAAGGAAATGATACTTGTTAGCTGTTTCAAAAACAGCCTTCCTGTTGTCATGTATCTCTTTTCTCGGGTACACCACATGAGCCTTAAAATGGGAGCGATTTAGAGTGTTAGCATCTAATTCATATTTAATTTTTGTCGTTTGGTACATACTCATTCCCATTCAAGTCAGTCATCAACACTTACCCCATAGGCTCCGATCGCAACGGCACTAGCCCCCATGACACCTGCGATGGCTGCCCATTTCCTCATGTTCGGGGGTAGGGAGTAAACTGTTTCCCTTACCAAAACTTGCGGGGCCGAGCTGCCACCACCTGTCCCTTTCTCTATGATTTTAAGTATCGGTTTCAGTGTCCAGACAGCTGTCCCAACAGAGGCATTGATCACGCTGGATGTTAGGCTTGCGATCTGATCCATAGTATTTCGGCCGATCGGAATAAGCCTTTAAGTTCTCTTTTTCTTACTTATACCTGCAGCGACGATGGTTTTGTCCAGTCGAATAGGTTTATCCGAGCTGCAGGAAAGAGTCAACCACTGGTCTGTAACTTGCTTGTTGCTGTGTGTTGGTATTACGTATGACAAGCAGGGTGAGGGTGTATCAAAATGGTACAGGGATAAGCCTACGAGAAGTTTAGTATGTATTGGTTTGGTGTCATTCGGGCATAACGCGTGCAGTCTGAAGGTTTAAATTTCACCACGCGAAATTTGGCGATGAGTCATCAAATTGCAGAATTAGACGCGTAAACAAAGCGATCAGCTGTTGTGCTGGCTACGAGATCATCTTGTTAATCCGTGACTACATCGCGCATAGCATAGATTAGTAGCGCCATACGTCGATTTGCATTGTGAGTGGCTCACATCAGAGCCAGGTTCGCGCTAGACTCTCATGGTAACGGATATCCAGATGGCTAATTCCCGAACTCAAGACTTGGCCGAAGTAACATAATCCTGAACGCTCACGACGCTCATGATTGAACAGTCCGTTCTTCCTCTCTGCCCACCATTATCGGCTAAATTGTGAGCACCATGAGAACCTCTGGTCGGACACTGGTCGATCTGTCATAGATGAGGGAAGAGATCGTCGGATAGGTTTTTGTCGCAATCAGTGGAGCGGATTGGCTTCGCGCCACTACTGTATTCAATTAAGTCTAGCGAGCCAACGACCCATGAACGATGAGCCGGACCTGCTGACACAGCCAGGTGGTGTCCAAGTCCAGTGGATGATAACAATGGTTCTCTGGCTGGTGGGCGGGCAAATGGACGCTGGGAAACAACATGCACACACTGAGAGGGAGCAAGTGAACTTAGGGATGGCAGAGGGACGCGTTGTTGGTCGTCCGATGTTTATAGTTTGTCGAGATTTGAACTTTGGGAAAGGAGGGAGGGAGGGAGGGAGAGCTGAATTTGGTCGTCGCAGCCGTCTTCGTCTCGACACAATGGACAATATGATTTGATGGCGATGATTATGAACAAAGTGGCGTTGGCAGGACACTCGAGCTTGGCCGGACTGAGCTGAGCAAAGGCGGGCTGACACGCCAGCAGCTGCGACGCTCACTAACGGCGCTGCCCCAAACTGAAGCCAACATGTTTGGCTAGCGAGTTTGCGAGCCAGCAAGTTTTGCCATGTCGAGGAGCCGTTCGCTTTCTTCCGGTTTGAAAGCTGACGTTGAAACAATTGCTCATTTCCTCCCCAACTCTTTCTCTAACACTATCCACTCTTTTGCCCATCCTACAGCTCCAACTTTGTGCTGGCTTCGAAAAACTCGGCTGTAAGAGCAACAGCGATGGCGGCAACAACAGCAACAACAACAACAACATCAACAATGGAGAGTGATGTTGACGGTTTGCCTTTATTCACCTGTTGCGGTGGTGGGAGCAGCAAAGCGGGCGCCGCCTGCAACTCCAAAAGAGCCTGCCGGCTGGCTCGCTCGACTAGCAAGAGGGAGAGAGAGAGAGAGAGCGAGCGAGTGGCCAGCCAACTAGCTCGGCAACGGCGACAGCACGACTTTGGCGGAGCCAACAGGTTGTTTCTGGCCACCATCTTCCGTTATATCTGCACAGATACAGGCCATCGGGCGGGAGGGACGGCGGTTTGGTGGAGAGCCGTGATGGAATTGGCAACAACAAGCAACATGAGCCAGATTGGTCTCTAAGAAAGTTGGCTATATAAGAGGAGCAGGCCGGCCAGCAAGCGGATTCATTCGAGCGCTCTCGCTTTGATCAAACTGATGTCTCTGCCCCAGGAGCAAAAGTAGAAGTTTTGAAGCCAAGATGTTGTGTTGAGCTCGCAAAGGGACTCTGTCTAGTCAGTCAAGGGAGATTTTCTCATTTGAACAAATGCATTATATTCGCTTACAGTTTTAGAAACTACAAGATAATATTCATGATTGAACAGCAAGTTGATTCAAATTGGACAAGTGTTAAAGTTGCCTGGATCAAGCTAAGTAACGGAACGGGAATCACGCTGAACTGAGATTCAACGCAACAAGGAGGCTCGTTGTTGGCTTAAATTTGGATTTGAAAGTGACCAACTATTATGGGTCGATACTTGTTGCTTGCAATCGCTTGCGTGCAACTATGCATTTGTATGGGTTAGTAGTGGTAACCAGCTCTTGTAACTCGAGTCTCTTGAAAGAGGTATAAATCTGACTCCATAATCTATTCGATTGGAACAACAACAACAACAACAGTGGCAGCCCAACGAGCTGCATCTCAGGCGGCAGTAAACTTTTGCCGCTCTAGCAAGGGCAAGAGTGGGGCCGTTTTCGCGCATGAAGAATATTGTGATTACTATTATGAGTGTGATCCAACCAACGATGAGCCAGTTCTTCAAGCTTGTCCAAACGGTTTGGCCTTTGCGGGCAAGGGGCGCGGCTTGACCGCAAGCTGCGACTATCCGCATCGAGTCTCCTGTCCGGATGGAACTCGCACCATGGGCCGTAAGTAGATGCCTCCATTGGCGTTCAGTGTCGCCCACGAAAGGGACAGTCTAGTCTAACCTAAACTCAAACTTAAACTTGAATGCAAACCCGAATCCCAACTAGAACAACCGGCAACCACCGAAAACTGTCAGTGGCAATACGGGGTGTTCCCGCACGCAACCTCGTGCACTCGCTACTGGCACTGCTGGAATGGAACCGCAACCATCCAACAATGTCCATTCTCACTACTCTACAATGATGCCATACATTCATGTGATTGGCCAGACAATGTACCCGATTGCCAAAAGCACCCAATTTGCAAGGATACGCCGAATGGGCTAGTGTTTATTGAGAAATCTTGTGTCCGTTATTGGCTCTGCGTGGGCGGTTATCCGCGCTTACAGCGTTGCGCTGCCGGCCTCGCGGTCAACCCAACCTCCTTGAAATGTGAACTCGCTTCAACTGTTCCAGGTTGCGAGCCGCCACCAACAACTGCGCCCGCCGAAGAGGAGAACTCTGAGGGGAGTGGAAACGGAAACGGCAATGGGGCCGCCAATGGGGCCGCCGGACAGGGCGGCGGAAACCAGCCGCTCAGCTTGGGCGGCGGCGGCGGCAGCGGCAGCGTCGAGCAAGGCAACGGCCAGGCTCAGGGAACCCTCAACCGGCCCGTCCAATCCTTTCCAAACCAATTCAGGGGTCAGCCGCAGGGTAACGGAAATGGCCGCTTAGTTGGCTAAACTAACCAACAAGAGCGCTCTTGCGTGAGAAAAGGCTCGGTTTGAGTCTGAAGAGAGCGGCCGACTGAGAAACTGGTGGAGAAAATTCCCGGACGCAAGAGCCAAAAACTCGCAGGGCCAGGCCAGTTGGCTCAGCGCATCCGGCTTGCACTCGCTTTGTAAGCTCGAGAGGAGCCCAAAGAGGAAACAGGCCCCGAGTGGCTGGTGCAAAATGATTGCGAGCAATCCATTGGAGCGCAAACAAGTCGACCGATCGGCTGGCTCACGATTCAATGTTGCCAGTGGGCACTGAAAATAAACCGCAGCAGCCACCTTCTTCTCATTGCGAAGGACACGACCGAAGAGCGGCCAGCTCGAATCGATTCAATGACTAGCAAGACAGTCAAATGAGGCTGGAGGGAAAAAATTAAGCCAAACAAGCGGACGAGAGAGAGAGAGAGGGGAGGGATCGCTTTCTCTTTGTCCCCTCTGCCGGCTCGGGCGCTTTACTCGCCCGACTTGCACTTCCGCATATCCGGGCAGTCGGGAGGGATTGAGGGAAGGTGGATCGTTCTGTGGCTTGGGTGTGACCGGCAACGATTTACTTTGTTTACTTGGTGGGCTCTTGAGCGAGCTAGGCAGAGCAAACGCAACATGCCTCCCTCCCGGCCAGCATTTGCTCAATCGATCGATCCCGCTCCATTTCAGCCGGTCAGCCCGAAACGAAGGCAACTTCGTGCGCCTGCTTAGGTTAACTGATGACTCTCGCCAGGTTCCTCGGCTCGGCTCGGCTCCGCTCCGCTCGTCCCTGTCCGCTCGGCCTACCTTATTTGCCCCGCTCCACTTTTCCTCTCCTCCTCCCTCTCGGCCGCTCAAGCTCACTCTTTGGCCAGTTTCAGCTTGCTCAGTTTGCTCTCAACTTCCGCTTTCTCGATCAAGTCCTCGCTCGAGTCGTCGACAGCTCGCAACGGAGACTCGCCGGCCTCAACCGACGAGCCGAGAATACTCTCGACCAGACTCTCCAAGTCCTCCAATTCCGGTCCACTTTTACCTGAGCCAAGAGTCTCCAGCCGAATCTCTGTCGCCTTCAGCAAGGTTCGCGCTTTAACAACGAGCTCCACTTCAACTGCGTCGAGCAACCAGCTTGTCTTGGATAAAACTGAGCCATCTTTGTAGACGAAAAAGACGACGTGTTCAAGGAGGAAGAAACTGGAGAGGGCGAGAAACGAGTTTAGGTCAGAGCAAGTGGCGGCGGCGGCGGCAACAACGACAACAGCAACGTTAGATTGACAGCTCGAGAGGAGCGAGCAAGTCGTGATCCCCTTTCGCTAGCTCGATTGCTAGTTCACTCACCCGACTATTGTTTGCGGCAGATTTGGTTGCGAGAAGTAGAAGAAGTTGTGATTTCTGTACAACAGAGACACTTGCTCCTCCCCGCCAAACTTGATGGAAACACTCTCAGACAGGATGTCCAGAATGTTTCCACACATATCAAAGCGAAACACGTCGCCCCTGAGCTTGTCTTTGAGCTTCAAATCAAATATGTTGTAGAAGTTGAGGGTTGGTTTTGCGTAGGTTTGCGCGTAGCCCGCTTGTGGTGCTCTCGGCGCAAGCGGCGTTTGTGCCTTGTAGCCGGCGGACTGTCCCTTGGAATAGTTTGCGGCCAGCGAGTCGGCCACAGAGCGCTCGTAGGTTCTGATCGAGGGCGGCAAACCTCTGAGGTCCTTGATGAACAGTTCACGACACTTGAATATCAAATCTTGCCGCCACTCGCTCAGGTCCTCAAAGTTTGCCTCCAACGTGGAGGCCGCGAGCGTTATTACAACCAGCTGCTTGTTGAAGGAGACGCTTTTGAATGGCCACCGATTAGCAGGTTGATTGGCAAGTCGCTCTCTCTCTCTCTCTCTCTTTCACTCACTAAGCTCGTTGCTCACCTTCTCCACTTATCCGGCAGGAGGGGACAGGTAAAGGCGTAATTGCGCGCGCTCGTGGCCACAAACATGTACGATTTTAGTTTCTCCTCAACCAACTCGACCGCCACAACACCAGTCCTTCGCTGGACTCTGATACTGCCATTGGAATTTTGGTTCAGGCTTGAGGCTGCTCGGAGGGGGATGGAATTTTCGCAATTAGATTGGAACACCAAAATCCTCTCTGGCCCCATTGCTTGGGTTGGTGGCCGTCGTGGCGAAACTTACTAGAGTGGACTCGTCGCGCGTTAAAGACGACGAGCGCTGTTAGGAGGAGGAAGGGAAGCACGAGTTTGCGAGAGAGGCTCGACGACATGGTTGCTTCCAATCCCATTTCACTGGTTTCACTGGACTGCAAAGCGAACAGGTGAACGCGCTTTGGGGCGACGAGATTTGCGGTTGCAGTGGAAGTGGCTTTGGTTGTTTTGGTGGCACGAAGCTCGCACTTAAGCGGCCGCTAAATGGCGCCCAATGCACTCCATGAGAGGACAAACGAAGCAGGTGAGATTTTAATCTTCTTTTGTACGCCCGCTTACCTGAGCCCGCTGTTTCCCATCTGGAAACTTGACGAGCGTTCAACTGGAGGACGCATTTTAACTCATTTCAACGCCGACAATTAGCGAACGAAGCCACAGTTGGTTGAAGGGGACCAAATTCGAGTGGAGCTCTCTCGTTCTCTTTGCCCTCCGCGCGCCGCCTCAAAGCCTTTCGGTTGGCTCTCGTCGGGCTAGCAGCAGCGACAACAACTCGCATTGTTGTTGTTGTTGTTGTTGTTTTTGCCAACTCGACAGGTGTGCGCCGAGACAAGTTTGCTCATTTGGTCCGAATAAAACCAACTGCGCCTGTTGCCGCCGCTTCCTCTTCCTGCCCGCCCCTTGGGCAAAATGCTTCTGCAACAAGTGGTCTTGCTCTTCCTCTGTCTCTGCCTCTCTCGCTCGCTCACTGGCGCCCACTCTTTCGGGCCTCCTCGCCGCGCGCTCGGCCGGCAGCTCTGGCCCTCGAATTAGCTCGAAAGTGTAGTAACTCTTTGCTGCTCTCCCACTCTGACTCTCGCCCCGAGTGGCGCACCTTTCGTCGGCCCCAACTCAAACTCAAGCCCAAACTCGCACTCGCGCTCGCAATCGCACTCCAAGCCCCAGCCAAACTCGAGCGCCGCCGACAAACAAAGCGGCGCTGCGATGACAACCCGGCCTGCTGCCTATCGGCCGGGACAGTTAGATTTGATTTAGAGCCCAGGAAGCGGCGCCACTCCCCTTGGAGCGGCGAGAGTTGGGCCTCCAGCGCGACTGGCGCCCATACCTGTGCTTGGGCCCCAAAGTGCGAGTCGCGCACACAATGGAATGGCGCCGCAGTCAACACCGGCGGCGGCGGCGGCGGCGGCGGCGGCGACTGCGCTCCTTCGAGCGCGCCTCTGACGCAAGTGACACTGCCGAGGGGCCGACTCGCGCCGAAGGGTTGAGCTGGGGCCGGTTGTATTAATATGGCCTGGCGCGAGTTGTACAGGCGGCGGCCAACATTTCCTTGTTTGTGCCAGCCGCTTGGGCGCCAGCCAACCCATTCGCCACCAGGCGGCCGGCCCAGGTGGGCGGCTCCAGGCCGCTGGCGGCCCTGCGCATGAGTCTGGCGGCGGCGGCGGCGGCGGCGGCGGCGGCGGCGGAAGAAGAAGAGGAGGCGCCGAGAGGGATCGCGCGACTCACGTTGGGGCGGCCATGCGGCATATAGGAGGCACATAGTTCCATTTTAGGCGCACTCGCTAACGAGCGCGCTCGCTCGACGCCCTTGGCTGGCGGGCGCGTTTGCGTCGCAGTGCGGCAGCGGCAGCGGCGCTCTCTGCATGGGCAAGGCTCGGCCGGCCTGCTCGTTGCGGGCTCGCGGCCGCTTCTCTGAGCGGCGCCGCATGTGCGCGCCACTCGGGCGCCAGTTGCATAAATTGCGCCCGCCTTGGCCTGCGACTGCACGGCGCTGCATGCGACTGGATTGGAGGCGAAGGGACGCGACCAGACGCGACCAGCCTAGACTAGACGGGCGGAGACGAGACGAGACGAGACGAGATGGAATGAGACGAGATGAGACGAGATGGGACGAGATGGGACGAGATGAGATGAGATGAGATGCGACGGGCGGAGGATGGAGGCGCAGGGAGCGAGAGAGGCGGAATTGGGCGCTCCAAATGAACCAGATGCGGCCCACTCGGCGCGGCTTCATTAGGAGCGGCGGCCAGCACTCAAGGCGGCGGCGGCGGCGCCCCAGTGGCGCTGGCTGCAGGCGGCGGCCGCCTCCGCACGGCAGCCCGTCAGCGGCAAGTCCGGGTTTGGCCGCGCGCAACAGCCCCGCTCTGGAGTCAAGTGCGCGAGTGTGTTTTGCATTTAAACTTGAGCCGGGCGCAATGTGGATCCGATCGGCTCCCCACTATTAGCGGCTCCGCTCGGCCCGCAAATCTGGCCGAGGGTCGGATTTTAGTCGCTGCCGCATCTGCCGCCGCCGCGGCCGCCTTGTAATCGCACACTAATGTGCGATGTTGTCCGCCTCAGCCTCTCCATTTGGGAGCATGAAGCTGGGCCAACAGTTTACGACTTTTCGGCTTGAGGCAGGCCGCGGAGTCGAGTTGAGCTTGTTGCGCTTCCCCTCCGGCCGGCAGATTCTGCGCGGCCGCCAACTCTTCTCGAGGCTGGCTTTGGTGCGCTCGGGCGCGGAGATAGGCGCCGTTCCCATAGGAGCGCTTTGCGGGCGGACATTGCGCAAGTGCGCCCGCCCGCCCGCCCGGCTGCAGCGGCCGCCGCAGCCGCCGCCGCCAAGTGGGGCGTCGCGGCGCCAGAGCCAGAGCCAGAGCCAGCGCCAGTTAATTGCCGGCCGCGAGCCCTCCTGAGCCGGGCCGAGGCGAGCGGGGCCCAAGAGATGATTGAATGAATGGGCGAGTGTCGCAATTGGGGCCGCGAGCTGCCAGTTGCGCCCATATATAAGCGGCCGGCTGCTGCGCGCGGCCCGCGAGCGCGCAGAGGCGCCCGCTGGCGCAACTGGTTAGTTTCGGCCCTCCGCACTTCAGTCGGCGGCCAGCAGTCGGCGGGTGCAATTGGAAGCGGCGGCCAGTTTGCAAAACTCAAGCTCGGCCGGCCGGCCGCCGCTCGAGGCTCGGCCGGCCAGCGCAGTGCAGTGCAGCGCAGTCCAGTCCAGGCCAGGCCAGTTGGCCCCCTCTGGGCGCCCGCAGCAAGACGGAAGCGAGAAGGAGGAAGCGGAAGGAAGACGAAGGCGGCCACAAGAGAAGCGGCAGGAAGAGGAAGACGGAAGCGGCGCAACTCGGCTCGGCCCCATATATCTTCACATTTCCATATCGACTCTCGCGCTCGGCTCGCGCTTACCTATGGAATGTAAAGAAGTATGGAGTCGAGCTTGGTGTTGAAGGAGCGAAGAAGCGGCAGCAGCAACAAGTCCATGTCTGATTCCATAAGTCTTTACGATTCCATACGAACCGAAGCGAGTGCTATGGAATGTAAAGAAGTATGGAGTTTGCTTGGGCGCCCCCGAGCGTCTTTACTTTATTGTGGCCCGGCTGGCGGCGGCGGCGGTGGCGCCATCTCCCGTCGCCGGCCGCACTAGGAGAGGAGGAGGAGGTAGGCGGCGAGCGCGGCGCCGCCGAGCAGGAGGAGGAGGCCGAGGAGGAGCCAGTTTCGGGCGGCCAGCCTGATGAGCTCTGCGGCCCCAAGGGCGTTGCGCGCGCCCGCCGCCAGGCCGCGCTGGCTCGAACGCAGCGAACCGCAGATGGAGTCGATGGCCGAGCGCGAATACTCCACGTCGGCCGCTATGCTCGCCAATAGGCGCTCGTTCTCGGCCACCGACTGGCGCAGCCTGAGCAGGGCGTCGCGCACCCGGCCCCCCCTGCCGGCCCCCCTTTGGCCGGCCCAAACGGCGCCGGTGGCGCCACCGGCCAGCTCAATGTTGCGCTCGCTCGCCAACTCAAGGGTGGAGTTCAGTTTAGGCCTAAAGTTTTCGTACCATTCGCTTGTGAAATAGGCCAACTGTTGGCCGGCGATCCGTTTGTTTATAACCGGACTCTCCTCGCCTCCCCCACCCAAAACCCCTCCCCTCCCCCAATTTCGGCCCTCCAACTTGAACTGCAACAACTCCAACTGTTGCACCAGCGACTGGCTTAGCTTGCAAAGTTCGATCAGGTTATCAAAACACTTCAGCCACAGAATGTCCGCTTGGTCGTGGATGTAGCCGAGGGTTGTTAGATTTAGCTCGCTCGCGATTATCCTCTGCTCGAGCGAGCCCATTGTGTCGCGAACACGCTGGCACTGGGCCAACAGTTGGTTTGCGTCAAGCTCGCCGCTTGCAGGCGCAGACTGGCCGCCCATCGCCCATCCGGCTCAGTCGAGCGGATTGTTGTCCACCACAATAACGCGCGCTGGCTCGATTTGGCTTGTGGTCGAGATGATCTTGCACGAGTTCAGGAGCAACGAGAGGATCAGGGTTAGCGTGTAGGCGGCCGTCGTTATCTGGTGGAGGCTCTGCTCGCCAAGGAGCTTGCTTGCTGTTGCTTGCTGGTCCGAGAGGAGGCCCGAGTGGCGGAGACTGAACCAAGTGTAGGCGAGGAGCGCGTAGAGGTGGTAGGAGCCGATTAGGAAGTAGGCGAAGAGGGCCGTGTAGTTGGCGCGCCCGCTTCCGCACAAACCGACTGGCGCGCTGATTAGAACAACGAGCGAAATGTAGCCAACCGGGTAGAATAGGTCGTCTATTTTGGCCAACGAGCTGAGGCCAACGAGGAGCTGAATTAGGTAAATGGAGGCGACAAATATAAGGCAGGCAAGTGTGCACTCGAATGCGTTTGTTATTGTTTGTTTTGAAAGGCAGGCGAAGGAGCCCGTTTTGGCCATCTCAGAGTCTTGAGCGGGCAACTCGTCCATCTGATCGAGCGACATTTGCGCTATGCTCGTTTGCGCTGATGAGGCCAGAGTGGCGAGAGGCGAGGGGCGAGAGGCGGGAGGCGAAGGGCGGCCTAAGAGGGCTGAGCGCCCAAAGAGCGCTCGCTCGCTCGCCCAGTCAGTCAGTCGACGCTGGAATGGCTTTAGAGGAGCGCGCAGTCCTGCATAGCGGCGATCTTTTGGAGCAGCTCTCGTTTGCAAGCCGCCAACCTTGTCGCCTAAAAACGTCACCTGCCCCAACCAAGGCCGCCGCCTCCCCTCGATGGCGCCACCTTTGCGTGGGTCCAACAGCTCGCCAAGGCCAACGGGCCTCGCCGAGCCAGCCAGCCAGCAAAGCGAACGTAACTCGTCCATTTCCTTGACAAACGAGGCGCTGCAACGATGGGACGACAAACCTTGCTCCTTCCTCTCCTCTTGCTGGCGCTGGCTAGCTCGAGTTTGGCCATGCAAATCATGGTGAAGTCGGCGAACGAGAAAATTGTTCTGCTTGATGTTGAGCCAGCGGATGAGATAGAGTCGGTTAAGAAGCTCATCGAGTTGAAGGAGGGAATTGAGAGCAGCAACCAGAGGCTTGTGTTTGGGGGAAAACTTTTAAACGACGACAAACAAACTGTTGGCGATGCAAAAATTGGCCCACTCTCAACGCTACACCTGGCAAACCGTCTGGAAACGAACAAGTGGCTCTACGTGCGACAGTCGGCAAGCTCGGCCTTGCTGCTGGTCAGGTTTGAGGGCGAGAAGTTTGTTGGCGAGCTGAAGGAGGAGATAAGAGATAGGCTGGGCGTTGAGTGCAGCAGACAGAGGCTAGTGTTTGCGGGCCGAATACTCGAGGATCACAAGTCGCTAGGGGATTACGGAGTTCAGACTGGAGCCACTTTGATCCTTTCGCAGGAGCCAAAAAGTGGGTTGCAAGTAACCATCAAATTGATCACAGGACAAACAATTCCAATTCAATGCCGGCGACGAGACATCCCAGTTTTTACGCTTAAGAAACAAATTGAACTCATGGCATCGATTGGCACCGAAAAACAGCGCCTCGTTTACCTGGGCAAAGAGCTTGAGGATCAGCGAAAGCTTAGCGACTACAACATTCAAGAGAATTCAACCATCTACCTGCACGTTCCAATGCAAACAGGCGCCGATCTGAGACGAGACCATAAATAGCACTGACGACTTGGTTCTATGCGACCACACTGGCCGCTCTCTTTACTCCATTGCGCCTAGACGACCAACTTGTTGCTGGCTCATTTTGCTCTTGTTAGGGCCTCAATTTTCATGACTCATGACTCATGAGCTTAATAGGAGGGATAGTCTTGCACTGGCGGCAGGAGCGGGCCTCTGATTGGGAGAGTCTAGTTGTGTTAGTTCTGGCTCGTTGTTGCTGCCTGAGAGGAGACTCGATCTATCCACTCACCCAACTTTGATGCACTTCTTGAACTGCGACTTCCCCTTTATGGGAAACACCTGGTCGAACTTGATTCGCGACCTTACGTTTATTTCGAGCGGAAAGCCGTAACATGGGGCCTCGTTTTCGTAGCTCGACTCGTAGGCCTGCCTCTTGACGCGCCTGTTTGGGCTGTCGTCGCTGTCGAGCGTCTCCTTGTCCTCGGCCGGCCTAATCCAGTTGGCCGGCTCTGGGCTGGCGCTCGAGCGGCGCACTTGCTCGCCCGACGCCCGGCTCCACTTCTGGCCGCCGCTGGCCGACTTGCGCAGGTAGTAGCTGCCTAGGTCGTCGTCGAAGTCGTTGAATGAGTTTGCGGACGAGCTGCTGGCCGCCTGCTGCTTGTACTCCTTGTCCGGGTTGCTTGAGACCAGCTTTCCGTAGCCAATGGGGCCCGCGCGGCCAAACTCGGGCCCGCTCGCCGACCCGTACAAGCTTGTTGGGTCAACCAAGTACTCGTAGGTTCTGGTTGGTTCTGGTTAGTGCGCTTTGCTCGCTCGCGTGCGTCGAGAGTGGTTTGGTGGAGGCACTTACGACGAGTAGATGGGCATGTGGTAGACTGTGGTTGGTTTGTTGACCACCGGCTGCGGGCTCGGCGCCTGCTTGTAAATGGTCACGTACTTTGGCTGGCCCTTCACGTAGACTGGAGGCGGGATTTTAAGTATCTCTGTTAGCTGGAGCTCGACTACCTACTGCGACTCGCTTAAACTAAGTGAATTTGGCCAAGACTCACCTGGCGGCTCTGTCAATTCAATGGGAACTATTTTGGTGGCGAGAACGAGGCGAGTAGTATTTTTAGTATTTTTATTGCGCGTTTTTGGCCTTTAATTCGAGTGCTCGAATTTGATCATCATGTTACAATGTATGCGTTTATAAAAGTAAGTTGATTCTAGTTATAGTTATCGAAGGTAATAGTTATTATTATAGTTGCATAGGACTCATTCGGAGCGCAGGAAGTGTGAGATTCGTCTCTCGGCGGCAGGTGGTTTTGTTTTTTAACAATTTTTGCAACAACAACGACAACAACAGCAACAACGAGTCTTGAGGGCTCCAAACAGCTCGATTCAAGTTGCCTGAAATTCAAACAAACGTATGACTCGTTTGATGCCGATGACGGTGGTTTAAGTTTGAGGTTAGCTTGTGGATGTAGTTCATCTTGTTTGCGAGCGACTTTTTGTTGTTTATGTTCATCGATAAAACTGGCGGAAGCTTGTTCGCATCAACAGGATTTGACTTCCTTGTCAGATCGATCAACTTCGTTCGGTCCAGTTGTCTGAATTGTTGGATTAGTTTGACTAAGTTGTAAAAGGTGACCAGCAGATCTCTGTTGTTCTGGTGCGAGCTAGACTTGCGATTGTTTGAGATTGCGAAAGGTTTGTTGGTGTTGTTGTTGTTGTTGTTTTGGTTGTTGCCTCTTGGGAAAAGTATGGACGAGCGTTTGACTGTTGGCGCCTGATTTGATATAAGCTTGCTCGCGTACTTTGCAGCCGCTAACCTGGAATACTTCTTCACACTGTTCATGTCTATTTGCTGCTTCTGGCCACTCAACTTGCTCCCTCTCCTTCCAGCGCCCAAAACTGGAGCAAGGCCGGCGAAGTTGAACTTCGTTTGGCCAGGGCTGTCGGCTTGCAAGAGGCCGCTGTCGAGTACTGTAGTGAGTATCTGTTGCCACTTACCTGGAATAGGCACGGGCATTGGGAGAAAGTTTTTCCTCGTCGACAGATTCTTCAATATCAACTTCTTCACCAAACCCTTGAGCAGCTTCTTCTCCTTGAACTTCTTGGCCTCAACCTCGCCTTCACTTACCAGAGCAAGCAGCACCAGGGAAACGAGGAGGCCGCCGAGGAGGAGGCGGCTCAGCCTTGGGCTGCCTCTCTGGCCTCCGCCTCCTCCTCCTCCTCCTCTCGCGCCCAAGCCAACCGGCCGAGCTGGCCTCCAAATGCGCATCTCCTCACCGTTTGCCTGCTTCCCTTCCTCAGTGGGCCCAATCATTCGCTCTTCCTCCTCCTGTCTGTCGGCCCCACTTCTGTTTTTGAGGCTTTCAGTTTAGTTTGGCTTCAGTTGGCTTTGCTTGGCCGACGGAGACAAATAATTAACCTGCGGTGGCCGCGCTCGCGTTCGCAACTGATGCGATCGCGACTCGAACAGGAGAGGATTGCCTTCGACCGGCTCGGCTTGCCGGCGACACTCAAGCCAAACTTTGAATATCAAATCCCTCTCGCTCCTCCTTTCCCTTTTCGCACTCGCGCTCGTCCGGCGGCCAGCCACTTGTCGCGGGCCGCAAGCAGAGCTGGCGCCAGCTGCGAGCAACCAGTCGGCCGGCGAGCCAACGGGGAGACACTCGGTTTGGTTTGCCGGTGGACAACTGTGGCGGCGAGGGGGGGCGGGATGCGAGCGGCGGAAGTGGCGATGGCGGGCGCGTTGAGCGCGCGCTCGCCCGCCCGCCTGCCCGCAACCACCGAGCTTGGCCAATCTGGCGAGAGGATCTATGCGCAACTATCCAACTCTAACTCGGCGCAACCAAAGCCGGCCGTGGGGGCGGCGCGAGGGGCTTCCATCAATTAATTGAGTCCGCGAGAGGCTGGCCAATGGTGGAGGCGGCGAGAGTTGGCCGCCTAACTAGTTGGTCGGCCCGCCGGCCGGTTGGCCGAGCGAGCGGCCGGGCAGGTGAACGAGATAAGAGGTGGTCGAGCAAACATGGAACTCAATTCAGAGTTCCTGTTTCTCCTCTCCATCCTGTTGGCGTCCTCCTCATAATCAGCGCTCGACTTTGCAATATCGTGGCGTCGTCGTCGTCGCAGCCGTAGCCGCAGCCGCCGCCGCCGCCGCCGAGCAACAGGAGCGATCCCTGTGAGCGCCGATGGCCACCAGCGGCCGGCCGGCGCTCAGTTAGCAGGATATTAGCCGTCTAGCAGCTCGGCCTGCCTTTCGCTGCGCTGCACCACACCGCACCGCACGAAAGCTGCCACCCTCTCGCCGTTGGGAGGCCGTTAAATTGGACCACATTCGGCCCAGAGCCATCGGTTTGCCGCCTCGAGCTAAAAGTCCACTTCCAAAGCCATCTCTAAGGCAAACGCACTGAAATGTTGTTCGCCTTTCGAGTTTGGGGAGAGAAGAGGCGGTTGTCGCAGTTGATAAGCCTCCTTTGTCGCCTTTCAACGAGATGAGGGCCAAACTGTGCGAGCGCAACAGTGATTTACCTCAGCGCTGTTGCAGGTGCAACGGCTTGCCGCTTGCCGCTAAAGATGGCTGCAAAAGGAGCTGAATGCCGGCCGGCTCATTTATGTCCACCAACTCTCGTCGGCTAGTTTCTCAAATTTGTCACAATGCGGCCCGCCGAGAGAGTTGGCCGCCTGCCTCGTGGGCACGGCGAGCGGGCAGCTCATCCACATTAGCCGATCACGTTCGCGGCCCATCTCTCTCTCCTCCGAGCGCCTCCAGCTTCCTGTCCGCCTGGCCGCCCGGCCGGCCGGCTCAAGATCAGAGCGCGGAAGGTTGCGTCACATCTCCTTCTCATATTAGCGTTTGGATAATGCTGATCACTCTCGCCTCCGACTCCGCTTAGCCGGTTCCATTTCGCTTCCTCGTCGCTCGTCTCTCTTCCCTAAGACGAGCAGCGCCTCCACTCGCCGCCCTCCCTCCAACTTCCTCGCTCTCCTCCTCCCTCAGCCAACCTCTCCTCTCCTCTCCTCTCCGATTGTCTCCGCTTGACGCGCCGATTGTTCGGGGGGCCCCAAAGCCAGGCTCGTCGCCATTGTTGCCCTCGTATCCAGCATCTCGCCTCTCATATCGCACATATCTCGCTTGGCTGGCGGCCAACTTTCGCGCTCTCTCTCTCTCTCCTCTACGAGCGTGTCCACCGAGTTTGTGGGATCCTGGGCTTGGGGACAAGCGGGCTGCCTCGAGCCGCCATAGACCCGCGGCCGCTCCCATTGCCGATCGGCGCGCTCAGACCAGATAAGATCCAACCATGGACTTGGCCATCTTGGTTGCAGCTGGCTCCAGCGTGTCGGCGCACATTATTCCCTACGCAATCATTCTAGCCAATACGCTTCTCTTCAAATTATTGCGCTCGCTCATAAACGGTCTGTTTGCCTATTATTTAGCTAGGGGCAATTGGAGGAGGAGGAACAATTTGTTACATTTTCCAAGACAAGGTAAAGCGAGGATCTTGAAATTGTTTGCCGATGAGCTGGTATCAACGTGCGAGTTGTGCGCTGATTGCGCTGAACTAAATGTTGTCTATGAGAGGGACGGCGCCCTGGCCTATGGGCTCCTCCTTTTCCTCCTCTCCTATCTCTGGACGGAAGCCTTCGGGGAAGCACAAACAACGCCCGCTTACCTGGTGGAGGAGTATCTCCTTGAAAGCGGCCGCCCAATGCTTGGCTCCGCTGACGCCTATGCCAGATTCATTGGACAGTCGCTGGCAGCGCCGCTAGCATGGCGCTTTGCCTCCTTCTATTGGAAGTATCAGCTCCTTAGCGAACACCAACAGATGCTCCTGGTTGAAAATTGCAAATCCTCCCTAACAACAAGCACAACTTATGGGCTTGCAATTGAGCTCGGCTGCTGTTTCATCTGTCGCCTCGTTGAGTTAGTCGGCCACAGGTTGCTCGAAAGTAGCGCACTCAGCCGGAGGGCAGTCAGTCTGGTTAGCTCGTTCGTTTGCACAACACTGGTTGTTCTGGCGCTCGAACTGTCAGGCGGCTACTTCAATCCCATCTTGGCCGCTAGCCTCGAGTTTGGCTGCAAGGGAATCCGCTTCTACCAGCACGCGCTTGTCTTTTGGCTGGGCCCCATACTCGGCCACCTGTTGGCCAGGAGCCTGTTCAAAGCGCTCGCCCCAAACTCGATCGACCGCCAAACTCCAGCTGGACAAGGACAAAGCCAAAGGGCAAACAGGAGGCCAAGCGAGCAGTCGCAACCAGAGAGGAGGCTGACGCGCTCAAGTTTCGCTCGGAATACAAAACAGGCAATCGATTGAGACTCTTGGTGTCTATAGTTAAATTTGTTCACTCTCAATGCTCAAAGTTCTAGATCAACAAACAACAATATCTCATGACTGAACTCTGTTCACCCAACTCCCGCTCTCGTGACACATTTTGCCCGCCAACTCAGCCTCACGCCAATAAGCTCGAGGCATTGCAACAGCATGCATTTCCCTTATGCGTACACTTGCAACAGGTGCGACACAACCTGCTCAGCCTAGATCAAATCAGATCGGCCGTCACAGATTTTCGGACTAGATTTTGGTCTCATGCCGCCAGAGCGATTGGGCCTTTCTCAGTTGCAGTGGACCTCCAGCTAGAAGTGCGCTCGCTTGCACAACGCAATAACCCGATCCGCTCAAATAAGTGAGTTGGACCCAATCTGGCCGACCATTCAATCAATGCCAAAATAGGACACAAGTTTGGAGAGATTCTCAATAAAATATTCACTTTTTTAGACAGCAACAAGCTCTGTTTCGTAAAGCACAATCATGAGGAAACTGTTGATTTTGCTCTCGTTTTTAGCCACGTTCTTGGCCATTCTGCTGGTTGAGTGCGATGCAGTAGCACTTGGCGTCGACGGTTCCGAGAATCCGGACATCATGACTCCGCCCGTGGATCTGGAGGCCAACGAGGCCATAGCGAGAGCCATCATTGGAGAGGGCGCCCGCAAACCGTTCAATGCTCTCAGATATGAGGACATGTTAGTTTTCGACCCAGAAGACGAGGAGGAGGATGAGGAGAGCAAGGATCCCAATGATCCATTTGGCTTCAACAAGCCGAAAAAGGAAGAAGAGAAAGATACATCTCCATCCGACTAAACCTAATCCAACCCTCAACTTGGGCACCCGGGTGGGTTTGTTGGCATGGGATCATGAGAGCGACGCTCAATAAACGGGCTCTTCTGCTTGAGTCAACCCACTAGCTCGAAAGGTCCTCTATGATCTCAAAACACCCTCACTTCTAAGCGACATCCGCGCAAATTTTTGCAGCTTTATCCCAGAGAGAGGATGTAATGGTCATTGACTAGAGTGATCAGTTGAGGCACTCGTTTGCCATCGTATTCTTTTCCAGTGACGGCGATCGAGTCACACTTTTCACCCCAACAAGAGTCTGTTTGATTCCACAACGATGGGTTAGGAAGTCATTTGAATGCAGGTTTGAGGTTTTATTCCCGATGGAATCGCGTGTGAAAACACAGACCTCTCATAGTGCGCCAGAACTCAAGGCTGCTCGAGGCTCAGTTTTGTGGCCATCGATTCCAAACTCTTGTATCTGATCCACTCGTCAACCGGATAAACAACAACCGATCGCGTTTACTGGCAACACCTTGAAGCACTCGAGTTGGAACCTAGATTAGCACAGGTTCCCCAATCTCAAACTGATCCCTCGAATTCTTAGGCCACTTGTGAGCAGGAGTGTTGGATTGGGTATAAATTACGGCCGATACGGATCGCTTGAAATGGAGCTGGTGATTCCGCTTTGGTTCACCAGAATCAAGCCAGAATTCATGGAAAGGATGAACCTCCTTCATATTCATGAGTTTGCTTGTTTACAGGCAGCTTAAGGGTATCGTTATGCTCGAGGCTCAGCCGAAATTCGTGTTATCTAGTTGGGAGCAAAGTCCCAGAGAATCGAGCCCTATAGGACGAACTCGACGGAAGGCTAATCGTATAAAATCTACCATCAAAACTAGATTATAGCTCATTGTTGATCCTGTTGCGCAAATTATCGCTAGATTTAATCATAATTAAACCGACTGAATGGCATTTGGGTGACGATTTGTCGATCTAGGAATTCCATAAACATGTCCAATGGAGATTGTACCTGTTCTTGGCTAGGCTCATCAATTCGGTTGGAGTTTTCCAATCGAGGGAGTTCCAGATATAAAAGCTCGATGTTTCTCCCTTCAAACAGCCATCAAGAAGATCAACCCAAAGCAGTCCAATTTCTACCAAACACAAAACAAAACAGCAACGAACAAGATGCAATCGTACTTGACTCCATTTATCTTGGCCGCGCTCTTGCTGGTCGCTTGCCAGGCCTCACCTATCGCAAACAAGACTGATAGCCTCGAGGGGCCGGCAATCTTCAGCACGAACCCAAATTCTGACCGAATTGCAAATGTGAGAGATGATGGCACTATCGAGGTTATCATGGACCAATTCAAGGGACAGCCGAGTCCATCTTACGAGATCGACGAATCGTACTTTGAGGACCCAGATTTCAAGGCCATGTGGGATCTCTACCAGAGGAAGGCAAGCGAACAGCCAGAGGATGACGAAAACGAGTTGCAGGTCTTGCAAGATACGAATGAAAGCTAGGTTGACGATGGAAACAACAATCGCTGAATAAACACCTCCCCTCACCGCACTTCGGGGGGCTCACACAAACGAGAGTTGATGAGCTCATCTCTTATTTTCGATTGCACCATTCAGACATTTGGATTGAACCAGTAGACAAACGAGGCGAGCTAGATCAAGTTTCAGCGTCCAATTCCCGTTGAAGGCCGATTTCGGGCCTGTTGGCCACGAGCATCTATAATCTCTGACGCGCAGACCAAGGGTGGTTTTAATCAGATTGTTGTGTGTCCTCACTCACTCAATCTCGTGCCGAACCAAACAGAAACGCCGATGAAATCTGAAAATCAAAATCTGATCCGAATGGTCCGTTCCAAAGTGTTGCCTGTTTTCCTTTTATGTTGAGACCCTTGCGCTCAATCGACGGACGAAACATGACTAATACCTGTGCACAATTCAGAACATTGAATTGTTCACATGAGACAGGGAATCAGGTAAACGTGATGAAGGAAGACTGCAGGTGGCTCAAATTCGGCGAGTATCTGGCCCATATTGATGATTAGCGTAATCGGGATTAGATGTCAACAGCGATCCTATCGGATTCCATCGGCAATCGTTCTGAATTCACTTGGCAGTCGATCGTTCGAAGGCCGAGCCAAGTCTAAAATTACTCTGCCAAGTTGGCCACGAGCACAGGCTAAAATCGGCTGCAGCTTGATTTAGTTGACACCATTGTTATGGTGATGGATCTGTTTCGCCAAGTTGTCTTACCCAGTCGACTTGGCTTCTCCATAAGACAACTTGAAATAAAGTGGTTCGCGCTTGCTTGACTTGCGTGGAGCTAAGTTCCAATGGAATCAGACTGAACTCTGACTATTCTGAGCCTCTACTCTCCCAGTTGCCGAGTTCCGTAGCACCAAGTTTAAGGGCTGAGCTACGATGGAGGGGACTACAATTGTTTAGAGGCTGAGAGACTTCGTTTTAAAGTTAATCCAGCGCAAAGCTTAGCTATCAGCGAGCGAATATAAATTAGACTCTCGTGTCACCGGCACGACAGGTAAGCCCGAATCAAGGCAGCCAATCTGGCCGAGCAAGCAAGGGCAAAGGAAGTCTCAATTATTGGCTTATAAACCAACTGGGCTCCCAAAGAAAACCGCCTGCTGAGTGCCAAGCGGCCGAGTGGAAAGCATGAAGCGAGAGCGCTGAGAGAAAGTCACTCTCACAACGTCGAGGATAACAGCCAAACGATGACGATTTGTCGACTGCCACTCTCGAATTGGCCAACCAAAGCAACAATGGCAGCTACTGAGTCTGGGTCGCCTTTCGAAATCAGCTGCTCGGCCTATTTGTGCGCCACCTGAGGGCTCGGCGCTCGAAGATAGCCGGGCTTGTGAGTGAAACAAGGCGGCCTCTGGTTGGTTGGCTCGTTAGGAGGCAGAGCGGCAGTGTTTACGAGCGGCGGCGAGCACTTGCTAGAACAGGAAACGGAGCTTCGGGTGGTGGGTTTGCGCGACTTTTGGCGGCGGCGTCTTGGACGATACAGGAATCGCAACCTCTCGCTCGATTGCAATGCGACGAGTGGGTTGCTCGAAACGGTCACACAAGTAGCCCGAGTTGGCCAAGATTGCTCGCAAATGTGGCAAGCGAGCGGCGGCGGCGGCGGCGGCGGCGGCTATAATAGCCACTTTCGTCATTCGCTCCCAGCAAGCGAGCTACCTGTTGGCGGAGTTTAGTTTGCCTCTCTCTCTCTCTCTCTCTCTCTGATGAGAGGTGGCCGCTGGAGACACAACAAATACTGCATGCAAACGAGAGAAGAGACGAAGACGAAGAGGAGAATGCGAGAGGGACAGGTGAAGGCGGGGGGGAGAGAGAGCGAGGAACAGGAACGGCGGGTAGACTTTCCCTGGCGCCGATGAGTCACCGCCAACATGGCGCTGGAACCTCAAGCAGGTATGTTGATTTCCCTGTTGCTTGCGAGCGCGCAAAGACAACGACGACAAGGTTAGAGAGCAGTCAGACGAATCGAGGCTGGAAACCACGGACCTCCTCGCAGTGACTAATCAAGAGATCGCGCAAGTTAAGGCTACACACTGTCTAACAATTGAGCGCCAGATAGACTAGCGCTAAGCTTGCTCTCAAAGCGGAGAGACTGCCTCTGCTATCAGCACGCGAGTCGGGCATCCTCCTGAGGCGCCATTTGCATAGGTTGGTCGGGGCGGCGACAGAAGGAGGGCGAGAGACGCGTGATTTTAGTTGTGTGTCGCCTCGCTTGCGGCTAAACATTGACAAGGTTCGCATCAATGAGATTAGCGCGGAGAGAAGATAGATAGTTCGTAGTGAATTGCAACCTGTTGGATGGGCCAAGTGGGTTAAATTTGCCTTCCCAGTTAGCCGGCCAATGTAATGTTGTGATGGAGAGGATTCAAGATAGTCGAGCTTGAAAGTGTGGGTTTTGTTGGAAGACGACAGATTGTGACAGTGATTACGTTCGAGGAGGAGGAAGCGCCGATGCAAGTGATGCAAGAGGCTTACGCCAGTGTTAGAATTAGACGGCCATGGAACTTACATAAGAGACGGCGCTTGGTGTAGTCGCGCTCTCGCCGATTAGCTGAGAGCTCGCGAGGTTTGCAGTAAACGAGCAGCTTGAGCTTGGCTGCTGGAACTGGAATTGGTTGGTGGCAAGTTGAAATTCTAGTGTGGCCCGCAAGTGTGTTGTATTGTGGCCGCGAATTTGCTCCGGCGAGAGGAGCTTCTTGTGTTGTTGACGTTGGCACAGGTTGCCGACTAACGAGTGTTGCGCAATCAAGTCGGCGGCCAACCCCGACGCCACACTCGTGCCTCAAGCCGATTAGGGCGGCGAGCAAGGGCGAACGGGCGCGCGAAATCCCCGGTGAACTTGTGCCCGCCGCAACTCAGCCTGGACGCCCAAATCCCGTCTTGCCGCCGACAGTTCGAGCAACAGCCGGTAAGCCGGACCGAGGATTGCAAGGGTTGAGTTCATTCCACTCGCGCGCCAGCAAGACAGCCGCTCAAGCCGAAAGCCTCGAAGTGAGGGCGACCGTCCGCTAACTCGAACAAGCCCGCCAACTTGGTAGCCAGACTCTGAACTCTGCTAAGGGGGATAGATTTTGTGCAGGCAAAATTTGTCTTCGTTAGTTAGTATTTCGAGATTAAACAGTGAGAGGTTTTAAGCGAGTACCCGGAAGCCTCAGAGTAAAGCCAAAACAGAAGCTCAACAATGTTCAAAAGCATACTAAACTCTATCAACGGCCACCCAAAATCAAGCACCACGAAGCCTAATGAAGCGGACGAGAGTCCCGTTATAAAGGCGAGCCGGGGCGGCGGATTGGCCAGCGCAAATGGGCAAATTTTAGTGAGAGATCGCTCGAGCGCAAGCGACAAGATAGCCTGTGATGGTGACCAGCAACCCAGTGCCAAACTGAACATTGGCAAGCGGGGGAGGAAGAAGATATTGGCCATGATGGACAAGCTCCACTCGTCGATGGGATCCAGTGTTGGTGGCAACGCTAGCGGCGTTCCTAGTGAGCAGAGAGCGAGACGAAGAGGGTCGAGCTTGAGGGAGTTCAGTGAGTTGAACAACAACAACGAGCCAACAAAAGGGCGTGAAGAGGATGAGGAGGAGGAGGCCGAGTCGGACGAGCCCTTCCTTGATGCAGATGATGGCTGCGGCCAGCTCGCAGATTTCAAACGCTGTTCAATTGACGATGATGACGCCAAGGGTGCCTTCCTGCTGCCAGAAGAGCAGTGCGATATTCCGACTTTCTTACAAACTAAAAATTGTGATCCACATTTGGTGGAAGAAACTAGACGCCTGTTGAAGGAACGTTACGCTAAAAATCCAGACTCCTTCTATGACAACGACTACAAGCGCATGCTGACCGACGATTGGACTGTCTCGCGCTTCCTCCTAAGACGCCGATTAGATCCAAAACGAACCGCAAAGCTGATGGAAGAGTGCGGCCGCTTTAGGAAGCAGTACAAGATGTCCGAAGTTCAGTTGTGGGAGTTTCCGGTTGAGTTTCACAAGGCCGGCGGATTGTTTATGTACGCGCCCGATCGGGTTGGCAATGTGACCGTTTATATGCGAGTGAAAATGTACAGACGAGTTCCTGAGATTAGTGACGTTTTTAAGGCCTTCATATTGTGCGTTTTAGAGCAAGCTGACGTGGCCAATGGTGGCCGAGGAACCGCAGTCATCTTTGACCTCAGCGCTTGCGGCCTCCAAAATGTCGACCTGAGCTTCCTCTCCTGGCTCCTATCCTCGTTTAGAAACTACTGCCCAAAGGGTGTCAGCTACATACTCGTCTACAATTTGCCTTGGATTCTGAACGCAACCTGTAAGCTTGCAATGACTTGGATGAGCGCAAGCAACCGGCGAGCGCTAAGGTTTGTCCATGGAAACGAGATTGAAAATTTCATTGCAAAAGAGAATCTGCCCGACTATTGTGGCGGCACCTGTAAGCTCGATTATCATTCTGTCCCAGCAGGCTCACTGCCAGCAATTGACGTCTGCGATAGGCTCGATATGACCCGAGAACAGGCGCTCAAAATAAGAGAACTGTTCAAGGAATACCTGGACGAGGAAGATTACGAGAAGTATCGCAACAACTCGCAGAATAAACTTGGAGTCCACGAAGAGGCACGAACAGGTGGCCAGTTGGCTGGGCCAATAACAAACGGACTCTCGCTGGCAAGCGATAACAACACTCATGGTTCTCCCACGGATCTAATCTCACAAGCGAGCAAGTTTGTTGCCTGATAACAATTGCAAAGCCTCATAAAAATATCCTCAAGGTAACCGGCCACCGCTGCGCCAAACGCCTCCTCCAAGAGACCAACTGATTTATCGAACAATTAAAAGTTTAACTGTCAAACTAGGCGACAAAACCAAGTCCGTCTACCTGGCTGGTGGTTAGTCAGGTATGTTTCTCTCTTTGTCCCGGTTTCGGCTGGGCAGTGTGAGAGTATTAAAGAGAGAAGTTGGAGGTAATCTGATCAGCTGCGTGCGTACGCGCCGGCCAACTGGAGCTACGCGCGCTTTTAGATTCGAGACTCAAAACTTTCCATCCTGTCGACCATGAAACCAGCTTGTCAGGACCAGTTCGTCCTACCGTTTGTTTAATAATTGGAGCCTGAGAGGCTAATAGAGCTGGAGGTCGTCCGATTGGTTTCCATTAGTTTGACAGCTCGCTCACCGGCTCCAAGAGTCCAAGATTTATGCCCACCTGAAACCAGCGCTCATAAATCACTGCCGACAACATATAGCGACACCAAATTTATCTGGCGAAACTAATTATTTTCGGTAGTCGTTAAATGGGAGGCGTAGATCAAGGAGCGCCCAAAGTGGAACTATTGCATGGCCGAATCAACAAGACAACCAATTGGGCTAACGAAGATGGCGTCAGTCGCCCAAACGAGCGATATAGCTGGGCGCAAAATATATGATCAAGTTGAGCAGCTAAAAATTAACCAAGCCAACATTGTTTGTTCAGGCCATTGAAAGAAAGCGAGCTAGTCAGATCTTCTGCTCTAACTTGTTCCTGGGTGTATAAATTTGGCGCCCAAGGAGGCGGAATTGCAATCTGAAACTTCTCTTTAGCCGACTGAATATCGAGGAAAGTGAGCGGGGACACTTTGCTTGTACCTTTTGTGCGCCAGTAATGAGTTCAAGGCATCCGTTTTAAGGCCAGCAAGAGCTGAGCAACAGGCTTGCCGCTCGATGAAAGGCGGTAACTAGTCTGCTAGCGAGACTACAAGAGAGGTTACATCGTTGAAATGAGAGTGAGATGTACAGATACCCGTTTGCCGCTCGTCTTTCAATTTTTGGCCACCTATTGAAAGTGGTCCTCAGTTTATTCGTCTTCGAGCAGTCAACCAAAGCAGAACCATCTTGGGTTTTAAATGTTGGCTGGCAAGAGAGTTGAGAGAGTGTCAGTTTGTTTCAATTCGACGAGCCAAGTTTCGAGAATAGTGGCAGACCGTCAAGTCAATAAGGGCGGAAAGTGATAATGCAACATAGTTCAAAAATCGAAAGACTAGAGCTGAGTAAACTCGAGACCGCTTCCGAAACATTCCAGCTGAATCTTGCATCTGAACACCACGACCAAGTACAATAGGTTCAGCCTCTATACGTAATTCAGCTATCAAGGAGTAACGAGCAAATAGTGTCAACATCTCAGTAGGAGCGACAGGTTATATATCGATTATTGTCCGTGAAAATCGCAAGAATGACCATAACAAACAGAGACACGACAAAATGTGCCTCAACAAAAGCTGGGTTCGATTTTGACCATGGTCCATGTGATGCAACAACCAAATCCGCTCCCAAAAGAGACTCCATGCAGGGAAACAAAGGCACCGATCAAGATAACGGTAGTGGACCAATCACAAAGTGGAACACTGCTAACGCTTGCACTGCAACTTGCAATGAGTCAGGCGCCGGAGTTGAAGGTCGAGTTGAGTCATTTGATCATGTAACCTTCTGGGTTGGGAATGCTAAACAGTCTGCCGTATTCTACATGACTCAATTTGGATTTCGGCCCTTTGCATTCCGCGGCCTGGAAACTGGATCGCGCGATCTGGCTTGTCATGTGGTGAAATTGAATGATACCATCATACAGTTCGTATCGGCGCTAGAGCCAGGCAACGAACCTATTAACAAGTTTCTTCTCAGCCATGGCGATGCTGTGAGAGATGTTGCTTTTCGTGTTAGTAACATTGAGAAGCTGCTCGAGCACGCCCTCGGCCAAGGGGCTGAACTTGTCCATCCTCTTGAGGTCACAGTGTTCGATGATGCAGCCGGAACCGAAAATGGGAAACTCACCCCAGGCAAATGTTTCCTCAAACGGGCCACCATAAGAACGTTTGGCGATGTAACTCATACATTTGTGGAACGGAACTACGAATACGAGATTGCAAAGTTTTTGCCTGGATACAAGAAGCCATCACTTGAGGTGAGTGTCTTAAGGGGTTATATTACGAGATAAGACCATCAATTAGCTAACAATAAACCTCCCCGATTAAGTTGGCGCCGGCATTCCAAAACTTGCCGCCGCTCGAGATTCTCAGCGCGGATCATATAGTTGGCCAATTTCCGCCCAATAATCTGGATCAAATAACAGATTGGTACTGTCGTGTTCTAGACTTTAAGCGCTATTGGTCAGTTGATGAGAAGCAGATATTCACCGAACATTCTGGAGTCAAGAGTCATGTCATGACTAATTACAACGAGCGTGTCAAGATGCCATTGTGCGAAGTCACTTTGAGCAAGAACGCAAAATCCAAGGCGGAAGAGTTCGTCAGGTACAATAATGGATCCGGCATTCATCACATTGCTCTTCTAACGAACGACATTATTTCTGTTGTATCTAACATGCGAGAGAGGGGAATGGACTTCTTGAATACGCCTAGCGCCTATTACGATCAATTGAAGGATCGATTGAAGGATTGTCCCGTGACTATTAAGCAAGACATTGAACAATTGAGGAAGCTCAAAATCTTGGTTGATTTCGATGAGCAAGGTTACTTGCTTCAGATATTCACACGCCCGGTCCAGGATAGGCCAACCTTGGTTTTCGAGTTCATTCAACGTTTCAATCACGATGGCTTTGGAGCTGGAAATTTCTTGGCTCTGTTCAAAGCAATCGAGGCAGAGACAGCTCTAAGGGGAAACCTCTAAATTGGAACGACAGTCATGCTCTTTAGGTCCAAAACATCTTCCGTCGAGATTTTAATTTCAATAACAATATTGCAGTCTGCTCAAATTTGCATGCTCATCCTTTGGAGTTCCTTTGTTAAAACATGATTTGTGTCCGCGAGAGAGCACCATTCGTTATTGAGCAATTTAAGAGTCTTGAACACTCGTTCTTGGTCGTTTTTGCGTAGCCAATTGACTTCCTGAATTTGTTTGTTCAGAAGCGCTATTTCGTTCTTCAAGCTGGCTTCAATCCAAGTTTGCCTCTCTATGTATTCATGCCAAGCTGCAGCACCATAGGTTTTCAGGATATCTAGGTTAACCATCTGTCTTGACTGATACTCGAGCTTTATCTTGATCTGATTCAAACATTTCAACCATATTGCCAATTCTTCATTGTCCATGGAGGTGCTCGATGGGGGAGGGACTCCAACGTTTATGTTGGACAACTCGGTTGAGTCTGGTCTTGGTTGATTTTTTTCTATACAGGAGTGTTCGTATTCGATGGCTGGACTGCAGAAGGGTCTTTTGGCCAATGAAGGAAGATATTCAATATAGTCCTTGGAGGGAGGAAAGGTATCAAGCTCATCATCTACTGCCCTCATTGCGAGGCTACGCTGCTCTTCATCGTCATCTATGGCCGTGTCGACATATGGTAGAGCATCGACTATCGCCGGAGTGTCAGTGGTCATTATTCGAAAATAGGGCCAGTAGGATAAATCAAGGTGGGATAGTTCTGGCACGACGTGTTGAGAGCAAATGGTTCAGGTTAGCTATCGAAGAGACCCATGACTTTTTAGGTGGACATGCATGCTCCAAGGCGCCATCTATTTGTCGCACACAAGGCTTATTTATTTTAGTCGCGAGTACACGCTCGCTGGACTACAAAAAATAATGCTTTTCTGCGAGCAAATATATCCGTAGCCCAAAATTATTTTTGGTCCTAGAAGCCCGAAAGGTGTGAGAATCGAGAAAAATTGCGCATATTCTGAAAGTTCCAATTACCCAACATCACCTGGCATCGCAAAACTTTTTCAGGGCTTCATTTATGCTCAAGATAAAATATATTTCGAAATTTTCAATTGTTGAACCAAATTGTGTGACCTAAGACTTCTATTTTAGAGCCAATTCTTGGTAGCACGAGGCATTGCAATATTTGTGCCGACCAACAAAATTCACTGTTTCGATCAATTCAAGCTCGAGAGAGGTGCTGCTACCGAAGCGAACTCGTGTAGAAAAATCTCCAACATGAAATGACGCAGGTACTGTAAAAGTAGGAAACAACAACCGTGCTTTACTCGAAAGTCAACAGCAACAACCTGAATCAGTAATCAGAGGTGGATCCTGACTAGCGCCTCAATGATTGCTCTGCACATTTTAGTTTTATATTTGTATCACTTTAATGAAAGATTTCATTGCAACTCGAGTCGAGCTTGTGGTCTTTAGTCTGCATGATTAGAACTGGGACGAGAAGAGAGAGAGGGATAGCACAAGCAGTCTTTGTGGCCCTGTAGAGGGAATAGGTGACTCGATGTAATAGATGTCCCAAGAACTCATATCAATCACAACTAAATCATCGACTGAATGTGCCATTCTTACAAAAGCGGATATAGTTGCTGCTGGCAATATAGATGCAAAACAGTATTGGCACCAACATAAACGAAGACATCCTTTTAATAGTTATTAGAAAATTAGATGGAAACCGTGAGTTCCAAAACTTGCTTACCACGAGACGAGTGCATCAAAGATTTAGATCTCTTCTTTGCAAAGGGGCTATACAATTCATGTGAGGCTACAGATGAGCTGATCAAGAGTATCGAGGATTCTCAAGACGAGGCGTTAGCCAGAAAGGCTCTCGTTCTCTACCAACGCCATTATTCCACCCTGAATAGGCCTTGGGATCATGTCGTCTTTATGTATGGGCTTGGAATGATTTATATGCATTTCAATGCCTACCATCTAGCGATAAAAGCGTTCAGAGAAACCATTTACGTTCATCCCAGTTTCGCCAGATCTCGTGACGTCCACACTCGTTTAGGCTTGATTTTCAAAGCAACTGGCCGATTCAAGCTCAGCGAGAAGCATTTCAATTTAGCAATAAATGATACGCGACCTGACAGTGGAGCAAGTACAAGATACGAGCTCGAATTCAATCTCGCCCACTTGTACGAAATTCAAGGAAAGTTGGAAAAAGCAAGATCAGCATATCAGCGATTGCTTGAGGAAAATGACCTGCCACAACAACTAAGTGCCAATATTCATCGTCAATTGGGCTGGATGTGCTTCTACTCTGATATAGACGCGGAATCTAGAAACGATGGCAGGAAGCAGAACATGTTTCACAGCCAAAATCCGTTATCAAATAGTAGAATCGATGCTGCCTTGAATTATCTCAACACCTCTTACCGCAGTGATAGTGATCCAAAAACATCATATTGTCTTGGAAGGTGTTTTACCAACATCGGTAAATTTCAAGACGCTTTTGCTTCGTATAGAAGTGTGATTGATAGAGAAGAATCCACTGCCGATACTTGGTGTTCCATAGGTGTCTTATATCACCGACAAAATCAACATACAGATGCACTACAAGCTTATATCAGATCAGTGCAGTTCGATAAACAACACACAGTTGCGTGGATGAACCTAGGTATACTTTATGAAAGCCATCATCAGTTCAACGATGCGCTTAAGTGTTATCAGCATGTATTGCGATCTAGTTCAGATGAGATAGATGCGTCACTGCAAGTGAGAATCAAATACATACAAAAACAGCTATCTGAGATCGAAACATCCCTGAACTCAAATGGCAAAACTAAAATCAACCCCCAGAAACTGCTCAGCCTTGAAGAATTGTGGAATTTAGAGAGCAAAACTTGTTCGAACAACTCATCCAGTGACAACATTGTGCCAAGAGCGCCCGCCTCGAACTCTTTATCCACTAACGGCTCAACACATGAATCTGGCAACTTATTGCAAGCGGCCGCGCATACAGACAATCTTAAAATTGCGAGCCTACACAGCAACGGGCCCACTAATTTGAACCATATTGACCCATCAATGAACGCTGCACGCGTCCTTAACAATTGTGCAAAAGAGATTGAGACCCACAAAATTGAGCGACAAACCAAATCAAAACATTTCACAGATGCGAACTCTGTCGATCCTAGCACACCAACAAACAATCATATTGGTTTGTTCAATGATTGTAAACTGGAGATATCAACTCATGGTAGTCAAGATTTCAAACCACAGTCCATTGACTCCAAAGATTCCTGCTTGAGCCAAGTTTTGACCAACGGAGCATCTAAAGACTCTGGTATCTCATCCAATAGCTCAACTTATGCGGATAGCGCCTTAGTTCCTAGTCAAAATACCAATGTTCTTGCAGAGAATCACATATCTGCTGAGCAAGTGATAGAAGCTTATAGAAACTCACACAAAACAAGAAAATATGATGTCAATGTACTATCTGATGACAGCAAACCTCCGCATACTTTTCCAAGACCCCCACCGTTCCCACCGCTTCCATCAGACAAGTTATTTCCCTCTCCTCCGAGCATATTTTTAGAAACTAAAAAAGATTTAGCCTCTAGAAAAATTCAAGATTGTTGTCAAACCAGTCCGATCTCAATTGTCAGAAATATAGCAACAGTTCTGAAGCTTGATCTAGGACTGTTCTCAACTAAAACATTGGTCGAGAGCAATCCTGACCACCCTGTCGACGTTACAAGTCATTCAATCCAGATGACAGAGGAGAACCTTGACGTCAATGGCGTGAATCAGTGGGCTTGCGATTGCCGCAAATCGTCATCCACAATCTCTCGTTATGCAACTTATCAAGTGTCCTCTTTTCGAGAATCGCTTCAAGAAGAACGAGAGAGTAAATCGATCAATCCCAAAGCAAGTCTTGCAAAGGAATCTGAGACTGATTCAAGTGAGTCTCTGACGACCAATTCAAAGAGACTGAACAACAACAATCAATCGTCCAACCAGCTCAATAATGAACTAATGTTGAATAATGGCAACAGTAGGGGATCTGCAAATAAGAGGTTCAAGAGGGACCAAACAAAACAGAAGTTTGTTAAATCAGCTAACTCAATCGATCTCTCTGATGACAAAAAGTGGAGGCCTCAGCTTAACGAGTTGAACAAATTGCCCAACTTTATCAAATGTGTTTCAGCCTCTAACATGCTCATACATGTAGGAACTTCCATTTCGGGACTCAATACAATAGCGATGAGCATGCACGTACCTGGATGTAGAATACTTGGTAACAAAACACCAAATAACTTTTGCCCAGTTAATATCAATGTAGGACCCGGGGACTATGAATGGTGTGCCATACCTGCAGAGTATGGAAGCATCTTGAATCGATTGTGTAACAGGTACGGATTCGATTTGGGCGAAGAAAATTGGTGGCCAAGGATAAGCGAGTTTCAAAAGTACAATATCCCGATATACAGATTCTCTCAAAGGCCTGGCGATTTAGTCTGGGTCAATTCCGGAACTATCTATTGGGTTCAAGCCACAGGATGGTGTAACAACATACACTGGAACGTTGGACCTCTCTGTGCTAAGCAATATAGATCCGCTTCAGAGAGTTTCGAGTTGAATAAGCTACTTTTTCGCAAGTCGGACGTGCCCATGATCCAATTAACTTGGAACATTGTTATTAACATCAACATAATACCTGATGACGAGTTGTACTCGTCAATTGTCGATGTATTGCGGAGGAGCCTCGGCTATTGTATACTCGTTAAAGAATTGGTTGACCAATCAAGACAATCTATACAATTCACGGGTGTGGAACCTGGACCAAAAGTGGCGAAGTATTGCTATTTGTGCGAAAGCGAGGTCTTCAATATCTTTTTTGTCAAGAAGTTCGATGATAGTCACTTGTGTTGTGTGGAATGCGCTCGCAGATTAGATCCTAGATTCGACAGTTACACGATACGACAAGAGTATGACCTGAATTATCTGATGAAACTGTATGATAATTTTATTGAAACCAAGAAGAAATTCCAATCACGCCAGAAACAGTGAAAGACAAAGTCGCTGTGAAGTCATACAAGATACCCGCAAGAGGCGAACAGAGAATCTTTCTAGGATCACCTGAGAGGATATATCACTCAGATGATGCAACGAGACAAGAGCGCTTGAACGAGTTAAACTAAAATGATTGGGTGTACAAAAGAATCGAAGTTTTTACACAAACGAAAGATAAGCTATACAAGATTACATTTGTAAATCATCAAGTTTTATCACCTATTGATTATCTATTAAATTAACTGATTGACTACTAATTAATTATCACTTTGCTCTCTTGTCGCTGATGGTGTACTTTTCATAAGTTTTGGTTGGGTCGTAAGGTTCCCATCGGGAGGCGGGAAATATGTGCTTGTTTCGCTCATACCAGCTTCTCAGAAGTACCTTGCCAGCATGCGATTCGTCCTTCTCAACAGTTGCATCCGCTATCAATCGGACGTCTTCGTGAACGTCGAATGCGAACAACGGACCACTCTTTCCACGAGCTTTCGTAACGATGAAATCATAGAATGTATAGTGATGAGGTATGATCAAGTCTTCTTTAACGTACATCAGCTGGTCTGCTGATACGTTTCGAAGTTCGTTGAAGTCCTTTCGCAAGGTGTCGAGACACGCGTTCAAGAATTGATAAATACTATTTCCCTTCTTCATTTTGACAACTCGTCTGTGACCAGAACCATCCCAGTAGCTGAAAGTGATCTCGATCTCCTCCTCTTTGAGCTTCTGCTGTCGCTCCCGCCATTCTGCCGCCAGTTTCTCTCTCAAAATTCTCTCCTCTTCGTCGCGCTCGCGATCCGGCAGAAAACTAGTGTCAACGACGAGATCACCAATTGACGGTCTAGATTTCTTCTTGGGGGTTGGACAGTCTTGACTGTTATGTCCCTTATTAGCGTCGTGGTGGAGGTCTTCTTTGTTCACATTAGATAAGCTAGTCTGGCTGGCCTCAATTTTTTCGGTAGCAACAGCACTATCCCGATCATGATCGTCATCGCCGTTGCCATCATCATCATCATCGTCGTCGTCGTCGTCGTCGTATCCAAAAGATAAGGTCTTGGATTTTTTCAATCTATCATCACCACTTGTACCCTTATTGTTCTGTGAAATTCTACCAGATTTCTCTTCCTCTTCTTTATGCGCCAGTTGTTTTTCTCTCTCTTTCACAGCATTTACTTGTTTCTGTCGCATCTGATCCAAAGTAACTAAGCCCACGGTCGAGGATCGCAACTGGGCCTCGATAGCGTCATGATGAGTCGCGAACCTGTTCTCTATTGTGTTTAGCTTGAAATCTTCTTCAATCTTCTTCTTCTTCAGCTCTAACTCCTCCCTCGCCCTTTCTCTTCTCTTCATAATATGCATGGCCCTGGTGGCCTCGGTTGCGGCACCCTTGTAATGCGCCATCGTTGCTTGCTAGGCAGGGGCCCACTTTCAAATCGAAATTTTCTTGGCCAATTTCTCCAAACTGCTTCGTATCTCACTCATAGAAGGCTTAGAGCTTCTTTGCTGACAAGATCTGCCGATCGACTTCAGCTAATGAGAGGGGTTGGATTGTTAGTCTTGATGCTCTCGTGATTAAGGTATATATAAATGGAAGTCAATGTTGTGTTACAGCTGCTTACCTCCTCCAAAATATATTCCTCCTGATTCGCTCCGTTCATAACACTGCTGCCATCTTCATCGGCCAGCGTAAGAGGGGGCATCAATTTTGAGGTTCCATTCATGTTACAACCATGGACCCGGGAATTGAAGTGCGACAGTCTAACGGTTTAATCCATCTAACGAGAATGAGAGGCATTCATTCAAAATCCGAATCTACGTTCTCTGTATTTGAAACTCGATGTTTACTCATGCTTGACTAGTCTACAATCCATACTTTTCAAGAGTAGAATGTGCCCACGACCAAAATAATATTTATCTCTATGACGAATCTGCGTTGGAAAAATCTCTATGAACGCGCTTTTATACACTTGATCTCGAGCGTAAACCACCAGTTGTACCTGTGATTTTTCTAAAAACGATTAGCAATGCTGACCAGGTAAGAAGAGTCCGCAAGTTGGCGCTCGTCTTGGCGAGAAATTTCATCTACAAAGAGTAGATGGGATCGACAAGTTGTGAGAGCCCATCTCCTCTGGAAAGTAAAGCCTGAAGTTCAGATGTGATCCCATCTCATGCAATCGTTAGAAACATTCCTGGTCAATATCAGTCACTCTTACATCGAGCAATCCATGATCTACAATCACCATCTTGAAACTATCACAAACAGAATTTGTCTCAATGCATCCTCTGGGTCTAAGACATGGGCATATGCTCAGCACTATTTTCAAGGGCCAATTCAGAGGTTCTCCCTCACTCACCTCTTCTAATCATCATCTCCGTCGATTCCATTACAATGCTCAGCACCAAGCGTTGAAAGATACTGTCAAGAAGATAATAGATAGAGATATTAACCCAAACGTTAACAAATGGGAAGAGGAGGAGGAATTTCCTTCCCACAAGATATTCAAAACCCTTGGCGATGCAGGCGTTCTAGGCATTACCCGAGACCCCCAGTATGGCGGGCTAGGTCTAGATTACTCATACAGCATGGCATTTTTTGAAGAGTTGGCTTCAATTGATTGCGGCGGCGTTTCTACTGCTATCATTGTCCATACTGATATGACTTTGCCTGCATTAGCAAATTTTGGATCAGACAAGCTAAAAAGAGAATTCTTGGAGCCAACAATCAAGGGAGATCTTGTGTCATGTGTTGGGATAACGGAACCATCGGGCGGTAGCGATGTAGCTGCCTTGACGACATCAGCAATCGAGAGAGACGGTGATCTTATCATAAATGGTAGCAAAACTTGGATAACAAACGGCTGTCAGAGTGACTGGATCTGCCTGTTGGCTAACACGAGTAACGATGCGCCCCATCGTAACAAATCACTGATTTGTGTCCCAAAGAACACTCCTGGCGTTAAGGTGGGCAAGAAAATAAAGAAGATGGGATTGAGATGCTCAGATACTGCAACCATCTACTTAGAGGATGTCAGAGTCCCAAAGAGCTACATTATTGGAGAGCCGGGCCAAGGCTTCACCTACCAAATGTTACAGTTCGTCGACGAGCGAGTTTGCGCAAGTGTTCTCGGCGTACACCAGATGCAACGGCTTTTGGACCAGACGGTAGCTTATTGCCGTGAGAGAAAGACTTTCGGTCGATCGTTGATCCAGAATCAAGTGATACACTTCCGGCTAGCGGAGCTGAAAAGCGAGGTGGAATTGCTTAAGTCACTGAATTTGAGAATCGCCGATATGATTATCGCTGGCGAAACAATGAGCCACGATGCAAGCATCGCATTGCTAACTGCAACATCCAAACTTAAGGCTGGAAGGCTCATCAGGGAGGTGGCGGATACATGCCTGCAATACTTCGGCGGGATGGGCTACTCGTCGGAAATGCTCGTCGAGCGCTTCTATAGGGACAGTCGGAGCATGTCCATTGCTGGGGGTGCAGATGAGATCATGATAGGAATTGTTGCCAAAATTATGGGTACATTGAGCAGGTAGAGTGATGAATCGGTATTTTATCGAAACACAAGATTATGGAAGTGCGACTAACCTAATAGGCGACTCGAGTTTTTGGTTATTATTTGGCCGTAAGCTCTCATTTAGAAAAACTGTTTGCTCGAACTCAGGCATTCTTAGATTTACTTCTTGACCGACTTGTCGATTTTTGGATCGATTTGGGCACACCATGTTCGAGAGATAAATCCATTGGCTTTGAGGACATATTGACTGTATTGGTGGAACCTTGTGTCGGACCCTCAACAATGCTGCTCGTTGCCGGAGGAAAGCATCCTCCAAGCAAAGCTGCAGCCATAGCAAAGCTGTTTGCTTGAAGCCACGGCATTGCTTGACTTATCACAGGGCTAGGATTTATTTGATCATTCCTCTCCTTGATTCGATTGTTTAAAGCGATTCTATTGTAATCCAGCGGAGATTGGACTTGTTGCCCTTGCTGCAAAGTTGGCTCAGCCTTTGTTTTAGGCCGTTTTTGATTGGGAGATCCTTGTTGGTGACTCTTTTGTTTGGGCAAGTTCGTACACGAGTTCATCGACTCCTTCGAATCTTCGTCGCCTGTGAGATCATCAGTTTTAGAGTCATCGTCTTGGTATGAAGAAACCACACTGTTACTCTGTGAACCATTCTGGTTAGATTCTTGGTTTTTATCGGCGCGCTTGGGGTATCTCTTGAGCCTGCTTGCGTTAACTATCTTGTCCCCACTTTGAACCCAATGGAACTTTTCGACGCCTTCTTGCTGCTCCTGGCATGCGTTGAGTTTCAACACTAACTGCCCGTCCATGAAAAACTTGAGAGAGCCAACATTAGAATTTGTTGCATCTGAATTGAGCGAGGACTCTGGAATGATTGGTTTCGCCTTTAACGGTTTAACTTCGGCTCCAGGTCGAGGGCATTCAAAACGTGTTGGGCTCTCTTCTCTAAGTTCCTCGTCGAAGTTGTAAACTGACAGTCGGGCGTCAATATTTTTTGGCTTGGATTTGACACAACTTGAGTCTTGAATATCGCTCTTGAGACGCTTCGAACTTGACACAGTCTTGCTGACATCTGAGTTACTTAGAGCTTGCTTTGATTCCCCATTAGTGTCAGAGAGTGTCTTGCTAGAGTTACTGGGATTGTGGTTCGAGGCGGTGGTTCGACTAGACGAGGTTAAGGTTGAGTTGGATGTTCCTGCAGCGCTTGAATTGCTACCACTCTTACCGCTCATCGATGGGCCATCACCGCCACCTTGATTATTGTTGTAAGCGGTTGATTTTTCAGGACTACTGCAACTGTCGCCCATCTCAGCGGACTGGTTGGACTTTTTCTTAGTCTCAGAAACATCACGCGATCCAATGTAATAATACTCAACGATACTTTTGACTGATCTAGAAGGCAAGAACTCTTTCTTGATGGAACCAAAATTTTTACCACAAACCTCTATAGCCTTCGAGAATAGTTCTACCTCCTCTTTAGACCAGTCATCATAAGAAGGCGACTTGAGATTATCACTGAATGCATGTGACTGCTCACTTTGGTGATCTCTCTCTGGTTCCTCTTTGAGTGCTTGTGAGGAAGCCTGTAGCGCTTGCTTTAGCGAGGACCTAGACCTGCTTGGTTTAGATTCCTTAGAGCTGCTTGATGAGCTTCCCTGGCGTAAGTTTCCAGCTGTAATGGAAACAGCCACGGTGGGTGGATCTTCGAGCGGTACATCCTTGAGCAACTTCTTGCATTCGCGATCATGGCGGCACGGATGGTGGAGTGAGATGAAATGTGACAACGCCTTCATTAGAGGTTGATTGTGGGTGCTATTCTCGGCAGTTGTCTGATCCTTTGGAGAGAAAACCGTTAGGGGTGAAGTTTTGTCACAGCTGCTTTGTGGGGACTTGTTTTGTGTCTGTTGACTTGCAGTGTTAATTGTTGATTGCTGAGAGGACAGTGGCGATGTGTTAGAATTGCTATGACTGGCCGGTTGTCTAACTGGTTGTATAACTGAGGCCAGACTTAGGCCCTCCTTGTTTCTGATATGGTTCAGGTCTGCAATGGTGACATCTCTCCCAAGTAGAGATCTAGTTTCAACAAGGGAAGCGAATAGGTTCAACGATTTGGCAACAGTGAAATAATGATCCAATTCGGCGTCCGTAACGCGGGCCGACTTTTTTGGACAAAAGCTGAGAGTTTCTAGCTCCTCTAGGCTCCTTTTGTCCTTTTCGCCAACTCTAAGCAGGGGAGGCACTGTAGCTTGGTATTGGCGTCCAATACGAATCCTGTTCCTATGCGGATTTCTCGCCTCCTCCTCCCAATATGAATCGAAGTCTGTATCAACGGAGAGTTGCTTGTTCTCTTGTTCCGAGTTTGTTGACTCCAGACTAGAGGGCGAGAGGTTGGCGTTGGCATTGGCGGCGGCGGGGCCAGTTTTGGCCGAGGTTGAGTGAGGGAGGAGGAACCTATTTTGGTTGCTCATGGTTGGTTTGTGTCGCTACTGGAGGCTCGCGCTGAGGATGCTGCTTGAGGGGCGTGGGCCAGCCTGGCTGGCTAGCGCGCAACTCTGTGCGCCCTCGCTGTGGCCTCGGAGGCTTGAGGATGGGAGAGTTGGGCCTTCTAGGCGAGAGGGCGGCGAGCGGGACGAGAGAGGCCCGTGGGGCAGGACATGCGAGTTTGGTTTGCTTGCGGGAGAGTCTTGATGTTGCTGTTGCGAGCCAGCTTGCTCGCGGACTGCATGTCCGGCCGACCAGGAGCCCCCTCTTGTCTTCGCAGGTGCTGGCTGGACTAATATGAGCTGGCCTGGAGTTGTCTGGTTTGCTGGGTCGATTTTGTGTCGCCCGCAAGAATGGTTGTCCGAAAGTAGGCCCGAGGTCCAGCAGTAGTTTCGCTTCTATTTTTCTCTCTCTCTCGCTCGCTCTCCGTGGGCCTGGCTGGCTGGCTCGCTTGCTTGCTCGCTCGCTCACTCACTCACTCGGCCTAACACCGCTGCCGCTGCCTCTGCCACCTCCGCTGGCTCCGCTAGCGCTGCCTCCGCCGCGGCCGCCGCTGCTGCCGCTGCTTCTGTGGCCGCTGTATTGTTGTTGCGAGCGCAGTTTGTTGCCTGCGCCAGCGTTAAGTTGCGCTCGCTCCTGCTGCCTCTGGAACTGGAACTGGAAATGAAACTAGAATACTTATCTCGCTCCAATGGGACATGTTGGGTCGGGGGAATCTGGGGGGAAATGGAAGTAAATATTGCGAATTATATACCTCGTTTGCCGCCTTTGTGCGCTGGCCGAGCGACTCTGTGCGTGCGTCTGTGCGAGCGGCCCAGCGCGAGAGTGAGTGCGGCGCCGCCGCCGACTTGAGAGCTGGCAGTGGGGGCTTTGATGAAATTAGCATGTCAGTGGATATGGCGCCGCCATGAAGCTGGCTTGTCCGCGCCCACCGCTCGCGCCGATGGGCGGCCCGCTGGCTGGGCCTGCGCTCGGCGGGCGCGCAGCTCTAGCCAGGCCAAACACTTCTAACGTAACCTCGCCAGCGGCGCCCCACTCGAGCCCCAATCGGTTGGCCCCGCTCGCGCTTCCGCTCGCTCGCCTGCCCGCCCGCCCGCCAGCTCGCTCGGGGACTCTCACTAAGCGGGCCCGTCGCCGGCTTAACCTGCAACCTGGCCGGCTCGCACTCGAGCGCCTGGCTGCCCTCTTAATTGATTGCCAGGCTCGGCCGCTCGGGCGCTGCAAGCGCCCGAGACACAAACAGAGCGGCGGCGGCGCCCGTTTGCCGCAATCGCAAGTGTTGCTGGCGCTCGGGCGAATGGCGCCCGCTCTCTCTCTCTCGAGCCTGCAAACAATGCGGCCGGCCAGCCGCGCTCGCCCCGGCGGCGGCGGCAACGGCCGACGCCATGGCTGCAATTCATCAGGCGCGCTAATTGGAGCCCGCGAGCGGCGCGCCGAAGCCAAGTGGCGGCGGCGGCGGCGGCGCTGCCGTCGACGGCGACGGGCGCGCGACCGGCCATTGCGTCGGCCCAGCAAGCACTCCGCCGCCAGCGGGCCCCACCGACCTCCCTGCCCCCACTCGAGCATCGGGAAAGTTGCGCCCGCACTGCACAGGTCCCCAGCCACTGGCGGGCAGTCGCGTGCAGTACGCCCACTGCGCCAGAGCAGCCCGCGCTCGCACAGGCGGAGCGGCGGCGGCTGGACTGGCCGCAAGAGCCGGCCGCTGGCAGGCGAGTGCATCGACACTTTGCGCCATGCCCGCGCTCAGCTCGGCTCGGCTCGGCTCAACTCGGCTCAACTCAACTCGGCTCGGCCCCGTTCCGTTCCGTTTCCGCCAGCCGCTGGCCAGCCCCCTAATTGGCCGCGCCGAGCTAGCTAGTCGGGCTGCCCTCCCCTCGGCCGCCGGTCGTGCTGGCGCTCAAGGTTGGCCGGCCAGATTCATGAGCGCCCGCCGCAGGGGAGGCGAGAGGAGGACTCACATCGGCCCTCCGCTGGCGGCGCCATAACCGCAAGCCCGCTCGTGGGCATCCGCACATACACACAAACAACTGGGCCGGCCGGCCAGCAACGGCGGCGGCGGCGGCGGCGGCTGCGGGGAGAAACAATCAGCCTTTGTTGGAACACCTCGCAACATCTGTGCAATGAAACTGACACTAGCACTAGCGCCAGCAAACGAGAGCGCCGCCAGACGCACACACGCACACAAAGGCGCAACGGAAGCGCTTTGGGGGGCGGCAGCGAGGTGGCGAATTGGGATTTCTGGCTTGCAATCGGGGTTAAATGGCAAGGGGGCTCGCTGGTTGGCGCTGGCCGAGAGGAGGAGGAGACTAGTTTGCGGGTGGTTGGGTTAGCGCTTGCACTTCTCGCCCTTCCACCCCCCTCAGGCCCATTTGCCACCACCGCCGCCACCACATTAATATGAGGCCGAATACAAAATAGTCAATCTCGGCCCAGCGACGCCCTCGCTCCAATCGAGCAAACGGGCGGCCAGGTGAGTTGCTCAGCGGCCAGCTTGGCCCTCGGCTCTGGTCGTGGGCCAAGTGCTTGGAGCCGGGGGGCGCGGAGTTGGGTCGGCGGCAAGTGAAGCGTCGACACGCGCGCGTCCAGTGAAGAGCCCAAAGCACTTCCGCTGAAGCTGAAGCTGAAGCTGAAGCTGAAGCCGAAGCTGAAGCCAAGGCTGAAGAGAGAAAGAGGGCGAAACGAAAGCCAACGTTTAGCCTAATGCGAGTTAGTGCACTGCTTGCCCAGTGGAGCTGGCGCTCCGATGATCTATGATGTGGAGAAGGCGAGCGAGCCCATGGATGCCTTTTTGGGCTCTTCACTTTTGGGGGCCAATCGAGCTTGCGCTTGCAAGGCCATCTGGGCGCCAGGCTCAGTGTTCAGTGGGAAGCCAAGCGGGCGAAGGGTGGCAGTAAAATGAAGATAGATTGTGGCAGCTCGCCAGTGACACTGGCCGCTCGCTCAGTTGCTTGCTTCCTCCTTCCTTCCTTCCTTCCTTCCGCCGCTACCGTCTGACCAAAAGACGGTAGAGATTATTGGGGCCAGTGGTCTGCGAAGCGCAATGGCGCCGCCACATTCAATCTGGCCGGCGCTTGGCCGCCCCCAGCTTGCCCACCAAATCTGCCGCCAGCTCGCCAGCCCAACGGCCCAAGCCAGAATCCGATGCTCGCTCGCGAAGCACCTGCCGCTTGTCTCCACTTAACACTCTCGAGCCCCTAAAAGGCTCGCCTCCAAGCTCAAGCGTCCGCAATGCTAGTCTAGTCTAGGCCCGACTAGCTGCCACTCGGCCAGTTTGCTCGCTGCGAGAAACAATCTGATGACAGGGGGGAGCTTAGAAGCCATCTAATGTGACGCGAACATGAATCATCCCAAAAAACACTCAAATCCTTGCCAGCCGACAACCTAACCATTGTGCTGACCTGCACTAAACTGACTCCAATCTAGGATATCAAATTTATGAAGTTTATCTCTACGATTGAATGTTAACATTGAAGCTAGATTTGGATCGGCTAGTTGGCTAGCTTAACAGATGGCTTGTTGGCTCAAGGAGACATAAAGTAGCCTCAAGCGCTTCTAACCTCCCGCACCGCTGCCCGCCCTCCTCTTGTTGGGGGCTTAAACGCGCTCAGTGGCGCCGTCTAGCGAGCGCAAACCGAACCCGGAATTGTCCTTTCAATTAGAACTATTTCCCTCCCATTGCGAACAATTGTGAGTATCTTGTGCAAGTTGTTTGTCTGCGCCCATTTTAGCAGACAAGGCGCTACATTTGGTCTCCTAGCTTAGCTAACTCGATGATGCTGACGATGATATTGTTGGCGTGAATTGCCAAATTTGGATTAGATTTCGGGGGTTCTGGAACTATCACTTTGTCTGTACGATCCTAACCAGGAGGTCCGACACAAACACAAACCTGGCCCTTGCTCGGCTCAGATGTACTGGATTTGGACGAGAAAGGTTCGAATATCCATCGGCCGTAGCTCAATTATGAATAGGTCCTCACCATTTTGGGCGCCCTCAATCAGATGGCTAACGTAGTCCATGTTCACAAAGTCGCCCAACTCGTCTGTGTAGTTCTTGTAGGGATTCGTTGAAGTTTGAAAGCGAAGCCTATTTGTTCTAGCCAATTCAACATCCTGCAACGCATCCAAGGTCATCTCGCGCACTTTTACAACCTTGAAATTCCTAAACATTCGTTTCAGGGACACCTGAACTGGACGTGAATAATCAGCATCCTCGTTGATCTCAAAGATGTGCTCCAATCTGATTAGAACATTCTCTTGATCCCAAGATTCCAGCGACAACAAGTTGATCATTTTTGGCAAATAATCGCGCAATCCATTGAACTTGAACCTATTCTGCATTGAACTACTTGACATGGCTGCCTGAGTTCCGGATTCGAGGCCAGACAAGTGGGCGCCAGCGCTCGATAGGACGGCTCCATTCAATGGAGCGGCTGGAACTAGATTCATGGTTGCTGGCGGTGCTTGGAACCACTGGATTGGATGCATGTGAAGCTGCTTGCTCAGCTGCCTTGTCGACCTTATAACTGAGTCTATGGGACCAATGAGGAGGTAGTGCTTGCCCCTTATGATCAGACCCCTACGATCAATGCCTGGCTCATTCAAAGGCTCTTCAACGCCAAGACCGTCGTCCTGAAGCAAGCGGCGGTGCAGCATCAGCTCCACCTGTCCATCGTGGAGGCTACTTCCGCCCTGTGGTCTATCGGGCAAAATAGATAGTTGTAGGTTGCGGTCATAATCGCGAACAAAGATCCAACTTGTGATTGGATAATAGTTGCTCGCCGTATGCTCGCTGGTGTACAAACGATAATCTGATCTATGGTCACGAAGACGTCTGATTGTCTCCCTACCATTAGAATCGGTGAAAAAGGTTCCGTTTGTTTTCATATCAGTCTCATAGAGGGAGACTATTTCGCGTCCATTGTCCGAGATTGGATTGTAAGCGCCATTCTGTTGCAAGTTTGGGTTGTTTAAATCAGCTTGGATTGGAATTGGCCCAACAAGCCAATGGAATTCAATGAAATCTGAGTGCTTATAAATCCTGATTACCTGCGAGCACCATGGCGAGAAAACCTGATGGACCTCCTCAACAACTGGCCCGCGAATAATCTCGATATCAGCTTTAGGCGAAACCTTTTGGGCTCCACGATCACTTGGGTTGAATATGTAGGCGCCTGAGTTTTTCTCAGGCCTATACTTTCCATCTGCGTCGTAGTAGTAAAAGTTCTGCTTAAAAGGTAGGCGCCTCCCGTCGGAAAATTGGATTGCTTTCAGTAGACCAGTATGCTGGTCAATGATTCCGCTAATTCGCGAGTTTCCAAAGATGTAGTCTCCATTTTGGCCACCCAAACTTTCGCGTCTAACAATATTGTTGTTGCTTGGTTGCTGTGGGAAGACTAATCTCGGTAAGGGGCTCATTTGGTTTGCACCAAAACCAGCCGATTGTTTTCTCAGCTCGGCAGCGGAATACGAATGGGTGGGATTTTGGACACTAGCGGAGCCCATTGACCCGCCTCCGCTAACCTTCTCAATGATATAAGTTGCCATTGTTAGCGGAGGTAAGATGGCCGCAAAGATAAACTCTTTGCTCACCTCGGGATCGATGACGCCCTGATCTTGGCGGGACTCAATGGAGGTAAGTCTGAGCACTGAGGGAGGAATTGGTATTTGTTGCGACACTATAACAGCTGAACCGCTCGATTCGCGCACCAAATATCTGCCATCTCTAACAGGAATTTGGACATAATGTTGGACGGTGTGAGAGGCTGGATTGTAAGCATGGATAAGTAACTTCTCGAACCTGTCCAACTTTTCGCTAATCTGACAATGCGAAGCATTCAAACTGGAACAAAAGATGTGCTCGCCCTTCATTATAAAGGTGTCTATAGGTGACATCTGTTGCTGTTGGCCTGCCGCCTGTCTTTGGTTGTTATTGTGCTCGATTATTTTTGCCACCGATGTGACCAACGAGTGGTGCGCCTTCTTCATTGCATGCGCCAGCATCCGACTGTAGTCGTCGTTAACAAATTGCTTACATGTACCTGTAACGGCATCGTGATGTTGCAAAATGCCTAGGGTCTCTTGCAAGGGCTCGAGCTCGTTGACGGCATCTTGGTTTGTAAGCGGGTTTGCGAGTACGCTAAGCTGCTTGGCCGCTTGCAGGAAGTTATTGCCCATTACAATTTGGTATTTTAAGCCAGGTCTACTGGTGAAATATCCAACCCAATAGGAATTGTGCGCGTCAGCGTATGGGAAAAAGTCGTCCAATTTAACTGGCCAAGTAACGTGCGATTGTTTGTGGATGTTTTTCAAATAACAGGAGGGCGTTGAATAGACTAGATTAATTTTGTACTTTTGTGGATTCGCTTGGATTTCGTCGATTAACAAATCCAAGTTTGTGTACCATTTGTTCGCGTCACGATAATGAAAATCCATTCCCATTGTAACTAATGTGTGATTTGTTGCATAGGATTCAGCTTGTTTCATCATCATGAGCGCAAAGTGGGCAGCTTTGTGTTGAATGTTGTACCTGTTCAATTGTTCATCGTTACAATTGACATCAAAGCAAAATTGTTCAGGTGGCGAGTAAGTGTTTGGCAGGATGCAGGTGAATAGGTCTGTCTTGTAGGCGCCAAGCGAGGGCGAGGATTTCCAAACAAACTCCATTGACTGCATATTTTGGCGGAAAATTTTGTCTTGAAAGTCAATTCTACCTAAAAACAAACCATCGAAGCCCATCTGAGATAGAAGCGAGGCATACTCTCTGGAGTGGCCAAAGGGGTCAATTTGCCAGCCTATTTTTGGAATTCCGCCGCACTGACCAAAGAGCCTGTAGAGGCTCTTGTGGCCCAAGGTCATTTGGTCAATCACTGCGCTATAATGGCTGACCGCCTCGTCGTTCATGGACCAGCCGCCGGAGATGAACTCCATTTGACCATTTGTGACCAACTTCTTGAATCTCGAACGCATATATTCGTGTTGGTCGCGCCACCAGCGCATAAAGAAGGAAGTCTCGACGAATATAAACCTGCGCCTTGGATTCTCGAGCAAGGATTTCACAACCGAATTGATAATTGTCTCAACAAAACCATAATAATATTGGTCGAACGTCTCCACCCAGCCAGTGTCAAGGTGTGTGTGGCAAATGATATGCACATTGAGCATCCCCTCCTTGGTGGCCGGACAGTTGCCGCCAACATGCTCCATGCTCACAGGTGGCGCCGCCTGACCATAGGGTGCGTGCGTCTGGCCTTGCGAGGGTCCCGAACCCGCCATAGGCTGCTGCTGCATGCCCATGATCCTCGGGTTGCTTGAGGCGAGGACGGGACACTGGGCCTGCATGTAGGCCTGTTGCTGCTGCATCAGCCAGGCATAGTTGGAGCTACTGGCGGCCAAGTTGGGGGCTTGACTGCTGCTGCTGCCGCTACTGCTGCTGGAGGCGGGCGCGACGGCGGGCAGGTAGAATTGGTTCATGGGGCCAGCTGGCTGCTGGAAGGCTGGCGAGTTTTGGCCTGCAGAGAAGTTTAGCCGGTCGATGAGCGAGGGTTGGCCGGCGACCAGCCGACTTGAGAGGGGGGCAAAGCTCGTGTTCAGCGAGCTTAGAATTATGGCCGCAGCTCCAAGGAGGAGCAACAGCTGGAGGCGGGCCAACTTGGCCTTGTTGGGGCTGGACGTGAGTGTTCTCGTTTGTTGCTTAGCTTGTTTGACTAAACTTGAGGCCGGAAGCTGGAGGGCTCGGCCGGCCTGGTTGCTCGGCCCCGTTGGTTGGGCCAACTCTGAGCCGGCCACCACCAACAGGTGGCCGTCCAGCTGACCGCCCGGGCGCCTGGTCATTGCGAACAAACCCAAACTGCTTGACTGGCCCAACTCAGGCTCAACTCTCCTCTCACTCTGGCTCGCCTCTTCCTCCTGATTGCCACTCTCGTCTTGATTGGGGTTTCTGTGCACAGGTGAGCGCTCGTTTTGATTGTACGCTCGACCTTTTTTGGCTCTCGGATTGGCCGATTATGTGCTTATGTGTGTTAGTGTGTTTGTGTAGCGACAAAAGCTAGGGTTTTGGGCGTGAATTCGGAAGCTAAACTTGGCTCGCAACTCTGAGCTCCCACAGCGCCGGCCAAACCGGGCAGCTGCAATCAGACATTGCGCGAGAGTCTTGCGGGCTGTTGCTTGCCGAAAGAAGCCCGTTGCTCTTGAAGTGTCAATGCCAAACAGCTCTCGCCGCCAAATCAAACCCGCCGACTAGATCAAATTGAGCGCGCAAATCTAGCTTGCCAGCAACCCTCTCTCTCTCTCTCTCTCCTTTTCGCGGCCCCGTTCAGTACTCTTGCCGCCCGCTCGCTTCTCCTCGCCTGGCCCACTAAGGTCTCCTCGCGGGCTGACTCATCCAGCAGGCTCTTCCGCTCTCCCGCTCGCTCGCTGCTTGCCCGATCTCCTGAACTGTAGGCCCCCGCTCGCGTTCTGCTAAAACGCGCGATAAGCTCGAGTTTGGGGCCAAAGTCTGTTGCACGCAGGAGCGAGCGCGCGAGGCTGGATATATAATTATTATTTTGTGCTTGTCTACGTGTGCGTGTGTGCGTGCGTTTAAAAGTTGCCTTGCTAATGCTGGCGTGTGCGCTTGCGTGTGTGTGTGAGCTTTCGCGCGCGCCCTTATCTCACATCCTCGCCGTGACACTAACACACTCGCGCCGGTTGAGAGTATCAAACTTATCACAGGCTTCTCGCTGTCAAACTGCCTTGATACAGCACAGACGCAAAACTGATGATCCTCTACTTTTGCGCCGCTCACCTAAATGCAGCGACCGGCAGCGAGCGGTTGGCTAGCCAGCCAGCCAGCCAGCCAGCCGCCAGGCCAGCTAACTAGCTCGCCCGGCTGCCGAGTAGGCGGAGGGAGAGCGCTCGCAGGCTGGCGGACGCAGCCAGCCGGCTGCTCGGCTCAGATCTCGCAAGTTGGCTGGCTCGCTTGCCGCATTAGCATCCCAGCCTCTGGAATAGAGTTATGGGAGCCAGTTAGATTGGCGGATTGTGCGAGAATCGTGAGCAAACTTCACTTCTCTCACTCCCTTGCTCCTTGGCTAAACTTGCTAGAGCTGGGCGACTTGTAGGAGCCGCGTCCAATTCGGTAGCAGAGATCGAGGCGCCAGATAGGCGCCGCTTGCGGTTTCCTCGGATCCTCCCAATGGATTTGCTTGCAGTGCAAGCGAGCCAAGCGGAGAGAAGGGAGGGGAAGGGAGCGGAAAGGAGCTGAGGCGGCCGCAAGCAAGCCAGTTGGACGGCTGGATTTGTTGCACAGTTATGCTTGCCGCTCAAAGGGGCGGCCTTTGGAGGAGGGGACAAGTGAGATGTTCCAATTTTGAACCGCTTAACCCGCTAACGAGTTACTTGTTATTCCTGCCACTCCTCGCGTTCCACTAAAGCCGCAGCATCCCGCTAGCCGTGGCCTCGTCTCCTTTCCGCTGGTCCGTCCACTTCCATCGCTTTGATCTCTCGCTCTCAGATGACGATCATAATGACAACGCTTCCAACAAGGAGCGAGTTCCAGCTCGCAGGAGCAGCAAACGAGACTGTCAACAGTTGGCAGCCCCTTGGAAGGCAGCGAGCAGCGCCGAGCTGGGCGCCACCCCCGGCCGCTCAGACTGCTCCTGCGGCAGCGTCGCGCTCGCACTTGGACTAGCGGCGGCCAGGCAGACTAGTCGGCGCTGCTGCAGTGTCGTCCTGCCGCCAGTTTGCTTACACGATATCCGCCCAGTTTGCGCTCTCAGCTCAGCCGGCCGAAGGGGAGGCGAATCCCGTTGGACAGAGGGAAGAGGAAAAGCGTTTGACATAATATAATTTAATCTGGCCGCCGAAGCGAGAGAGAAAGAGAATGTGCCAGATAGAGAAGTGCTGATTTGAGTAGAGCGAGTGACTGAGAGAGAGAGAGAGAGAGAGAGAGAGACGCCGCAAGCCCACAGCTGTCGCCACCAACCGCAAGGCCGGCGCCATGAAACCGGTCGGGCGCCCAGCGAGCGCCCACCTGGCCGCGGCCAAGCTGCTCGCAGTGCTCCTATTTTGGGCGGCCGCCGCCTCCAGTTCCTGCTCGCACCTGCCGGCCGCTGCGGGCCAATCAGCGGCCGGCCGGCTCCTCCTGCTCGACGCGCTCGGCCGCCAGCTCAAACTCTTGCCTGGCCTCCTGGACGAGACCTTGCTCACGAGAGGCTCCTTCGAGTTCGGGGCCAGCCGAGTGAGGTTTGACAAGCTGAAGGTGCTGGGCAACGTGTACGTGAACAAGGTTAACGGGCGCCCACTACGCCAGTCCTACCTCCTCAGGAGCTCCCTCAACAAGCGCGACCAGCTGCCCGCGCCGGCCGACCTCAAGGCGCAAACAGAGACAACGCAGCTGGGCGAACAAATCGTGCTCCAGATTCTCGATCCGCCTCAACCGGCCGCCAACCTCTTGTTTGAGCGGCAAAACAGTGCGAGCTAGTTAATGTCCAATAAAACACCTCCCGGCAACCCGTTCAAATTGGCCGCCATTCCGCCAAGTGTCAGGGGCAACAAAATTGAGCCCCGCCGGACAGCCTGACAAGCCAAGCCGCTCTGATCCAATTCCAGGCCGCTCGCTTGGCGGCCGCAATAGCCAGCTAGCTAGACGCTCGGCTGGCCAAGGTGACATTCACATCCCTAGGCGCGATTTTCCCTCCGCCCGCTCGAGCGGCTCCGATTCCCAGGAGACGAGAATATCTATCTACTCTTGGCTTACGAGCGCAGCAAGCGAGATGAGTGACGTGAGCTTGAGGCCAACTCGCTCGACCGTAAGACAGCTCGCAGCGTTCGAGCTGGAGACTTTAAATTGGTTCACCGAGGGCCCCAATTTGAATTATTCATCGGCGCTCTCGCCTCTGGTGGCCCATTCATGGCTCTGCACCAAGACCGGCGCCAGTATCAGCAGGCATGCACATACACCTTCACCTCCAACCGAATCCAGTGTCGCCCTCCATTGGAGCGCTGTAATTGCGTTTATATTCGCGCAAACGGACACTCTTTTGGCTCGAACTCTGATCAGGCCGCCACTCTTGGCGCCCGCCAATATCTCGCCTCTTGGGCTCATTTCAATCACACATTCAGCCTGCATTTGAGGGGGGCCCAAGGCCAAGTGTTTGGCGAGAGGGCGCTCAGAGTGGGTGCATGCAGCGTCCGTCCGAGGATCGCCGCAAAGCAATAGCTTCGATCCACCAGAGGCTCGGCGATCTAATGTAAACTCCGGCGCCCGCTAAGTTTAGAGCTTGGCTCACACTTTGGGAGGAGCTATGCTCGCCAAATTGAACCTGCAAAGGCTTTGCTCATGAATTTAATCTTCCATAAAGTGGGCGCACCGATTAGAAGCTCAGTGGGCGCCAAAGTCTTTCCTATCGGCTGCAACGCCAAGAGCTAATCCAGGCGAAAGCTCTAGTGATGAGCTCGATCGAGAGAGGGCGACTCAATGTAGCCGGCCGCCTCTTGTCCAACATTCAGCGCGTCTCAATGCCTTACAGAGTAAAACTTTGTTGTGGACAAGGAGAGCTCGAGTTGACTTGAATTAGAGTGCCGCCGCTGGATCGATATGAGCTCCTCTGTTGCGACTCCTTCCTTCAACTTTGTTTGTCCCGCGAGAGAGTCCGTCAACTTGAGAGCGTACAAGCCTGTTTTTGGTCTGTTCCAGGAACTCTCCAAGTTCTAGCGGCGCCCTGTTTGTTGCTTGAAAGCTTCGCGAGAATGGGCCAATGGGCAAACTGGCCCCTCCTTGAATGGCGAGCCCCTCCCCGAACCAGCGAGCTCGTGATCACGGTGCTCAGGCTCGAAAAGCTAACAGCTCAAAAACGGGGCCGGCGAGTTGAAGGCCGGACCAAGGAAACATAAAAGGGCAACCACGAGCAAAAGTGAGGAGTCACAAATAAGCGGCCGTTTTGGACGCAACTCTTGATGAAATATTGTTGCAGCACTGAGCGACAAACCATAAACGTGATGGCATTGAAGTTTGGAGCCAAGATAAGCAAAGTAGTTTGACCCTTGGATGCGAGCAGAATTGTTCAAACTGAACCAATTTGTTGCGGAGTCGCATGGTTTTGGCTGAGCAAAACTATTGCGGGCGATTTATTGCGTCGCCCGCTGGATCCATTACGGTAGAGTGGCTCGCGCGAGTGGAAGTGGCCCTCGGCTGCTGCTGCTGCCGCTTCCATTGACACTGTCATCGGCAATAAGAGCGAATGGATCTGGCAAGACGAAAGGAGGCGAGCAGGAGGCTGCTCGCTTGTTCGCGGGCTGCCTGTCCTCGGGATGAGCCAGCCAGCTTTGATCGGCTCGCTGTGTGGTATTGGTTTGTCTGCCGGCGCAGGTGGTCGCTGCGCCAGCACTGGGCCCGAGAGCAAGCTGGCGCCGTCAACAGCTCGTTGGGCGATGGCCGCTGCAGTAGTGGTGGCATTCACTTGAAGACCCTCGGACGCGCCGAGCGCCAGCATGAGTTGGGAGCGCCATTTGATCCAAGTGGCCGGGAGAATGCGATGAATTGGAGCCAAAAAGATTAGTCCAGCTCAGGGCGCTCAGATCTCTCGAGCTGCCGGTCAGTTCTGGTTAGGCTTTGTTCGCTTTGGTTGGGTCCGCTCTGGTCTGGTCCAGGGCGGCTGTCTCTCGTCTGCATTTGGTGGCTTTCCTATTAAGGCCATCAACTGGCCCAAATTGAACCGGCGCGCTCAGACTTGCCAACATCGATGGGTCACTCAGCTCCGCTTATAGCTCAAACGCTTTGCTCGGCCAACATTCAGCGAGGCGCCTAGCGCACTTTGCGACCTCCGCACGGCTGCAGCACGCAAACACCTATCGCGCGCTCACTACGCAACTCGCTCGCCCGGCTCCACTGACGCGCCACCCTGATCTTGACCGGCTAAATTTAGCTCGGATTTGCGACAACGATTTTGTTGACAACTTGGCCCATTTGCATGGCCAATCCACTAATATAATCGCACGTCCCAGTCTATCGCCTGAACGTGCCCACTCTTGCCACAACAATGCGACCGAGTGTCGCCAAGAGGAGATTGCCAGCGATTTGGGGCGAAACTGGAGCGGCAATTTTGTAGTCTTCAACGGGCGTACTGATTGAAGTTTGAGCGCTCCAAGATCAGGTGAGGCTTGAAGTGGGGATGATGGTTTGGGTTCGCTGCAGCCTGAGATCCATCGGTTTGAGTTAGCCTCGTGGATCGCCAAGATGGGCCAAGCAGGCAAAAGGGGGCCAACTCCTCCTGCTGGATGCGTTTTAATGAAATTGATCGATCTCCGCTAGTTCCATTGGGGTTCAAGCCAATTGAATGCCTCGAAGCCCATTAGTCGGCGCAAATGGGCCGAGCTGAGGCCTTGCGAGTCTCGCTCGAACTTGCGAGAGCGTATCCATCAAGCGGACTCAGACTGGCCACCCTTTGCTGCCAGCTTGTTTGAGCCCCAAGAAGCCAAACGTCTGCCTGTTTGCCGCTGACCGACAAGCAAGCCGACAAGGGTCAGAGAGAGAGCGAGAGCATGGCGCCGCATCCAAACAATCTGGCCACCAACTGGATCAGCGGCTCCCCTTCGCCTGCCCCCTAATTCCTCGCCCCTCTCTCTCTCTCTCTTTTGCGTTGCCTCTTTTACGTGTCAACCAAATCCCATTTTGGCGCCAACAATGGATTTGGACCAGTTTACGTGCAAGGCTCGATTCGTGTTAGCGCGAAATTTTATAGCTAAACGTGGAGAGTTTGCGTCAAGCTTGCCTAATGTTGCCAACCAAACTGAAGCCCGTCACTCTCGTAACGACATGTCCAACAAGACCGAGAGCGCAGCTTATCTAAGCTCGTTAGCCGGCCGCTCATGCTTTTGCGGTCCAGCGGCCTCGCCTCGCCTCGCTCAGGGGCAGCGGGCCAAATGAGGGCCGACTTTTATGGAGTTGTCGCGTCGCCAGAAGGCCCCAGCTCAGGTGAAGCCGCACCGCGTTCTACCTGCGCGATCGAGGCCAGGGATCAGAGCAGGAAGCGCCGGCGGCTGCTTGCCTGCGCCAGTCTGGCTCCACTGGCCCAACGTCACTCAATCATGGCCACGCCAACCACCTATAGGCGGCCTCATCCAACCAAGACACCTGGGGCCGGACAAGCTCGTTTAAGGGCGCCTGCTGCCGTTGCCACTGCCGCTTTCGTCCGATTGTGGCCGACAAAATAGGCGGCCACCAAACAATGACCAGTTGGCGCCGCAACTTCTGCTGGTTGTTTGCGAGTTTCAGCCGCCACGAGTCCGGCGGGCGCGAGATAAGAGTTAAGCGGCCGCTAGAGGCGCCAACAAAAGCGGCCAATTTGTTTTCCCTGTCGCCAGGCTAACGCTCCGGCCGAGCTAGCCGCTTGACCGACCCACCGACCGACCACAAGTTAAGCGTTAATGCTTGGCTTGTAGGTAAGCGGCAAAAGTGGAGGGTGTTTACCTGGCCGAAACAGCCCACTGATAGCGCAGAACAAATGGGACTAAGGCAGATTGGACCCGCCTTCGACTGTCTAAGCGCTCTATCCATCGCGTTAGCCACTAGATGCCTCCGATGATGGATGGCCACTGCAAATCGATCGTGTAAGCTTCGAGCGGAGGGACATGGAGACGTGATTGCCGCTTCCAAATTGATTAGTGGGCGCCAATCAGTCGACTCGAAGCGACGAGTTATTCTCGCTCGCTCGCACTCGTTGGTCCAAATTGTGTCCCGTAAAAAGGTGAGACCAATTCAAGTTTCGGGCAACACGCTCGCTAGTTTGAAATGTCCTCCCTCCTCTTCTCGTCTCCCATTTGCTTGGCCTCCAATTAGAGCTCCATGAGCTCAAATTAGGCAAATTATCGGCAGCAAACTGGAAAGAATCCGGACCCAAGTACGCAGACTCCAACCGGTTTTCCCCCGACCCTGAGCCAACTCGCGATGAGCTCGGCGGGCGGATGCTCTTTGAGGAATGTTGTTTATATCGGCCGCTTTCTAGCCACCACTGGCGCCCTAGGGCTTCGCTAGCGGAGGGAGGCTCATTGAAAGGGAACTCAGCGCGAGCAGAGCGCTCAGGGCCGGCGTCTAATTGGAGGCCGGGTCTCAGCTTGAATTGAACCGCTGATGGGGCCAACTCTTATGGCCGCTCGAGCAAACGAAATTCAATCCAACTCCATGGGCCTGAACTTCACCTTTACTCAAGCTCTCGTCTCCCCAAACTCGCTCGCTCGTGTAACCCAAATCGGCGCACATAAATCACCTGCCGCCAGTGGCTCGCCTTGGCTCGGCAAACAAAGGTTTCCAGTTCAAGATCAAGATGCGCAGCAGTGCCGATTGCTGAAGTCTTGCCAATGGAAAGTTTCAACTCGATGGCCGCGCAAGCCGAAATTGCAAACACCACTTACCTGGCAGCCAAGCGAGGCGGCCGAGTCAGCAATCGGTCAGTTGGCGTCACTATCACTTAAAGAGGCCCGCTTCTGCCAGAATTAGTGTCAACTAAGCCGAGACTGGCCACTTACCCTTGGGGCTTGATGGCCCGATTGCCTACAGCTGTGTCCTGGACAAGCCCGGAACAGCGGGCGCAACTGTCGCTCACTCCAGTTGTCCAGGAGGCGCTCGTCCAACGCCAAGACTGAACCCTTTGAGCGTATGCAAACAAGCGAACAGAAGTGGCCACCAACCGGAAGGGGACAATCAGTGGCCGACTCTAGGCCGAGAAGTTGGCCTCCGCCGACCACACATTATGCAGGATCATTAGTGGCCAGTTGAGTGCGTGAGGTCCACTCTCACTGGCCGCTCGGCTACAGGCCAGAGTTTGGCTGCTTGTTTTCCAGTGAGACCATAAACTGGGCCGATAATGAACACAAATGGCCCAAATTGTTGGCTAACCAGAGAGCCTATCCAGTCCTGGGATCAGCAGCCACCATTTGGTCCTGAATTTTGGACTGATTCCATCCGCTGGTACGAAAACAAAATCAACGCCCCAATGCCAAGTGTAGGCGCTCAAACAGGTTCATATATTCAAGTATCGATGCTCGGCATCAAAGAGATTGCAGCATGAGTTTGCCAAATGGACGAGCGAGCGGGCTCAATTTAGTTGAAACCTGCCAGACGGCAGGCAAATTGATTCTTTGTTGCTGACTCCGATGGCCCATTCAATTTCGTAATGAATGCAAGCTCGCTGCAACTCGGCCAGTTGGCTGGCTATCCAGCCATGTATATGGTGATCCTTGGAAGCAAACGGGCCCCCTAAATGGAGCCTCCTTACTCCAAAATGATTGAGAGTATGCGCCTTGCGTAAGCGCTCAATGGGGCCCGAGCTCGTTCTAGGAGGGCGCCTTGTGCATTTGTGCGAGACCCCCACCGGTCTCGTCATTTTGGATAGCATGAGCTCTGGATTGGAAACCACTTGAGTGGATGGAGCCTGCAGGAAGTGGCAGTTGAAAGTTGAACTGAGAGGATGGACGAGATCGAATAGATTAGATATGACCACAGGGCTTGTTTGTTTCCTTCAGGTTTGTTCATTGTTGGATCGGCCATATGAGGCTGAAACGGGCCGTTCAGGCTGCTAGCATTCTGGTTGCAATTTGAAGCACGCGAGCTTGAGTCCTGATGAGATCAGATGCGACGCAATGGGATGGGAAAGGATTGGATCCATGGCGGAGGACAAGCCGCCCTTGACTGCCAATTAGGGGGGAGAGGCGAGCGGGTTTGTTGCCGCCGCCGAGCTGGCTGGCCTCAAATTGCTGAGCGCCCGCCAAAAGTGTGCTCACCTGGGAGCCTCTCTGGGGATCGATCGCAATCAATGAATGTCCGCCGGCCATCAAGGCTTCAGGTATCCTCACAATCAATTTGAAAGCGGCGGGGCCAATCTGGCGAAATCTGCTGCCCGAACGAGTCTAGAGGATGGCAAATATTTGTCCAAGGCGAAATTATCGTTCGCGAGAGCAGCGAACGTTGCATAACTTGAGACCTGGAATGGCTCTCGCCGAAAGCGGCCAGCGAGTCTAATGTCAGTACACTGGAGTAGAGAGGAGCCTTTAAAAGGATTCCAGGTGAACCTGGCTCAGAGTCTAGGCGAAGGCGTTAGAAAAAACAGAGAGGCAAGGCAAAGGTCTCATTAATCAGCCGCTCTCAGTCTATTGTCTGAGAATCCTTTTTTCCAGTTCGTTTGTGGGCCAGTTACTTTATTTGCCACCATAGGAGGGGTCGCTCGTTTTTAGCTTGAGTTTGGACTGGTTTTGGCCCAAGTTGGCACGAAATGAGAGGGCTCAGATGCGATGAGGTAAATTCGGAATCACATATGCAGTCTTTGTGCCTGCATCAAAGCTGCATTGAGCGAGGGCCGCCGGTCTCGCTGCAGTTGGGCCCCACTGGCTGCGAGTAGGTGGCGGTTTTGTTGTTGTTGTTGCTGCTGCTGCTGCTGCTGCAAGATCATTTGCTGCTCCCTTCTGCTCGACCTGCTCTCCCCTCTCCTTGAACTCGTCCCAGGTGAATGCGCGAGCTGCCCGCCAGCCGCCCACTCCCCTTGGCCGCGGCCCATATCACTAATTTTGTTAACCTGCTCGAGTCCGGGCTGCATGTTGTGCGCCATGTTGTTCAGTATTGAGCCATCGATAGAGTGTCTATGCTGGGCAGCGTTGCTCGGTGGAGCCAAACTATTTTGTTGCTGATACAAGCGACTAACTGACAAAATTTGGGCCGAATCCTGGTGCTGCTGGTAGCCGCCGTTTCGTTGCGCCTGGAAGTCGGCACCCTCAAAGTGGGCCAACGAGGGCGACGTCCTACTACTGGAAGCTAGCGAGCGATCAGTAGCCAGCCAGGAGGATTCAGGCAAGTTTGAGCATTGGTCGCGAAAGTGTTGGTACTCTTGCGTCCCTACGGTGTCACCGCAAGATTCGTGCAGCTTTTGTTGTGTCTCGGCCAAGTTGGCGCCAAAAGCACCGCTTGTCAGCTCCACCTGGCTCTCGTCGCACGGATATATCTGATGCGTAGATAGTTTACCTGATAACATATGGCTCTTGAATGATTGCCGATGCTGTGCCTCATCGTTTGGTTGCCTGTATATCATCATCTTCTCGTCCAGTAAGTTATGACAGTATTGCATGCGCTGCGATTGGCTCGTAAGCCCGTTTTGCTCGTAATTTCCTGAGTTCTTGTTACAAACTTGAGCCCCTGAGATGGCACATTGTTGCGAGTTTGCAATCAACTGTATTAGCTTCTTGTTTTGCTCAATTGTTTCCAAATTTGGCTTCATGATCTCGGGCGACCGATCGAACGAGGAGAACGAGCAGCTCTTGTTTCTGCTCAGTTGGTTTGCACTTAGAACGCCTCGTTCAATCGATTTCTCCGAGGGCCTACTAGCTAGACTGGTGACATTTTCAAAGGCAGTGGATTTCCGTTTCTTGGAAGCAGCTAATCCTGCCCTTAAATCAGCTGAATTTGAATTCTCGCTTTTGCAAGCAAACTCTTTCTCACTCTTATCTTTGCCATTCTTTTCCAGATCCTCTGATGCCCTCGACTTGGAACAAAGCGAGTTGATTTTGCTTATTAATTTGCTCAGATAGTACATGAGCAAGGGGAGCAAAAGGATTATGCCGAAACCTAAGCTTGTCCACTTGAGCGCGTACAAAACATGCTGCGGATCCGAGTTACAGGGCTCCTCTGGACAGGAGGCCGGATTGCCGGGCAGTTTGCCCACCAGACCCTTGCAGCTAACTGGCTCCAACGAATGGCAGAGAAGCAGCGGCAAGAAAACATGCAACAAATTTAAGCTAAAACAGGTGCGCAAGTTCGCTCTGAATTTGATCCATACTTTGAGCTGCTGAATTGGGCCAATGGAAGTGTCAAAGATTGTTCCGTATTGGCCGCTAAGGAACTCGCTTGAGGTTTTCACTTTCAAGAACAGACGTCTCTTTGGTTCATACACTTGGTCTCTATTTCTCTCCAGCATCTCCATCTTGAACTTTGACGAGTCTTTTGAAGGGCGTTGAATGCAGCGGAATTCACACAAAAATCTACCTCACCCGGACACTCTCGTTATCTGAGAGGTAGTCACAGGATGGGGAAGCCTCTACAGTCTTGATCGAGCTGGTTAGAGAGTTGCGATCCGTCTATGAGGGCGAGTGGCTGGACAGGAAGAAGAGAGTCTGCGTGGATCTAGGCTCACGATGGCGCAGTTCGACGCTCCAAACAACATGGCCTCGCATGCCCTCGCACTTCAGCGCCCTCTAGAGGAGAAGAAAAGAAATGTTAGCTTGAGCGAGCGCCCACCTGCCAAGTAAATGCGGCTTGCTGGATGCGAAGCCATATTATTTGATGCTGGAAAGGGCTAGCCAATGTAATGGGAGCAGTCTCTCTGTCCGTACTGGATCGCTCGCCACCAGGTGATGACGTCGCAGGCGGTCTGAGTAAGCAAAAAAGTTGGGCCTGACCGGGGATTGAACCCGGGACCTCTCGCACCCAAAGCGAGAATCATACCACTAGACCATCAGGCCACTTCACATGTTACTCCCTGGTCCAGTGTACTATCTAAATGCAAGTTCGTACATCTCCGAATCCCACTTCCTATCGACCACTCTAATTGATCAAACCGTCGTGCGGTCTCAGCTTAGATGCCTTTCCACCAAGCTCAGTCTGATCTACCTGTGCTCAAACATGAGCTCAAACCTAAGCCATGAATGCTTGAGCCAAATTAGAGACCCAGATGCAATAAAAGTTTCCTCAACATGTTTACTATCCAACTGAATGTTGCAGGGATTGATGGGGCATTTAATACTATATTAATCATAACAGATAAATTATGCCGTAAAATGGCGTCAACAGCATCGCCCGAACTAGTGGGGAGCCGATGCAGTACATTGCTAAGCTTGTGAGTGATAATAATAAAACAAATTTCATAACATAATAGAGTAGACACACGATTCTGTACCTGCGCTTAGCGTAATTAAATGATGCGTCGTCTTCGTTTAAAATAAATCGACGACAACCTAACCAGCCAACTTGGGCGTAAGATCTCCACTCTATGGCCCTAACGTCGCAATTAAATGTTTTCCTATCTAAAGGCGTTTGTAACTCCCGCAAACGCTTCACATTATCCGTCACAAATGTCCATTGATTTGAGCAGAAGTAGTCGAACATATCGTTTGCATGATGCATCCTCTTAACAGCCTTGATAACCATCTTCTTCTGACCAAACAAACTGAGTAGAGTGTCCACAATGTATGCAAACAAGAGATGGGAGAAGATTTTGTGTATCCAGTATTGGATCGGGTTCATCCCCTTCTGTTTGGGTATCGTTAGAAGAGGTCGAAGCGCGCGAGTTGAGGGTTTCTTGTAGGCCTCCTCGCGGCCAACGCTAAAGTAGTGATAGAACGAACACGGGTTCTCGGCGCCAGTGGTCAGATTAAACACCCGGACGGCTCCATCCAAGGGTCTAGTCTTAATTTCTTTGCTGGCGACGCAGCAAATCGAGCCGTCAGCTGGCACATGAGATGAAGCTTCGATAGGGCCGACACTGGTGTCAACCCCGCACTCGTGCCCATTGGCTCTGATGATGTTATTGTTGTTTATACTGTTGTTGTTGGTTTCAACTCCTGCCAACGATGGAGGTGAACCAGGTAAAAACTCGTCCCTCTTTTCCGTGGCAGCCCATGCAATTGAAACGAGCGCATTTGTAACTATGTCAACCGGAATCAAATCGAACACGACCTCGCTGTTCACCTTGATCTTTTGCAAGATTCCCAAAGCGCCCAAGACCGAGAGTCCCACTGGTCCATTGATTGTGTCCACCCAACCCTCAGCCGGCTCCTTCAGAGACGACATGACTATCGAGGGTCGCACAATTACGATGTTTAAACGCGCCGCGTACTTGCTTGCAACATTCTCGGCCATTGCCTTCGTGTAAGTGTATGTGTTTGGCCGATTTTCAATCATGGCCTTTGTTACTTGAACGCCCATAGGATCCTCGGGCACCTTCATGGGATATATGCGCTCGTCTATCTGGCGAAGCTGGCAGTTTGAATAGGCAGTTGAAACGTGTACAAAGCAGAGGAGCTTTTTGAAATTGCATGCAAGCTCCAGGAGCTCCTTGGTGGCAACCACATTGTGGCGCATGTTAATTTCAAGCGGAGCCTCGAATTTCACCGAGGCGGCCACGTGAAATATGACCGATACTTGATCTTCGAGAGTCCGCAAATCCTGCTCAGATAGGCCGAGTTTACTTTCAGCCAGGTCGCTTTCAATGGCAACCAGCTTTTGTTTTACGAAATCTTGCTTCAATCGAACGGTGAAAGGTTTCTTGCTTGTCATCTCATTCGTTCGCTCGTGTGGACTTTTGCCCTTCGACCCCCTGATCAACAAGTAGATTTTGTCCACCTTTGGGCAAGAGTATAAAAGTTTTTCAGTTAAAACCTGGCAGCGAGAGAGTTGTGAGTTAGTTAAGGCGTTGATTAGCGAGCTTTGGGTCGATCAGATGTGGGTCTTTGTGCACTCGAAGGAGAAGAGTCACAAAGTTGCTCTTACTTTGCCGATGAAACCTGTTGCTCCCGTGATGAGGATCGACTTGCCGGCGTAGAAGTCGCTGATTGGCGATATGTCAGACTCAAGGGCATCGTTAGTCGGCGTTGTGAGTCCAGCTAGATCACTGGTTGCTTGTTTGAGGATGTTCATGACTATTTTTAGCGCTAGAGAGCAAACGTTTGAGGACAAATTGTTGTTGCTGTTGTTGTTGTTGGCAGCTAACTTAAGGGGGCACTGACCAATTGGGAGCTGAGAGAGTAAACGATGTTGTACGCCAAAGCGCTTTGAGGGCGGACAACTGGGAGGAGAGGAGAGTGAGCTTAGGGAGACCTTCAAGTGGAGGAGGCGCGAGGAGGAATGAGCGAGGTGAAAGCACCAAGCTAGTGGCAAGCTTGGCTCTTTGCTCGAGTTCTGTCAAGAGCGCACTGGCCAGTGGCGCGCCTGCAGCCTGACCGAATCCGCCGGCCACCGAAGCGCGGACTTGCATGCGTGCGCGCGCGCAAGTGACGCTAGGTTCAACGTTGCCAGAAGGCGCCCTTCTCGCTCGATCCTCTCCTGCAGGTGCGCCTAGCTCGCAATCAAGCGTCACCTCACCATTGGAAGAGCGCACATTGTCTCAACAATGAATGTTCCTAGCAGGACAGAAGATTGGAGCAATGAATGGGCGAGAAGAAATCCGACTAGAGGAAGCGCAAAAGCAACCTCGAAGATGATATCAAAATGTCTAAAACGAAGCCAGAGTTCTAGTTGCTCGTGCAACCAATGAACCTCTGGCTCTGTTTATGTTTAATATTGTTTTGTGTGATGTCTGTTTGAGCAGAGTCGACAGTGTTTTCAAGCATTGCAACTGCCCTCGGAGGCGAATGTGTCTGCGATGTGTTTGGATCTCCAGAGGGGGCGGGGGGAGGGCGGGACAGGTGGGGCTCTATTCGACTTTGGTGGTCGCCTTTGTCTGGTGGCCGTCAAGTTGGCGGCCCGTTGCGGGCGCCAACCTACCTCCTTGGGCCGATCCAGCGGCCGCCTGTCGTTGGCAACTCTCGGCGTTCGCTCCCTTCTTGTAAGTACCCGAATAAAATGATAAAAATAATACTAAAAATATCAATGCTGATAGGAGGTTAGTCACCACGGCCACCATTGGCGGGTCGTCGCAGAATCTTGGCAGGAGGAGGTAGCCAAGACAAAAATAGACCAAAGCTAAACAAAATTGTCCAATCTGAATCCGGGTTATATACCTCTTCCACCACAAGTATGGCACCAAAGAGGGAAAGGTGGCCAAATAATAGTAACTGTACATGACCACATGAACTAAAGCGTTCATAACAATTAGAAAGCCGCTGAAGGGGGTCATTGAGAAGCTTGCAACCAAATAGATGACCAGCGGGACGAGCGAGTGATGAAAAACGTGTAAGCCTGTAATTTGCGATTGTTTCTTCCTTAAAACGAAGAATATTGTGTCCAAAAAGTCGATTACCCTCGAGAGTATGAAAATGTCTATGTAGATGCTAAACCTTTTGTAATCCCTATCCAAGCAGTTGCAGTTGAAGAAGGAGAGGCCATTTCCGCTTAGGCGAATGCCCCTGTAGGCTAGCCAGACGTTAAATAGAATGTTCGCAAAGTTATAAACTCTAACTAATCGTCTTAGATCAAAGGGTTGCTTCTTGTGCATAAGTTGGGGTCCTATCTTGAGCACAACAAGGAGATACAAGCCAACCATTGTGATTAATCGCCAAGGTCCATGGCCTAAAAACAACAGGTTGCTCTTGAGGTTGTCCCAGTCAACTGGGTCCTTATACTTGTTTAAGTTTAGGATGTCCATTGTTGTTGGTTGCTGCTACTGTGTTAACGGGGCTTTTGTTGCTCTTGGCTGCGTCTTTCTGGTTCAAATTATTCGCTTTGCTTGCTTTTGGTTGGCTTTTGGTGGTGGTTGGAGTGGAGTGTGCTGGTTGGTTGGTTGGTTGGTTGTTTGGTAGAGGTAATGGTGATGATTGGTGCGATAGTGGTGCGCCGGTGGCTTTGGCTGGTGAGTGTTGGTGGTGGTGTTTGGTTTGTGATACAAACTCGACTAAGTGCCAGTTGGTTCGCGGAAGGTTAACTGCTAACTTCAGTTCTGACGACCAGAGGCTGACGATTCCGCGGGACGACAAGATCCTGGCTAAGGCTCACTCTCACTATCGGCCCATGAGAAGACTGCGAGAGGAGCGCGTCGCAAAACCGGCGTTAATGTCGAGCAACAGGCGCGCCGCAAGCCAGACGGCCGGCCGGCGCCAACTAGCTTTCTTGGCAAGCTAGTTGCGCGCATCCCCTGCCATCCGATCGGCGCCTGCGGGCGGGCGGGCGCGCCTGCTCGCTCGCTGGCTGGCAGCATACGAGCGCTCGCTTGCAATTTCTAATGCTGCTCATGATTGAGTTGCATAACCATAAGCCGAAATTCATCGGGCTAAAATTGCCACCTTGAACATCTTAATGTCGACACTCTGGGCGCAAGTGATGCCACACCACCGCTCTGAGCTCGAGTTTTACCCTGAGGCGCCAACCTGCCCGCCGAGACTGGCGCTTCCGCGCGGCCGAAAGCGCCCCGAGGAGCCGGCAGGCAACCTGACGCACGCTCTCGCTCGGGCCCACTCGATGCCTCCTGTCCTTTGGCTCAGTGCGGCGACATTCTCGCCTGGACTCGTCCCTTCCGCCCTCCCTCCACTGGCGCCCATTGCAGCGAACCCTAAGGGTCTGAGCCCCTGGCGGCCGGACGAGGGGGCGGCCAAGTCGAGCAAGTTGGCGCCCAGATGGCTTGAAGTCGGCTGAAGAGTAAACACAAATCATGCTTGTGACAATAAGGCTCTTCTCTCGGCCTCCTATCTTCCTCCAATCGGCCCGTTGAGTAACAACAAGTGAAATCAGAATATCAACTGAAAAATAAGCGGAGCCCAAAATTGGGCGTGAAATTTGCTGCGCAAAGCAAACTGCAACACCAATCTTGTATCCATCGCTCTCGCAGTTCAGAGCCTCCAAGTGCCGCTCGCTCAGCCCTCGGCCGGCCAGACTTATCACGGCGGCGGCAGCAGCAGCAGCACGCCTCTTGCATAAGCCCTCCAGTTTTTGCCGAGCGCGCTCGCCGGCGACCCCACCTGAGATGGCTAACTCGAGATAGCTTCGACTTGGCAACACCAGGCCAACTGCTCGCGTGCTCTTGCGCCAGATGCTCGTGACACTGGCTCGGCTTGTGTGCATGAGTGTGGCAAACACGGGCGAGATGGACCCAGATACGGAACTAGTTTTGGTCTTGTCCTTGCGGCATCCTTGTTTGCACTGGAACCAGTTTGGGTGACTGCACTGGCTCTCTCTCGCTCGCCCGCTCGCCCGCTCGCACAGTCCGGCTCGGCGGTGCCCCTCTTGGTGTGTGTGCATTGGGCCTAGGCGGGAGAAACAGCTGCGAGCAGCACCGTGCGCGAGTCTGCCGCACTCGCCGCGTGATGACCGAGAGAACCAGAGTTTTGGCGCCAAACAAGACACGAGCCCCGTTGGAGCTGGAGATGCAGCAGCAGCAGCAGCAACCAGAATCCGAGGCAGCTCCACGCGCGGCGCCCAGGCCAGGGAAGCCGCCGCTGCAGCAGCAGATGGCGCTGGGCGCAGCGCTCGAGTTGGTGCTCGAGCTGGAGCGCCAGCTGGCGGGCGCAAAAGACACTAGTTTTGCGGGCGCTCAAAGCCAAAAATAAGCTCTTCTTCGCCACAAGCATCCCCTCCCGCCTGAGAGAGCGCCAGCTCCGCTCGAGCTCTGACAGCGGCCGCGGCCGCGGCTCTGGCGACCAAGCGCGGCGGCCGAGGTTGGCGGCAAAGGCAACCGTTGGCGCAAATGCAGCCATAGCTCTTCCTCGGCCGCCTCTTCTTCGTTTCGTCTTCGCGCTGTGTTTATGCGCTGGTTTGTTATTTCAATGTTCATATGCTAGCACACGAATGCGCCCGCATATCCATTCGGCCTGAACCCAAGGCAAGAGAGAAGGCAACCGACTGCGGGCCAATAATACGTTCGCTCCTATTCCAATGCTGCAGTTCGATTTGTTTGTGTGCTTTGCAGGCCAAAAGGGAAAAGTCCGCTTCTTTACAGGATTGCGACATTTTGCCAAACAGCAAACCCGAATCCACCACAAGATCCGCCGCCGCCGCCACCATTGACACCTCCAAGCGCCTCTCATTTATTTGGGGCCCCAATTGTTTGAGCCAGCAACAGCAATTGTCATCCAAGGTAGCCCCTCGAGCAAGCAGGCACCATGTTCTATTCAGTGTTCGTGCTCGGCAAGAAGGGTCCGTTGGCGCGCGTCTGGCTTGCAGCCCATTGGGACAAAAAGATAACCAAGTCGCAGATTTTAGAGACAAACATTGTGGAAAGTGTTGATTCAATTTTGCAGCCAAGAATTAAACTCTCGCTTAGAACCTCGTCGCATCTATTGCTTGGAATTGTCAGAATTTATGCCAGAAAAACCATCTACCTGCTACAGGATTGCCAAGATGCGGCTTTCAAAATCAAGTCAGCCTTTCGGCCTGGCGCCGTTGATTTGCCAGAGGGAAAGCAGGAGGCAGCTGTTAATGCAATAACTCTCCCAGAGATGCTCGATTTTGTTACAAATTTTGATTTAATTGAACCGCCAGCGCTTATTGAGCCAGTTGTAAATACTACAAATCATAGAAACATTACATTAGCCGAAGATGTTGCCATGACAGATGACACCTTCCTATCTGGATACCAGTCTTGGGGTAACAATGGGGCCGAGGTGTCGGCAGTTAGAAATGGGAGCAATGTTTCTGGTGCAAAAGCTTTACAACAATTGGACGCCAATTTGAACGATGATGGATTTGGCGGCGAGCTTGGAGTTGCCCCACTGCCTGATGATGAATTTTTTCAAGTTGATATCGATGCAGATAGTGCGCCAAAGGGTGAGGATATACCAACACAAACAATGGAGAGGCCAATGTCGAGGGCAAGCAATGCATCAGATATGAGCGCAGCAAATTCAATGCCAGACTCTGGGCCACCATCTACGCCGGGAGGTATGGCTTTTGGAAATGAAGACATTGACAACATTCAAGGGCCCTTTGATTCCATGCGCGACATGGAAGCCGGCGACGAAAATACCCCACCCATAAACGGAGATTCGAGATTAGTTGGGAACTTGCCAACAATCCAAGAGGAAAATCAGGAAAATCAACTCGATCAACCACTACCAGACTCTATGGTGCTTGATCCAGTTATCCAAGATGCACAGGGCTTAGTTCCTCGAAGGAAACGAAGAAGAAGACTTGGCATCATAGTCGACGAGGTTAAAACATTGTCAGGTGAAGAAATCAAAGCTCAATTATCAGACACCAAAGATATTGTTACAGCCCTCGATCTAGCACCCCCTTCTAAACAATTAATGGAAGTTAAAAGATCAGCGAATGTTGACAAATTGTTTGCCCTACCCGAATGCCATATATTATCTAAAATTTTATTAGAACATTATACAAGGAATCTTATATCATCTAAACTCGACCAGGAGGCTGCCGAAGGCGAGCTTCCATCAATGACTCGTCCAGATGGATACAATCACAATGGACATAATATGGACTCATACATGGCGCCAAGTTTCGCTTACGATAGCGACTTGGCAGGACCCCCTCAGGAGGCTAGTTATTTAATGGACAACCAAGGCGACTTCGGTGGCGACTTCTTACCACCTAGAACCCCCAAAACACCAGCCGCTTATAGAAATCAACAAGCACAAGCTCAGCAACAACAACAACAACAACGCTCATCGCCAAAAAAGAAACGCGCTAAGACCGACACATCCAGTGACCAATTGATTGAAAAACAACGATCTACAGACAGTAAATCAAACGATGAACCTACGATTCCCTCCGAACATGCCGACATGAGCCTTTGTGATTCCTTTACCTCAAATAATAACAATATCACCGCTACCAACGAAGATGATGATGGTCCAGTGGAGGATCCCATGAATGTTGGTGAGACTGAGGAACAATACGAAGAGAGAATTCGAAATCGCCGAACACATATATTGCTGCAATTAATGGCCCCAAGACTTGACGAGGGTACAATAGAATTCTCACAACTATGCAGAAACTACAGACGGAAGCAAGTTGCGCAACACTTTTTCTCTTTATTAGTCTTGAAAAAGCAGCAGGCGCTTGACTTAGTTCAGGAGGAGACGGGTAATAGTTACGGAGAGCTTTATATAAACAAAGGGCCTCGCTATGTAAATTTTGTGCCATCAAATTAACAGCAACAATTGGTCCTAAGACAATATAGATCCACACGATCAAATCTTAAACCGAAACAACAATAAAATTCATTCTTCCTCTCCAGCCTGCAAAAAGTTGGCTTTTTAATTGAGAAGAAACTTTAAATTGACTCGCTTTGCGTTGACAGCACCAGGTATTTTCAATCCCTTTCTGAGCATGATTATCTGCTCAACTATCTCTTCGCCGACTCTCCGCTGTCCATCTCGAGTGCTGGCCCCTAGATGTGGCGTTGGATTCAAGTATGGATGCCTAAGCAGCTCCTCGTTCATTGGCGGCTCCTCCTCGAAAACGTCAAGGGCAGCTGCCTGAACTTTTCGTGAAACCAATGCCTCTAGCAAGGCGCTTTCGTCAACAATTCCGCCTCTGGCGCAATTGATCACCATTACACCTGTCTTGCACTTTGATAGTGTCTCGCGATTGATTAAGTGCGTTGTTTCAGGTAAAAGAGGGACGTGTATTGTGATGTAATCGGATCTTTTCCAGATATCGTCAAGATCAACTATCTCAATACCGAGGGGAGTGACCAATTCAGCTGGAGTTATGGGGTCATAGCCGATAACTTCCATTTCAAAAGCTTTCATGCGCTTGCCAACTTGTCGGCCGATTCTACCAAGACCAACGATACCCAGAGTTTTACCAGCAACCTCAACTCCCAAGAAGTCTTTCCTGTTCCAGACGCCATCTTTTAGTGATTTAGTTGCTTGGTACATATTTCGACTAATGCTGAGTATATGAGCGCAAGTTAGTTCACAAGCGCTCACTGTATTCCCGTTGGGCGCATTTATAACGAGAACGGAATGCTCGCTAGCCGCCTCAACATCCACATTATCATAACCAACTCCAGCTCGAGCGATCAACTTGAGTCTTTTGCCAGCTTCAATGATTTGTCTTGTAATTCGTGACCTGGAACGAATGAGAAGCGCATCATAATCCTGAGATGACGGTTCGAGCGGCAAATAGTGAATGTTATGTTAGACCTGAGGTTCCATGGATCTCAATTCGGGAGTTTGAATGTCTCACTTACGTGAACAACTTCCAGCAGCTTCTGCACTGATATGTCGTTCGAATAGTCAACAATCAAATCGGCAGCCTTCAGAGACTCAACCACTTTCTCGCTTATGTCGTCTGTGATCAAGATCTTCTTGATGTCCATATTTGGCTCGTTTCAAGTATCTTTTATTAAATCTAACGACTCGTGGGATTGTCCGTCTATATTATCAGTCCGGCTTTTAGATGGATAGGTTGGAGAAGAGAGGAGCTAGGCGAAGAAGTTATAGCTCAGCTATTTCGCTCAATGTCAAATTATCACACGAACACACACAAAAGTTCAACGAGAATCAAATAAGCTGGTCACTGCTTGGCTGGACTAGATCTGAGTATTGAAAGGAACTAAGCAACGATTGTTCATGAACTATGTGCCGGCACTTCGGTGGCAACCATGAACAGCAACACTCATGAAACTTGACTAACTCATTCCCCTCGAATCAATCGTATCTTTTATCTCAGCGATCGGCGCTTATTCTAGCGCTAACTGGATGAAGTCTATAGATACTAGATATCTATCGTTGTTATCAACAACAACAACCACGAAGAGCATTAGGAATGAGTACTGAATGCAAGATTCAATATTCATCAACAAGTTGAATTGGAATCATCACTGCCTTCTGTTAAACTCGGTGATGTCGCCGTGATCGTATATGTTAACAAATGCGACGACCCTCCCACAATTCAACTTGAAAGGAGGTAAATTGAGCCAGGAGGATTGTGCTCGTAATGGGAAACCCGTCAAATTGGTCGGGCAACTTGAGTATCATGCACTAGATCTCTCATTTGATTGTTCTAAGACGAACGACTGGTCGCCTTAGGTGGTGGGCAACGAGAGTTCGAGCGGAAGCGGGACCGAGCTTCATGTTCACTTCAAGTCCCACTTGTGGACGGCATCAACAAAGTCCGTGAAGGCCATGGGCAGCGCTGTCTCAGGCTTCGTTCGCCTCTTTCGACCTGATTGGCGTCGGTCTAGCTTAGCGAGGGCTCAGATATCACATGTTCCATGAGACAGGCAAAGCTCCAACTTCCAGACGAGAGCCTCTCGACAGAGTTCAACATTTCTTATTTGAGGATAACAAATCGATGGAACCAAAGTCGATTGCGATCACTATGCTGTAGCAAGAACTCGTATTTCATTGTCAGCGTTCAATTAAGGCGAATATAAAGCAATGCGCACGTTTGCACTCCTCTGGCGGTTTCTTTGCCTGAATCCAAATCATGTAGGCCCTCAGAGATCACAAATGGAGCACTTTCATGTCTCCACAAATCAACAGTTGTTTCCCAGGTAGTAGACATGACGAATGAACAATATTTCTCCCGCCCACTCGCGGACGGCAGGCTGAGCTAGGACAGAAAAGTGGTCATGTGTGTGGTTGACGTTGTTGCTACCATCCAGCTTCCCCAAAAGATAAAATAGTGTGCAGTTTTATTTGGTCTCCTGCGTAGAAGCAGCAAAGGCGCGATGACGATCTCGAAGCCAGTGATGCCCTCTCCATCCAAGTGATGACGGACTTAGATGCTGAGCTACGAGATAAACTCAAGCAGTGAGCTGGATTACCTGGAGCGCTCCGAGCGGGTGCGATTAGTGCTCATCAACTGCGAGATGAGATTTTATAAATCTAGCAGATGAACCCTTTACGTATGCTCCTAATTCTGAAGCCTGGCGACCCTAGTGTTCAGTGGGGGCACAATTCTTTTCAATCGAGCGAGAGGACAACTCCTTGAACTCGAATTAAAGTGTCAAAAGTCTTTCCCCTTGTCGTACTCGGATGATGACTGCGGGAATTTAATTCAAATTGACGTACATGTATTCAGAGGCAAACTTCCACCGGATTTGTTTTGCTTGAGATTGGGGCTGTTTTTAACAATTCTCATCTCTTTGACCGAGATGAGCAACTAGAACGCTGAAAGCCCAGGATCAATCAAACATCGAGGGCGCCCCCTTTGGAGGTGGCAAAGAGGTTTCCAGCATGAAGTTGGGAGTTGATCTTAAGCGTCGCAGTGCCGAGTAAGATCGATCGGCTTGATAGAGGCGCCTAGAGAGGAGGCCAACATGACAGAGGACGAGACTCTTGCACAGCAACCGAATGGCTACTCGCCGATTTGGTCCGACTTTATTAGTCAACTTTAGGTAACTCTTTTGGTTGTTTGCGTAGTTAGAAGTTCAAAATCTTTGGTAAACTAGCCGAATTAATTTGTTTGGTCCAGAAAACTTGCGCAAATGAGCTAGAGAGTTTTGAGGCCCATTTTAAGGGACAAATTCTGTGTTGGTTATTGTGAGTTTTAGCAACAGTTTGCGAAGATTGTTGGATTGTTGGTTCAATGCAATTCAGCCCATTGAACAAGGAGGTAAAAATTTCTTCAGCCAATCTGACTCCTCCACGTTCATTGGCACATCTTGTAAATCAATAAACTCGCTAAAAAGTAACTCGTCGAATCCATGACCAAAATTGATCGTTGGCTCGATCTCACAAGCGTCTGTTTGTTCACTATTTGGTCCAAAATTTGCCGGCGACTCGTATTGGCCGAGTAGCTGGGCTGTTGGGGACAACGAGTGTTCATTGAATCCATCAACCAGCAAGTCGGGTGCACAGTCTGCAGGCGCGGCGGCAAGGGCGACTTCGTTTGCGCAATAGTTTTGGTATAGTCGTTGGCCCGAAACCGATCGACCAATCTCGCATTGCCGATCGAGCGTCGCTTGCTGCTCCTGGAGGCACGCAAATCGCTCCTCTTCCTGTCGCCGGGCCCCAACCTGCGGGCAGAAGCTCGCCCGTTCTGTCGCCGCCGCCGCCGCGGCAGCCTCCGATTCGCCCCTAGGCGCGCGCTGAGCTCTGCCTGCGGGCGGGCGCTGCTGCATGGGCGACGACTGCGCCTCGAGCTCGAGTTGGAGCTGCAACTGAAGCTGGAGTTGGAGCTCCAACTCGGCCGCCTCGCTCTGCTCCTGCTGATCGGCCGTCTCCATGACTGGCGCCAATAAAACTGTCGGCCCATTAGTGCTCTCTAACGTGGTCTGGCTGAAGCAAAACGGCTGAATGGCGCTGTTGCTAGCCTGGCCGCAGTGGGCCCCTGACGTCAGCCTGTTTGGGCCGAGCTGGGCTGCTCGGGCGAGCGCTGTGTGCGTTTGAGGTTGGACGGGGATGGATTGAGTGCAGCTCACTTGCTGCTGATAGTCTGGCTTGAGCTGCCGTTGCTGTTGTTGTTGTTGCTGCTGCTGGCTAAAGCTCGACCACAATTTGGGCCCGGCTCTATGAGAAAGCGACTGCATGGTGCTGGAAGTCAACGGCGAGCCCGATATGACTTGATGCTGCTGCAGCGGCCGAGCTTGGTTCTGGTTTTGGAGGCCGGCCGGCTGGAGCGAGCCGGTGGCCGGGTCTGCGTGGCTGGGGCGCCCGCAAGCCTCGTTTGGGGCCAGATTTGTGTCTGCGAGCGCGCGCTCCTCCGGCTGCCTTGCGCTCGAAGCCTGCTGCTGGCCCCGGCTGGCGGGCGGCTGCTGCTGCTGCTGCCGCTTGGCCGACGGGGGTCCCTTGTATTCATGGAATTTGATTTGACGCGAAATGGGGCTCCTCGGCAGGGAGCTCTGGGCTAGAGTGGTTGCGGAGAGGGCGGCCGAATTGGCGGCGGGCGAGTATGGCGGCGACGAGGTTGGCGCCGAGGCCGGCGATGAGGAGGAGAATGAGGAGGAGAGCGAGCAAGAGATTGGAGTTGAGCTACCTGAGCTTCCGCGGTTTGTTGCGCTCATGTTGCTGTTGCTGTTTCCATTGAAGGAGGTTAAAATTTGCTCGATGTTGTTTATCAAGCCGAAGATCCAGACTGAGTCGTCGCCGCCGCTTCCGCCTCTTGGTCCCTCGTTGCCAGCTGTCACCTGTTGGGCCCTCGAGCTTGCGGCAAATTTTGCCCTCTTGCGCGAGCTCTTGCTTGCCTGGCGCTGATGGCCGCTGTCAGCTTGAGTGGCCACCTCGCCGCCCTTGCACTCCCTTTGGCAGCTCGACTTTCTTTTCTGAACATTGATCATGGTCACTTTGCTCCCAACTCCTCTTCCTCTCTTCCGCGCGCTTGGTCTCCCTTCGCCTTGTTCCCAGGTGCCCTAGTTTGGTCTCGCTCGGCCCGCTTCCTTCGTCTTCCGTTTTGTTTGGCCAGGTGGGCAACAATGTGGCCGCGCTCGCAGTCGAGTGTCTACGCGCTGACGCTCACTTCAAATGGCTGATGTCACCCTGCTGCCCGCCCAACGCTGTCAACAAGAGACGAGCCCCACAACTCGACTGCGAGGCCGAGCAGCTTGGTCTGATGGAACTCTTTATTCCGTTGCAGTCTTATCTTGATCCAGCTCTCGGCCGCTTGCTCGCTTGTTGCCTCTCACTCTTCCTTCCTTCCTTCCAAAACCTTCTCCTCCTCGCCACTCTGGTTGCTCCACTTTTCACGATCTAGTGCGTCCAATTGAGAGCACAGGTCTAGTGGCGCGCAAAAATGGAACGAGACTCGGCGAGACGTGCAACCAATGGCGTCCCTCTGCGGGGACTCAGACACGATGTTGGCGGTGGCGGCGACGGCGGCGACGGCGGCGGCGTCAACAACGCCAGTCGGAGCGCTCGCATTCGCGCCAGCGCCGGCAGCCACGGCAGGCGAGGGACGCTAGAAGGTTAAATAGGAGCAGGAAGATGGAGCATCCTCGCGGAATGATTATGATGAAGGCGATGGCGATGGAAGTGATGCTGTTGATTATGTTAGTGATCTAAAAAGATTCTAGCCAGACATGACACGGCTGCCGTGGGCCGCTGATACACTGCATTTAGTTTGCATGAGCCAGCCTGAAGGGCCATGGGGCTCAAATTAACTCTCCTCGGCTTCAATCTCTCGCTCGCTCGCTTCCTAGCTCGGCCGCTTCCACTTCCACTTTGGCCCTCTGTTGCTCGCCCGTCGAGCTCTGCTGGCTCAGCAGCAAGCCAGCCAGCCAGCCAGGCGGCCGCGATAACTTGTCCTAGCGGCAGCCCCAGCCCCAGTCCCAGCCTCAACCCCAACCCCAACCAGCGCACTCAAATCCGATCCAATTCAGCGCAATCCACTCGACGCGCCCTCACTCGAGGCTAAACTCGGTCCACCGCCAGGCTCAAGGCGGCCCGAACCAACTCGGCTGTTGCTATTGAATCTAGACTAGCGAGTTTGCTGGATGTGGGCACATCCAGCCCAGACGCGGGCGACTCTAGGTGGCGCCCTCGATCCGCCCATCCGTCTGGCCCTCTGCTGGGCCTCCATTGAGCCTAGAGGAGGGAGGAGCCGGACGAAATATTCGCGGGCTAAGAATATGTCAAAAGGAATTGGTCTAATTGGATCCATCGAGGGCTTGCGAGCCGAGCGCGCAAGCTAGTAAACACTAACACCTCCCTCTCTAACTCTAGCTAGGTGAAGAAACATTTTAGGTTTTGGGCAACATTGTTAGTCTGGCCGTAATGGCAGCCGCTGCTTGCTCGCTGGCTGGCTTAGTTTTGGCTGCCTGCCTGGCGAGGCGGCCGCGTAGGCGAGCTAGCTAAGCGAGGGTTCGCGCACTCGAGCCCTCTCTAATTTAAAGCGCGCTCGCTCGTGTGCGTTCTCGCAAGCTGAAGCGGGCGAGGGCCAGCGAGCCAGAGCGTGCTTGCAGCTGCTGGCGCACACTGGCCGCGCTCTGAGTCGCCCTCTCAACTTATCGCGCTCTCCTTACTTCTCGCGCAAACGCAACCTATGAGCGCTGGTAACATGACACAACAAAAGCCGTCTGGTGGGCGGACAAACGCAATCTTGCATCTGTTTGTCCTCCAATTGTTTTAATTATTTTCGCTACTCCTCGCAATTCTTCATTTTGTCAAGGACACCATTCAACCAAGCAGCCGCAATCACTCAGGCTCTCAAGCAAGAAGAATGAGCTCCATTCTAAACAGCGCAATCAATCCAAACAACAACAACCTCTAGCTTCTCCATCAAACTGGCCAGACTTGAGAGCTTGATCGAGCGCGCTTCGCTTGCGGCCAGATGAAGCCGGCCCTGAATACAATTGTAGCAGCATTAAGAGAAACATTGCTCGCCTGACATGAGCGCCACTCAGAGGGTTAGCAAGCCGTTTTTAATCGGCGTAGGTTAGTAGCAGCGAGATGAGCGCCGCTAGCAAACGGTGACAGCTAGAAATCGCCGCCGCCGCCGCCGATCAACTAACCCAATATCATCTCTAGCCGGCGGAACAGCGTCAGGAAAGTCGACAGTTTGCGAGAACATCATGGCCAAGCTGGGCGAGGATTGCCAACGCCGAGTTGCCTTAATCAAACAGGACTCCTTCTATCGCAACCTTACTGCCGATCAGCTGGCCCTTGCAAACAAAGGCTGCTATAACTTCGACCATCCGGACGCCATAGATGATGGCCAAATGTGCAAGGCCTTAGAGGACATACTCAAGGGAATTCCAGTCAAACTTCCGATACATGATTATCACGAAAATCGGCCAAAGCCAAACGAATTCTACGAGGTCCACTCGGCTGATGTTGTTCTCTTCGAGGGAGTTCTCATCTTCTACTTTCCAAAGGTGCGCGATATGTTTCACATGAAATTGTTTGTTGACACAGATTCTGACATTCGTCTTTCAAGGCGAGTCATTCGAGATGTCAGGGACAGAGGTAGGCCGCTTGATATCGTACTAAGCCAGTATGATCAGTATGTCAAGCCAGCCTTTGAGGAGTTCTGTCAGCCAACTAAAAAGTACGCCGACATGATAATTCCGAGGGGCGCAGAAAACGAAGGTTAGTCTTTAATTTAATGAGCTTAAAAAGTCCTACATTGACCGCAACTTGGTCTATCAATCTCAGCATGTAGCAGCCACCTAATCAGTGCCATCCGCTTGCCTTGTTTTGCCGCTTTGGCCTCCCCATTCCCCAAACCCCGAAACATTTTATGTATTCAACATTGCTTGCTATCTGAATTGGCAGTTGCCATTGGCCTGATCAATCACAATGTGACTTATTTATTGTCAAGCGATGCTCCAGTTATGAGGAACGGTCCCCTAAAGCCAATGCCTTTCAGAGCAGCGAGTCCGCCAAGGCCACCAGACAGCCAACGGATTTGCGGGCTCATTGGATCTGGAAGCCTGAATGATAGTTCGCCGACCGATGCTTCGCCCAGAGGCAGATCGAGTAGCCATGTAATACCTAAAACAGCCACCCAAGTTCCCGCCGTCCCCCAAAGGTTTAACTCTGACGCTAGAGAAGAGCAAGGCGCTTGGTCATCGTCAGTTGTCAATCTGTAGTTTTGGACTTCCAGCTACTCTGTTTATTGCATGCACTCCTTTCCCACTATTGAGACCCCATTGTCGAAGACACAAACTCGCATGCTTGACCAAAAAGTATTGAATTTAAGACCCAAATTTGAATCTTTGACGGCTCGAGGGCTCTGAATACTAACACATCTTCCCCATCCCAACACAACGGATGAACAGTGGCCATTCGAATGATTGTTCAATTGTTGAACGATTATCCTCTTAGCAGTGATCTACACCAGGCAATTAGATGGTGAATTTTAAGTGATTGTAATTAGGGCACAATAACGAGATCAGTGTTTCATAAAAATACCTAGAAAGTATTGTCTGACAACTAGGCTACCATAACCATGTATCTGTCATCGTTTAACAGTTTTTGTCCTATGCCCGATAAACTACGGGAACTGGCACCCGTGAAAGCTGATCGCTATCTTGAAGTTGAGCCAGTCACTTGAAAGACGAACCTAGCCTAAATCGAAGCGCTGAGGGATTGATCAACCATAAGGCTAGCTTTGGCTTGCTCAACAGCCTCGCATGTAGCCTTAGCTACCTTGCGTAGCAAATAGGCTCGCATTCATATAACATATATATGCAAGCAGTGCCTCTATGTACTTATTTGACATATCAAGCCAGAAGGGGCCCAGTTGAGGGTGGTTAAGATAAGAATTCTAACGTGAGGAAGAATTGCGATGAACGTACTATAAGAGACGTCTCCAGGACGGTCGCTCTTGTTCGCATCAGACATCTCTTTGCACCCTCACGTTCAGAGAGGGCTGATCGATCTAACGCCATAAGGTGTTCATTTGTCAACTTAAATTTATTGTAACGACATTAAAGCTATCATGTGGGCTAGCGACTCAGCGAGGCACGTTTGGTTGTAATAGTCGACAAGTCGTCACTGCCGTGAACCAGTGTGTGGTGGTTCAGGTTACTGGCGTTTAAATAGTCGATAAACTTTTGTGAGAATCTCAAAGGCTTCTTCATGCCTGCTCTATCAACCCATTTCATGGGCTCAGTTTGGGTAGTTGCATCCTTTGGTCGCAACCGAACTGTGGCAGGTTTTCGGTAAACAATGTTGTTTTTCTGATATTGAATCTGCTGATGCATAGGAGACTGTGGTGAGTTACAATCCTGATGCATTAAATGAGAGTTGCAGCCAGTGCTATTGCTACAATATTGTACTGTGGTTGCAATTGGTTGTTGCTGTATAATTTGCAGTGGTTGCTGCATAGTTGATTTTGCGAGTGATTTTGATGGGTCATGTTGCTGGTTCGATTGCATCTGTTGGACTTGGTTGTTAGATATTGTCTGTGTCTTAGATGGACGCTGGTCTTGCACTAATTTTAAACTGCTCGCTGGCTTGTAACCAAGACAAACTGTTGCCAGTGGTGTTGAGGAACCTTGCGGGGCTTCTGCTTGCTCCTTGGCTCTCTGCTCGGCAGCCGCGTCGGCCAGCTTCTTGAGCCTGAACGCCTCAATTCTAGACTTGGCATTTTGCTCTTGGGCTCGTTTTTCGTAGGCCACCTTGACCTCTTGCGGCAGATTTTTCCATTCAATTCCAACTAGCTTGCTTATATCGCCAAAATCTCTATCTGGAAATTTTTTGATCACGTCTTTTCTAATTTCGCTAGCGTAGATTATGTAACCCGTTATCATCTTACTCTTGTGCGCCGGCCTCTTCTTCTTCCTCCTCTCCTTCCTCTTCTTATCCTTGCACATGATTCTAGATTGGTGTCGACCACTAGGAAGTCGCTTGTAGGCAACAATATAATTTAGTTTATTATTAACAATATAAATATCGACAGCTTATTTTTCTACCGAGAATGCATCAATTTCTTGTTACAACGGCTGGCGCAACATTTCATTTTTATTCTCTGCCTCCACAGTGAGCGGCGCTGGCGCCGTCCAAGGCCTCCGGTTCCACAGTATCCGATTCCAGCTTGTTGTATCTGGTTTTCGGATTCTAAATTTTAACCATAATCGTCAACAACCAGTCCAATTGCTGGGGCAGGGTGGACTTTCAAACAACGTGTTCAAGTTTAGCCTTTCGTAAACGCGCTTGACAAGAATGGGATGGCTGGGCACAACCAGTCCACGTTCCACTCAAGCTCCATGAGCACACGCACACACTCGATCCACCGTATGGCTGAAATCTCTACGCGGTACTCGGAACCATCGATGCCGGCTCTGGTGCAGGCTCACTTCCTAAATTATATTCAGGTTAGTGCGTGATTTACTTCCTCTTTTGGACGCTCCATTGGGCGTTGGCTTCAAAATTCACCCTCAGAGAACTGAATGGGCCAATATTAAAAGGTAATAGCTATAGTTACATGCAAGGGCTGCGAGCTTTGCTAGCTCGAAATCTGACGGAATATCTGATTTCCGTCGAAGCACAAAGCTCGGCCTCCGCCTGGATCAGCCCCATCTGAGCTATGGCCGGGCGCGAGCCGGACTGCTCGGCTTGCTTGCTCACAAACGCTTTTGGGCTCTACAAACGATTTGATTAAAAGTGGTCGCCTCACTCGTCCTCGCTGCCGCCTCCATTGGCTGGTGCATTTGCATACGTAGACTAAATGGAAACTTGGCTATTGGTCAAACTTAGCGCTTGTTTCCCGACAACCGCAACTCTCCATTGAAATGAGCGCAAGGTAAAGAAAATTTCGGGCTGAGAAAGGAAGAATGGCCGAAAGTCAAGAGTCGGAGGCCAACGGAAGGCAGGTGAGGGCGCAGAGTTCCTTGAATCGGGCGACAAGCAGCGAGAACCAAGAGATCCTCATGTTGCCAAGGCAGAAATCCAAGTCTCGCGAGAGACGCGAGTCGCGAATGTATCTGGTTGATGGGCAGCTCTGTTGGACCGACGACCAGCCCTCGGGTTACAGTGCCGGCCGGCGTCACTCTTCGGTGGGCCTCATGTTTGGCAGCTCAATGGATCTGAGCGGCATTGGACAGTCCATCGACTCGAGCGGTGGCGCAGGAAGCGGGAGCGAGGAGGCCGTCTCTTACCGGATTAAATGGTGCAGGGAGAATATTGTGCAATTGAAGCGACAGACTTGGCCCATGGAGAAGAAGTTGCAAGTCTTGAGGGCCAGCAAGTTGTTTATCAAGCAGCACCAGGGGGAGCTGAAGCAGAGTAAGCAAGCAAGGGATGTGATAGCGAGCACCAATGCTATTTTTGAACGCTATTGGCGCCATTTTAAGCGCGAGTTTGCCAATTTCCTAGTGATAATAACGCCTTGGGAGATGAGGATCAAGAAGATTGAGTCGCACTTCGGCTCAGTTGTTGCGTCCTACTTCACCTTCTTGCGTTGGATCTTTTGGTTGAATTTGGCCAACAGTTTGGTCATGTGCACGTTTGTTATGGTTCCTGAACTGATTGAAAACGTTCCAGATTTAACGGGAATGAGGAAGGGAGAGTTGGGCATGCAACAAGAGTTGACACTAGGAACTGAATCGGCCGCTGATCCAGCAACCGCAAAACCAGAATTCAATCCAACACTTAGCGAGATGTGGGAATTTGAGGGATTTCTTAAATTTTCGCCCATCTTCTATGGCTACTATAGCAATGTGGAAATAAGTAGGAGCGGATTCTGGCGAAACCCGCTGGCCTATCTTCTATCAGCAATGCTCACTTACCTATTCTGCTTCTTCTGCATTTCGAGAAAGTTGTCCCAAAACACGAAGCTAAGCCGAATTGGAAGCAAGGACGACGAGTACACATTCTGCTGGACAGTGTTCGTTGGCTGGGATTTCATGATTGGAAACAGTGAGACCGCTTACAACAAAACCTCGTCGTTGGTTATGAACTTGAAGGAGAGGATCTTGGAGGAGAAGGAGCAGGTAAAGGATCGCGACTGGCGACTAATAATTCGCCGGGTGATGGCAAACGTGTTAACGCTTATGTTGATCGTTGCTAGCGCTTATGTTGTCACACTGGCCGTTCAAAGGTCAGAAAATTTACCTGAAGATGCAAGCTTGTTGCAAAAGAACGAGCTGCAGCTTGTGATGTCCGGCATTCAGTTCATGTTTCCGCCTCTTTTTGATGTCATTGGCATCATAGAGAAGTACCATCCGCGCAAGGCACTGAGCTGGCAGCTTGGCCGCATTCTCTTCTTGGATTTTCTAAACTTTTACACGCTCATGTTTTCCCTATTCGGCACTGTTGATCAAATGGGCATCCAACTGAACGAGGTATCCAGCAACATTACCTTGTTGAGAAAGAACACCACCTACTACAACAACCTCTTCACAACCACCTCAACAACAACAACAACCACAACCACAACCTCTACCACTTCAACAAGCACAACACTAGCCCCAGGAACGAGCTCAACGGAAGTGAACGAAACTTTCAGCGTCGCGACCAATGCGAATGTTACTGTTGCAACTCCAGTCGCCTCAAGCGGCCTGAATGCGACCACCATTCTGACGTCGGTCCTGCTCGCGAGCAGCACCTTTGTGCCTTCGAACGTGACCGAACCCAGTGCTGGCGGGACGAGCGTTGTTGAGACGAGCCCACTGGTGGCCCAGACAACAGTGCCGAGCTCCACAACCCCGTTCGCCACAAGCCAGCTTCCCTACGAGGCCACCACGATCCCCGAAAAGCTTCGCACTTCGACGCAACCACTGCAACTAGTGGACTCAACGAGTCAGTTGCCATCAACAAGCTCGAGAGCTACAGACGAAGAAGACGATTATCCAGATATAAGCGAAGTTTTGAGGGCAAAACCTAGCTCAAAGCGGGCAAAACGAGCTGTTTTGGGCAGAGAGAGGCCAAACAAGCGGCAAATAAGGATGGACGATACAAGTAAGGAGGTTGAAAGTAGCGAGGTAGTTAGACTGGATGAAATTGAACGCGAGGATTCAAGGAGCTCCGACGAGTTAGTGCGTAAAACTGGAGCTACAAGTAGAGCTCCGTTTCGTCTCCATGGAGCCTTCCTGCCTCCAATACAAGATCCATATAGAAAACAGGAGTCAAACTGGTGGTTTGCGGGCCCCACCATGGACGAGTCGCAGGAGGAGCCGCTCGAGGGTCGACTTGAGGTGCCTAAGAAGACGCCAACGCCGAGCACAACCAAGCGGCCGCTTAGGCCCGGTCTCGCTCGGCCGATTGGGGGAAAGGCGGACAGACAGAGGGAGAATCGTATTCTCATGACGACCTTGCCATCTCTAGACGACGACTCGAATGAAGACTCAATGGAGGCAACGGAAGAAACTAGTAGGACAACTTCTACGAGAGAGCAGAGCTCCGAGAACTCGAGCTCGCGCCAAGATAACAAAAGCGATGGAAATTTTGTTGAGCCAACTACTCAACTGGTCACGCTGGGTTCGAGTGGCTCTGATTATGCTGTGATTGAGGCCGAGTCAACGACGAGTTCTGGCCAAGATGGACCGAGCTCGAGCAATAACCCAAAGCAGGGGTGGGCCAACGAGCTTGCTCAGGGAAAATCTGCTGTTGCAGCTTCGGTGGGCGCCGAGCGGACGGAAAAACAAAACGGATCAACTCAAATGTCCACCTCTTGTACAGAGAATCCGACAATGACAACAACACTCGCCTCTCTCCCATCAAACGAATCGGTCGCCTTCTCGAATCTCAAAAAGTCTGGCTTCAACGCAAGCGAAGTCAACTATGCAGATTGTATTGAGATACCGGACGTCAAGCATCAGGAGATATTGGGCCTGAACAGCACGTTTAAAGATAAACTGAAAACGCTCTGTTGGGAAACCATGTTTGGCCAGGAGATGGTGAAGATCGTGGTGATGGATTTGGTCATGACTGTGGTGTCGGCCGTCTCCTTCGAGTTCATGCGAGCTTGTTTCGTGCGCTACTGTAACCGCTTCTTCTTCTGGGACCTCGAGCGCGGCTTTCCCGGCTACCAGGACTTCAAGATAGCTGAGAATGTGCTCCATCTGGTGAACAACCAGTCAACAGTTTGGATGGGCATGTTCTTTGCGCCAGGTTTGCCCGCCATAAACACGGTGAAACTTGCGGTGCTCATGTATGTCCGCTCGTGGGCCGTTTTAACCTGCAACATCCCACACGAGACCGTTTTCAAGGTCAGCAAATCAAACAACTTCTACTACTGGATCCTGCTCATCAACTTGCTCATTTGTATCCTCCCAGTTGCCTACGCGGTCACCTGGATCAGACCCTCCTGGCACTGCGGCCCATTTGGAGGCGAGTGTCGGATGTACATTGTTGTGACCAAGTTGATCAAGTCGCTGTTGCCGCCAGAAGCGAACTCGGTGTTCAGGTACCTGACCTCGCCCGGCGCCGTCATTCCAATACTAATCTCGCTCATACTTATAATCTATTATCTTGCCTCAACTGTCAGCTCGAGCAAGGAGGCCAACAAGGAGCTGAAGGCGCAGCTGAAGAAGGACAAGGAACAGGAGGCGGCCGTTCCAGAGATCACCAACACCACAGTTACGGATCCGGCGCCCGTTTTGCCGGCGCCCTCGGCTAGCCCGCAAGTGGCCGCGAACCCAAATTCAGGCACCCTTGAGCCCGTGACAGCCAGTTTGATGCCTCAGCCTGCCCAAGAGTCTGGCTTGAGCGCCAGAGAGAGCCGGCCTAAGGCGCTGCTGATGCCGCCGCCCGTCTGATGTCGGATGTCGGATGACGAAACTACCATTTTCAGTCAGCGCGAACAAGAGTCATCTTGAGAAAGCTATAAGGTTGGCTCTTCAAAATGGACGACATTGGCAACGAAGAGATCTCATTAAAAACAAAACCCTTCTTTGTGTGGAATAGTTTGCGCTTAAAATTAGCACCCTAACAGTGCAAAGTCAATCTCAATCCGAGAGCAGGTTTGTCGCAAACTTTGCCCGGCTATCAGGTCTTTTGTTCAATGCTCAGTCTATTTAGAATTTGGTGCGAATTTTCGTACACTTTGAGGCTCGCTGATAGAGTTATGAGGTGCGAATAGGGTAGCAACAACATGGTTGAGTTGGCCTAAGCTTTGCCCGTTAGCTTTCGGCAGATTTCAAGCCGGCTGCTCAAATCGGGCGCTCGGTTTTGGAACCAGATGCGGATGTTTGAGATCCAACATGAATGACTGTAGGTCTCGACTGTTTGGTGATTATCTAAAGGCACGTTCGGCTTGATCTCGCATGAGACAATGGAGCTGGCCCGCTGGTCGTCGAGCGAGCAGGCTTACCTATTACACATGCGCGCTTGCTAGGCGACCTCGTTTGGATTGAAAGCCTCATCGGCTCAGCGCCAGCAGCGGCGGCGGCGGCGGCCCCAGCGAGACCATTTCAATTCTTGCACGAGCGAGCTACAAATCGGGCAAACCTGACGAGCACTCTGCACGACTTTTGGCTCAAGAAAGGATCTCAATCGTGGGCGAGAGGGACGAATGTTCGCGGGCTCACAGAGGGCGACAGTGACGAGTGGCTGAGAGGGGGAGGCGACGAAAAGGGGCGAGCAAATTTGGGTTGAAGCCAACAAGCGAGTCAGGTAAGTTGTTCTCCGTCTTAAGTTGAGTCTGTATCCAGGTCGCGAAGACAAGCGGGCAAGGAGTGTGGAGAAGCAGAGCATGACACCGGCTGCGTCAGGCTGGGTGGTGCCAGTTTAACACGGAGCGAGTTTACATTTGCATTTCAAAGCGGACAGAAGTGGGCGGGTCTCGGCCGACTGGAGCAAAATGTCACCTTCATCCGGAGAGTAATCGGCTCGATTGGATAATCCGATCAGAAGCGCCAGACGAGGCGAACAAGCCAGCTCAGGGCGGCTGGCTGCATCAAACCGAAACGACCAACCAACTTGGGCCAGCTTGCGCTCGCCCTTGGCTTGGCTGCTCCAGTTGAGTCGGCAAAAGTGTCGACCGGGCGAGAGTCTAGTTTGGTCCTGCTCCTGGCAACTGGATAGCGCCGATTGTTCCCCCCCCCCCAGACACTTGGCCCCCGAATGGCCACTCTGGCGCCCCTCCAAGTCGAACGTCGGCGAGTTGGAGGCGGCGCATGAGTTGCTGCCCCCAAAAGACGTTTGCACGCTCTCCTTTGGGCCGCAACTCAGCCCGCCCATTGGCCACACGAGACCCGACCGACGCCCAAAGGGGCCGCCGGCTAGATGGGTTTTGTATGCAGAGGGGCTCGCCCGTCATGCTCGTCACTCATAACGAATGCAAGCCTTGTTCCTGGCGCTCGCAAACCAGACCAACCAACTAACTAACTATCCGAGCAGCTAACTAACTGGCCAAATGGGCCATCAGCTCGCGTGATTTCAATGGGCGCCGCTCACACGCGCGCCGCTAATAAGGAGGGCCGCGCGCGAATAATGATAATGGCGCCAGCGGCCGGCTCGTTTGTGCGAGCGAGCGAGCGAGCGAGCGGGCGGACGGGCGAGTGCGCGAACGGCGCTAGGCGCCCACTCGCGAGCCCTCGTTGGCCCAACGAGCCTTCTGCCACTTGATGGCAGGTGCTTGTTAGCGGCGACTCAGGCGCAATTGATTTCAATTTACGACTCCACTTCGCTCTTTGCGCCTCCTTCCGGCCGGCCAGGTGGGCGCTTTAAATTCATGCGCCAAGTGCATGGAGCCCATCCATCCTCGTTGCGCAAAACGAGCCTCCTCTCGCCGTCTCGCCGCCACAACCAATTTGCCGAGCGAGGAGCCCAAAACTGGGCCCATTCCCTCTCCCTCTGCCTCTCTCGGGGGATCTCGGCCAACACTTTGCGCCGCTCTCGGCCAGTTTCACACAAGCCAAAGTTAAATTGCAAATCCACTTGAGGAGCGGAGAAATGGTCGCCTTAAACACTCCAGCTGGCGGGTGGACGCAAATTGTGGCCCATTGTCGCCGCCGCCGCCGCCGCCGCCGCCGGCAAGTCGTTCACAATTTCGCTCAAAAATTTAGCGCCCCAATTTGTTCACCTGCGCAAACACAAATACTGGCCCTCGTGTTGCCTCAAGCTAGCGACTGTTTTCCACCCGCCGGTCTCAAGGCGCCCGGCCGAGTCTAGTTGAGTTGAGTGGAGTTGAGTTGAGTCTAGATGAGTTCAGTTGAGTGAAGTGAGGCGGCCGCGGCTGCTCAGGCTGAGGCAATTTGCGACACGAAGCGACAAATTCAATTCTCCACTTATGACTCGCGCACAAGCGACGGCCTGAGCCATCCAGCTCATAGTCTGGCCGAGCAAGATTGATTATCAAACAAGATCTCCTCTCGAGACTGGCCGCTCTCTGCAAACCCTCGGCCGGACTGGGGGGGCCGATTGGGCGCTCAACGTGTCTCCGGCCGGCTCCACTCTCGAGGCTGCGAGCCCGGCCGCAAGGTGGACGCACGAGAGAGAGAGAGAGAGAGAGGGAGAGCATATGTGCGCCTGCAGCATCCCAGCTGCGCCCTCGACCCGCTCGCCAAACAAAGGCGCCCGCCAGCCAAGCGCGAGGAGGGGGCAGCCTCCTCGCAAGCAACTTATCTGCTCAACGTCATCCCGAAAACACGCGCAACTGTCCGCCCGCCACAACCGACGTGGTCCAGCCGACTTCCGGCCAGCAGCTCCCCCAAAAGCGAGGTGCTGCGCAATGGCAGCAACAATCGGCGGCCAGGTGAGGTTTGGCCGAGAGAGGGACGCCTGGAGCGCGATCAGGGTGGTCATATTTGTTCCCGCAGAGTTGCTCGCTGCTCTCTCTGGTTTCGGCGCGGCCAGCAGGCTCGTGTCAGTGGCGGGGGGGTTTGAGCTGAAGTCCTTGCAGCGGGCGCCCGAGTCCAGATTAGCCCCTCCAAAACTTGGCCACGTCCCTTCCGTTAATCCGCCCGTCCGCCCGCTCGCTCGCTCCTGGCGCCCCGCTAGCCTAGAGGGGAGACTTGCTCGCAGGTGGCCGATCGCAGCCGAGATCGGCGCCTCCTGATAACAAGTCGACGGAGGATTGAATCAATATTGTTGCTTGGTTGCAACTGCAACTCGAACCGCCCGTTGCCTGGCTACACAAACACACCTGCACTAGCCAGCCGCCCATTGAAATTGCGCGCCAACTCTCACTTCGTCTCGCTCGGTCGCGAATAATCAATCAATCAGGCAAACCACTGACCTCCTCTGTTCTAGTCCAACATTTCCAGTTAAACTCCCGCAAATCGCTTTGCCCGAAGCCCGTTCCACTGGCCGCTGAGCTTGCGGAAATCAAATCGATCTCTCGTGTCGCAAATGGATTCCAAGTTTGAGAGAAACAGAAGGGCTAGCTTTTGCGTTGCGCAAGCAGAGTTTTCGTTCAGATTTTCGCTTGCAAATAAGGAAAGGTTTGCGCAGATATTAAATGTTGTATTTGCGCCGAGGGGGCAGCCATTTGTGAGACAATCGGTGGCGGGCGGAAGTTGATCCGCCGCAACACAGAGCGAAAGAGGGGCGCCGAGGGAAACATGCGGCCACATTGCAGTGGCTCGCCGCCGTCGCCACTGCAGCCAGCAACCTGCCTTAAGCTCAATCTGGCGCCCTCGCCGCTCTCGCTGGCCTATTGCCTTTGGTGCCTGAAATTAGCTTGTGCCGGACTCCAGCTGGCGGCCGGCGGTCTGGCTGGTGCGGTGGCTCCAGTTGAACCAATGCAGCAGCAGCAGCAGCCGCCAATGCTGCAGAGTCAAAACATCCCAAAGCCGGCCAACCTGACAGGGGGACTCGATTTTTCCCAAGCCTCAAGCTCGACCATGGAAAGCTCAACGGCGCAGAGCGTTGGAAGCGGAAAGTCGCCTTTGCTGGCCGGAAACGCAGAGGAACTTGCAAATGGGACCAGATATTTGGCCGCAGTTGGGCTCGGTGGCAGAAGCGATGAGGACTCTGTGATAAGCGCGAGCGAGATTCTAACCGATAGCGGCCGCCAGCAAGAGCAGCCGCACTCCTCCATCGGCAGCCCCTCGATTCAAGCCCAAGCTGTCGGCCAGAGCCAGAGCCAGAGCCATGGACACAACTCGGCTGACCCAAACGGCGCTGAGCAACCGGACGGACCCACAAATTGCGCCCAACCAAACGCTTTGGAGGGCCAAGCAACATTCGATGGTTCAACGCATAACGATTCAAAACTATTACCTGCCAACTATTACGACTACTCAAGTTCGCGTCTCATTTTCCAGCTTCTGGTTGTCGGTTTGCTCATTCTAGTCACATTATCGCTTGTAACTGTTTACACAATCAAACTTTGCATTTGCAGTCGCCGAAAGCACCAGCTCCAGCGAAATCTGGTCACCGACGTTAGTCTAGTGGGTGGCGCTAACGGGGTTGACGAGTTCTTGCTCCAATGTACTTGCCCCAATCCGCCCCTCGCGGTGCCGCCGCCGCGCCTCCATTCGTTGCTTGGCCCAAGCCTGTGCAACTTGGGCCGCTTAGGCGTCCAGAACCAGCAACCGGCCTATCCATGGCTTGCGGACGTTTCGAGCCTTACGAGCCTCTACCAGCAGCTGGCGCTTGCCGAGCGACTTGCCCTCCAACACCAGCTAACCATGCAGAGTGGAAGCCCGAATTGTGTAGCCTGTCTCGCGCCAGCCGACCAACGCAACCAGATCTCAGCCTTGGATCAGAGCGACACTGGGACCACATTGAGACGGCCTCAGCCGCCCTCCTACTCGGACCTATTTGGCGACGCTAACCCCGCGAGAGAGGCTTTTGGTGGCGCCATCTCGCCATCTCAGGCCACAACTGCCGCCACCACCACAAATGACAACAACAACGACGCCTCCACCAGTCTCAGCTTGAGCTCGAGCAGGGGCGAAACGGGTTGCGCGAGCGGAGGACACACTGCGCCAGGTGAGGATCGGCAGGGTCATCGAGGGAACCTGCTGGTGAAGCTCAGATTGAACAAGACAAAGTTGCTCTCGGCCGATGATCTCATGCTCTTGTCTAAACTGATCGACGTTCCGATTGTTGTTCACGAACAGCAGTTGATGCGAGAGCAGATGGAGGCGCAAAACCAGGATCAAGCTAACCAACGAAGTCGCGGAAACGAACGCGCGCCAAGTGGGCAAAGTGGCGAGAGAAATTGGCAGGGTTCAAACATGGCCGCCGCCGCCGCCAGAGGAGAAGGTAGACCTTTTGGCGCTGGTACGGCGCTCGGGGTTGAGCGCGAGATGTTGAATCTCTGCGAGGTTGAGGAGGCTGGTTGAGTTTCCTTGTTATTCTTGGCGGATTTCGAGATTCAAGCCGACTCTTTTGGAGAAAGATGAGGTCCTGCCAAAGTCGCTTTCCCAAACAAGCAATGAGAGTAGGATCAAGTAAAGAGACGATGGGAGTAGAGAAAGAAAGGCACGCACATGACAAGAGAGTTAGTCGGCCGCTGAGAGACTGGTGATATTATACGACAAGGTGGCCAAGTGCCATTGAAAGGCAAAGCATTGAGGGCTTAAGAGAAGCCCCCCTCTATTTCTCTAGAGAGACCTTCTCGGCTGGCAGGAACATGCAGGCTAGAACATGAGCCGTAATTTTCTGTGTGACTTCTCTCTCTCTCTCTCTCTCTGGCGGGTTCACAAGATACATGAAGAGCAACAGCGCCGACAACCCTCTCGCTCGCACTCTTTCACTTGCCTTGGTGAGGGCTAAGGAAAGATGGCGTAGATAGTCTTGCTGGTTGGCTAGTCAGCAAGTGAGAAAGTTAAAAGACTTGTCTTCTAACACTTGAAAGCGCTCCAACAAGCTCATCTGAAGCGGGTTATCAGCCAGCAAGCCCGCCCGCCCACCTGTGATTAGACCCAACATCCCGACCTCTTATACCAAGTAGAAAAGTACACATCACACCCTATTAAAACATTTAAACTCACTGGAACCTCATCAATTGCTTAATCGATCTCGAATCATCATCTCAATTCCCTAGAGAGAGTCCAAACTTGAAAGGTTTCGAGATAAAAGCATTGCCAATCCAATGTATGTATTTGTTATTTTTGGTGCCAGCGGCGATCTAGCCAAGAAGAAGGTATATCCAACACTATGGGCCTTGTTCAAAGGAAAACTTTTACCCAAGGATACCTTCATTATCGGCTATGCTCGCTCTGAACGAACCGTGAAACAGCTGATGCAGGAGGTGGCCAAATATGTCAAGCTGGATCCTGAAGAACAGGAATGGAACCAGTTCTGGTCATGTAATTCTTATATTAAGGGCAGTTATGATAAGAGCGAGGACTTTCAGCTGCTCAATAAGGAAATTCTAAGACTCTTCCACGATGGAAAACATTCCGAATTGAATAGATTATTTTATCTTGCCCTACCGCCCGTGGTTTACGCTAGTGTATCCAAGTTGATTCGCGAAAATTGTATGCCAGACGGGTCAGCAACAAGTCATGGAAACGAAATCGATGTTCAAAGAACCAAAATTAACCATTCCGAATGCAAGTCAACAGAATCGAGGTCAGAGACCTCCGTAGTCGCTGAAAATGATGGCTGGTCGAGGGTTATCATAGAGAAGCCATTTGGACGAGATTCCGAATCATCAGCAGAGTTGTCGCAGCATTTGAGTCACATGTATAATGAGGATCAAATCTATCGTATCGATCATTATTTAGGCAAGGAGATGGTCCAAAACTTGATGGCCCTTAGATTCGGGAATCGTTTATTCAGCAAAACTTGGGATAGGGAAAATATATCATCTGTTTATATTACATTCAAGGAACCATTTGGAACTTACGGCAGGGGAGGGTACTTTGACGAATTTGGAATGATTCGTGACGTCATGCAAAACCATTTACTTCAAATGCTCAGCTTAGTAGCGATGGAGCGTCCCGTTTCGTCGCATCCCGAGGATATTCGTGATGAAAAGGTTAAAGTGCTTAGGTGCATGCCGCCGATAAAGCGCGAAGATCTCGTTACCGGCCAATATGTTGGCGACGAGAATGGTGAGGGCGAAGCCAAGCTAGGATATCGCGATGACCCAACTGTACCCGACAATTCTGTTACAGAGACATATGCAATGGCAGTTCTTTGGGTGAATAATGAACGCTGGGAGGGGGTTCCGTTCTTCCTCAGGTGTGGAAAGGCACTAAATGAGAGAAAAGCTGAAGTTAGAATTCAGTATAGGGACGTTCCTGGCGACATTTTCAACGGTCAACTGAAGAGAAATGAGCTTGTTATGAGGGTTCAACCGGGCGAAGCGGTTTACGTCAAAATGATGACCAAGCAACCCGGAATGTCGTTCGATCTTGAGGAAACCGAATTAGACTTGACCTACAAGAAGCGCTATAAGGACGCTGTCCTTCCTGACGCCTACGAGAGACTCATTTTAGACGTGTTTTCAGGTTCGCAGATGCATTTTGTTAGATCAGATGAACTTGCTGAAGCTTGGAGGATATTCACACCAGTGTTGAAAGAAATCGAGACTGATCGGGAGCCGCCACTACCCTACACATTTGGTAGTCGGGGGCCTCAACAAGCGGATTATCTGGCCTCAAAGCACGGTTACAAGTTCTATGGAACTTACAAATGGCCCGCACCGTGAGCCGGCGCTCTTTATTGCGTAAAATTTTCTTGTTTCGATAGGTAACGGATGTGTAATCGTTTTTGTTAGCACCACGTCAGTTCCATGTTATTGTAAACAAATACAACGTTAAACTAGTGGCAACAAATTAATGTAAAAATTATCTCAACTAATGTTCAACTTTGAGCTTGAGATCTAATACTATCTAGATGAGTTCAATTGTGAAGTTAGACTGGTTGTCCAACGTAGCCAAGCCACTCGCATTCTGTCCCAAACATTACCGATTCTATCCATTGCTGGCCTCACGTCGAGTAGCGCAAAATTGCCTGTTTTGCCGTCAAGGTCACCCTCGTAATAATCAATAACGTATCGAACTTCAGTGCCGCATCTATCTATGACCCAATCATGCCTGTCGAATGGCAGCTCATAGCCCAACCAACTACGTATCCTCGCTCTTGGTGTGAAATTTTGAGCATCCCCACTAAAACGTTTGAGTTTAGGTCCAGCCGGACACTCACGCCCGTGTAAAGCCTTTTCCCATTTCAGCACCTCAAGCCAGGCGCTCTCATTGTTGGCATTGTGAATTTTGATTATCTCAGACATGTCTTTCCCGTGAAATTTACCATCCTCGCCAACCTTGCCTGCGTACTGAGGGTCCTTACCCTCAACATGATCTTTCCAATTCCAGCCCTTTCTAATCATAGCATTCCAAAACATTTGCTCGCTGGGATACATCCAATTTCCAGAACCGTCGGCCTTCGGTATGCTCGATTGTTGTCTTGCTGTTGATAGGGAGAATGGCTGCTCTGGGTGTGGTTTTTGTCTTGCCTCTAGGGGCATCATATTGTCTGGATTCAATTGCTCTGAATTAGAGTGCATGATTGGACAGTCTGAGGTTGCTTTGCTGGCATTTTCAGGCGAGTCCTTTGAGGTGGATCGATGACCCATCGGGCATTTGGCCTCAGGGCTTGAGTCTTGGTTGTTTTCTACCATGTTCTTCGATTAAATAATGCGAATTTTAAATAACCAAACAGTCTCGTCGAGAACGATAAGCGAATAAAGTTACTCTATTATTCTTGGTTGATTAACGAATACAACCAAGAGTTATAGATCACATTGATTTATTACACACGTGCTTTTGTTAGACGCGCGACTGAGGACGCGCAGGTTTGGTTTTTCTCTTCAGATTCCTGCTGCGGTTTTGACCGTTTTAAACTTGGGTCCTTTCTGTACCAATTCAGATCTTGCCAGGTGCCCAGTATTCAAATAGCGTGGAGTCTCACCACATTTTCGAATAGTAGTGGTTCTCTACGGAGTATTGTTACGCGCGCGTGCGCCATTCGGTTAGCTATCTAGTCGCAGATTACTAAGCATCTTTCTGAGTTCTCCAGCTCCATCAGTATTGCACTTTTACAGGCCCCTCTATCAAGAGTTACGAGATTGTCTGATGCTGCTTGAGAGACGAATAACCGAGACAAATGGACTTTGAAAGCAGTTGTTCCTGTTGAACGATCCCTGATCCAACAGTAGCCTTAGAAGCGGACAAACTTGGACCGAGAATCAGTGATGAGTATATAAAGGGTCAGATGACTTGCTCGCTCTTGGTGGCGACGAGTTTGAGCTTAGATCACCCTGTGAGGTCTTGCAACAGGCAAGCTCTAGGTCAGTGGGCATTGGCGGACCGGCGGCCGTAATGGGACATACAAGATGGCTCAGTCCGAGAAAGTCATGTCCTCGGATAGAATTTTGCGCGAGAACTGAAAGGAACCCTAAAAAGGTTGTTCTATCCTGGGCGCAGTCTTGGAAGAGGTTCCGATGGTCATCAAGCTCACTGCAGCCGATAATGTGGACAGGTTGAAAGCTATTTTATTGTATTTCTATCACAAATTTTCATGTTCACGAGCTCTGCCAGTGGATGGGTTTGCATTCAAGTTGCAGCCATCTATTGAGGCTCTGAGCATATGTAAGGCATCATTTAGGTAAAAAAGGTTTGAGTCTTGGTTTGTTAGCTGGCCTCTTGCTCGGGATCGCTGGTTGGATGCTGCGATTGCGCCCGAGCTACTGGAGGCGACTGAGGTGGAGGATGGCGAGGAGTAGGCGAAGGCATGGCAAGCTTGCGGCCTCTCTAGCGGGTGCGCAGGCCCACAAGGCACCAGGAAGGCGTCTTGCTCGATGGATCTAAGGGTCTGTGGGCCAGCGAGGAGCTGTTGCAGCTGCCTCTCGTTCAAGATCATGGCAGCGGGCTGCTGGCCCATTTGCATTTGGGGCGAAACAGACAAGCAGGGCGAGAGCGAGCGCAAACTGGGCCCATCTGGCTGCCACTGAATCTCGCCAATCTTGCCGGCTGCTCCTCTAGCTGGGCCGGCATCCACCACCTGCTGGCTCGCGCAATCCTCTAGCTCGTGCGCCTGGCCCATGAGCGATTGCCTTCCAGATCCGAGCGCCCGCTCAACGTGAACCGGCGCCCTTGGTGCGAAATAGGCCGGCCCGCCAACAAGCGCCACTCCGCCATCTTCCTCAATTAGCCTCCGTCTGTTCTCCTCTGTCGCGAAAGCCGCAGCTCCAAATCCGTTGCCATCCTGCTTCTGCATCCGGATCAGCTGGTCGCCTCCACTGGCTTGCGATGCCAGGAAAGCGCCAGCGCCGCCGCCGTTGCCAAGCCTAAGCTGTTGGATTCGCGTTGGGAGGAAGGCGTGACTTCCGATTGAGTCATCCAGATCGGCGCTTGCGTCGTCCGCGTTCATCTCGTCCGACTGGCACCAGGAGGAGTCAAGTAGCCGGTCGTACTTTGCGGCGGCCTGCTGCTGAACATCCGCCGAGACGGTCCGGATTGGATCGTAGCTTGTTCGCCGTCTTGTTTCCGCCTTCAACTTTAGCGTTTCGCCCAACGATGGCGAGTTGCATGAGGCTAAAATGAGTTTTCGCTGGCTGTCGCCGTTGGTGGAGCTGCTGCTTCCGCCGCTGGCCAGCTGTTTCTCTCGCGAGCTCGAGTCGCCCCCGCAAGGTGGCGACTCGGGCTCCTCCAATGGCTTGTCCCGGCCGAGGTGGCCAACTTTATCGGGGTGGCTGCTGCAGGGGCCGGCGCCATCGCTCGCTGGCCGCCACTTGCTGTCAGCCACCCGCCGCCGGCTGCCTCGGCTGCGTCCAAAACGGAACACGATCAACACTGTCAGGAGGCAGCCGGCTAGCAAGCCGCCGCATAGAGCCAATAGGAGCGGCGCCTCGCCGATCGCGAACTGGATCCAGCGGTCGAGGTGGCGCGAGTGCAGCGTTCTCCAGGTGGAACTCAATTTGGCCATCAGGCTTTGGTTTTTCGAGCTTGCGGCGGCGGCGGCGGCAGCAAATAGATGGGGCTGCGAGCTGCGTGAAACAAGCTCAGGCTCCTCCATCGCAGCTTGACTCTCCCCTTCTGGAGCCCCAATCAAGCTGCCCTGGTTGCTCGTAAATCTGGCCACCAATGCCAGCGCACTAGAGCGCAGACGAGAGCGCCCACCCTGCACCCGAAGCCCATTTCCATTCAATCCACTAGCCGAGCTCTCGAACGCCACCACTGGGCCCTCCGCTCGCGCGTCCTCGGCCCCGCGTCTCGACTCGGCGCCCAGCCTCTTCCGGCCAGAGGGCGCCGGCTCGTCCGCTTTGAGGAGCCAGGCTGGCAGGTGGAGGGGCAAAAAGAGGCTTGCTTGCTTTGGGTTTGCGAGCTCGGCCGCGAGCGCCAGCTTGGCGCCCTCAAGCGACCATTGCTGGCCGCCGAGGGCCGACGACAGGGCGCTTTCGAGGCGCTCCAATCCACCAGTTTGCTCCCTCTCGAGCGGCGCCCCCATTTGGGCCTCGTCTTGGCGCCCAAGCTGCTTGCTGGCGCTGGATCGCGCATCAATGGTGAGCGAGTAGAGGATGTCCAGTTTGCCGGCCAAGTTTGTAACTCGACACAGGAGCAGCCGTTGCTCTTGCTCCTTGGCCGCCCATTGTTGTTGCTGCTCCAACTCGAATATCAAGTGCCCCACTCGAATCAATTTCATGCCTCCGTCACCTCCAACTTCATCCTGCTCGCCGGCGGACACGACAGACCCATTGGCTCTCGTTACATAATCAATTACTGCATACTCGCCGCCGACTCGAGCTGCCTGCTGGCCACTCTGCTTGGTGCCGCCTGAATCCTGCTTGCGGCCGCCCGAGCGCCATAGCAGCTGGCCCGGTTTGCGTCCGTTTGCGTCCAATTGCCACCACTCGAGCTCGCTCAGCTCCAAGTCAAGCTCGTCCAGGATCTCGAATGCGCACGTCAGCTCTATGGGCCGGCCAATCGGATGGCGCTGGCCAATCGTGAGCCGCCTGTCATCCCCTTTGAGCGCCCGGCCAGCAAACCCTAACTCTTGCCCCAACTCTCGCTCTGGCTGCTCAAATCTGCCCCCATCTGTGGGCTCCATTTCGGCTGCTTGCTCGCTTGCGGCCGATTTGGCGCCCAAATTGGGCCGCATGAATTGGGCGGCCAATTTCGGCGGGCACTCGAACTCTTGCAGCGCTGGTAGGTGATTTGGTTTGGAGGGGGGGGAGGAGATGCTGTTAGTGGCTAGCTCGATCTTGCAACCATTAGCGCCCATCCGAGCTGAGGCGGCCAGTCGGCGCTGGCCTTAATCAAAGTGGGCGTCAGGGTTTTAGTGGAAAAGTATGACATGCATCATTAGATTGCATTGTTGGTCCATTGGCGCCAGGTGTGCAAATTGAATCTAGCCAGCGAGCGGCCATCCCGGGGGGCCAGGCGGCAGCATTTTGGGCGCCCCTTTGTCGCTGGCCAGTGTTTTACGGCACAGCAGACAGGCTTGGATATAAACCAGGAGAAAGATACGAGCGCATGGATAGAGTCCAGCTGCCAAGACAGAATGACAAATGATTCGCCTCTCAAGGCGGCCCCAATTCATTGCCTTGGCCGAGGCTGCGTTTGTAGCAGCTTGGCGGCTAGTTTGCGCCAAACTGGACGCGCTAGTTCATCCACTATCTCGCCAGATTTGTAATGAAATTTGCAACAGACTCGCCGGCGGTCAGCCAGAAAATGATCCCATCCTTGGAGTTGGCCATTGCGCTGGTCGGCGCAATGAATGATATGCTTCACTTGATGCAGATTCGATTGGAGCCCAAACTGGCGGCCAGCGCCGAGAGCCGCGCAAGCTAGAGTGGTGCGAGTTTGCTGCCAAAAGGGGGGCGACGGTGGCGCCAGTTGATCGAGTGGGCGGATTTGGCGCAAACACAAGGTCCGAGCTTGCTTTGTTCGGCCTTGGCGAGCTTGTTGCTTATCTCACTATTCAATCGGCCTTCAGAGCGCGAGCCCTTGAAGTTGGAGAGTGGGGCGAGCTGAGTGATTGATTGGGGCGCCGTTTTGGACGTAAACTCGGGCGGACGTTGGCACCGGTCGGCGGCGGCGGCGGCGGCGGCGGCGGCGCAAGCAAGCAAGCGAGCAACAATGAGCCCAAGGAGGCGAACAAAGTCCAATGCAAATTTCCCTCCTCCTTTCCGTCCCCCCCCCTTCAAACCAGCTCCATTTTACCCCAAAAACTTGCATCCCTCCTCTCTCCGCCTCTACAACACCAATTGGATCAAATTCATGCACCAAGCTGACTAAGCAACCGAGCTAGCGCCAGCCAACTCTGATTTCTCGGCCGCGGCGCCGCCACTTGGAGGCGCTCGCCTGCAGATTAAAGCAGCCCGGTTGGCTTGAGCGGAGCCGAGTCGAGTTCCACCAACGCAAAGTTTGCGCCCGAATCAATCAATGGGCAGCGAGTTTTACATTTTACATGACGCGCAAAGCAAGCGAGCGCGCAATATTTGGAATACAAATTGTTAAGTCGCAAAAGTCGCTAGGTGCCGGCGCGCGCAACTCCACTAGCGCCGCCGCCGCCGCCGCTAATACTCGGCTGCCAATTCGCAGCCTGGCGGCCAACTGCGAGCACAGCGATGATGAATGATGGGCCGAGGGCGGCGCATTGGATTTCAGCGGCGGCGGCGGCAAGCGAGCGGCTCCACATTTGGGCCAGCCACTCGAGCTCAACTCTTGTGAGGGATAGTCCGGCTCCCAAAGGCGCCAGCAGTGTGCAGGGCAGAAGTTGCGCAACTGGCTGGAGCAGATGAGCCGAGAGAGGTTGATGGGCCAATCAGGCTGCCGGGCGGCTCTCCCGCGCGCAAGCAAGTAGGATTTTTGGGAAAACTTCCGCCGGCCATGACAAATTGATTGGCTTCGGCGCGGGCGGGCCAGCTGGAGCGAGCGAGTGGGGGACTCGCCGCCCATTAATCTGCCCGCTCGCTGAAGCCGGTGGGCGTGGCCGGCGAGCTGCGGGCGGCGGAAGCGGAAGTGGCGGCCTCGCTCGACAGAGGCTCGGCGCCGCATCTCGCCGGCCAACTGTTACATGCACAGCGGCGGCGGCGGCGACGGCAGCGGCCAATTAGCGCCGCCGCCACTTCCGGCCGCGCTCGTCGCTCCCGCGGGACTTGGAGGAGGCTCGAGCTTGGTGGCGGCCTTTTTCGCCTCGCAGGGTCATTAGCTGGCTGCGGCGACCCCCTCAAATCGCGCGCGCGCATTTGTATACAAACTCGCCAGTCTCTCGGTCTGGGCGGATTAATCGTCGCCTGTTTTGCGGCCGCCGCAAAGTTCGAGTGAGGCCGATTTGGGCAGAGGAGAGGAAGCAGCAACTGGAGGGAGGGCAACACAATAAAGCCTTTGCCTCCCATTTTCTAGCAACGCGCTCGAGCGCATTCGCCCAAGAGAACCTAATGGCGCCCAGCGAGAGCACCAGGCCCCCAAAATGATAATGATAAGTGGGGCCGCCCGCGGCTCTAGCGCTCAAACCATCGCCACTTACTCATATTTGTCCACCGCCGGCCGTCCCTCTCCTCGCCCTCTGCTGGCCCCAGCTCAGCCACTCTGGCTCGCGCCGCCCCTGCAGGCTGCGCGCATCTCGGCTCGTCCTGCAGCAGACTCGCGAAGGCGGCCGGCCCGCCCGCGTTTGCGCCAGCGGCCGCGCCCGTTGGCCGCAGCAGGGCGCGCACTAATTTTCGCAAACGGCAGTCGCACAGCCACCCGTTCGAGCCGGCCAACTGGAGGGCATAGAGTTGCGGCAATTTGAATAATATCTCCCCGTCCAAGTGCGACAACTTGTTTCCGCTGCTCGGGGTCCAAATCGAGGCGAGTTTTCCAGGTCCAATGCGAGCGGGCCGATTGGAGGCCACGAGGCAGCCAAATGGAGATGGGAGAGCAAAAGAGAGAGAGAGATTGTGTGTGAGTAGTTTAAAATTTGCGCCAATAAGTTGCAATAAGTTGCCATGCCAATGTTTGCCCGCCTCCCAATTTATCAAAACTAATTTATTATTGCTCGTCTCACTAAATCATGGACTTGGAGGAGTCAGCTCGTTGCACAAGACTTGCGACGGAAATGGAAGTGGACGCAGCTCAATGGTTCAGTGGAAGTCAAGGCTAGTTAGTTGGCCTCTTTTGGCCCCCAACTCGCGTCGGGGTTTTAGTTTGGTTTTAGGGAGGAGAGAGAGAGAGGAGTTTGCGAGCATCTATCATCGTTTGCTTGTTGAGCCTCTATGCGCGCAAATCGGCAGCCTCGCAAGCGCGTCGAGGGAACTCGAAGGGAGCGCGTCAGAGGCGAGCAGGTTTCCTCCTGTTGGGAGCCTCCTCTGAATGCGACGACACTTCTGCGAAGCCGTCGCCCCTCGTTGTCTTGCTTGTCGGCATTGACGTTTGCGCGCCAGAGTGTCGCGCGCACCTGGAGCGAGAGTGGCGGCGAGGTCTCAAGAGGGGGGCTGTAAGTGGCTCAGTTTGCAGGAGCGAGCGACAACTGCTAATCGCCGCCCGACCTGTCTGAGCCCTGAATAAACAAGCGGCCCAATTAGCATAAGTTGCTCGCCCGTCCGCCGCCGCCACCAACTTCACCTTCACCTGGCCGCTTCAATTTGGGCTGGCGGCGGAAGTGGCCGCCAGCTGGGCCAGGTGTCTCCTCGGCGCCGCCACTCGCGCAGATTAATTAATTTCGCTCCAAGGGCTCAAATCGGGGGAGGGGGGGCAAAGCGGCGCCAGCTCGGCCCACCCCACGCCAGCAACGCGCCCTGAATGCCAAATGCGAGAGTTGGCCGAGCCGGCCAGCGAGAGCTGCTCGGATTTGTTGGCGCCACTTGGATTGGCCAAGCTTGGCGCAATTTCGGCTCTCTCTTCTCATATCGGCGACTCGCGGATCAGCACTGCGGCGAGCGGGCGCGACAACTCGATCCAGGTGCACCAAGCTGCTCGGCTGGCTTTGTCGCTCGCTCCACTCGGAAAGCCTCTACTCGGCCGCCGCCGCCGCCTCCTGGCCGGCGGACGAAGGCGGCAACAAATCTGCCTAATCCGCCCGCCGATGGCTGAATCGTTGGGCCGACTCTTGCGCGATTGGAAGCCGCGAAAGCAAGCTCAGCCGATTGGTTTGCAACCGCGAGCTCATGCTTGCTTGCCGCGCTCGCAGTTGGCGCCCAATCTGCTCTGAGCGGGGCCGAGTTTGGGCGCTTGAAGCAGCTTCAAGTTTTCCTATTGGGCCCATTGCACACACAAGCGGTCAGTCGGCTGCAAGGTGCGCCTTGGTTGGATCCTCGCGCCGGCTAGATGCGGGGCCCCAATTAGGCGGCCAAGATGCCGGCTGCGGGCTAATAGGGCTGCAGAGGAGAGGCTTGGACCCAATCGATTAAGTGGCCGGCGAGGCGCCACTTGGCCGAGTCCGTGCGCGAGCTCGGCCCGCAAGTTTGGCGCAGCTCGCATTTGCTGGCCCAACGAGCTGAACATGGGCCAGCAATAAAAGTGGGACGAGCAATAAAAGCTCGGCCCTCTTGTTCCGTTATAAACTTTTCCGGGTTTTGTTTTTGCCCCTTTGGCTGGCCAGTTTTCGGTTGGACGGGCGAGCGCATAGCGACTTTGCGACCTGGAGCAAATTTGGCCCGGGCGCGCAAACGAGCAGAGCGACGCCAGAAACTCGACCATCAAGGAGGAGACACAAACGCAAACGCAAACACGAACACGAATACGAGCACAAAACATCGAGGGGCGAATTAGGGAGATCAAGATTCAATGTTTGTTCATTAGGCGCTCGAGCGAGCATCTAATAACGTCCGACTGCAAATGGTGGAGGCAAATTGAATTGGATTGAACTGAACTGAACTGAATTGAATCAGGTAATCGGGGGGATGGAGCTCGCTTTTGGCGGGCAAACTCGAGGCTCGTCCCACTCGGCTCGCTAATGTCAAAGGAGCCCATTTTGGCCGCGAAGAGGGGCGCTTTTTAAGTGGCAACCAGCTTTGGGCCGGGCAACAACGCGCAAGCCTCTAATTGAACACTGTGGCCAAGCGAGCGAGCAAGGACAAGGGCGACGAGCAGAACATGGCCCATCTGTGGCCGCCCGAGCCGCACTAATGGCGCCACCTTGTTTGCTGGCCGCGTTCGAGCTGGAGCGGGGCCAACATCAACAGTCCGCTCGCTCCCTGTCAACAAGTCAGCCTGTCCGCCCCAAGCCCATTCCAGAGGCGCCCTTAGCGTGCGCGCGCGGCCGGAAACGAGCGGGCCGAGCCGGGGCCGCAGGTGAGCCCAGTGAGCTCTCGTTTGGGCGGGCCGAGCGGCGGGCGGCGGATATTGGAGGCTGGCCGCGCGGCGCCTTATCTTGGCGCCGCGCGTTGCGGCCCTGAGCGCCTTTTCGCGACGACAGCGATATCTGGCGCCCGCGATCTCTTTATTGGCGCAAATTTTCGCCCAAACGCCAACGCCGCCGCGTCCGGACTTGGGGGCGCCACAATGGGCCGGCCAAGGGGAGGCGACTAGATAAATAGAGAGGCCAAGCGTGAGCAAGCATGAATACTCAGCATGACGGGCGCGCCGGCCGAGCGCCGCTCCTTGTTGGCCTCGATGGGCCATCTTGGCGGGCGCAAAGTTTGCGCAAGCCTAACGCTGATGATGCTCGTCAGCGGGTCTCGTGGATCCGCCGGGATCCGCTGTCGGTCCGGCGGGCCACTGGGCCGAGATAACGGCCGGCAGATGGGCTGAGCCGGCCGGCTGGCTGGCCTGCAGATAAGCATCTCGCCGCTCTGCAGCCAGCCAAGCCACGCCGCTGGCTCGATGGCTTCCGAAGCGGAGGCTAACTCGCCGAGGGCCGAGCAGCCGATATTTGTCGCTCATCGGCGGCACATGCAGCTGCTGCGGCGCCAAGGGCGCAGCTGTCGCCCCCCCCCCAAATAGGTAAATCCGAGCGAGGGCCAACCTGCGCGCGCTTGTTGCAAGTTTGGCGCCGGAAATGTGAACAACTCAACTGGGCGGCCGGAAGCAAAGAGGCCCATTTTCAATGAAGCTTTTGGAGCTGGAGGCAAGCTTATGGTTGTTTGGCGACTCTGGCGGCCAAAAGGGTTTGCAGGCGCCGAGGGTGCAGCCGTGCGAGCGAGTGTCAATATTTGTCCGCCATTTGGGCCGCCCAGTTTGTTGGCCCAAAGTTTTGCCCGACTCCAGAGTTCAGAGGCGAGGGGGGGGGGCGACAATGGGAGAGCCGGTTTGCGCGCGCACTAACACTCGCTTTCCCCCTCCCCCCCGTTTGTGCCGCCCTGATCAAACAAAGCGGCCCAAACCCAAGTGGCGGTCCCGTTTCCGCCGAGCCAGCGGCCGATCTGTCTCGAGCTGTCAAGTGAGCGGCGCCCATTAATGACTTTGGGCCGCCTAAAATGGTGGCCAAGACTTGGCTTGGCCCAACGAGCGCCTTGCCTGGCCAACATTTGTGGCCCTCGCCAAGCCAGGTAGGCGAGACATTTTTGCGGCCCCAATAAAATGGCGCCCGAATAATTCGATTCCGTTCCATTTTGCGCCCCTCCTCCTCCTCCTCTTCCGCTTGAGTGGGCCGCAAATGCGACCGCTTGGCCCGCTTCCAATCTCGCCCTGGGCGCCAGATTTACCTGCGCGCAGCCTCAGCTTGCGACGCCCACTCATCGGGCCGACGGAGGCGCGAGCATTTGCAAAATTGCGACTCGAGCAAGACAATGAAGTTTTGTCGAGCTTGCGGCAGGGCTTGAACCAAGTTGGAACAGCTGGTCAGCTGCTCGGCCAAATCGGCTCGTCCGAACCAAAGTTCATGGCTGCTTGACTCATGCGCCAAAACTAACCCCACAAAATGTCGCCCGCCAAGGTAATGAGTGCTCCGCTCGGCCACTAAATAATATCAAATCTAGCCGGCGGCAAAATTTAATTTGCTCCCCCAAGCCAGCCAGCCAGCCTTGACTGCCCGCGAGCTTGCGGCCGAAATTGCTTCCCATTTTGGGCGAGCGCTCGGAGCCAAATGGGCCCGATTGGCCCGGCGCAGTTCACCTGGCCGCCGGATCGATCATGACGCCGCCACCGTCGATAACAAGAACGACAGCGACAACGACAACAACAATGGACCCACCTTGTTCACGCGGACAGAGATATCCGGCCAAGCAAGGCGAGGGATCCGCGCGCGAGCTGAACGGCCGCCAACCTGGACTTGGAGGCGGCCGATTGTTTGGCCGGCGTTCTGGGTGCTCGCGTCCCATTTCCAATGGCATGACCCTGACGACGTGAGAGTTAATCTTAATTTTATGTGCATTTAATTCAATCTGCGCCCGCTCGGCGCGGCCATGTTGCGCCCACTCAAGTTGACCACAACTCTTTGTCGCGATCAACTTGGCGCAGCTCACGAACTTTTGCCCCGCTTGGCAGGCGGAAAAACAGAAGCCAAAGGGCCCGATTGTTGGCCCACTTGAGCCCGGCTTAGTGGGGCCCCTTTGGGCAGGAAGTGGCCGCATTTGGGGGCCCAAAAATGGATCTGCAGCTTGCTCGGCGCACTGGCCACGACGATGGCGCCAGTGGCGGCCGAGCGGGCGCAAGGGCGACGACTGCGCCCGGCAAGACACTATATATTGTTTGCTTAATGACTCGCCATCGAGCTTGGCGGCGGCGGCGGCTGTGGCGCCCAGCCTGCGGCTCGTTAATTAAACTTGCGCCAAAGCCAAGGAGGGCTCGCGATTAGCGGAAGCGAAACACGCAAACTATCTGCGCCGACTTTTGGTCGGCGCCCTCCGATCGGCCTCACTCTTGGCCGCCCTTCACTCGCATGGAAGCCGGCGATAATTCATCCAGGTTTAACCGGCCGCTTGGCCCTTTAACGCTCCACCTGCCTCGAGTGCGCTCGCCCTCTCCAATTAGGCCTTTTTACTTTCGACAGCTAAGGCCAAGGCGGGCGCCCATTGCGCTTGCGGGTTAAACGAGCCCCTCTCAAACCCCGAAGGCTACGGATTTTGTCACACAAGAATCGCTTCCGGCTCGCTCGCTCCCTTTTGGAGGAAGCTGCCGCCAACAAAGTGGCCCGAAGCAAGCAAAGGCAACTCGAGCTTGCCAACTGGAGGCCGTTGCGAGCTGAATCGAAATCGACCACTTGTTCTCCTCGCGCAAATTCAGAACGCAAACAATGTCCTCCAATTCGAGCTTCAGTCTTGCAATCAACTCGGCTGCCAGCAATAAAAGCGCGCCCTTTCCCCATTTCACGATTGCAACCGGCGAGGCCATTCGACAAATCTCGGAATTGAGTTTCAACTTACTCGAGGTGCAATATGTTCAGCACGTTCAATCCATCAAACGCGCGCTTATCAATGGAGCTGATTTCGTTTCTATGTGTCCGTTTACCATTGAATTGGAGTGACACTTTGTTGGTTAATCAAGTTGATTCGACAAATAAAAGGGACACAACTCGAGAGAGCAGCTCACCTGGACAGGTAAAGTTGGCGAAGTTGAGTAAGCGGGCTGAAGGCGAATTTTTCCAGCTTTTTCAGCTTGTTTGAGGCCAAATTGAGCAGACGAAGTTGGCCTAAATCTTGCAAGAACGAGCCTCTCTTTCCGCTAAATCTAGTTCTCAAAGACTCGCTCTCGCTGGCCGCCAGCTCGGCGCCATCTTGGTCGCCAAGCTCAGCTCCATCATCGAAAGACTCCTCAAATCTGACCACCAAATTCTCACTCAAATCCAACTCGATCAAACCCGTCAACTTGTAGAAGGCGCCCGAATCTATTTGACTAAGCTTGTTCGAGCTCAGGTAGATCTTTTGCAGGTTTCTAAACTTTTTCTTGAAAAACTCAGCCCCATGCAAGGTGGTTATGTTGTTCGAGGCCAAGTTGAGCTGCTGGATGTCGCGATTTAGCGTCGGCATTTGATTGTTTCCCGCATTTGCAACCAGGTAATCGAAGTAGTCGTTCTGGTTTGAGTTTGGGTGGTTGTTTGGTTTGTTAGTTGGCTCGCTTAGCTGGCTCAGTAAATCCATGGGCGCCAACAACGAGCGCGATTCCAATCAAGCGACAACTGGACTCACCTTGGGCACTTTGGTCAGGCCTTGGCCGGAACAGTTTGCAACAAACTTGCCCCCCTTCCATAGACAATCACAGCTTGGCGAGCTTGGCAAACAGTTGCTCGTGAGGAGAAACATTGAATCCACAATCTCAACGAGCGGCAGGATGAAAGCCGTCAGTGCCAACACCACCAACATAGGCCTCTTCCGTCTTCGCATCCTTGACTTTGTTTCGCTTCACTTAAAACTTAACTGCCTCTCTATCTCTCCCTCTCATTGGCTAAGCCGAAAACAATAAACAACCAGCTCTCGTGGCGGCATTGCCGACGGACAAGCTTGCGTCATGGTCGAAGTTAATCTGATCTAATGACAACCTCAGTCGGCTCCCTTGACGAGCTCTATCTTGAGTCCAGCCGGTGGCCAGGCGAGGGGGCCCGTGATGCGCTTGCGCCCAAACCCATTAGCTTGCCCGCCTGGGCCGGCGGCCACTTTTGGGGAGCGCTCTTGCCATCTGGCGACTGTCACTCGAACTATAGCTGGACAGTGCCGATAGCCGCAGCGCATACAAAATTGCTCCGGTGCTGTGGGAGTCCCACAAACTGGCAGGTTTGGTGAAGCATCGCGGAATCTAATGAACGGGCCAGCCTGCTCATGAAAGAGCTCCGATAGTTTTTGATGGATGACGGATCAGGGAAATACAATTTACGCATAACTTTGGACAAACATATTGCTTTCCATAACTTGTCTTATCCTTTCGAGGCTCCAGCCCTAAACTTGAAACAACAACGGAAGAGCTGGCATCGTTGCCATGAGACATCATCAACAGCAACAACAGCAGCAACATATTTAGTTGATCATACTAGCTATTAGCTCGCAAGTGCGAATAATTTAAGTAGAAAGATTGTGGCCATCAAGCTGAAGAAGTTTGAGGACAAACCAACATCACCCAGAGGGACAAACAAGCTAGCGAACGCGCACGGTGGACACAGTTTTAGTTTTCCAATATGATGGCTTCAAATATTGGGGTTGCCGAGGCTGGCGGCGACCCGGGGCAAGCGCAAACAGATAATTGGTGGCTAGCAAAATGGTCGAGCTGGTTGGCTAGTATTGGTGCTGTAGCTTTGGGTTTCGTTGGTTTATTAGCAATAGCGTTCAACATTATAACGTTTAGTCTTATGAGCGCCATTGCTGGTGGTTTACAAGTGTAAGTTTGCAAGACTAATCGTCTGAGATCATATTGTTTCCGAATGTTATGAAACATTCAACTGACACCGTCTATTCACCTTCAATTCCCCTAAACAAATGCGATGAAACAAAAGTGTTGCAGCCGCGATAATTTTAGCAATCGAAGGCTCATCTGTGGTTTCATTCCTTACGTTTGCCAAGCCCATAGGGCTTTTCTTCGAGGGCCGACCTCTCTATGTCAAAACAGCAGTTTACGCTGCCCTAACAGTGTTTCCAATGTTGTTCGGACCCTCTGGTCTTGCCGTGATGCTTGGTTTCCTTATATCCGCGGCGATCACCGCAATCTACGGTATGATTCTCATCGGAAGGAAAGGAAACTTGGACGACATGAGGGCAGCGGCCGAGCAGCCAAAGATATAATTTTTCTAATAGTAAATTTACAACATTAATGATCCAATTCCTCAAACGAAAGATCCTCATCATTACTATTAGTAGAGATGATCAATGTATTATCCAATCAATCGGAACAAGCATCGATAGGTTTTGCCTCGCTGAGAATAAAATACTCCACAGAGGATCTCTTATTCTGTGGTTGATTGTAGTCAGTCATAATGGCATCTGATGAAATTTGGGTGGCTACGTAACCGTTGTCAGGTCTTAGACAAAGTCCATCTCTTGAGGCTCTATCAACAGGATGAAAGTGTTCGATGCAGAGTAAACCACTTGAGCCACACTTCATTTGCATTAGGGCCGAATTTCTCAGGGCCTCAAGAGCGGGCTTCATGAACTGTGTCTTGTAACTAAAGCTAAACAGACAATTATCTGAAACCGTTATCCCTTTCTTGATTATGTCCGTCTCGTTTTGTGTAATTTCCAATTCCACTTGGCCCAACAAGGTAGATTTTGTGCTCAATTTTATCGGGACATCACCCCTGCCCATAACTAAATGAACTAGATCGCTTGACACGAGATCCAAGCCGCTAACATAGTCGTAGAATTTTCTTGAGTTTAATACAATAACAGCAGTCTCTTCGCCGTCCAAAAAGTTTAAGGGACAGAACATTGAATCACTTGGTAGATTGAATGCTTTTAGATCACAATTAATTACGTAGTTGGACTTGTTCTCTAGCCTTAGCTTCAGTGGGTCGCCTTTCTTTCTGTACTGAATGTAGAGGGAGGTTTTCATGAGATCGCTTGGCTGGCCAGTGTCGTCCTGTTGAATTTTATCACCCTCAACAATTGGATCATCACGCAATAGGTTCAATGATTCAATGAAATCCTTGAGGACAAAACGGAAGTTAACTTTGTCGTAACTATCACCGTCGAACTTGAACCTTTGGAAGGCAGAGGCGGCAAAGAAGGCTGACACTTGGAAGGTTTTCTCTCCGGCCGTTATGAGTCTGAATCCATCGCGCGTTAGCACGAGGACAGAATCGTCGTCAACATGATGAAGCTCGTGTAATATTTTGCTCATGGTTGTAACATCGTCAAGTCCAGCTGTAAAAATGGAATCATCCGTTGGATCCATCATGGAAAGGGACTCGTGTTCAGAGCTTTCGCGTGGACTAAGATTCATTTTAAAATCAATGGATGAGATGCGAGCCCGATCGAAATCGAGCCGGCTCATTTTAATAGCGATCTATCAGAGCCACCTGCAGTTAATGTCGCGAATTTGCCCGTTGTTTGGTTCAAATCGGGGGGATTTCACCTGAGCAGAGGAAGAAAGGCTAGGGTTGGGGGGGTGGAGGGTCCGCACGTGTTCGTACAGGCGGCATCAACATTGGAACGGACTGCTGAAACTTGAGCGCGAATGCGCGCTGCGGGAGGATTGCCGCGTTCTTAGGTTACACGTTGCGCAACGACAACAAATCGCAGCTTGATGGGGGGGGAGAGACACCTGCCTTTCAATCGGTACAGACCTGACACGGAAGTTCACTGTCGCCCGACTAGATTGTGCAGCTTTAAAACCAATTAGCTCTCTCTCTCTTTCTCTCTCGTGGAAGGGCTCAACTCGCCAGCAAGCTCGAAAGAGTCACATACTGATAGTTGTTTATTGTTTTGACGAGCCATAATGTCATCATCCTTATCATCGCTCAGCAATCATCATCATCATTGTCTCTGTGTTTATCTTTACAAAACTGTCTACCCAGTACCCATATTGGCGATTTCACTATTTCGGCCGGCGAAAAGCTAAGACAGCGAGCCATCCTCTCTCTCTGTTCGGAGGAGGCCGGCTGTTCTGTAGAGCTCTTTGTACAAACTTTTGCGTCATCTTAAATATAGTTTTGCATCAAACTCTTAGCATCAATTGTTCACCCTCTAAGGTTCGGTTTGTGTCGGCATTAAAGTCGAAACAAACCGAGGAAAATCTCATCTCTATCGTCATGTTTTCACTCAAACTGCTCATTGAGTTGCGCTCGGTTTTGGGGTCGAGCTTGCGCTTTGTAGTCGCTCGAAACTGCGCTCCACAGCCTCCGATGCCTTTTCGATCCAGGAGTTTTGTTCGCGAGATTTAGCTGTCGTCTCCTCTTTAGCTGGAGCTTGGGTTGTTTGTGGCGCCACCTGCTCGCTGGTGGTGGTTGGTTGCTCCGAGATTGGAACAATCGGGCCCTTACTTGCAGCCGGCTCAGTGCTACTTGGCGCACTGGTTGCGCGCTCGGTGCTCGCCTCACCAGAAACCTTTCGGCTAACTTCGCTTGGTTGGCCGCTTGTGCTGCTCTCTGGCTCCGGCGGAGATGGGCTGCTTGCCGGAGTTTCCGGGCTTGTTTGGGTTGCGAGCGTGCTCGAGTTTGGCTGGCTCTCGGTGCTGGAATCAGTCTCGTTCAATGGGACGAATATCAGCCTCTTGGTCATGAATATGATGTTCTCGCCAACATGACGATTGATGACAGTCTTACGCAAATACTTCTTTCCCTCAATCTCGACAATCTCCTCCTTGGTCTCGTTTTTGCTCGAAGGTTTCGCTAGCTCGCTCGTTGGCTTTGCCTCTGGGGCCGCCTTATCGCTAGTCTCCTTTGGCGAGCCTGAGGCCTCCTTGTTGAGATCGTTGAAGAAGCTGCTCGTCGGCGCTGGGTTGAGTGCGTGTTGCATCATTTCCATTATCAGCTGGATGGGGTCGATGAGGAGCCGGCGAGGGTGCTCTGCCTGCTGCTCCTCGCGCTCTCCCCTCATTCCAGGCTGCTCCTGGCTCTCGCTAGCCGATGGGCGCTCGTTGCTCGCCTCCGGAGTTGGAGATCGCGAGGCCTCATCGCCGCCCAGCAAGTGGTGGCGAGTTGGCAGCATGAATGGCCAGAATGGTTGTCTCTGTTGGTTGTTGTTGCTGTTCATGGCGCCAAACATGCCTGGTTGGTCGCGGACGCCCGATTGCGTTCGCTCTGCCTGCTCGGCGGGCCTCTCGGGGTCGCCAGCCTGCGACCAGCCTGCCTCCGAGTGGGCCGGTTGCATCATGGGAACCAGGAAGATCCTTCGAATTGAGATGTGGCCCATAGGCGGCTGCTCGCTCTCTTGGTCGGTGGGCGCTGGTTGCATGCGTCCAGCTCCCATGAGCTGGTTGTCCCTTGCGTCTGGCGACACTCTAGTTCGCTCAACATCGTCGATGTCGTAACGGGGGCCCGAGTTTCGGTAGGTCACCTTAACGGGTTCGTTCTCGATGGAGGCCCAGCCAGCGCCGCAAAGCGCTGCAACGAGCACCACCAAGGTGGTCAGTTTTGCGGTCAACATTGTGCTACTCTTCTCCACTGATGACGTGTAATAATTTTGCCTCTCGTTTTCGTAAGAAGTTTCTCTCGCTCGCAGGTCTATACTCGTCCTCGTCTATTACGGATTTGGTAATTGAAGGCTTTAATCGCAGTTGAACTAGTAATAAGCAGGGAGAGAGATGGAAAGAGGGAGACTTTTCTACACCTTTCTATGGGCGAGGGGGGTCGGAGGGGGAGACAGGGGCGGTCGCTTGGATCCACTCGCGGCTCCGTCCGCTTACAGTTGGAGCGCCAGTCTCCGGCTCGAGCTCGCTAGCCAGCCAGCCAGACGGCCAACCCTCTGGTCTGGACTCGCAGGCAGGCTGGCTGGCTGGCTGGCTGGCTGGCAGGCGGGCGGGCGGCCAGCCGAGGGGGCGCAAATATGCGCCACTGCATTATGTGAGCTCGCTTAATGTGAATTGCTCAACAAACAACCAGCTAAGGCAACCAGGCTGGTTGTTTCTTCTTATCAGGCCGCCACTCGGATGTAGTAGAAAGTACTCTCGGCTCAGCTCAGCTCAGTTTGGCTTGGCTCAGCTAGACCGAGCAAAGTGGCCAGAGGAGAGCCAAGTAAGTTTAGACTCTCACAGCCTCCAAGTAGCGAGACTTTGCGGGCTCAGCGGGCGAGGGACTTGTTGTTATGGTTGCCATTGTTGTTGCCCGCGAACTAGAACCCTCTTACTGGCTTGAGGCTGCGCGCAGGCCGAGTTGCAAGTTTAGAGGTTAGTGGAAGTCTTGCCAGCGCCAACAGTGCGCTCGCTGCTTGAGCACGACCCAAGCGAGTTCAAGTGTCGCTCATTCAGTCTTTGCAGTCCACCTGCTACGCCGAAGTTGCTCCCAAGCGACCAGCCATTTTTGCTCGCCGACTATACGAGCCGAATGGCTAAGCGAGCGAGCGGGCCTTCCGTCCGGAGTTCTAATGCTTCCCGTCGCTTACCTGCTCGCTTGCTCGCTCGCTCCACCTCAGCCGCCCCCTGATTTGCATGGCCGATGTTTCGCGGGGGACGCGTTTGCGCCAGGAGCAACTTTCGGCGCAACTTGCCCGGCAAATCTGGCGGCAGGGCTCGCTTGCGGCGGCGGCCCAAGTTTCGCCTGTTGCCGCCTGTGAGAGTGTTTCGAGGGCACCAGGTTTGCGGCGGACGAGCCAACCCTCCGTCCGCCGATCGGTGCACGACCAACCTGATCAGAGCAGGAGCCTGCAAGTCGGAAGTTTCTGCTCACTCCCGCGCCATGAAATCCCTTCGAGAGATTTGCACGCATTCCCTTGAAACTCCGATCAATCTCAAGTCCGCGATGCGAGCGAGACTCGAATCCACGGGACACGGCAACGCAATTCCAAGGAAACTCTTCCGATTTAGTGGAAAAACCTACTTTTGCGCCACACATATCTAATCCATCATCTTGGTATCGATAGAAATCTCTCGGCGGCCGCACTGAGAGATGGCATGCCTCTCGTGTTGCCTCATGTTTGTTGGAGGGACGTGGCCGAGTCCTCTTTGGCTTGAGACAAATTTAAGTGGTGTCTTTTTGCGCTGACACAAATAGAGACGGCAAACAGGCAACGATTGCGCTTGTAACGCGAAGCTTTGGGAGTCAAACCTAAAGCCCAAACTATTGTCGTGCCGCAACCAGAGAAAACAATTAAGGCGGCCATTCTAATAATGACTCTCTGCCAGTCGAGCCGGTTGATTGTTGGTTGTGGGATCGGGCGGCAGCCAAAATTAAGCCGGCAGCCTCGGTTGAAAAATTTCTAGCTCCTCTCGGTGCAATCAAGCATTTCGTCGTGAGCAAACTTCCTTATTGGTTGCAGCAAACACGAGCATCATGCTGCAGCATGTTCACCAACAATGCCCATAGAAGATCCCGCTTGGGTTCGTGGCTGTCGTCAGTTCATTTGCTGGCGCACGGGAGGCTTGAGCTCTCATTTCGCCGAGATCCAGCCGAGAGCTATGCACTGAAGGCTATGGTAAAAATGGCAACTCTATGCGAGGGATATTGTCATCGACAATCAGGCGCAGCTTGCGCCACCTATCCCAAGTCAACGATATACGAGCAGCACTTCCCTGCTCTATATTTAGTCGATCCGACCGGACAAATCTACCTGTGTCAAGGACCACTTCAAAGACTGATCAACAGCTATGGTTGCATAATTGTCTCTTAGGTTCAACTGGGCTCAAATTTAGCTCCCTAATCGAGCAAAACTTGAAAAATGAATTCATATCCACTTGTTCCAAGTTGCTCTGCATTTTTACCTACCGACTACAATTTGCTAACTCGAGTTCAGATTAAATGACTGCAAAGACTGCTCGACGCTGTCGGCCGGCAGCAACACTTCTAGGGTTGAACAGGTCTCTTGTGAAAATCAAGATCAACAAGCGACTTTATTTCGTCTTCAGTTGCCGAGAGGAACTCGGAAACAAAACAAACATCAGATCGAATGCTCCCCCCTCGATAGGACCAGCAAACGAGAGGGCACTTTAATTTGGACAGGATTCAGTTAAATGTAGTTGGTGAGGCGATGAGAACTGGGTGAGCCAAATTCAACTTTTGTGCTGCATTTGGTAGACAAAGGCGGCTTTCAGGCTGAACATGTAGAATATAATATATATTGAGAGCGACGTCAAGATCATGGCTGTGCCGCCCAGAATCAGGTAGGCGAGATGGTTGTCGATGTGGGTGTTGGAGTGGCTCCTTGGCGCTGCGGCCACCTGATGGATGATGCTGGGACCCTGGATGGTCATGCTGTGTCTGGCCGAGGTGACATAGGTTATGCAGCTGTCGATTATGCTTTGCTGGGCCACCTTTGAGAGGAGGAGGCTGGGGTCGTGGTCGCAGTGGGTTCTGGGCACAAAGTTGTGCTTGTATCCGAGCAGCCACTCTTGTTCGCAACAATCAACCGACTCGATGTCTATCAAGTGGCCGGGATGCTCCTTGAAGTATTTCTTGAATGCCCCAAACTTGAGCTCCACTGTTGAATTGGTGAAGTTGAGCAGACAGTTTGGTACGTCAATGTGATCGAAGGCGCCCGAGAGAGCAACGATGGCCGGATTGTGGCTGAAGTCTATGGTGACACTCTTTGGATGCGCCGGCGGGGGTCTTCTGGTTGGATAGAGGGCGTTCGCTTGCTTGCTGCTGTTGTTGTTTGGATTGTAAGGGTTGTGGCGCGAGTGGTTGGGCCCAATGCGAAAGGAGCGGCTGTGGATGAGGCCGAGCTTGTTGTTCGAGAGGTCAATGTGCTCGAAACGTTGGCCAACAAAGGCCTCGCTGTCAATCTCGTAGATGTGACTGTGGCTTAAATTCAGGGTTACAATGTTGTCGTCTGCATAACTGTGAGGCCTTAGGATTTCGATGAAGGGATTGTGGCCCAGGTACAAGGGCGAGTTTTGATGGTAGGTGTTGGGCTGTGCGTAGCTGGCCATTTGGGCTGGCTGCCTAGCGACCGGCGCTTGAACACTCTCCCTGGCTATGGGCTGCTGCTGCTGCTGCTGTTGCTGTTGAGGCTGGCTCACCTGTTCGACGCCTCTCTGCTGGACATGGTACTGGATCACTGGGGACGAGTGCTGTTGCTGACTAAGCTGCTGCTGCAGCTGCGGCGATGGCTGTTGCGGCGCCGAATGTCTGACGGACTGTTGCTGTTGGGGTTGCAGCAGATCTTGGAGTTCCGCTTGTTGCCGCACTGGCGGTTGTTGTTGTTGTTGCTGTTGCTGCTGCTGCTGAGATTGCAGCTGAAGAGGTCGTGCTTGTTGCACGAGTAGCAGTGGCTGGACTTGCGAGGATTGTTGGGCCTGTTGGACGGGCAGGAGGGTTGTCTGTTGTTGCGGTTGCTGGCTGTTTGCTTGATACTGCTGGTCCAGCTGAGCTGGCAGCTGTTGCTGCTGCTGTTGCAAGTTGGACGGTTGCGCCTGGTGGCTCGGCTCTATTCCAAGCTGCGAGCCCTCGTCCGACCTTAGCTGGTGGGCCCCGCTCAGCTGGCTGCTCAAGTCCTGGCTCTGGCCCATTGAAATTTGCTGCATCCGTAGATGCTGCTCTGTTTGATGCTGGTCGTCATTATCCTGTTGGCTGTGAGCCTGCGAGTTCAATTCGACAAAGGCAAGGCTAACAAAGATGAGAATAATGAATGGGTGGACTAGAGGTGGTTGCATTTCGTCGGCGTCCAGTCAAGTTAGCTCAGCCCCGCGAACCAGCTCTGTTCTAGGAGAGGCCAACCTGGGAGAGGTTAGTTCGAAGAAGTCAGTGGGTTCGTTTAGGGGCCCATCAGATGGAGCGACTCAGGCTTCTCATTCAAAGTTTTGCTCGCATTACAGGGCCAAAACTGGCGACCGTCTCTGAGACATGAACTCGGGCAAGGATGAACAGTCTTGGGTGCTTTTGTGAATCGAGCACTCGACTTAGCGAGTCTTTTGTCGCCTTTGATCATCGTTGGCTGGCTGCGAGCCGATTGTATCAGTTGGCAAAGAGAGGTGACGGAGAGGAAGAAAAAGGAAGAGGCGAGCGATAAGCCAGCTAGCTAGTCGGCTAGCTTTGGGCGCCGAGTCGAGCAAGCGTTGCGGCAACCAAAACAATGACAGACTTGCAGCAGCAACTCGAGTGGTCGGCGGATGGAAAATTGGAGCTCAATTTGCGCACTTGTCACACACACG
>Ga0209372_1000016_pt1 | contig 116112 bp, 77 predicted proteins | sample AgamicAtPe_FD_187170 | JGI IMG/M metagenome (GOLD analysis project Ga0209372, IMG submission 187170) | Agave microbial communities from Guanajuato, Mexico - At.P.e (SPAdes) (version 2) | ecosystem: Host-associated > Plants > Phyllosphere > Phylloplane/Leaf | place: Guanajuato, Mexico... | reverse complement strand
CTCTCCTCTCCTCTCCTCTCCTCTCCTCTCGCAACTTTAAACTCTAAACTCTAAACTCAAAACCCGCCAACTCGAAACCAACCTGTCGGCCAGCGTGAACTGAACTTTTGCTTTGGCTAAGTTTGCGCAGCTTTATATTTGGTTCCGATTGGAAGCAAGACAAGGCTCGCTGCGTCTCGCGTTGCCCAGGAACAGGCTGCGCGCTGCTTCCTCTGTGGCTGTCGTTGCTCGCGCGCTGATGTTGTGCGTATCTGGCGCGCCAAGCTAGCTGGCTGGCTGGCTGGCTGGTCGACGGGCTTGCTGCGCTCGCGGGCCGAAGTGCATGCGCGCGCTCGCAGACAAGCGTGCGCGCAGGATGGGCGCGAAGGAGAAAAACGGGATGACAACGAGGGCGCTCAGGCAACAGCCGCCGCTCGTCTGTGTAAGCGATCGGTTAAATATGCCAATTTGTTCCCAGATTAGAACTCTTTGTCTTGCCAACCGAAAGGCAAGCAAGCCAAGTGTTGGTTTGGATCGGGGATCGGCTTGGATTGGCCGCCGCCGCCCGAAGTTGCGTCTGTCTGTCGTTGAGTCGAAGGGGGGGAGGCGCAGGCTGGCGGCCGGCCGAGGAGCTCGCAAGGCGGCGAGCAAAACTAGTTTTAGCGCCCTTGCCTTCCGCTTTCCCCATCCTCGGCCCGCGATTCTGCAAACGGGCGAGCGCTCGAATTGGAGCTCAAGCTCAAGCTCTGGCTCGAACTCGAACTCGAACTCGGATTGGAACTCGAACTGAGTCTTCGGCTCGGACTGGCGAGAGGCGCGCCGGCCTCAGCGAGCGAGCGCGCGCGCTCAAAACTGGTCTCGCCGCCGCTTTGACCGCGGGCGAGAAGGGTTAGCGGGCTCGAGGGGCGGCGCTGGCTGACCCGGGCCGGGTGACGCGGCAGCCTGCTTGATGGCCGCTTCCACTTGATCTTGATTGGGGATGTTAATGTTGCTTTTGCAAGTGGCTGCGGCTGCGGCGGGCAATTCCCTCGATTCCGGCGAACAGCTCGGCCGGCCTATCGGCAGACTCGCGAGCTTGTTGGCGCGCAAGCCAGCCAGCCAGGCGGCCGTGTTGCTACGTAACCAGCTCGGCCTCACTCTGATGTAACGCGCTTGACGCCAGCTCGCGAGACTCAAACGACTCGCTGCTAAGCCGACAGGTGAAACAGATGAGCTGAGGCGGGCGAGAGCCATTGATCATCGAGGTGGGCGCCTGTTGCGCTCGTGGCCGCCTATCAGGCCGAGCATCTGGAGCTGGGGAAAAAACGAACGAAGCTCGAGGTTGAGACTGATGCTCGGCCGGTTGAAGCGCCGCAACCTGCACTCGGATGCAGCCAAGCCGAGATTCAAGGCCCATTAGGGCGGCTGATTATGAATAAATGGTGAGTCAGGCAGGCGGCCGAGGCCAGGTAAAAAAGGGCTTCCGCGCGCGGGGGCTCGGCTCTGAGGGCGGAGAAAAAGCCTGCTCGGGCAAGCCCGGCTGCTGCCGCCGCGAGAGGGCAAGGCCGCCGCAAGCGAGGGGCGAGGCGGAAAAAGGTGTCTCCAAGTAACACGGTCTCGACTGTTCCGCTCTAGCCGGCTGACAGGTGAGCGCGATTGTGAAACTCTTGCCGCGAACCGGCAGCATGGAGGGGACAAGAGGGAAAAGGGCGCCATTGCAGTGATGTTTTTCTCTCCTCTCCTCTCCTCTCCTCTCCTCTCCTCTCCTCTCCTTGCCCATCAAACGAGCGATACCAAACCCAACTTACCTCCAGATTCCAGCTCCCAGACGAGAGTCCCCTTTTTTAACGCTCGCTTTTGTTCCCCCAACTCCGCAGATGCTGGCCAAGATGGGCTCCCGCTTGCCAACTACTTGATCCCAATCAGGTTCAGCCTAAAGGGCGCCGGCAACTTCTTCAACCAAAACGAGATTTGAGCAAGCGAATCCGAATCTTCCTTCTTCTATCTCGCCTCAAGTTCGCCAATTTTGCTTATGAAGGTGTGCAGCAAGGGTGTCCCCTTTTTGCGCCTACAAATCAAGCCAACGCGAACGCACGTGAACGAAACGCTCGATTCGCGGCCAGCGCAACCCGAGGGTTTTGGGCGAGAGAGGCGGCCAACAGGCGGAGGGGCGGACGGCAGGGAGGGCCAACGCAGAGGGCCAATTGGCTGGCGGCCAGCAGCACTGGTCGCAGCGCGCGCCCGCTAGCCGCTGCCGCTAGGTTTCGCTAATCTCGCAACAAACCTCCCTCCAGATGAACTCAGAGCCAACGAGCTAACTCTGCTTGCTTGCTTACGTGAGGCTCGATTGGCCGCGCGCTTGGCTCTCCATTTTGGAGGCGCCACCCTGGCGCAGAGCTAGATGGCCGCCAAACTTAAACTGGACGCTATCGCAAGCAGGCCGCTTTTATCAGATGGGCAGCGAACCAGTTGGAGCGAGCCGGGAGGAGCGATTGTATCGGCCAACAACAGATGGCTGAGGGTGTGTGGCAGAGACAAAGGCTGCACGTAGACCAGATGCGAGTGTTGTTTAGCTAAGCGGCGGCGGCCGCCCGAGACTTGCTCGAAACTTCCCTCCTAAACTCCGAGCCATTCCAACCGCCGCCGCCTCCACGCCCCTTCCGGCCCCCCAATCCAACGAGGGTCCACTGAGGAGTCTTGGCTTGCATGAATGAAGGCGACCGCTTAAACTTGAACTCAAGAGCCAAAGAGGAGCCCAAAGGGAGGGAGGGAGAGAAGGAGATCTCACCGCACCGATTCGCCTTGATCTCTCGTCCATCAAATGGTTCGATAAATCACGTTCAGGAGACACCCAAATTATCAAGCCGAAATCCTGGTGCTGCTCAATCTGCCAGCCAGCCCCTCGCTCGTCGGCTTTCCAGCTCCTTAACCTTTGACTGATGATAACCTGTCATGGGTTTGCACACAGCTAAAACGAAGCAACTCTGCGCCTCCTCTCTCTCTCACTCTTTCGCTCTGGGCAAAGATAATGCAACCAACCGCCAACGCGGCTACTGTTGTTTAACAATGAACAAGCAACCAATTGGTTATGGCAATTTGAATGCAACCATGCGGTTTCCTTTAGAGCCGAAGAGCAAACTTCCAAACCTCGCCTCCTCCCAATGATACAGTAATTGAGCTTAGCAAACTTAACTCCCCAAGTGGGTTCAAATATCTTCAGCAGTTTAGTTAAATTTTGCTCTCACTTTCAGGGGCAACCTGCCTCGCTATTGGCGGTGATCCTCTGCGGTTGTAAGAGTATATTTGCCAGTTGGCCTCCTCTTTCCTTGTTATCTCCATCCGCTACGCAGCAGTGCGGCTGAGCCGAGGCCCTCGGAAGGCTCGCTAAGGAGGCTACCTGTTGGCCGCTTAGACCGACCAAACGGCTGATACTAAAAACTCTCCTCCTCCTCCTCCTCCTCCAACAGTAAACCCAAATATTAGACTAAACCGCCCGAGCTAAAGACTGAACCAGAAACTGGCTAGCCTTGTGCACGTACTGCGCCGTCACCTCCCTCTCTAACTCTAAGCCCGTTCCAACCGCCAACTGTACCAAACTCTTCTCCTCCCCAACTCTCATCTAACAAACTTCCTTCCACTCAAGCCACCGAGTGAGCAGAGTTCGGGCAAGCCAAACTTCCTGCTCCTCGCATTTCCAGGCGCCCGTAAAGCAGGTCACTATCTGACAAGCGAAAGCAATGGGAGTCGACTCGAATTGCTCTAATCTGTTTCCTTTCATTAGCGCGGCTAGAATAGCAACCGTAGATCTGACAATTAAAAAAATTTTGTCTTACCACTCTTGTGAGCCGACAGAGGAACGAATTCATTGAGAGAGCCTCGAAATTTCAAGGTGTCCATTTATGCAATACATTCGTCCGTTCTTAGTTTTGAATCAACGTTTACGGGAAGCAAGATAGTTACACTCCTCGCTAAGGTCAGCTCGAGAGGAGCGCTGAATTCAAATTCAGCTCTCAGCGGCCTCCTTCCCTGTGCAAGGTCCCGTAGTGTAGTGGTTCATCATATTCGGCTCTGAACCGAATGACCCGGGTTCGAACCCCGGCGGGACCTATTTTTTGCGCTAGCTGCAATCAGCCCCTCCCCTCACATCCGGAATGGTCTTCTAAGTCACTACCTGGACAATTAACCTTATCCCAAGATTCCAAACCGCTATCATGTCAGTCCACAATTTATTACACGAATTGTAATTTATAAAAAACTAACTTAATTTGTGACGTTAAACTGTGAGAATCAGGTGCTTGTGTGAAACAGTTCACATCTGTCTCGCCCCCTGAGCAATTTGAAAATTTGAGATTGATCGTTAAGTGATAGATTTTTTATTCTGTATCAACTTGACGGCGTTACTGTACCCTACGACGGCACCTAATTGCAAGGTGTCATGATTGCTGAAGAGAGTGGTTGCAGTGAAATGTAATTTATCTTCCACAAACTTCTTTCCCTGCAACTCGGGAGAAAGCATACCAACTAACTCGGTATAGAATCGTGGATAAATCGGCGGCTCGTAGAATATAATGTGTCTGATTCCCTTGATCTTGTACCGGTGATAAAAGTGACAGCGCTCAGTGTAAATTAGAAACTGTCTTGCCCCGAAATAGAACAACTGTCTAGCCTTCGCAACCTTGTTTTCCTCCGTATATTCGCAAATTTGAGTGAAGCTCAATTTTTCACGCCTGAAATAGTTGCGCAATCGAACATAGTCGAAATAAGAGCTAACCATAATGAGAGTATGATCTAGAGGGTCCATGGTTCCGAGTTCACCAGTACTGACCAGACCAGTGTATTTAGGTAGCACGTGCTTAATGAAGAAGTTGTATCGGTCATCGCAAGCATCCTTTGCATTGGGCGAATCGTAATACAGAAATTGCTGCTTACATCTCGTAGTAATCTGTACAGCCTGTGGATTATCGATCCGGTGTTTGAATGTGAGGTAACCCTCATAATTGAATGAATGGGCTTGAAAGAAACTATGGACTAAAGGGACAGAAACAAAACTGAACATTATCAGTTGTCTATAATACTTCGACCAGTTTTCCAGGTGCCAATGCCTAACCCTGGCTATGTCCATCTTTCGAGGTTTTGTAGGCATTGTATTGATATGTTGCATTATATCCAGTACGTGCTCCCAATTTTGCATCAAAAATATATCAGCCTGGTCAAGTATTACTATTTCAATGGATGATAGAAAGTCCTTATCCCCACTAGGAGGCAGACTGTCGCCGTCGCTAGCTGCAACAGCTTGTTGCTCATCAGGTGTGATGATGGTTTTGAGACCCAGAGGAGACGCAATTATTATGTCGCTATCGTAGAAATCTGAGAAGAACTTGACACTCTTCTTGGTCAATTTGAGGCCTATCCTGAAAGAATCGTCAGTATTCCCGTGAAAAGTGTGGTAGTAGTCGATTGGTTTGTTGCCATCCGAGGGTATAGGTCGCAAGACACTATCAGCTCCATCCTCATCGCCAAACTCTTGTATGAATCTATCGAAGTGTGCAACAGTAAATTTATCGCCGAGCATTTTGACTAAAGTCTTGCCCAACTTGAGTGCAGAGTATCTAAATGGCAACAAAAACAAAACGCGGGCTCTAGTAAATCCTTGATCCCGCCACTCAGGGTCATCATCGATCGTAGAGTCGAAAGTTTTCTTTTCGAATAATTTGTTGTTATTGATTATTTGAGCGCGCGATTTCATGAGATGATCGAGGACGTGGAGAACATAGACCCTCTGTATATCGTCAGAGTTATCAATTGTTTGATTGGTATACAACAAGTCTTTATAGCTTTGGAGCAAACTGAACAGTTCGAGCTGGAATTCGTTCAATTTGCACTCACTAGCCAGAGGTGTGGATATATAGTCTTTCAAGCTGCCGTTTCCATTCTCGTCTAGGCGCTTTATCACCGCACCCTTGTTTTCTTCAATCATTGGTTTCAAGAAAGACAGAGAGCCCAATTTGGCCCATTTGATTTGACTGATTTCAATGTTTTTCTTAAGTTTCGGTTTTTCGTGAAACTCGTCGATAACTTTCACTGATTCTTCGCTAATCAGATTATCAAGGTGTCGGATGTACATGGTTGTAACTAGCACTTGGAATCAGCCTGTTTGTAAAATAAGTCTCAATCAGTGCAGTGCATCAATCGACTCAGAGCTAAGGATAAATATCTTGAAAGACTGATAGAAGACAAAAATCAAATTTTCATGCCCGTTACAGAAATAAACACTAGATACTTCAAATTCGTCTCAACAAAACATTTATCTCTCGTTCTGCAGTTACGAAATCAAATGGCCATGCTCAATGTTTAAATCAAGCGCCAACATGTCTGCACACGCGTCCCGTGGTCTTCCGTCTACAGCGCGTAACCCTGCAGGAGGCCTGTATCTCCAAATACGCAACAAAACTAGAAGCATTTTAATCCGATAGATGTCGGGTAGCTCAGTAACTCGCGTGTATTGAACCATTGAAAGTGACCCTGGTGGTTAAATTTTGAGACAAAACTAGGTTCTAGTGAGTTTTCCAGCACTAGTCCTTCATTCAGTATTCTGACTCAAAGATATGAACACCCTACAGAGCTCCAACCACATGGGACATCACCTTTAGGGGCCAATCTCGCGCCAACTCCCTCTTTAAAGCCAACCCAGTTTCCCGTCTTCAGAGAGATCGAAGTGGCTGAAGATATACCCAGTCTACTATTGGACACAATGGCTGACCTCAAGGCGCTGAACAAATTCTTCGATGACAAGACCTTTATAGCTGGAGAGCGCCTATCAATCGCCGACTTGGCTTTCGTGTCAAGTGTCAAATATTTGTATGAGAACGAACTGAAAGGTGACAACAAAGCTCGTTATCCTAGCTTCAACAGATACTTCAATACAATTATTAATCAGAAGGAATTCAACAATGTTGACAACTTGAAGCTCTTCAGGGAGAGCGCGCCGGTCGCAGCACCTGCTGCGGCACCTGCAGCGCAGACCAATGTTGACGTCCTCGAGGCCTTAGAGAAAGCACAAAGTAAGCCAAAGGACCCCTTCGCAGTTTTACCGGCAACGACCTTCGATTTTGATGACTTCAAGCGTAGATTTTCCAACAACCCGGCAGATGACTATCTGCCATATTTCTGGGAGAAGTTTGACCCACAAAACTGCTCCATTTGGCTATGCGAGTATAAATTCAACAGCGAACTAGGTCTCGTTTTCATGAGTTCCAACCTCGTTCGTGGCTGCCTCCAAAGGCTAGATAAGGCTAGAAAGCAGTCTCTCGGCTCGATGGTTGTTTTCGGTGAGGACCATTCAAATATAATCGCAGGATTGTGGATTTGGCGCGGTCAGGACCTCATGTTCAACCTCACCGAGGATTGGCAGGTCGACTATGAGTCGTATGAATGGAAGAAGCTTGATCCCAAGTCTGATGAGACAAAGAGCCTGGTCGAGCTTTTCCTCAAACAAGAAGATTCTGCAGTTTACAAGGGGAAGAAGCTGTCTGATGCTAAGATATTTAAGTAAAAGGATTGGTTCAGCACCGTAAAGAGCGCGTATCCGCCCTTGCAATACTGAAGAAAGTTTTAGCCCCTCGAATTTCATCTGATCATGTGACTGTTACGACGACACCAGAGTTGTGGTGCGATCTGATCTATCAGATCACTTACGTAAGAGGGTATCCCTTGCAAGTTGAGATCAACTATATGCTGGGGACTCGCCTTACATCGTCTTCCGGAGGAACTGAATTTAGTGCACTCCCGTTTGGCTTTCTTCTTCTTGAAATCTGCGGCATCCTTAGTTTCTTGTTAAGTCACACACTTGCACCTGAAGGTCGTGGTCGAATCAAGAATTTTTGTGATTCTTGATGCGCGTCATGTCGTTGAGAAGAAAACACTCAAACTTTTTGGTCGTAGTTAATGGAAACAGTGTAGCGAGCATATCCATATTGTTTATGATGACTCGATTCTGGTAATCCGTGGCCATCGCATGTAGTGCGCCGATTACACTTTCAATTACACGCTCCATCTTGATGCCAGCTAAATTGGCCGCATTCTCAGGAGACTCTTGCAAAGCTTGGTAAGCTTTGCTCAAAAGCATCGACAACTTCTGTATAATTCCAAGATCCCTGAGAGCAGGAATGTTCGAAATATTGAGGGCGAGATTTCGCACCAAACCCGCGGTAGCCGTTAAGAGAGGCCATTTGCTGGGAGGGTCGAGGAACTTGGATACGTCTGGTAAGCCGCCGTGGATCCGTATTGCATCCTGAGCTATCTCCGCCTCAGGGTGTCCATTGGTTAAGTGTCGTAGCGCACATATAGCAGGCTCTGTAATTTCGTCTCGATCGCCAGCGTTTCGAACAGTTTGAACTAAGGCTTGCACGCCACCTATCTTGCAAACAAAACGCTTATTCACCTCGTTATTGCAAGTGAGGTTTGAAAGGGCACCAACAGCACATGTAACTATGTTTATGTCAGTTCCATCAAGTAGCTGAACTAGTCTCTGTAAGAGCGGCTCCATATTAATCTCTTTGGTAGCTCCGTCGCTGAGATTTCTGAGAGCCCAAAGGCATTCTTGAACCAACCTCCGACTCTGGTGATTCAAACAGAGCGCGAGAGCCTGCATTCCGCCGCATTGAATCAAGGCTGGCTTGTTGCTAGGACAAACTGATAGAACTTTGACCACTCTCGCGATCGTGAATAATAGTTTCTCGTAATTATAAGAATGCAAAATACGAACAAGCCTAATCATTATATCGAGGAGCGTCAAGATATAATATTTCGCAAAGTTAGAGGAATCTTGAACAAAATTACGCCTGAAACATTTGACAAACTGAGCAAAGAACTTATTAATGTTGGCCTAGATTCTCCCCGAACTCTCAGGGGCGTCATATATCTATTGTTCGACAAGGCCCTCAAAGATCTTAAATACAGCTCTCTCTATGCTAAACTTTGCCAGGAACTTAGTGAAAAAGCACCAAATTTTGAGCAAGAGTCAGGGCCAAATACCTTTTGCAAGTTTCTAATTTCAAAATGCGAGGATGAGTTTGAACGGCGTCGAAAGGCGACAGAGGACTTCGATAGTAAAAATGAGCTCACCGACGAGGAGTATGAGCTTAGGGCAATCGCTAAGCAAAAAATGCTCGGCAATATCAAGTTCATCTGCGAACTTGGCAAGAAACGTCTCCTCCAAGAGGAAATCTTACACGAATGTATCCGCGGATTGTTATCAAAAAAGAAAGAGCGGCCGATCCAAGATCAGGCTCAAGATTTGGAATGCCTCTGCCAAATAATGCGAACAATCGGAAGCCTACTAGATTTTCAAGCTTCAAGAAATCTCATGAATCAATACTTTGAGCGTATTGATTTGTTATCTAGAAAATCCGATTTGCCATCCCGCATCAGATTTATGCTGAGAGATGTCATTGATTTGCGCAATAACAATTGGCGACCTAGGCCTTTCCAACGTGAAGATAATGTTCCCCAACCATTGTCGAAATTGAGGGAGCAAGCTGGCTATGATCCTGGTAGTAGCTCGACATTAGACAAATTTGGCAATAACAGGAATCTAATAGGAATTAGTGATCTATCAAGATTACACGGCAACAAATTGAATATGTTACTCGATGACGAACCTAGTTTTACCACTATTACTGACTTTCACTGGGGGCCAGCCTTTTTACCCCACGATCAATCTTTTGACGCGTTCACCTCCACTGGTCCGGAACATCAGTCACCGAACTCTCTACCAGCTCCAACGATTAGCTCCTCTAGTTTAAATCCAACATTCAAACAACCACCACCACCACCACCGCCAATTGGACTAAACGACCCATTTTCGATGCGGAGGGGGCGGACTCTGGACAACCAGTCTGTTTTAAACAAAATGAACCCGAGGCACATTGCTGACCAGAGAAAAGAAGTGGAGGGAATTGCGTTTGAACGTAAGCCTTTTCCAGAGCAAAACATTGCATTGTCGTACAATGATAAAGATTTTTCAGTTTTTAGTGTCAAGAACAGAGCCAATATCTCAGTCCCCCAGACGAATCAATCGAGTGAGGACCAGCGTTCAAGCAATTTGCAGAAGCATGAAGTAAACGGTCAGCAACATCATATTACAAGAGGTCGGAGTATTTCGCCAAACAGTAGACATCCAATCAGAAGGAATCCTCCTCCTCAGCTCCGCGGTCCCAATAAGGTTCTTGTTCAGCCCCATATGGATCAAAATTTCCGACAGGAATCCAGGGCTGCGCAGCATGAAATTCCAGATAATCGAGAAAGAGGACTTCGGCGCCCCGAAGTTCAAGAACACGGTCACCGCCCTGTTCGAACCGCTAACAACCCGAACTATCGGTCCAGTAGGAACGATAGAATGCCTGGTAGAGACCTATATCAATTCGAAAGACCGAACTTACCTCCCGATTCCGGCCTGAACTTCAACTGGCGCACTGGACCTGTTACTTCGTCTGTAGCAGCTGCTAAGGATCCCACCACTAGTCTGAAAGTTCTGAATCAATCCAATATGCAAAGGCCTCCTCAGGTACAGCCGTCGGGCGACAACAGTTTTGTGGAGTCTAAATTTTTTAATTCCAATCTCAACCAAAGTAGAACGCCGAATAATCAGTCTAGCAATATACGCCAGAGGATAGCAGAGCCCATCAAAGATAAACTTCAGATAGTCGATAGAACTGTCCAGCAACTTGATAGAGAATTCTTGCACCCGAATCTAAAGAATCAGCCTACCGATCTGGTCACTAGCAATAACAACGTTAGAATTCAACATCGTAATGATCCTGTTGAACTAACACCCAGGTTTGGTCTCGAAAATAGGATAGCGAAGCAACCACATGCGCACCCTACCGCACCTCCCCCGAGACGCTCCATCAATGATGCTCCACAGCAACGAGGCTCCTCCCCACAAAATTTTAGAAATGCTCCTAAACCAATAACAGAAGCGGTGGATTATCGTCGAGTTCAAACTTCATTTCCTCAAAACGCAGAGAATCAAAATCCGAGACCTCTTGAGGATGGACCGGGTCAAGATCGCACTTACAGAGCACCTGTCGAAAAGAGGCATACAATCGATAATCATCCTATCCCTGAATCTGATAGAACGCCCAATTGGCGAAAAGGAAACAACGCTGTTGGCAATCTGATTAGAGAACAGACAAATATTCGTCAACCTCTCACTCCATTGCTGCCCAAGCCACCGACCAGAGTAATCGACCCTAATTTTTCGCTAAGACCATCCCACAATCTGTCAACCAGAGCTCATAGCCAGCCGGTTGACTCAAACTCCGGGACCGAAACTTCTACAGTTGAACTTGATACCAAAAAGAAAGATCAATCGGATAAACAAGCACTAGCTCTACCTCAAAAGGTCGACGGAACTCAGGCCTCGGCGAGCTCTGGTTCACCGACTTCATCTAAAACAGGCTCAGGTACGACTGGCTTCGGCAAGGATCGGTCGCGTTCCCATGGTAGTCCAACTAGAGCAGCAGCAAGAGATTTTCATGTAAACAAATTCATCTCAGTCCTCTCCGAATGCCCCAATGATTCCGCACCAAACGTTAATCGGAATATAGCCAGAGTCAGAGAACTCAAGATACCCAAGAATTACCAGCATGAATGTCTGGTTACAGCAATGAAGCAAGCTATCCTAAAATCTGACTCTGAACGTGAGCAATTGGGTAAACTCTTGGCTCAACTGGTTCCCTCAGTGTTTGAAGCCTCCTCACTTCTGCATGCTTTCAGGATGATATTCGAACAATTGCACGCGCTCGAGATCGAGACTCCAAAGGTGAAATCACTTATCGCAGGACTCATGAGTCAAGCTGTCTTGGATGGACTGTTAGCCTTGGAGGAGTTCGGAAAAATTCTCTCAGGTGGAAAACATCACCCTTTGTTCTTATTATTCCTTCAGAAGCTTGGCACAAATGCGGGACAAATTTGGCTCAGCGATAAGTTCATAGCCTCTAAGATCAATCTAATGGAGATGCTACCCGAGGCAGATCGCTCAAACGATAGATTGGCTAGCATCCTGAAAGATAGGTGCCTAGGATTCCTAGATCCAATGCTCACGATTGAACCCGATCTGTGGGCTCAGATGAAGGACAGAGATCCGTCACCCAGTGCAATCTATCGTTGGATCAAAGATAACGTCGACCAGACTATACAGGACACACCAACTTTTGCACATGTTCTTATTACATGCATCTTGAAATATATCCATAATCATGCAGCCGAAAAGTCTCAAGCCGTTACTTCTGAGCAGGGAGATGAAGTTGAAGGGCTCCAGTCAAACAAATCAACGCCATCTTCTTCCTCACAGAACACAAGTGATATCGAGAAGGAAGTTCTAACCAAGTACCAACAAGTTTTACAGGCCATTCTGAAGGATAAACGTATGCAGTTGGCAACCTTGTATGCACTTCAGTCGTTCTACCACGGGATCGACTTCCCGAAAGGCTCGTTACTGAGATGGTTCCATATGCTTTATGATATGAATATTGTTGATGATGATGTTTTCTTCACTTGGAAAGAAGAAATCAATGACAATTTTCCTGGAAAGGGTCAAGCTTTATTCCAGGTTAACACTTGGTTAAATTGGTTAGCTGAGGATGATTCAGATGAGGACGAGGATGTTTGAGCTCAAAGCTTGCAGTTTTTGCTTGAAAACTCGTTCTTATATTAAAAGTACGCAAATATTTGATGATACGGATGTGCGTTCTCACGGTTAGAAGACCTCAGCAGTTAACGAAACTGGATTTCTCTGATTTAAGAGCGTGCTCAAAATGTAAGCCTCATTCAGTTTGGATCGGCTTGATTTCACGAGAATGTAAGGATATAGATACATATATATATATATATATTAATTGAATCACGCTAGTCCTCTTGCTTGCCCTGGTTCATAAAATTAGATTGTAAATGATGGATCTGAGTCACACATGTTACATGTACGATACGATCCCAATCACAGGATAACTCGATCAACTGCATGATCAAGATCGATCTGAGCTCTCAGATTTGGTGAGCTGTAATGGGAAAGTAAATATTTAAGTAAAAGAATCGCTCTTAAAACTGTAGCGACCTCTCTAGCAAAACTGATAGAAGCTTGGATTCCGCGAGTTCCACCTAATCATGTGACTGTTATGCACGAAGAGACACCAGAGTTGCATTGCGACCTCAATCTGATCTGTCAAGTCGTTGACAGATGAGATGTGAACAGAGCTTTCCGCAAAAGTTGATAAGCTAGAGCTAGAACACTGCTGTCATATTTGTCCATAATCTAAGTAACCTATAGCATCCGATTCGTGTTTATTTCTCGTTATATCATGCATTTGCGCCTAAAGGTCAGTGTCAAACCAAGGCTCATGCGGTTGTTGATGCGAGTTCTGTCTTTGAGGATCCTCGATCTGATGTACCATCTGATTGGTCCGACCGTATGCTGATACTGTTATGTCATGGTGGGGGACGTAAGTGGAACCTGAGTTGTATATGTTTTGCCGACTTCCGCTGGATCGTATGGACGAAGGCTCTAGCATATGGCCTTCCACATGGTAAACTGATGGAACCTCTCCATTTTGTGCCTCAATCCAATGTCCTTCATCGCCTGGACTTTGGAAAAGGGTGTTTATTTCATTGGATAAGCGCTGCGTATATTCAGGCGTCTTATCACCTGATATAAGTGAGAAGAGGAGAGCAGCTCTTTGTCGTACCGCTTCGATTGATGAGTTGAGAAGTCCTGATAAAACTTGCACACCACTTTGAACTTCTATACTGGACGCGACTTGGGGCTCACGGGCTAGTTCTGACAATAGTTCCAATGTGACGACAACTATACTCTCGTTTTCGTTATAGAGGAGAGATATGATTGTCGTGAGCATATCCATATTGTTTATGATGACTCGATTCTGGTAATCCGTGGCCATCGCATGTAGTGCGCCGATTACACTTTCAATTACACGCTCCATCTTGATGCCAGCTAAATTGGCCGCATTCTCAGGAGACTCTTGCAAAGCTTGGTAAGCTTTGCTCAAAAGCATCGACAACTTCTGTATAATTCCAAGATCCCTGAGAGCAGGAATGTTCGAAATATTGAGGGCGAGATTTCGCACCAAACCCGCGGTAGCCGTTAAGAGAGGCCATTTGCTGGGAGGGTCGAGGAACTTGGATACGTCTGGTAAGCCGCCGTGGATCCGTATTGCATCCTGAGCTATCTCCGCCTCAGGGTGTCCATTGGTTAAGTGTCGTAGCGCACATATAGCAGGCTCTGTAATTTCGTCTCGATCGCCAGCGTTTCGAACAGTTTGAACTAAGGCTTGCACGCCACCTATCTTGCAAACAAAACGCTTATTCACCTCGTTATTGCAAGTGAGGTTTGAAAGGGCACCAACAGCACATGTAACTATGTTTATGTCAGTTCCATCAAGTAGCTGAACTAGTCTCTGTAAGAGCGGCTCCATATTAATCTCTTTGGTAGCTCCGTCGCTGAGATTTCTGAGAGCCCAAAGGCATTCTTGAACCAACCTCCGACTCTGGTGATTCAAACAGAGCGCGAGAGCCTGCATTCCGCCGCATTGAATCAAGGCTGGCTTGTTGCTAGGACAAACTGATAGAACTTTGACCACTCTCGCGATCGTGAATAATAGTTTCTCGTAATTATAAGAATGCAAAATACGAACAAGTTCTGCTGGCCCTCCACTTGCTAATATGATCAGCTTGCCCTCTTGATTTCCATAGGCTAGTATGTGTAAGCAGTTGGCAACTATCGCCAGAAACTTATGATTGTCTTTCTGTAAGAGCGTAACCATCTTCTGGAGACCCCCGTTGAGGCGAACGTTCATTTTGGCACCGTCTTGATGGAGAAGAAGATTATGCAGAGTTGTCAGTGCATTGTATACAACTGATTCGATTGGGGAACTTAGAGCGTGGATTAAAGCTCTTATACCCCCTGTTTTGAAAATGGCTAAAAGCCCTTGTTGGTTTTGTGATAAGCTATGCAAGACCTCAGATGAAAACTTTGTTGTCTCGAAGTCACTTGAATGCTCTAGCGCTTGTAGTAGAGCTTTGACAAGTGGAGTAGAATTTGACAGTGCATGGCGGGATGCTTCCTTTTTGGACAATTGGTGAACAATCATCGCTGCCTGGCTCACAACAACTTGGTCCTCATCGCTGAGTAGTTTGATGAGTTCTGGAAGCGCTCTAGTTGCCAAATCAGCGTCGTCTTGATAATTGATGAGATTGACGACGGCATGTCGAAGCATTTGTGATGGCTCGGCCAACCTCTGGACAGCTGTTTGTTGTCCAGTGAATTGTGTTGATGGTATGTCCATCCCGTTTTCTATTGTTTCGGGATACATAGCGACAGCGACTCTTTGAGTAGTTGATTGGTGCAAATGGTTGCTCATTCCGTCGAGCTGTTCACCTGTCATGAGATTCAAACTATCAGTTTGGTCGTAGTAGGGTGCCTGATGATGCTGTGAGCCTCTGTCAGCAAAACCATAAGCAACTGAGTTGTTGTTGGGTTGGCTGAACGAGGATTGTCTTTGGTGGGTCTGGTGCTCCTGCATTTTATTGTAGTATTGCTGCTGCAGGTTCATATTCAAGTTTGTCCTATATGGACTGCTCAAACGGCTAAAAATGCTACTGGATCTGGTTTCTAGATCCAGCTGTACAAGGCGAACTGTACAGAAGGAATTTGTCTATTTTGGTCGTTTATTCATTTTTGTCGTTAGTATCACTATTCTTGAAAATTATATCAGTTACAAAAATAAATGCTGGACAACTGGGTAATTCTGACTCGGAATTTCCAAGCCTGGGACCTGCAGGAACTCCGCTTGCAGGATGTCGCAGTTTAAAAACCACATGTCTCGCAGTCTCATTCTCCAAATCGATTTTCCATTTTGCTTTCTATTATTTTCGACCCTAACCTACCGCTACCAGCCTGAATCTCTCTTGCATCATGGATTCAGAGGGAACTGTCGTCACTCTCAACCAAATTGCTCAACCACTTGCAGACGAGAAGCTCTCTAAGAGGATTTTTAAATTGATCAAAAAGTCGGCAGCCAAGAAGAATAAGCTTCAGAGGGGTTTGAAAAATGTGCAAACCAAGATCCGTAAGGGGAGCACGGGCCTCTGTATTTTTGCGGGCGATGTTACTCCAATAGACATATACTGTCATTTGCCGATAGTGTGTGAAGATAAGAACATTCCCTACTGTTTTGTCCCATCGAAGAGGGACATCGCTAGCGCTTTGGGCGCCAAAAGGCCCTGTATAGTAACACTTATATCGTCCGACGACGATTACAAGGAACTGTATGATAAGTGCTTCAAGAAGATCTCCGATATGAGCTGTTGAAACTATTCGTGGTTTTCCACGCCGACTCAGAAAGTCAGAAGAGACTAGTGAAGAAAAGATAATTTTTGGCCTCGATAGATCCAGGTCTTAACCTCAAATTTTCTAATGTACAGAATAAACAACGGCTGTTCTTTAGTTTTCGTCGGCTATATCTTCGAACGGCTCTTCGTCCAAATTTTGAGATCGTTTTGTTTCGGACTCGATCTGTCGCACTGCCAAAAAGGTCAGAATATCCGATAACGAAACAACCCCTATCACTTTATCCTCCTCATCCACAACGATGATCCGATGGACCTCGGCCTTGACTATTCTATGTATGATGGTCCCTAGGGTATCATCTAATTTGCATTTCACCACCCCCTCAAACCAGCTACTTTGTCTCTCTAAAGCTTTACCAACGGTTAGAGATAGGTCCCGGTAAGTTTTTTCAGCGGCCATTTGAACAACATCGTGCTTTGCAAATATGTCTATAACTTTGCCTGTGCTCTCATCGACCACAGGGAGAGCTGATATGCGCTTCTCTATAAACTTATCTAGCGCTGTAATGACGAGGGAGTTTCGTGTTATTGTTATGATGGAATCATACGTGCCAATCCGTAGCTCTTTCAAGGTTCTAAACAAGTAACTTGGCTGAGGTAGTTCGTGGTAGAACAAAAATAAGAACCTCAAGATTCTCTTATGCGTGAGAATATATAGCACGTTTCCCGTTTCTGGTTCGATGATAGGCAATCGATGAACTTTGTTCTTTTTGAGAGTTAGTATTGCATCTAGTAGGCAGTCATCTGGACCTATGCTGACTAGTGGTCTTGATTCTTGATTTAGTAAAGATCTCCATACTTCAATCTTCTGATCTTCAACATCCTCGAGTTTGATCGTAGGAGATTTGTGGTAAGTTCTTATGATTTGAATAAGATCGGTTACTGATAACATTCCAACAAAATTTTGCGCTGAGCTGTCCCATAGAGGCGCTGCCCTACAGCCATTGTTGATCAACGCGTTAAAGGCTTTTTTTACAACGAGTTGTGTGTCGAATATAACTAACTTAGCGCTTACAGGTATCAGTTCATAACAATGATACTTTTTGAAGAATCGCACGTAAATTGTGTTGATGTTTTCCTGAAACGATGACGAAGATCCGAAGGCGTTTGGAATTGAATTTGATCTCTGACTTCGAATAAGCTCCAACACGCTCTTGTGAACAGGTGCTCCACCTGAGGAACTACTGTAGGATCGGGGACGCGAGCTGGTGGGAAAATTCTGCTGCTGCGATTTCTTTCCACTGGACATGGCGGCTACTTGCTTGGTCTTAAATTATATCCCTGGCACCTGCTCTCTCGGAAGTCCTGCCTCGGTTTCAAGCTGATGTAATCTATAGTAGAATGTGGTGTATTTTCTGTCTTTGTAGGGGATCAAACTTTCATTTAAACATCTCCGGGCTCTTGTTGCCTGTCTCTGAATGATCGTTTATGGTGTGAGCTTCGAGTTAAATGGACGATGAGTTCGTGGATGGAGGGAATAGTTTATAGGGAGGATGCCCATTTAGAGTGGGTACTTTCGATGAATCTTGTTTGTAAACAACTTTTTGCGCAAAGCCAAGCTCGGTCTCTGGCGGGATTCTGACCGAGATAAATGATTCCTTCGGATATGCGAAACCGAGCCAAAGGCGGTCACATGTTTCTCTCGTGCGAATGGGCGTGCCGCTTACCGAAACTTTAAACGCTCACATGAAAACCGAGCGAAACATAAGCGGGATTCATCATTCGTCCGCCAGACAGGATCGCAGCGGGCCATTTGCGCGCCAATGTTCTCGCGATGGCGCGATCGCTGCTCTCGTCATTCTCGAGGATCCACCATCATTTCAAGAGATGGCCACTTGAGGATTGTGGGCGCTTCGTTCCAACTAGGATATTATTGGACATTGAATTTTAGGAGAACTTCACAGGATGGCTCCTAAGCGAAAACTTGACGAGGAATTTGAGAAACTTGGAAAGATTGGCCAAGGATCATACGGTGTCGTGTATAAAGTTAGAAAGAAGAATACCCATGACATAGTGGCGCTAAAACGAGTCAAGCTAAACTGTAGCGTTAACGGCTTCGACGAGGGCATACCTAGCTCGAGTTTACGCGAAATTGCCGCACTAAAGAATTTGAAGCACCCTAACATTTTGGAACTCTATGAGGTTGTCCACACTGGCACCAGTATCTACCTTGTATTTGAGTTTTTGGATCAAGATCTCAAAAGGGCCCTAGAGGAAACAAAATCCGGTCTTGAAGAGAAGTTGGCCAAGGGATATTTGTTGCAACTTTTTAAGGGGATTGCATACTGTCATTCCAGAAGGATATTGCATCGTGATCTAAAATTGCAAAATCTACTTGTGAACAAAGAGGGCGTTATAAAATTGGCAGACTTCGGTCTGGCGCGAACAATTGCACTGCCACTACGGGTTTATACAAAGGAGGTGGTGACTCTATGGTACAGGGCTCCAGAAATTTTACTCGGCTCGACAATATATGGACCTCCAGTTGATATATGGAGTTTAGGATGTATATTTTATGAAATGTTGACCAAGAAAGTGCTCTTCCCAGGCGATTCCGAGATCGATCAGTTGTTTCGGACGTTTAGAATTTTGGGAACTCCAAACGAGACCCAGTGGACTGATATAATTGGACTACCTCACTTTAAACCAACCTTCCCCAAGTGGCCCGCCAAGAATCTTGGCGTCTTGATGGACGGAAATCAAGAGGCGGCTGAACTACTCGGCAAGATGCTAGTTTACGACCCTTTCAAACGAATATCAGCCCAAGATGCAATGAAACACTCATACTTTGATGAACTCACAAAGCGGCCAACATTGAGAAACATTCAAAATCCGTCAATTTCAGCAAGATCATGAGCGCAGGCCGATTAAATTATGACAAATGGCAATTTGGGATAAGTTTCTCAAGTATACATTTCTTTATGCTTAATAAAACCTATTTATAATTGATTGTCTATTAGAATGAAAAGGTTCCGCCCGTCAGATAACAAGAACTACAGATGGATCTGTGGTCTCGGTGATTGAAGCTTTCTTCTTTGCAGCTAATAATTGCGCCTTAACTTTTGATCTGAAAGATGTCAGACCATCTGGCTCATCCATGATGCGGAGTATCCTGTTGAGAGCGCTCAGGTCGATGTTCTGTCCGGAAATAGAAATATCTCTAACAGCTCTGAACTCACCACAATTGTTCAAATGTTCGTTCTCTAGACGGTAAAAGTTCCACAAGAATCTACGGAATATCTCACATGGCGCAAGGACAAGCGTGATGAGATCAGCGGGTATAGCTCCAACTTCTGTTAGAGATAGATTTAGCGTCCAACCAAAGCGCAGTATAAAGTCCTCTACGATTGCGACGTAGTAGTATTTGATAGGGTAGACTAACTCCTCGCGTAGAAATTTATACTCAGAAGGTGCTTTAGAATCAAACAGACCCCAATCCATTCTAATGTCCCAGATATAGGTGTAGCAGGATCCAATTAACAATGATGCGATCCAGCAGATGAAGAACGGATTCTCTAATGAACTTGGATAGTTGTCTGATTACAAGGAGGGCTTGGTTAGAGTGTCTGAGGGGTCAATTTTTTGATCGAATTAGAGTGCGAACCGTCCCACCTACCTTGATTGAATTCCGTTAGCGTTGAGAAGAATACAACAAGCCAGACAGTGGAATACTTGCCGGCATTCAACAGATGAGGATTCGCTCGTCGGCCTTCATCAAAGTATCTACGAACGCATTGGGCGAATCGCCACCAAGCTGGAAGGCAAGCTACAATCGATCTAATTATGAGATCCTTGGGTTCCCTTGCAATGCATCGATCTAAGGCTGATGGGTTCAAGTATGGTTTTTTGGTTTGAGGTTAGGAGAGTTCGTGAGACAGGGAGAAAGACTAAACTGAAGGAACTAAAGCACTGAGAAACTGGGAGGGATACTTACAGAAATGAGTTATATGCCAACAGAGGAGAACACAAAGTGAAAAACAAAAATCGTAACAGAATTAAATTTGGGTTTGAGTTTGAATGCGCCCAAAACAAGTCAAATGGTCGGCGAAAAGGTGATTAAATTTGACTTACCCACGTTACCATATAGATCTGTCGAGGTGAAGTAGAAACACGATGTATACTCCATATCGAGCAACACTGGAACCAAACTATTGAGTTGATCAGCAAGCCAAAAATCGCTAAATCTTACCCGGTAAAAAGGTGCGGTTATAACGCGTCCTATGCAGCATATCAACCAACTTCTGGCCGAATAATGGAAGGTTTTCGTCGGATTGAACAAGTAAATGAGCATGATTCCGTTTAGAATCATTGGATTTAGAAGGGGTGGCATTCCTATTGGGATTGACCATAAAAATAGCAGCACTGATATGCACCACAAAAGTCCAAATGAGAATGAAATCTCCAACAAGTCTTGGCTGCCCAAATGATCGCGCGGATCTAGCTCGAATATTAGCACATGATTCACCCCATGAGCCCTCCAGCCATATACATTGATGCCTACCAGGAATATGAAGAGTATTATGAACAAGGAGCTCCTATATAATCTAAACACAATTCGCCAATCATCACCGGTTTGCTGGAATATGCCGGTCAAGGCAACAGCAACCGCAAGCACTAGAAAAGCGCCGAGCGAGAAGCCAACCCGGAAGGCGGTCCAGGGTTGTGGCGCATCATTTAAGGGTGGCACTCGAAGTCTTTTCATAGCCTTTTGTCTATCACCAGATTCTAACTGAAACGTAACAATGTTTTCTGTATCCTCGATGAGCTTATCGACATCCTTGTTAGTGTGAAAGAAGGCCGATTCGACGTGGGCATGATGCCAGCGTTTGCCTTCCTCGTTTCCGATCAATTTATCGTGCTTCTTAAATATCTTCCTGAAGCCAGTGAAATTCAGACGCTGATAGTTTTGCAACAAAACTAGACTTAAGTAGAACTCGCTGAATGCTAGCTTGAGATCTTGTAACTTCTTTTTATCGATTCCTATTGATGTGCTCAAGGTCCCATAGGTGGTCTGGCCATTGTTTTGGATGCCGCTTGCCAAGGCAGTGTCAGCTCTTGCAGGCGGAACTGGTCTCTTTATTGGAATTAATTGCGATTTTGTCGATGATTGGCGGCGCGAGTTTAGCATTGACTGGCGCTGGCGGAGGTTCAGCGTTGATTTAAAATTTGATTCAGGTAGCATCGAGACCCCAACTAATCTGCCGATGGAGGATCTGAAAATGTTTGACTGTTGGTTTTGGCTTTGGTGATGCTCCAAAGCAAGGGCGTCCATTTCCTTCCTAAGAGTGTCGAATTTTCTCTTTGCCTCAGCCAACTTTTCCTCATAGAAGACATTAATTTTGAATAGCTCCTTCTCGCAGAAGGCCAAGAAGTCTTCATCAAAAGCCTTCGTTAGGCGGTCAATCTCTTGGGGATCAGTTGTCTCGACGGTGGGCATGTTTTCCACAGCCTCATAAAGCATCGTCTTCATGTCCTCGTAAACGATATATTGACGCCGCCATTCAGGCGTTATATGCGCCAGCAAGTGCTCGGCAAACTTCATGATTGGGGCCCTTGGACAACGACTCGTATGTATCACCTATCTAATACAGCACTCTAGTTCGGGTAACTTGGGACAAGGATAGAACATCAATCGGCGTTTCTTCAGCTGAATCAAAGAGAATAAGAGTTGGCCGCTGTAAGATTGGCTCGGTTTAATATGGCCAGGTGCAATATTGATTTGTTTCGTCTCGTTTAGCTGAGCCCTATTTAGTTTGTCGCTCAGTCACCTTTAATCATTAATTCCTTTATATCACACTAAGTTGAATTCACTTACTTGCTCAGGACTCTTGAGTTTCCTTGTGCTTTCTTGGGCTTTGATCAGGTGGATATGCGGGCGATATTGGCAAGAATGGGCTTCCGATATCACACATTACAAATAGTTGACCTCGCTTCAATCGGGAAACATGAGCTCTTGTTTAGACTCTCTATACAGAAACAGTAACAAGCAATAGCGAGGCGAGTGAATATAATAAGTTGGACAATAGGAAGAAGAGGACTAACTGCAGTGGCGGCGGCGACGGCTGCAGCAACAACGACGACAACAACAACAACAACAACGACGACGACGACAACGACGACAGACACAATACGAGAGTGATCGCGCTCACAAGATCGCAAAATTCCACTAGTCTACGCACCTAACACCGTAGACTCGCAGCTCACCAAGGCCTAGGGTCTCTCCGGCTCTAGCTTACTTGCGCGCGCTCGCGCTTGCTCCCTCTCTCTCGCGATCTAACAAAACTGTTAGCCTTGATTGGGAGCCTCCCTCTCTCTCACTCTCTGTTTAGTGGGAAACTCTGATTAACGAGCCCCCTGTTGTTTTTAACATCGAAAGCACCTTATTTCCTCCTCAAATAAACTCGCTAACTTGCCTCTCCCAATGGTGCAGCCGAACGAGAGTTGCCGCTCGCTAAGGGCCACAGCGAGTGGAGCTTGCAAGATCTCTATGTGCGCCTACGCGCACGACTGTCACCGCAGCAAAGTTAATATACACAAACTAGCTTAACACACATCCAAACCAACAATCCAATCGACGCTCAACAACCCAGACAGACCGATGACGATAGTATACTATTGTTTTCATCTAGTTCCACTGCATTTCAATGAAGTCAACCGATCACCTGTGAGAGAAGACTATCATTGCTACGGACTTGTCGATCATGGTTGCAGGCATCTGTGAAGCGGAGACTCACCAATAATACCCCCAATCTCTCTGCTGAATCCGCACTCTTACTCAGAGGTCTAGATTGCAAATCAAGAGCAATTAATCGGTAGCGCAAAACTATAGCACCCAGCCGCTAACAAGCTGGCTAGATTTGGTGCGAGTCCAATCTAGTTGTGCCCACGCGGATAGAATCCACTGTCACCGGCTCTGTTGCAATTCAGATTTACAACCAGCGGCTGACGTAGTCACAAACACGAAGATAAGCGAGCTGCCGGACTAATGGTTCAGCGTTTGGCGAGACCAAGAATGAATTGCAGGCGGACTCGAACAGTAATCTTGACGATTCTGATCTATCAATGAGAAAGACAAGACGTGTCGGACACGGCTCAGCTACATCAAGCGCGAGCGACTGATCGTTTAGGTGTCAATCCGCGCAATTGTGATTCTCGTAAACGAAATTGCTCGTGTATCGTTCTCGTCAATGGACCATTCCTATTCAAACATTATTCTAAACCATCAGCGTTACATTATTCAGAGAAATTGTTGGCCGGATTGGTAGTGTGAGGTCTGGGAATGTTTCCGCAGCTATGATCCAATCAAATAATCACAGTTCGCGTACCATTGCTGGCGGATTGGATATCCTCTCGAGATTTTCAGTTGGATTCCTGTTTAGAGGGAAGATTGCAGAGCAGAGTGCTAAACCATCTAACCAATGGGTTGCAGCCTCTTCGGCTAAAATTGAATAACTGAATAGCTCATTATGAGACAGAGAAGGAGAGTTCTGGTTTTGTGTTTCGCAGGAACGAAAAATCACTGTGGAAAAATTGTTCGAATCCGCGCGGTTCGAACATGGAGTGCATGAGCTTCATTTTGCTTCCTTTCAAGGCCTTGCTCTCCCCCGCACGATTGTTCGGCCAGCTGGCTCTGACGTTTCCGATTTTGCTCACATTGCTTGCACAACATGTATCCCATCTGAACCATGCTCTTCGCTTTTCAAACGCACTTGAAAATTGTTGGACCCAGTCCGGTAGTGTCTATATTGAGCCGTAGCTACTCTCACCTATTATCTCTCAGGGTTGGACCCAAAATATTCAATACGGAAAGCTTGAAACCCGGCAAGTATAGCGTCCAATCTAGGGTTGCATCAGACGGTGTCATCGGGGCAAAGTACAAAAAACTATTGTTAGCCCAGAGAAAGGCTAAATCACAGCAATTTGAGAACATGGGCAGTGTTAAGAAGCAGCTCCCAGCACCAAAGCAGGAGGCTGAAGAAGATCCCGACGAGTATCATACCCTACGCGTCGCCTTTGTTGAGAAACTCAAGTCTCAAGATTCCCAATTGGCTTATCCCCATAAGTTTCAGGTCGAGATAAGTCTGGGTGAATTCATCCAGAAATACAATCAATTGGATGCAGGTCAAGTGGTATCCGATGTGACTCACCGAGTTGCAGGCCGAATCTACTCAAAACGGGCGTCTGGACAAAAACTCGTCTTCTATGACTTACGTAGTGAGATGAATAAGATACAGATCATGGCCAACGCAAACCAGTACGGTAGTGATGTGGAATCCTTTATTAAACTCAACGACAGTCTAAAGCGAGGCGACATTGTTGGCGTTATTGGACATCCTGGGAAAACAAAGAAAGGAGAGTTGAGTATAATACCCACTGAAATTCAACTCCTAGCACCTTGTCTACATATGCTACCAGCTTTACACTTTGGAGTCAAAGATCAAGCACTTCGCTATCGTCAAAGGTTCTTAGACCTGATGATCAATGAGCATAATCGAAAAACCTTCATTACAAGAGCCAAGATAATTAAATACATCAGAAAGTTCTTCGACGACAGAGATTTCCTCGAGGTTGAAACTCCCATGATGAATATGATTGCTGGTGGGGCAACTGCAAAACCATTCATCACTCATCACAATGATCTCGACCAAGATCTCTTTCTTCGAATTGCTCCTGAGTTGTATCACAAGATGCTCATCGTCGGCGGTCTTGACCGCGTATATGAGATTGGCAGACAATTCAGAAACGAAAGCATCGACCTCACTCACAACCCAGAATTCACCACTCTGGAAGCCTACATTGCCTACCTCGATTATGAGGACTTGATGAAAATGATCGAGGAGCTTCTATCAGGTCTAGTTCACTCTATCTTTGGATCTTACAAAATCCAATACCACCCAAATGAGAAAGATTCAGCTGATGTGATGGAAATCGACTTTACACCTCCATTTAGGAGGGTTGATATGATGGACGAACTCGAACGAATACTTCAAACTAAATTGCCGAGCCCTCTCGAGCTGGATGAATCCCAATCTGTAGAGATCTTATCTAAAATATGTCAGGAACACAAGGTTGAATGTCCACCACCACTGACATCCGCTAGGCTGCTCGACAAACTTGTTGGGCACTTCATAGAGGAAACTTGTATCAGCCCTACATTTATCCTAAACCATCCTGTCACGATGAGCCCTCTGGCTAAATATCACAGATCTAAACCGGGTCTAACTGAGAGATTCGAATGCTTTGTGGCAAAGAAGGAGATTGTTAATTGTTATACTGAGTTGAATGATCCTCTAGAGCAGCGCAAGAGATTTGAACAACAAGCAGCCCAAAAAGCAGCAGGAGACGATGAGGCGCAATTGATTGATGAAACGTTTTGCACGGCTTTGGAATACGGAATGCCTCCAACTGGTGGGATAGGTATTGGTATAGACAGGTTAACTATGTTCCTGACTGATAACTACAACATTAAGGAGGTACTACTCTTCCCGGCAATGAGGCCAACTGAAGGGCTACTCAAGCTGCAGGAGTTGGGAATCGCGCTTGATGCGGACAAATCTAACTTGGATAAGAAATAAAACACTTAACGTCATCAGAGATGGTTGATTTATTCGGACACTCTTTTGACAACTGTGCCGTCAGGTTGACCAAAGTAAGCTTCTCTTATCATTTCGGCAAAAATGCCTGTTTCAACTACCCCGGGTAGTATTTTTACTTTGTCAGCTAACGACTTCCAGTCTGAGCTAGTGAACTCTCCTATATCACCAAATTTAAATTTCCAATCTAGAACTATGTTTCCATTATCTGTTATCACTGGACCAGCCTTTTCTTTACCAATACGAATCACTAGGTCGTCCATCATCACACCGAATATCCGGCAGATATGATGCCTGACGGAGTTGCAAGCCATAGGCAACACCTCGATCGGTATTCCTTTGGTCCAAGTCTCCCCAAGACGTTTAGAATTCTTTCTATAATCGGCAACAACAACAAACTTTTTCGCAGCAAATGCAACGACCTTTTCCTGAGCTAGGCATGCCCCACCACCCTTTATGGCTACGAAATTTTCATCGACTTCATCAGCCCCATCAATCGTTACGTCAATTAGTGGGCTGTGATCAATCTCTGTGATAGGAAGGTCGTAGTCGTATATAAGTTGCTTGGATTGTAATGAGGTAGGGATACACTTGACAGAGATGCCCTTTTCCTTGCATCTTTGAGCAAGTCTCTTCAGAACGTAGGCCATCGTCGAGCCACTACCTATACCTACGATGCAGTCTTCCTATTGAGAAAAAGAGACATCCGTTCTGGTCAGCTACAATTTTCTCTCGTCATTTGAGAAAACATCGTTGCAATTACTCACATTTATGTTTTCATCAACAACCATCTTAGCCGCATTAGCCTTGCATTTTTCTATTAGGTCAGCTGAGTTTGTCATGATTGCACGTGCTTGTGGATATCCTAGTGACCTAAGGTTATTTACAGTGACGATTCGAGTAGCTGGAGTGGTCCGAGCAAATTCTGAGAAGTTTCTATTTGTTAAAATAATTGGCATGAAATCTGGAGTCTCCTAGTTGACTGTAAATCTTAAAACCTAGTTTAGTGTCCTTCTCAAGACTCATGACAAAACTGAATAGACGTCTAGAGAGTTTGTGGTCTGTCTCATGCAGACAAGGCGTTGATTACCTGCAGGAATCTGCAGATTTGGCGCCGCAAGCCTTGCGGCGCAGGCTTGTAGACTCAACAGTGCTGAGTTAACACGTGACAGTTTGCCTATCACCACCGGTGATTCACCAGTGACTGTTTACACTTGATCAAGAGAGGAATAATTGCTTCGAGAGGCTCATATTCTAGGTCTATCGTTAATAGTGTACATCCATGACTGTACCCAGCAAGGATTCACTAGTCTCAAAAGAAACTCGAAGGCAAGAATCTTGTATTCACTCTTAAAGTCTGAGCAAGACGCTTGTGATCTGTTATCTATTTTGATCTTCTCGGAACGGGTCAGCTGCGAAACATTATAACATCTCATGGTATAGCCACGATTTGCCTTCATCATCGAGGTTCATTGATGCAAAATATGGCGAGCAAGGTTGAACCTGATAGCCATCTGGATTCCATCAAGAGGGAAATAATGGAACTCATTCTAGCCTACGAAAATGGCATTTCTGAATCAGAACTATCAAGGACAATGGCCTCAACGGCCGTAGGGGTTAGAATGAATGCCATAAACGCACTGACTAATGAGGGAAAGGTTCAACTCTGCAAACGCGGGTCCGATCTCATCTATAGAGCCATAGATTCCAGAACCTCTGCAAACCATGCTGCCCTACTAAATTCCAATATATCTCTTGAAGAGAGGGCGGTTTATCAGGTGGTTGAAAGTTCGGGGAGCAAAGGGATTTGGAATCGAGAGATAAGAAATCAGACCAAGCTTCCACTAAACCAAATGACCAAAGTCCTAAAAAACTTGGAGACAAAAAAGTTGATTAAGGCAGTAAAGTCTGTGACCGCCTCAAAGAAAAAACTATACATGTTATACGGCTTGGAGCCGGACAAGTCTGTTACCGGCGGAGCTTGGTATTCAGGAACTGAGTTTGAATCTGAGTATGTCCAAATCCTACACGAACAGTGTTATCAATACGTGAAGCGACGTTTCGCGCCTGCCGATGAGAAGTCAGATTTCATCGAGGCTAGGGACACGTCACTTGTTTCATCGGTTGAAGTCAAAGGATACATCGAAGATCTCAAAATAAGTAACGTCAAGCTCACCCTTCAAGATATCGAAATGGTTCTTGAAACAATAGTCTTCGATGGTTTGATAGAGAAGATAACTGTAATCAAAAAGTTAGAGACATCTATGCCAGTCAAAAATGAGAAGTCGATGACGTCCTCCGATGAAGAGTCTGAGACGGGTCTCGTAAGTCATTACTACCGAGCCTTGCCAAAGTTGGTGGAATCGTCAGGTCTTATGAGGGTCCCCTGCGGACAATGCCCTTACATCCACGAGTGTCGGCCTGGTGCAGTTATAACACCTGAAAAATGTTTATACTTCGAGCGATGGTTTGCACAATGAAGCAGTGATTGGCAAGATATAAACTTCGAAGCCAATATCGAAGTAAGCAATACAAACCATTGGACTCTCTCTAAAAACTGTCGATCTTCGTGCCTTAAATGAACATGGGCAGAACTTTTCAGGCATAACTATGTCCGAATTTGAGATTAGAGAGAATTTGAGAGTTATAGCTAACATGGAGCGATTAATCACTTTAGATCGAGAATCTTTTCTATTATAGTGCGATCGATCGGGATAACAGAATGTCGGTTTCAGGATTTACATGTGATACTTCGCTATCGAGTTCATAAGTGACTTGAATGTGCTGGCTACTTGTTCGCTGTTTACCAGTGGGCTGAGCTGTTTGAATAGGGCCTCAGGCAAGCTGGTGTGTCTTTTCTTTCTACCACTCACCGTAGTGGAGGAGGTTGGGCCTGTTAGACTGATAGCCCCACCACTTGTGCCCATTCCCGGCCCATTGCCGTTCATCTGATTCATCACAAACAGGTAGAGCAGAATGAACGGTGCGCCAACTATTACCGCACCGATGGCCACGGCTATCGCAGTGCAAACAATCTCCGACACATCGAAACCTTTACTCATCAACGGAAACATTGTGCCTGACAGGAGACCACTTCCACTGTTTCCGAATGATGGTGGAAACATTGACGAAAGCGGTCCAACTGGTGGGTAGCCGGCTGGATGGTGGACTGGGCCAACAGGTGACGGTGGATAGCCGCGTGCCATTGAAAGGGGGTCGTGAAAGCTACCAGAGTTATAAGCGCCATTCAAATCGCTTGCATAGTTTGTTGGAGCGTTCGAACTTGTCCCGTAGTTGGAGCTACTCAGTGGTAACTGAGCAACGTAAGCTCCACCATCCCCCGAAATTGCAGCGTAATTTCCGGTGCTAGATGCACCAATCGGTGCATCATATTGGCGACTCTGACGGCTGGTTTGCTTGGGTCCGATACTTTCACTCTCCTCCGGTTCCATTCTATGGTTTGAAAAAATTTCCTTGTCTGATTCAGCTGCACTTGCTTGATGTCCAGCGTCCTGAAAGGCTGACGTCTCATTTGCTGCACAAGCCAGGTTTGTTTGGTAGAGTAGAGAACACGTTGCAATCAGTTGAAGGTATAAGAATAGCGATATTGAACGTCTTGAGACGACCGGTGATCGACTGAACCAATAGGCATTCATTATGTTCAATTGCTGTTTCCTGCCTGTTTTTTTCATCCGAACCTCTCACTTTACTCACCCAGCTACTCACGACTAGTGATAGTTAAATGGCTTCTCTTAGCGAAAGGGTTCTAGCTTTTATACCGTGGAGTCTTTACCGCTCGACGACTGGATTAAAATATTTCAATCTCAAAAGGAGCGAAAAGGCTTAGAGAAAGATAAGTCATCAAGTAAATCTTGGGTGCGGACCCTCTGAAGTGTCATTTTGAAGCCTTGCAATGAACAATTACAAGGAACTGATTCAGTTTGGGCGATGCCCTTTTCCACCTGCCGGACGTTCATCTTACAATGAAATCTGGTGAACACACATGAGACATTCAAATGCTTGTCTAGAGTTGAGATTGATTCATCTCGTTTTCAATTGTAGAAAGACGTCTAGAAGATCAACGAGCAGAGTTTAAGAAAGTTCTGTATTATATAGAGAGATTAGTAATAGTTTATTGCATTCATACTAGCATGAGATAGAGATCCTACTACTCAAAGGCTAGTACAAATACTAATGCACCAATACAAGTAGTCTTTGAGTACACTATGATGGAGCTGAGGGAAGTGTGTGACACAACACAGAATGTTTATGTAAGTGTATAATCTATGTATTATTTGCTGAGTCGAGTTGATATTATCTTCTTAGGATTTTATACTATGTAAAAGGTAGCATATTTTGGGTGAAATTCATTCTTAGTTCACAATCGATGATTTGATATACTTTCGAAAATAGTTTCTTCATCTGCAAACGCACCAGCGAACTCGCGCGTCATCAATCCCTTAACTAAGTGTTTGTTGTTTTTAAATGGCGAAGACGACAATCTAGAGATGCAATCTTGTGAGTTTTGAGCAACTTCATTATTCATACTGTCCGTACTCTTGATTTCTTGCGCCATATCCTCCAACGCAATTGAGGCTCTCTTCATGTCTTCTTCATAGGTAATAGAATTTTCGCAGGCAGTGGCTATCGCACCTATAGTGTGGCTTGAACTCGTATCGTTCTCAGAGATCTTTCTATTGGAGCTTGCCAATCTAGGTGATTGACGAGTCGGGCGGCGGTTGTTTGGACTACAGTGTTCGACGTTGATTGGACTATTGTTTGTGCTGGTAAATTTGCTTAGTGTAGAGTTGCATTGTTTGAGATTATTTAGATCAGTGGGTGCTTGTTTTTCGTTAATTCTATTGTTGCCAGTGATCGGATTACTTGTTGCGACATGATTGGTTTCAATAATACCGTTCGTTATTGCTGTCGCATCACTAATAGCAGTTCGACTCTGGTTATTTGGGGCAGTGGTTCTGAAGCAGATGAAAGTGAGAAAATCCTCCGTCTCTGGCTTGTATTTTCTCATGTAGTCCTCGTCGGGAGGTTCTTTTCGTTGAAGAGGCGTATATGACGAGTAAGGTGTGATGTAGTCATTCGCGCCGGCAGTGGGTGTGTTGTAGTCGTTATTGTTTTGAAAGGAATCATTCAACTTGGATTTGCAATTTGACTTCCCAGTATTTTTAGTAGGAGATAGTAACGAAGATCCTTGAACTTTAGCTGAGAGTGACGAGTTTGGGTTCGATGGAAACTTTCTGAGAGCTGAATATCTGCATATTATACCAGCATTACCTTTGGTCTTGTTCGCTTGCTTATTTTGCAGCATTTTCTTGGCCTTTTTAATCTTGTTTTGGACGGATGTTAGATCATTACAGCTCTTTGGTGGCCTTCCAACTGGCCTCCTCACTTCGCTACTCATGTGGGTGGAATTTTTGTTTTGCTGTTTCAGTTTTCGATCTTGTGCCTGCGGTTTGGTGGCACAATTTTTGTTATCATTGTCGATGGTCCCATCGTTACATTGCTGCAAGGAGGCTAGCAAGGCCATTTTTAGGTCATCCTCTTCAGCTTTGAGTGGATTCTTCGCAAGCTGATACTTGAAAAAATAAGTTTGAGATGCGCGTCGCCTTGGCCTGAGCTCCGGTGATTGCTTGCTACCTTTCCTAGGACTACCATTTGTAGTAGCCGACTCGTTGCCTTTCTTTTTGCTATTAGTGCTACCCATCATCGTTTCGGTCTTTTCAATTCGTTCATTGTGGGATTCGGCTGGACCGGTGGTCCCATTGCTTCTCTTTGCTGTTGTTGCACTACTTGAAAACTTCGCCACAGGTCTACCATCAGCCTTCTTATTTAACCCCCGACCTTTGTCACTAGTTTTCATTGAGTATGGCGATTTAAGTTATCAATCGGGGTCGCTTTATAGCAAAATACATATAAAGTTAGGCTAACTCCTGAAAATTTTGTGTCATCCATTTAATGGAGAGGTTTATTATTTTTGTGTGTCCTGCGAATAAGTTCAGTATTGATTAGCAAGGCGCTTCAGCGCTAGGGGGCGCCCCTGTAGCTGTTGGCTTTAACAAATCCAAAAACAAATATGGCGGTTTCGTGTATCTCTCTGCATAAAATAATGTCAAACAGAAGGCACATCATGAACAGGAGTTATAGAGTCCATCATAGAGTGCGGGTTTGCTCGAGAGGGTATTGAGCATTTAAAACCGTTCAGTTGGAACCAACAATGAGTCAAAAGTTATCGAAAAACAATCGTGCCTCCTCCCTTTTCAATGGTGTGAGTGGTGATGATATGGATGTATTTATACAATGGGATGATAATTCAGCTAGTATAGTGGGCGCCACTTACATTGCGACAGTTACTTGAGTGCCTATAGTGTGGCCTACAAGTTGTTTGATCGTCGCAGGACATTTGAACCCACTATACCTCGTCCAATCAATGGCATTAAACTCTTTCACAAGGGAGGTATTCCAGCCACTGAGAGGAAAACCTTGTGGCTATATTTGTTTCTAATTGATGAAACTCTCTTATCTGCCGGCCTAGAAATCATATCGTTAAGCTTCATTTGGAGAGGTCTTAGTTCCTCCCGCTTGTAGCCGGTGTAGTATTCAGCTGTTTCGTTCCAGGCCCCATCTAAGTGCAGCATCTCGAACGCGAGAAGTAGAGAGCCAGCTGCCAATTTAGATTCCAACATATCAATTAATTCATACTCTAACAATGAACTTTCTAATATGTAACGGGCCAATGTGAGAGTTTTCTGGTCAGAACGCGTGCATCGTGCATATCGTCTCAAAAATCCATACGACAAGGGGAATCTAATGTTAAAATTCAATGTTGTTAGCATGTCAACCTCAAAACTGATCACTTGTTTTCGGCTATAAATTCCGCCAGATTGTTGGATTAAATCTGAGATCTCAACAGGTGGAAGCCTTTCTTCAAATTTAACGGAGATCAGGACAGATGTTATGTATAGTAATTGTAGGTGCTGTCTTGAGACTGTTTTTCTCATTAAATATTGGTCAGCTATTTTGACAGCCATGTACAAAGTTTCGTGAAATAATGAGTAACTATCCTGTATTTGAACTAACCAGTCAACAAGTCTAGCTCGGATATGTGGCGTTATTTGATGATTGTGTTGCTTGTCATCTAAATATTTCCTAGTCCTGAATTGCAACTCTCGCTTTCTATCATAGTGGAAGCTGTCCCAGGCATAATGTGGCTCGCAATGGATATCGCTAAGTAGAAATTTATCGTGATCAACAACATTGGGGCGAATATCAGGTGGGGCTATGTACTTATTGATTGGGCTTTTTTGCTCGACTGCAACTATGTCCGCTCTTCTTCCATCATCTGCCTTCTCCTCCTCCTCCTTGGTGTTCTCATCGTTTGCTGTTTGCTCTGAGACCCGATTCTCAAGTGCCTTGTTGACGAGATCATCTGCTTCCTCCTCGTCATCGATGGTTATGACTTCAATCTTCTGCTTACAGCTAGTTTGATGATGATGCTGATGTTGCTGTTGTTGTGGTGGTTGCTGTGGTTGCTTGAGTTTGTTACATTGGGGAACGTTGACATCTCGAGGCCTTAGAGCCACCCGGAAGTGGCTTGTTATTTTCGCCCTCTTTTGGACTGGTTCCATCAAAATTGATTGATTGCTACTACCGTATTCAATTAGTTTAAAATTTTAAAACTATCTCTCGCCTATCCTAAACTGGCTCCACTTTAACTGATACACCCCAATCCTTGAGAACGTATTCCGATGGAAGATTTAAACGTATTTCTGGTGGCACGTTGAGGATCTGACAACAATGAGCGCGCGCCGCCCGCTTTGCTTGCAACAAAGACCGTTGCGCCACCGTTAGGCGGACAAAAGCGAGAGAAAAAAACTGCGTCAGCCGGGAGTCGAACCCGGGTCACATCGTTGGAAGCGAAGCATCATACCGTTAGACCACTGACGCCTTCGCATACCTAGAGAGCACATATTTGCAATACAATCTCCAAGCCTAAAACTTGATACCTGATCGTTTTTATTGCACTTCGTCTATGAACATTGAACTTACACAGGAGACACAAATCAAATCGCTTGTAAACCTGGACTAACAGATGAAGAGTTTTGGGCTAAGGCAAACATATCGTACACTGTACCTGGCGGCGCAACATGCTGAGGTCTAATCTGCGAGGCTGAGCCGAACATTTTCTTCGTCAGATTTCGGGCCATTGCCGATAGACCTCCTGCCTTCGTTGAGCCTTTTGCGTCTGAGGAGTTGGTTAGATTGGATTTGGACTTTGTCTCGGCAAATTGTAGATCCGAGCTGAAGGGTCGCACGGCCGCTAGCGCTCGGGTCGGCAATCCAACTGTGGAGGCGGGCCGAGGTAGTGCTGCTCCGACGGGAAGCCGGAAGGGATAGGCGAAGCTCGCGGCGGTTAGGAGGGAGGTTGATGGCAGCACGCCCGCTGGCCGATAGGCTATGATGGCCGGGCCGCCTCCCTGGAAGTAAGGGATAATTGCGGGCGCCGTACCGGATGCGGCGGTTGCAATTGGAGGCGCGGGTCTTGGCGCAATCGCGTAGATTGGCACTGAGCTGAGGGCGCTGTAAGGGCTTGGGCGCTGTATATAGGCGGCCTGGATTGCGGTCGGCAGGGCGGCCGGTTGGCTTGCTGAGGGCGAGGCTGGCGCCGGAACTGGCGCGAGCGCGCTGGCCGCAATGCGAGGTATGAGCCAGCCATGGTTGTGGTGGCGCGATTTTTCCGCTGCGGCGAGGGCACTTGCGGCGGCGGCCGCGGCAGCCGCCAACGGGCTCAAGGTAAAGCTGACTGTCTCTGTGGGCATGGCTGACGTGTAACTCGGTATTAGATTGTAGGCAGGCTGCAGGTGCTGCTCGGAGGCTGAGGTGGTCATGTAGGGCGAGTGGTAGGGCGAGATGCGCTGGTACCTCGGACGCCACCTGTATGAGTAATGATTTGGGCTAACAAACGAGGCTAACGCATTGTAGTCTGGACCATTGGAGTCGACCCACAAGTCTGAGTTGTCATTGTAGGAGGAGCTGCTCGACCAAGGGGGTGGACTCCTTTGGTAGGCTCGCGGGATTATGTTTGAGATTGAACCGGCCGCGTTTATGTAGTCGGCTGAGTAATCGTAACTAGGTCTCCTGTTGTATCTCGCCCGAGCCTCGTACCTTTCCGGCGACATGGATAGGTAAGAGTCGCTCATCATTTGGTTTGAAGATGGGCGCCTGAAGCTCGTTTGTCGATTGAACTCCTCATCCAAATCAGCCAAGTCCCGCTCAAACTCGCCCGGCGATATTCCGTTTGGAACATCCTCGAACGGATCCATTGAGCGCATCGGGTAGCCACCAACTTGATCTCTGCTCGCCTTCTGCTCTGGCCTAATATAAACATCTGACATTGAGGATCTCGAGTTTGTTGTTGTCTGCTCGCTTGGCACTGGCAGTTGGGCGGCGTTTTTGTTTGAAACACGACCATTCGCGCTGTTAGTCTCGTACGAGTTCATCTCGTTTTCGCCATAATTAGAACGCTGCTCATCGCCCATTATGCTCGATGTTGTCGAAGCTTGAGGACTCGAGCCCATGGATGGATCAGCGCCATTCAAGTCCACTTGGCCTCCAGAGCCGGCCAGCTGTCTCTCGGGATAATCTTGCAGCGGATTGTAGCTGTTTGGATCAGCTAGACCGAAATTGGCCAGCGCAGCACTCTGCGGTCCCAGATGCGAGACGCCCATATTGTTCGAGGTTGCGATCATTTGATCAACACCCGAAAGGTTCTGGCCGGTTGAGGTCGACGCTGATCCGGACGACGACTTTCCGGCTGCATAATCTAGCCCTAGAGCCAGATTTTGTCCATTCAAGAGCTGTTGTTGTTGTTGCTGGTGAGTTGCAAGCAAGGCTCTGAGTCTTTGCGCCGTTGTCCGAGAGTGCTGATCTTGAGCTTGAGCAAGAAGAGCAACGGCAGCCGGAACTAGCGCCCTAAGTTGGGCCTGATTAGCTAGAGGGCCAGGCAGTAGTGGGCCAGTTCTCACAATGCTGCTCAACCTCTCGCCTGGCCGCCCGCTGGTTTCGGCTGCAACCTGGAGTTGTTTGGCCGGTTTGACGTTGGACTGGCCCACGTTCAGAGGAGACGAGGATTCGTTGAGTATCTTGGTTCCATCAAAAAGGTGCTGCCTGTTTGCATTGAAAGGCTGGCCACCTGGAGACTCCAGACGTCCGCTTAACTGGATGCCACTGATTTCGCTCGGTTGCATTTTGTACGATAGGTCGCGTTGTACAATCGGCGCCTTTCTAAGCTCCCCAACCTCTCCCCTACTCTTGTTGGCGCCATCATTACGGTCAACAGTCTTCTGCTTCCTCCCTATAGAAGTCTGCGAATGCTCTGGCGTGCCCACATAATCGAGCGTAAAATTGGTCCTATACTCGCTAATTGAATTGCGAGGCTCAGGTAGAGTGGCCCTCTTGCTGGCGAGAGTGGTAGAGTTTTTCGATTCCACCACTAGGGGAGCAGTTGGTCGGGGGTTTGATGGAAATGTGGATGCGCTAATGTGAATCTTTGGCCGCGTTGTTTGATGCGAAACGTTTGCGGCAAGCTTTGGGTAAGCGTCGGCCGTTAGCCCAAATTGAGCAGCGATGGATGAGGTGTAACGAGCCCTTGCTTGGGCAGGCGCCTTTGGGTAAAGGTTTCGTTTTGGGTTGGTCGTTATCTTTGCATGGTCGTTATCATTTTGGTTTGGCGCAGAGGTCTCGGCAGTGGATGGCGTCTTTGTGGGCAGTTTAACGCCAGCTAGCACAGCATTGTTTGACCTTGTCTGCTGTGGCCACTGTTTCGCGTCCCAGCCCTGCTGATCGGCTGGCCGGCCGCTAAACTCGTTGCTTGCTCCATTGGCGCCAAGTAAAACCGAAAATCTTGGCCCAATCTCGCCCTGGCCCTTTGGCTTCGCGCCCAGCGAGGATGCTGAATGTCGGTCAGATGCCTTCGCCTTTGGCCAGTCGCTAATTATCTTGTTTGCGCCGCTGTCGCCTGCCTGACTCCTGGCTGATTGCTCAGATGCTCTAGCCGGGCTCATATTATGTCCATCCGCGCCAGACGAAGAGAGGCCACTCTGATCGTCGTTGGCGGCGCTTTCGTTGTTGGTGGAAGTGGTTTCGTCAAGGTCAGATTGAGTTTGAGGCGACATTAGCGAGGATGAGGTGGACTCGCCTCTCGCCTTAGAGCTGGACAGGTTGCTCGTCAGATATGGTTTGACAGGTCCAGAGGAGCCAAAGTTGGTACTGGCGCCAGCTAGCGCATTGTTCGTTTCAGGCTCGCTGCTAACGTCAAAGCCAGACTCGTAGTCGGGGCTTATGAAATCTCCAATGCGGTTGACCTTCTTGATCGAGCCAGACTGAACCTTTGCCTGTGATCGGCTCCTACTGCTTGAATTTCTAAGCTCAACAGAAGGCCCCTTATTGCCGCCAACAACAATTGGCGGCTCCAAGGCGAGCTCCCTTCCGTTGACTGTGAACGAAAACTTGTGTCTCGTTTCAATTCTGTCCTCCCTGTTCATTCCGTTGCCATCCTTTTGGGACACTTTTAGGCTCTGAGCCTCGTTTGTTGGCAATGGGCTCTCTTCGAACTTGAACCTGTTTCCTTTATGACCAATCCTACGAACAGAGCGCTCGCCTTCCAAGGTGGAACTCCTGTTAGCTCCACTCTGATCGATGGCCCTGGTCAACTCTTCCTCTCGCCTAATCTTATGCTCGTTGTCATTTCTCACATTGCTTATGGTCGTTTCATTCAACTTATATCGCTCGTTTGCCTTCGAGGCTCTTCCCTCTGAAAGCTGCAAAAGTAGAGCAGAAGAACTTTCTTTAGGCGCCGACTTGTTTGCCTGCTGCTGATTCAACATGATCTGGTTGCTCTCAACAATTTCCTCGCCGGCCATGTAAAATGGGGTCGTCCTTGAGTCCATGTCGCTCATCTCGCCCGACGCGTCGCTTGTCCTCAAATTAAGCCCAACTGAATGCGAGCGAGGACTCAGATCAGACTCCTGGCCCAAGAGATCTCGGAAGTAGTTCATCTGTTGGATGTTGCTGCAACAGATCAACTTAAAGCAGCTGATTGCTAGAAGCAAGATGAGAAGTTTCGACAAGCAAAACAAGCTGGGTGAAACATTTGTCCTCAGGAGGCACTTGTTGTTGGTGTTGCTGTTGTTATAGCTGCCATAGAGCAGATGTTTGGTCGCCTTATGTATAGCGTTGAGCTGGCGTCTTCTTTTACCTCTTTGGCACCCCAATTTGTAACAACCGAGCCAGCCAAGGAGCAGTATCTCCGCTCGCTCCATTGGCCAATCGCGCCCGCTGCCGCTCTCCCCTTCCTCGTTTGGCCCCTCCACGCAAACCGCTTGCGCCCGAACCTTCTGAGAGGCGCCCACCAACAGTGCAGCGTCTTGGCTTGAAGTCTGTCGTTCGTGTTAATGTCGTTGGGGGGGTTCGTTAATGGAAATAAGCGTTAGTGTTAGAGAGTAGGCGCAGGTAGGAGGATGTAGTGCCGCTGAATGGTCATGAGAGAATAGGATAGCCGCAGAGATTAGCTTCGAGTTGAGCAATCGCCACTACGGGACGACTTTCTCCAAACTTGTCATGTTGAATCTGAATTCCGCGACCCCAAGGCAGCGAGCCCAGCCAGACCAAAACGGTCCCAAAAAGAGCGAGACATTCTGACCACTCGGCCGGCACAGTCGTCATGAGACGACGATAAATGGATATTGCCTTCGTAGCAGTCGTTTAAAAAGCCACAGGTCTACACATATACAGGGCTTACAGTGGTTGCATCGAATCAATTGATTCCTTGGAATTCATCTGTATCGAGTGTGCGCCAGATATGGTTTGAATTATGTTGCATGCGAAGTCTGAGAAAAAGCGGACTCCTAATGGAGTGGGGGAGAAGTCTGCGCAGTTAGTGTACCTTGAATCGTAGTCACGGATTGAGAATGAGACTTCGTTGTTACTCAGCCCAAATAAAGCTAGCGAAAGCTTGACGGCGCAGTGCAAGCACAGGTGAGCCGGTGTCCCTAATGGCGAGCGCCATAGGCCCGCCCTCAACCGCAGCTTGTCAATGAGTGGCCTGAGCCACCTTGAATTAGAATATTATTATAGCACCAGAACTATAATAACAATACAACACCGAACGAGGGCGCAATTCATTTGCCCCTCTCATCTGAGAGGGGGGCGAACTTTTAGAATTGTAATTATCACTTTGATGATGACTCCTCGGATGATTCTTAGGAGTTCTCAGATCGTTCACGAAGTTTACCTGGCCATTTTGCAACAGGTCATCGCAATTCATGGACACAGCGAGGGCAAGCGCGCTCACGCCTCAATTCGGGCGGCGAGCGTATGCAGCTTGGCGGCTCATTTTCGTTGCCAACAATTGATCAAAATGTTGCCCACACTGAGAGCCAAATCGCTTGCCAAAATGCTAGCTCCATAGTCATTACCTAAGCATCGTGCAATTGATTCCAGCAAGACGATTTAATTGTTCCATCCCAAGCTCATAATGCTGAACTTGAGAATAGAAGTGATGTGAAGAGAAGAGAGGAGAAGCGAGCGCATTGTTTATCACTCGATCGCTTTTGAGTTCACCGTTGAAAGCAATGGAAATGCAAATGTTGGAGGAGTAGAGTTTGTCAACTGTTTGAGAAGGGGCCAGTCGAGAGAGCAATGCACCGGCCAGGTATGATTGGCTAGCTGGTGGAATGAATCGGACACCCAGCTGCAACCTGGAACTTTATGCGGCGGGCTTCGGGTTGCTAGAAATAAAATTATCTCCGAGAGAAGAACAATTGTCATCGGGTGGCTCAAAAGGAACTGGCGAGAGGGAATCATGGAGAAGAGGATAATTCTAGTCGTGTGGGCCTTCCAGTTGGTCAAAGGCAACACAATGGGAAAACTTTCTCCACAAGCGAGATCAATTTCTAACGCCCAATACTAGCAACTTGCTGTGGGATTTATGTCTGTCTGAATTATATATCATGATTATTATTAAACTGCTTCCAGGCTCCTCGGAACCTGCAAGGTTCAGGCGAGAAACACGAGCGTGCACTTTGGTGAGAGAACGAATGCATTCCGTCTCGAGGTTGGGTGGTTTTCGGTCAAATTCAATGGGCATATTCAACTCTTGGGGTGAAAGTATCATGGACTTCGCCCAACAACAATGGACTCATGTCGTGTAAGGTTCATTGTGTCACAAATATCAGCAGAGAACCAGGCATCATGGCAAAACTCGAGCTAGCTGTTCAAGACTGGCCACTCGAGCTTGCATATTGTGGCAAAGAAAGAGCCAAAAAGAATGCGCATCATGCTCGAGCATCCAGACTGGCCCAATATAATGGACGATAACTATGAGAGTCGAAATCCCGTCGGCCATACACCCGGGACAATCAGATTTTCCCCTGCATTTTTAGTTGTTTGGGACCAGACAGTAAATTGCGCGTTTAGTCCAGTTTAGTCCAGTTCCACGAACAGAACGAGCATCCGGCCAGCTTGAGAGGGTTCAAAGAGTTTGGCCGGATGTTAGGACCAAAGGAGCTGAGGTTAACGCGCCTCTGAATGCTCTCCGAGCGAGCGCACCTGACGGGCCGCGCTCACCGGCGCCACTCGTGTATTACTCACCCTCTGTTGATGGAGCGCTTTACCCATGACAAAACCGGCCGGTTGTTTGGTTTGATCGATTGATACCTCAGGTGTGTATCGGGTCGGGTAAATATTTAGACGCTTGACGAACGATTTGCTGGAAGGGCTAGGGATGCCTGAGCATAGAGTTGCTCATATTCCATTGAATAGTGAATGCCACTCTTCTGGGTGAGCAAGCTTGCGTCTTCCTAGCCTGAGCACGTGAGCTTTATTCTTAATCTATTTCACGATGCCACCTGTTTCACCTACTGGGGCCCCTAAATGTTGTTGTTGTTGTTGTTGAGAGGACTGCTTCTGTGCACAGTGTTGTCCGACTAGAGGGATGGACGATGTTGCGATCAATGTGGTTTAATCAACGACCGAGCTGGCAAGCGACTGAAGGGTCTAGCTAAATTCTGATTCTGTTTGAGACAATTATTGTTTCAAGAATCTCACACTCGCACTCTCCTAACACCTGTCCCTTACTCTCGCTTTCTCTCTCCCTCTAGAGCCAACACTCTCGTAACATCTTCGTCTGTCCTCTTCCTCATACCTCAGCTCCCATCCTCCAAATAAGCCGGTTTTATCGAGGAATAGCAGCTTGGAGGCAAGTGAGATCCAGCTAGCCAGCTAGTCTAATGCCATTAGTTTGCCCACTCACAAGAATACTGAGGCTTCACCTGGCGCAGCTCTGGTTGTTGAGGCAAATTTTCACTGCTCTATCCACAGTCAACCCCCATCGCCCATCCATCTATCGGTTCATTCAATCAATCCCTCGTCCGGCCTTCTCCCCGCCCCTTTTGCAAGCTCCAACAAACTCTTACTCTTACTCTTACTCTTACTCTTACTCTTACTCTTACTCCAACTCCCTCTCCTCCTCCTCCTCCCTCCCTCCCTCTCTCCATCCCGTTGATCAGCTCAGCGCTCATACCTGCCAGTGTCGCAGAGGGCGGCTCGTCTGGCTCGAGTTCATCGAAACCTGACTGAGTGAAACTATTCTCAACTTTTAATGGATCCACTAGCTCGCTAAGCTTCAAGATTTGTTTCTCGAGCAGAGCAATAGCGCACTGGGCTGGCGAAGGGCTCGATACGCTGCCGCTGCCACCACCACCACTACAATAGGAGACATTGAAGCTGCTCCAATTCTACCTTTCACTACTCCTTTCCATTTCGAAGCATCGGATAGTCACCGCTTCTGCTTGCGCCGCCGCCGCCGCCAACACCACCACCACTGATTCTGCCCATTCTGTGCGTCGGTTATACTTTGACTCTACCGGTTGTAGGGGCTTGCATTTGCATGCAACTCGCTCCTATTCAGATCGCCCGACTCAAACAAACTTAAGCTAGCCCGGCCGAACGAGCGGCAGAGTCTACGAGTGAGGGAGAGAGAGACCAAGGATTCCTCAGTTTGGATTCAAAAACACTATTATTTCATACAAAAGAATGACATAACTTGTTCATGGGAATAAAAGGTGGGGGCGCTGTTTTGGGGATGGAAATATCGTGGCGGGCGAGCAATCGTTTGGCTCCAAGCGCCGCTCGCTAGCTAGCTGGGCTCGTCATCTAGCTTTGGGGGGACTAAAGGGCGGCTTGAAATGTAAATTTAGAGATTCAAGAGGAGAGCAAGGATGCTGCTTGCAATCGCTTGCTCGAAATCTTTTGTAGCGCATTTTACAAAGCTTATGTTGGGGGCACCGCTTGTCGTTGGTCTTGATTAGCCTTGGGCGGCCACTTCCCTGCTACAGTTCAGGTGTGAGGCCAAGTTGGCACTGATGGCGCATACAATCGAGTGCCCACTGACTGGCGGGCAGACCTGATCCACTTGTGGGCCCTCAATTAGATTATTCATGGTGATAATGATGAAAGTTTGGCCACTTGTTGACCCAACAATGAGGATCACGACTTTGCAAGCAGCATCAATTTGGAGAAGGCATGCGCCAGGTTTAGATGAAAACCTTTAATGGCTTTAATCGACTTCGGTCGGTGAAAGCGGCAGCTTGGCAACAGTACGCTTGTTGACTTGATTGATTGATCAACGCCTCTAAACGCCAATTATCCGACTCGGACAGGCTCTCTCTCAGGTAGAGGGCCTTTTTTGGTCCTTTCATCCAGCTAGCTGGTTGGGTCAAAAGAAACAGAGATAACTTTCACCTGTTGGGGCTCGCGGATTCGCTCAGGCCGCAAGCCAGTGGCACTCGAGTTGGCATTGCCACAGGTGTAAGCTTTTCCACTAAAGGTTGAAATTAAGTTTTTGCTACCATGACAGACAAGCAAGTGGCGCTGGGCAGCGGGTAAAATTCTAAGTGACAGGCATTTGTAGTGGTTGTCATGGAGAGCAAATGAGACAGGTGGTACAGATGGCTGGTCGGCGCGCTCAGCGAGGCTTCATTTGAATCGATTGACTCGAAACAAGCTGGAGCAAATCCACTCTGTCCGCTCTGCCTCCACTAGAACCAGGCAAACTCTCCCCTAACACATCTAACTATAACATCAATCTAACCAGCGATACCTCTATTCTGCATCACATAACCTCGCCAGTATGCCGCATTGGGCCCGGTTAATGAGGCAAAAAGTCCGCCATGAGTAAGCTAGGTGAAATCTCGGCTAGAAATTCTGAGTTGATATTTTGTTCCATTGAATGGGACAGGCGAGAGGGAGAGAGAGAGCAAAGCATAGTGTTCAGTCGAGTTGACTGCACGAATTCGGCTCAACAAGGAGGAAGAGGCAGCTAGCTTTTGCTTGTCCGATGTCAAATTGATTGATGCCTCACACAGATCATTATTAACCTAGAGTGACAGCAGGTGAGAGATCATTAACCTGAGCGGGGCAGATTTCGTGAATGGAGCGAATGAGTCCATGTAAATCACTAGTGGCCAATGCACCCAAATAATCCCATCTCGTTCCATCCGACCACTTGGTCCAGTGATTGTTTCTTGTTTCTTCCATCAGCCAGTGAACTTTCCGCCAACAAAACTGGTAGCAATTCCATGAATCCTCTCACTCCAAGTCCACAAAGTTGCACAACCAACTCCAAACGCAGCTCCCAAAAGCAAGGAGAAAAATTTGGACCAACTGGATTCATTGGAACTGTCGCCCTTGGCTGACTCAATTGCGTAATTTTCATCTATTAAACCAAATATTTCCAGGTTGACGTCATCCTTGAAGGTTTCACGTTCCTCGGCGAGTATGGGTGGCAAAGGTTTGTCCTTCCTAGCCTTGAAGAACTGTGAATTTTTCGACAAAACAAAAGTGGTGCAACGTTGGCGCTCCACCAAAGAGCTAGTCTGCATTTCCTGCCTGTACAGCGCGCAAGCTTGCCGGTAGTATTGGCCGGCTTGTTCCAAGCAAACCTCGAAAGCTACGCACCCAAGCTCAATGCAATGATGGGCGCAGGTTTCAGCGCCCGCGTTTCGAACTCGGCCAGTAGGGCTTCCGCCAATGGATTTGCCAATGTGGGTGTCAAATTGGGGTAGATAGGAGCGCGAGTATAGGCTGCACACCGGGCTGGTTCCGTTGTTGGCCACTCGGTCGCTAAACGAGTAGGCGCTCTCTGAGGTTGGGCCGGACATGTTATCGACGTGCCTGTCCTGCAAATTGCAACTTGGCTTTTTATCGAGGCCCTCGCAGTGGACGAAACCCTGGCAGGTAAAGTCGGGCTCATTCAGGCAAGCCTGAGCGCACTCGCGAGCCTCTGAGACATACGCAGTCTTTCTCTTTCCGAACGGCGGCAAAACTCGGCCGAATTTCTCGAATTTGCTCAAGTAATCGAGTGCATACACTTGGCAGCCAGGATTCTTTCGGGTCTCCGACTTGATGTCTTCTAATTTGTGCAAATTGGTTATGCGACACTCTTCCTTCAACTCGCAATGAGAAAACGATCTACAATTTGCCATCTCGCATTGGTGTTCGCAATCCTCGTAGCTCGAGGATACAGAGGCATACGTTGCCGCCATGAACTCGCTCGACTCGAGAAGCAGGTTATATTGCAACTGGAGTCCTCCTCTTTCCTGCTCGCCCTCTTCGCCCCCTGAATCTTGAGAGCCTTCGTTTGGAGCAAACTCAACTGTTGAATCAATGTCCTCCTCGATCGAGCTAGGCTTAAGGTCGAACCAAGCGGGATCGCTGGCGCTAGTGCCAGGCATTAACTCGCTTTCGATCCTTATCCAAAGAGGTGTTTTCGTCTGCCTTTTTTCGAGTTCATCGCCATTTTCATCATTCGGCCCAGCAGCAGCGTACCTCTTCAGGTTTTCGAGCAAATGCTTGGAGCTTATATGACGACCAACAGTCATATCAGGATCCACCCATGACGATTCAATCTTCATATCGAGAGCCTCGTACAGATCGCTCGAATCCCATATAACAGTATGACAGGCATCCTTTTTAAGCTCTATGAGACATCTCAAAGTCTTTGCGTCGTACGAGAACCGCAAACAATTGTAATAATCACAAGCAGTTGCGCATCTTTCAACTTTGGGCTCGAACTTTTGTACCATTGACAAGGTAGCTGCTTCCATTTTGTTATCGCTTAACTTGTAACCAGGCGTAAATTTAAATATGTGAGTGAGCGGTAAGTCAAGAATGGTTGTCTTAATTTCAATGAAAAAGCTATCGAACTCGATCTCAACTGGCGAAAGCTGAGTGGGCTGTATAGGTGTAGTTTCGAGCAAGTTGATCAAAAATAGCTCCTTTACAATGTCCTCAATAGCGTACATCTTTCTGGCCAAGTCGCGGCTTTCAATGGGATACTTGACCACAATTGGCGTCTTCGATGCGTCCTCAAAACACGAGCTTATGTCCAATTGTTTGTGCATGAAGTTTATGTCAACTTCAGCCTTCGAATCCAAATCAATCACAGTTTTGTATGGGATCGTGGTGAAATCCTTCGAATAAAAGAACACAGTCAAAACGGTATGAGTCTTAACTAAACCCAACTTCTCTAGCTCAGTGTTGAGTTCGCCGTCAAAGAATTGAAAGTTGTGGATTGTTTTTACAATTGAGATGGGTCCCTGCCATGATACTGAGCCATCCTTTGAGGTGAGCATAAACTTGTCGACTCGTTTCTCGAAGTGTGAAATCTTGAGGCGTTCAGTTGTTTCAACCGAATCCTCTCGAAGCAGGTGATAGTCGTCGTTGTCGTCGAACCAGCTCAATATCAGATCGCTGCCCAAGGTTATGATCTCCTCCTCCTGTTGGCCAGGAAAGTCGAATATTAAGTGATTCCCGGTGACATCGTGAGTTACCTGGCAGCTATCAGATTGTTGGTCGATTGTGTACGCAACTGGCTTCAGTGAATCCTCATAAGCTGACCAAACTTTCTTGAATCGTCTGAGTCTTGAGGTTTGCTTGTCGCGGGACTGAACGTGGGCAACAAAGTAAACATGAGTCTGGCCACTCAGTTTCCTCGAACCTCTCAAGAGACTCAGAGAGTATTGGTGACTTTCCCAATCGTGTTTCTCGCTACTGGCCCTGCTTGTTGATATTTCCATGACAGCCTGATTTGGGTTGCCCTCGTGCAAGAGCCGGAGCCCGATGTCCGACTTCAACGGGTGGTCGAACTCGCGACTTCTGCGACAACCATAACCAATTGGCAGATGAAATACAGAATCCGAAACGGAACCTGGGAACTTGGTCACGAGCTTTGCCCGTGCTCGCACCTTTCCTTCGCCCGATTCTGGTGGACTTGGCTCACTAAGCCAATCGATTGCCTCTACAAACTGACGTGCTGCATAGGTAAAATAGAATCTAAGAGTCCAATCGATGTTGGTGGCCTTTGGATCAAACTTTACCTCATAGCCGACATAGTAGTCTAGAAAACTGTGGCCCTGTTTGGAATAAGGCGCCATCCAATCAACTGATTTTGCGTGCGTCTTCGAGTAGAGCCAGAGTGGGCCGAGTCCATAGGCCATAGTTTTGCCTGAATCCCCACCCAAAGTGTAGCCCTTGAATAGTTTTGAGATTGCGTCATAGTCTGCGGATCCTCGCGATAAAAGTTCGCATGTGAAAGGTTTGAAGCGAAAAACTTCGTTCGTCTTTCCATTTGTCAAATAAGTAGTGCGACTTTCACCAGAGACCACATCGAGCCTGAACATTTGCCGATCGAAAGCGGCCCATTCCTCGATCATCAATCTCTGTTGAGTTTGGGGCAGTGATTGCGCAATTGAAGACCATGGCGATTAAAGCAGCGTCAGCTCGAGGGGGGGGGGAACTAAAACTTACCTCCTGAGAGTCGAGAATCTGAAGCTGGAAGATAACATGGTAGCTCTGATCTCTATCAGTGTTCTCCAAGATCTGTGAAAGAGATGGTAGTTTGTTTTCTTCCCCAGTTGGATCATCGGCTTGCACCGAAACTAACACGCTCGAGAGGCCGAAAGCGAGCAAGACTTTCATAAAAGGTGAAATCATCGTGGATGAAAAATGTATTCAGCTCCTTTTATGAATAAGTGTGACAATGTTGTTGTAGATGACACCTTTCAAGAGTAACATGCTCCAAAACCACACAGATCGCTAGCTAATGAAATCGGTAGAAGGGACAATTTTCCAACGTTTGGGTCCACTCGATACAGCGGCTTCAGCCGTGATGCCCTCTCACGCCAATGATCAAGCCTCTGATATAAACGAAAACTAAGCTTGCCGTTCTGAAATTGTTGATTGTAAAGTGGTTTTGCACAATGAGGAGAGTGCACATTGGAATAGTAGGGACAGGTAAACAATTAGGCTCCAATAGTTAGGCTGCTTTTCAAGAAGCCGCTCGGTTTCGGTTGGGTTTGTTCGACGAGGCAAACGGGTTTCACACACCGTCAAAACATCCGGATCTATGGCCATGGGTTCGCGCGTATAGAAGCCACATAATTGAGTTTGCTCCGCCAACCACTCATTCTCTGCACTGTGAAATTCAAATGAACTGACCATCACGAACACAACTCCTTCCATCGGCCATCTGCTCATCCTCGGAAATCTTTACCTGAGCGAGATCATGTAACCTCTAGGCTTGATTCCGACGTTCATCCAGAGTGATAAGAAGTCCAACCTCTTCCATAGATCGAGCTTTAGAGAATCTGGTCGGCGAAGGCTTCAGATCTGATCAAAATAATTATGACAAGTAAAGGTAGTTAATAGCGAGAGCTCTTATCTAGACTTTGTAATCAAGACGTCAAAAATATATTTTACTGGCACAAAGTCTTACAACTAGTGATTCAAAAATGCGAAAGACGTTCCTATAAATCATTTAACAAATTGCTGTACATACATCCATCAATTATTGAGCCATGAAGTTGCTGAGGCCCACACAATGAGATCTTGCCGGTCTCCAAAACGTCCATCTTCCATCCACCTTCACCGTTGAACATGAGCAAGTGCGTATGAAATTTCCAAAGCAAGGGCCTATGTGTGATTGTGATGAGAGAGGTGCGCATATCTTTGACGGCTTGATAGATTTGGCTCTCGACATCGATGGAGACAGCGCTGGTGCATTCATCTAGGAGGGCAAACTTTGGCTTGTGATACAGCACTCTTGCCATTCCCATCCTCTGCTTCTCGCCACCACTGAGAATGTCCTTCCAGTCGCCAATGGCTGACCAGCCACCCTCCCTGTTGACCACCTGGTTCAAATGAACCTTATCGAGAATCTCGGCTAAGTCTGCATCCGTGTAGCCCTTCTTCTTCATAACTTCGATAGAGTCTGGATAAATTACCTGGTCTCTAACTGGCACCTCTTTCAGCCTGATGTAGTCGTCCAATTCCACCGCGTCGCCCAAAATTTGGGGCATTCCATCCTTGAATTGGAGGGCAGGTGTCTGTTTGCGTTATTTGGCTGCAAGAGCAGCGCTCGGCCTCTTTTAGGCTCCCTTGTTGACTTGTTCGAAGACCGTGAACATCTTGGCCGCTCTATCAGAGTATCCAGCCAACTCTAACAGGATTAGCGATAATAACCATACCAGTTGCACTCCAACATTATCCTCAGTTGAGTCAGTCTCGATTTGGAACAGTTAGAGCAAGAGAGTTGCTATACACAGGTGAGAGGCAAACAAATAAAGCTTTTGCGTCTCAACTTCTAGGCTCATGCGCGTTCAGAACACTGGAAAAGGGGTGGCCCTCAGGAGTAACTGGGGTGTTCGTTGCAGAATGGCAGAGTTTCGTTGGTGATCCTAGAGTCCAAAAGTTTTCGAAAGCAGGTGAGGCCCTTAGATGGGTAGTTGTAGCCTATTGGGTTGAAAATAAAAGTAAACCTTATAATTCTTTGGAACATTCATTGCCCATTGATCTTCGCCGTTGAACATGGCCAGGTACAGGGTAAAGTTTCAGAGTAAACAGAAGGATAGCCAAATGAAGGCAAGCTCATTTCACTTGCAAATTCGTCTCTGTTTCAAGTCCCGTTAGCGTCATTGGGAATACTAATGTTCGTTTACAGGGGCAAACTCAAGCGCGGACAGACTTGGTCCAGGTGGGAGGCCTACTTGCTTTGTGCCAAACGCTTTCCCCCTGTGCTTGGTTTGCTTTATTTGATCTCTAATCAAGGCCGTCTGTCCCTCGTGATTTGTAGACGAGAGAAGCTGAGCTTGGTGAAGGGAAATGGCAGTTCAATCCTAGCAAGGCTCTCAAATCGAAGCGGCAGTGCGAGAGAGAGAGACCCCACAACCTGCCATTCGAGATTATGAAGACGAATCTCACGAAGGGCGCATGCATCAATTAATTTTTGAGCTTTGAAGTAAGCGGGGACACATCACTGCAATCTGATCGTTTCTTAAAATGTCCCTCCTTGATAGATCCATCCTCCATCGGACTTGAGCAAATGCGAGCCAGGTTCATCGATTGCCCATTTGCGATGGCGACCAGTGAGAAATCAGCGCTGCTCTATACATCCAAGGGGCCAACTGCCCCGAGAAGACTCTGCAGCTTTTATCATTTCCTCCTTTCTGTCCCCATTGAGCGCGCCCCTCCTGAGTCCAATTGGCGACCCCCGAGATCGACTACACTGGATGGATGTTTAGTTTTCAATTTGAGGCGCCAACTAGACTTGAGTGCTCTCGCCAATCAAGAACTCTATATGCGGCCTCGAGTCCTGGTAGTATGCTGTTGCAATGGTTTTGGCTATTTGATCATGAGTCATGTTGACAGTTGAGGTTCCGTTGACCTCAAGTATGAGATCGCTTGCTCTCAATTTGCCACACTGGTAGGCGGCCCCATCCTCCTAGAGTGATCAAAACATGAATGCTTGAATTGTTAATCGATTATGCAAGTTTTAATGGATGTTGAGAGATTCACGATTGTCGGCAGCAAATTGGGCGGAGTTTTCTCGGGACGCAAAGCGAGCCTTGGATCTGTAGACAAGCTCTACTGCTTTGTTGGCCCTAAACGCGCCTGATGGAGACTGATTGCGGTCCATTTTGGACAATATGTTGGCGCTGGCACACTTCAATCTCATGGTCGCATGTATCTGAATCTAAAGGGTGGGCGGATGGCCAAACTTGTGTCGCGAAGGATGCAAATTTTGCTCCAACCGACAGAGGAGCGGAGCTGGAGTCAGTTTTGCCTCTCAAGGATTGGATTGGGAGAGCCACAAAGTTCTCTCCCATTTCACTCTCGTCTCGCGAATGGCCATCCCGGAAACGCTGGTCTCGTTTGGCGCGCTTTAACAGAGCAAGCTCGGCGCGCCCACACAAGCGAGGTGTGCGGAAATTGAACGATTCACGGCCGAAGGAAATCATCGGTTTGCGTGTACTGGGTTGACAGTTACATAAGAAGGTAAACAAGCCGAGGCCGGGGCCCAAACGATGCTTGGTGAAGCCAAATCGGCCAGCCTAAAGCGTTGGCTCGTCCGCTCGGCCAGCCCAATTCTCTGGGCGCCAATCGAATGGGGGAGCCTCACCGGTCAGCTAATAGTTTGATGAGTTTGAGCCCAAACTCTCTGCAAGGATTCGATTAAATTCTGAGCCCCAACTCTGGGCCAGCGGTCGGATTTGGTTGATTTGTGGCGCACTTCTTGGTTTGTTGAGTGTCAATCAATCAGCAACGGTGCGTTTGTGTGTGTGCGAGCTCGATAGTTTCAGGCTCGATGGGGCGAAAGGATTGCTTTTGATCGAGTTGCATTTGGTGGTGATGGGACGAGGATGAGCGGGCAGCGGCAGAGGCAGAGGCAATCTCCAGTGCGAGTTGCCCCAGGAGCCGCCCACAAAGCCATGGACAGAAAGCGAGAGAGAGAGAGAGAGAGAGCGCAACGCATTCTCCGACTCAACGGGCCCATCTCATTGGCGCGCTCTTAGCTCCAAGTGGCCGCAAGAGGGAGGCGGCCCACATCTCCTTATTGAGTTGGGGCCACAATTTGGTTGACGCCCAGCTTGTTTCAGGTTATATCACTTCGGTGGCACAATGAAGGCTCATCCATCTCAAACAAGGATGAGGCAGCGCAAACTAGGCCGCCCTCTATCCATGGGACCGAATAGCAAACAAAGTGTTCCATGCTCACCACTCCACTTACATGAACGCAAACTATCCTCGGCAACAACTGGCCACTAACGTTGAATCCGCCCTCAATGGCAATTCCAAGTATTGGCTTGGACTTTTTGATCCTAACGCGCAGTGTTCGGCGAACTTGAAGGTTTGGCCTCCGATCCTTGGAGCCAAGTCTCTTGCCCCGTTTTGTGCCTCCACTTGAGCCATGTTGATGGATGAAACTGTTCGCTTGCCGTCTCATCTGGCCAATTTGGAGTTGTTTAAGTGGTAGCCAATTTATTGAGCAGAAGATTGTTCAGGTGGAATGGAGTGTTATTGTTAGTTGTTTGAGTTCACTTCCTCGAAATCTCGCCCCTCTGCCCAAGTTGGCTCGCCAACAGGGAGCTTGGGCCTCCAATTTCCTCTCTTTTCGTCTCGTCTCGTCTCATCTCATCTCATCTCATCTCTCGAACAAAGAGAGCCTCAATCCGACTCATCGTCCCTCCATCGAGGGTTGCGCTTGCGAGACAGCTACCAGACAAGACGAGAACGATAATTAGATCAGGGGACCCAATAGAACTAGATCCAAGGGCGGCGGCGGCGGCGGCGGCGAGAGAGTGGCAGCAGCCAGTTGGGGGCCGACAAATCATAACGTGATTACGAGCCTCAGAGGGGCAGAGCAAATGTCGTGCCTTTTGGGCGCAATAGTGTTCATTTGGGCGCAAGCTTGCACCTGGCGAGCGGAGGGAGCATTCAAGCATAAAACAGGAACGAGATGACGAGACTGAGCCACTCTCGCCGCTGACCAGCGAGCTCTCCCTCTATCATGGGAATAAAATTATCGTTCACAACCACCAAATGATGGTCATTCAGTCGACCAACTTGATCTCGTCTGTACTGAGCGGTCTACAGTGCAGAGCAAAAATTGGGGCCACGAGCAGCACTGTGTCGACGGACGTAGCAACCGAGAAATCGGCGGCGGTGGCGGCCAGTGGATGGGAATGCTCATTGTTAAACTCCTGTCTCTGGCTCAGAGAGGAAAACAAGCCTTCTCTCTTTCTCTCAGCTGAAATGCGGAAAGGCGTTCGGTAGGGAAAGGCATGCATGGCGCAGTCATTTGGATAGCAAAGGCTTCCCAGGCGGCGAAGGCCTTGGGGGTTGGGCAACATGCGAGCTGTTGCGTAAGCAACGTGTTGCCGTAGCTTGCAAGCTCCACTTTGGAGTGGGACAGCCGGCAAAGGTTAGTCTCATGTTCGAGGGCCTGAAGAGCGCTCGCTTACTTGCGATCACTGCGCGGCTTTGGGCTTTGCGAGCAAGCTGAAAGAGGGCTGGCTGGCTGGCCAGGTTCTCTTCGAGCATTCTAACCACGCGCCCAGCGAGTGGCACTTTGCAAATAGTATCCAAAGCTCTACAGGAGCAAACCTTACGGTTGAAACGAGGTTTGGTTTGGCGTTCAAGTTTAGTTTGGTTGCGATAGTGGCGGGGGCAACGAGAGTTCGGCCCAGTTTCAATGCAAGTCGAACAGGACCAACTGGTAGCTTTCAAGTTGCTCTCTCGGCAAGTTCTAGTTCCAAGTCACATAACATAGACACAAAGAGAAACACGAACGTGAGGTGATAACACCTCGCTCGCTAGCCCGCCCATCAATCAGCAAACAGCGCGCTGATAATCTCTCGCCAGATTCAGAGGCGGACGAGATTGGCGGCCAAACTGGCACAACCAGTGGAGGCGGCAAATTTCTAGATTGGACGAGTAGTCGTCCATAGACACAGGAGTGCAATATTTACCAACCACCCCCTCGCTCGCTCTCTCACTTCCTCCAACTCAGACCACCAGACTCTCGGCACTGACAAGAGAAAAGCAGAGAAGGCACTGGGCGCTATCATTCACCAAATTTCATCATGCTCAGGATAGGTGCAAGAGCACAGTAATCCAAATTGAGCATAGCGCGTGCTTTCATCCCTTGTCAGAGGCTCCCAGTGCGGGCGAAGGGCCGAGAGCTCTAGCCAGTCAGTTGTCGAGCGTTCAAAGTTTGTACGAAGTTTCAAGATTCATCGAAATCTTACAGAACCGACACCAGCATGTTGAACAGGTCGCTCGTTCTAAGTGGCTCAAAGGGAAGTATCGCACAGAAGGCAAGCCTGCTGGCTGCAAGAACAAACCAAAACCTCAACTTGGCCCGCCAAAAGCACATCTCCTCAAGCAGAAATGTTGCAACAACTCCAAGCAGCAAGGGCCACCAAGTTGCTCGCCGCCGAGAGCGCGATCGACTCGACGAGGAGGAAGCGCAGCATGCAACTGGGAGCGCTCATGGCGCCCAAAAGTATCGGGCTCGTTTGGAGCACCTAAATCTGTGGCACTCGCTTGATACCATCAAGAGGCTCGGACATCGGCTCTCTAAACTGGACCCACTTCAACTGAACCCGTCGGAGAGGCTTCATGAGCTCACTTGGAGCCACCAACTCATCGAGCAACTGAGGTCGAACAAGGAGATTGTGCAAACTGAAGGCTTTTTGAACACAAGGCAACCTGTGATGGCCGTGAACGAGCTCATTGAAAGTGTCTGGAACATTTACGCAAACAGCGGCTGCGGCTTGGAGTTTAGTCACATGAGTAACCAGTTTGAGATTGAATGGTTGACTAGCCAATGGGAGAGGTTGAATGAATTCTTTCATCTGAGCAGACAGGACGAGCAAAACTTGGCCAAACTGTTGCTCGAATGCGAGGCCTTTGATCATTTCATGGCCGCCAAGTATCCAACAACAAAGCGCTATGGTTGCGAGGGAGCTGAATCAATGCTCGTGGTTTTTGACGAAATTTTAAGACTCTGTCATCTGGGCCAAGCAGAGGTGGACGAGATGACCAAGTCTATAGGTGCAATTGACAACGTTATAATTGGGATGCCACACAGAGGTAGGCTAAACCTGCTCGCCTGTCTGCTAGGCTTCGAGCCGGGTGCCATCTTTAGCAAGACGCGCGGCCAACCCGAGCTAGATTTGCGCGAGGCCTGGATGGCCAAGGGTGATGTTTTGTCGCATCTATCGACAAATATGAGATTTGTCTATGGGCTCGATAGGCAACACATTGGACTATCGCGCGACACACCAGAGCCAATAAACGTCACCCTCCTACCTAATCCCTCGCACCTCGAGGTCTCATCGCCCATGGTTGTTGGGTCAGCGCGCGGTCGTGCGCACAACATTTTGCACGAATACTCCTCGAGTCCGCGTTTTACCTCGCTCAGTAATAATAAGAGCAAACAATCCAGTGATAATATTAACAAACTAAACTATGAACAACACTTTTCAACAATATTGCCCGTCCAAGTTCATGGGGATGCCGCCGTTGCTGGCCAAGGAATCATTCAGGAAACCCTTCAGATGGCAAACTTGGCCAACTTTTCCGTCGGCGGCTCACTGCATCTGGTAGTAAACAACCAAATTGGTTACACAACCCCAAGTTCAGCCGGCAGATCGGCCCGAAACTGTACAGACATTTTCAAGCTCATTGAAGCGCCAATAATTCATGTGAACGCCGAGAACATTTCAAGCGTAATTCGCGCAACTCGCTTGGCGCTCACCTATAGGCAAAAGTTTGCCAAAGATATCGCAATCAATTTGATCTGTTACCGCCAACATGGCCACAACGAAATGGACGAACCCTCTTTCACGCAACCAGTGATGTACGGCGCAATAAGGGCGAGAAAGTCCATTCCGCAATCCTTCTGTGATCAAATTTCCTTTGACAAGGAACAACGGCAACAGATTGTCAACAATTTCAAGGATAAACTCAACGACGCGCACAAGAGATCTGACCTCTACAAGCCAGACAACGACAATTATAGAAACTTCAGTCTTCCAACCGAGTTCCATAGGGATCACATCTGTAGCTGGGAAACGGGCTTCGATTTGAGCGAGCTTAAGTCGATTGCCTTGGCCTCGGTTAGCACGCCGCCAGGTTTCAACGTGCACCCAAATCTTTCGAGAGTTCTGGTTGAAGAGAGACGAGAGAGATTTAATGTTGATGACTTGGCCAAGCTTGCCCAGGTTAAGGTGGATTGGGCGACGGCTGAGATTTTAGCCTTTGGCTCGTTGCTTAAACAAAACCAGTCTGTTAGAATCGCCGGCCAGGATGTGGCGCGCGGAACTTTCTCAACTCGGCACGCCATCTTGTACGACCAAACCACTGGCGAGTCGTACACACCATTGAACGAAATGATCTGCGACAGAGAGAAACAGCGGGCAAAATTGGAGGTCGCAAACACAATCCTAAGCGAGGAGGCTGCAATGGCCTACGAGTTCGCCTACAGCACTGAAACCTGCGCGCTAACCATCTGGGAGGCCCAGTTTGGCGACTTCTTCAACACGGCCCAATCAATCATAGACACCCTAGTGAGTTCAAGTGAATCCAAATGGTTGAAGCAATCGCCACTAACGCTCCTCTTGCCCCATGGACTTGATGGCGCTGGACCAGAGCATTCGAGTGCCCACATCGAGCGCTTCCTCCAAATGTCCTCGTCGAGCGTTAACTCAATTGATACGGAGGCAAACGTCAACTGGTCAATCTGCTTTCCAACGCAACCAAGCCAATACTTTCACCTGCTTCGTCGCCAGGTGATGCGTCCGTTTAGGAAGCCTCTGGTTGTGATGTCGCCGAAGGTGATCTTTCGGCATCCTGGTTGCGTGAGCGAGTTGGCCCATTTTGCGCTTGAGCAATCGTTTAAGCCAGTTTTGGAGGATGAGAGCGCCAACGAGAGTTTGGACAAAATCGACACCATCGCTCTATGTTCGGGGAAAGTGTATTTCCTCTTGAAAGAGGAGAAGCTCAAGCGGGGACTAAACAATGTTGCCTTAGTTAGAGTTGAGGAGCTTTGTCCCTTTCCAATCAAGTCGCTCGTTGAGACCATTCAGCGCTATCCAAACGTCAAGCATGACAAGCTTGTCTGGGTTCAAGAGGAGCACAGGAATCAGGGGGCCTTCAGTTACGTCGAGGCCAGGTTATCTGCTCTAGCTGGAATCAAGCTGAGGTATGTTGGCCGCGCTGAGAGCGAGCTACCTGCAACTGGCTGCACAAGTCAACACAAGCGCGAGCTCGACCAGCTCTTGCGGGACTTTCAAAACTTGGGGCCACGTAAATAAAAGTGAGAGAGTAGTGGAGCCTTACTCACCTGCTCTGCCACCGACAGTGGCAGTCGGCCCTTCGCTTGGATGGGAACGAGCGAAACTCCACCACTGAGCTCCGACTCGGCAGCCGAATGGTCGTCGCCGTTATCGTCATCGTCGTCGTCATAATCATCATCAACATCAACATCGTCATCGTTGTTGTGTTCGTTTAGATTCAGTTTGTTTGGATCGTAAATGGTGCACGAGTTAATGGCGCCAGCGAGGGCTGCATCCTTTAATTGGTTTCCCTCGCTGGAACTCGGCTGGCGTCTAGTCCGCTGCCGATTTGGGCCCGAGCTCGCTTGCTGTTGCCTCCTATGGCGCCGACTCCTGTGGTTAGCGGGCCCAAGCTGCCACTGCCACTGCTGCTGTACCTGGCCCTGGGCGCCAGTGGCGCACCTTCGCCACCGGTCGGCGTCTTGTTGGGTCCATTTATCATGCAGGAGCGGACTGGCGGGCAGGCTAAGCGTTTGCGATGCAAGCACCGAGCGACTCGAATCCTCGTAACCATCCAGCCCCTCTGGGGACCATTGTGGTTCCATGCGCTCCAATCCCTCCCCTTGTCTCTCAGGCTCCTTGTGCCGCGCTCGCCACTTCCAGCTCGAGGGCCCCTCTGGCTCCAATTGCTCTTTCCGCAAGCGAGTTGGTTGAAAATTTTGCAGCTCCAATGGTAGGGAGCAGTGCGGCTTTTGGCGCTCGGTTTGCCAGCAATCGAAGCAGCGATTTGCGTCAGCTGATCCGCCGCTATAAGGCCAATTCGTTGCCACTCTCGGCCCCAGTTGGCGGCTCAAGCTTGGAGCGGCCTCATCAGCTAGCCGAGCGCTCTGGCTGCCGCCAATTGGGCGCCGCTGAGTGATGGATCGGCAGCGCCCGCAAGTGGCGAGCTCGTTGGCTTTCAACAAGGCGCCTGGAGGCGAGTTTTGGGCTCTGGGCGAGCAAGGTTGCGATGCGGCCACAATAGAGAAGGCCTCCAGACTGGTGGCGCCTCTTTGCAGCTCGCAGAAATCATGGCCAACTAAACCCGGATACATCGCAGCCATTTCGTTCAGCTCGCGTTGATCAACGTCTAGCATTGAGTCCCCCTGGTATTGGTTGTTTGGGCGAAGTGAGGATGCGCAATCTAGATGGTAGCTCTCTCGGGGGTGTTGGCGTGGATCTGCACCAATCGGACGCTGGTTCACGCCAAAACCTCCGCGCTCAAAGCTGGGGTTGGTGTAGCGGCCTTGCCGAGGGTTGGTGGCCCCATTGCAAGTGGCTAGTTGGCTCAGGTTGCACTCGCTGCTCGCCCAGCGGGCGGCGCTTGGGTGGGGCTGGTTCAATCTGCTGTATGGAGCCAGCTCGCCGGCCGCAAAGCCGAGACGCTGCCGGCCAACCAACATGGGCTCTGCATCCAAGTTATGAGGATGAGCGTTGAAGTTTAGGCTAATGTTATCAAGGTTTGAGGCGCGGCGCTTGAAGTCAGCCACTCGGTTGCGCTGAAGGTGACAACTAGTTTCGTTGGCGCTCGTTAGCTCGCTCAGTAGTGACACCTGCGAGCCTGCTGCCGCCATGCCGTCGATGAGACTCGCTGGCCGGGAGTTGGCAACCAAAAGCTGGTGGCCTTGGTTGCCGGTCGATAGGTTTAGCGAGCTTGTGCTTGCGTTAACAGGATGGAAGTGGCTAAAGGTTGGTTCATTGTTGGCTGAGAGCGGCGATGGCGTCAGCCAACGTGAGCCCGACTGGCTTTGTTGCTTGCGCGCGCCTTGCCCAAGTTCGCAATCGATTTGCTGCTTGAAACTTGCGCCGCTCTTCAGGTAACTCAGGGCTGGCTGGCCACTAATCGGCGGCCGCCGGCCAATATTGGCGCGCGCCTCTCCCATTACAAGCTCGCATGGGGCGAGCCAGTCCGCGTCAGGCACATCTGGCTCGTAGGCTGATGCTTCTGATGGAACAAGCGGCTTGATACTCGCCTCGCTCACACGATCCGCTGGCTGGCTGAAAAATTGGGCCCAGCTTCCGTTGAAAGGTTGTTGTTGGTGTTGTTGTTGTTGTCGCTGCTGCTCGAGCTGCCTCTCTTCGAACTTGAGCGAGTTCGCGGCTTGAGGTTGCGCCGACTGGGGCTCATGCTGGCCGAGTGCGTCGATGCGGCCGCCGCCGCTGTCGCCGCCGCCGGACCCAAAGCGATAATCAATTGGCGGCCCAAACATGAATGGCGGCGGCAGCGGCGGCGGCGAGTCCATCATTAGTTGGGGTCGATCAGTCTCGCCTAAGGCACTGAGATTGCGCGCTCGCTCTGAGCTAGCGGCCGGCTCGCTGCGGCCGAGTCGAGCCGTGTCCGCGGCTTGCGGATGGTCGGCGCAATAACAATCTGCCAAGGGGGCCGCTTGGCTGGCCGAGAGAGGTCGGCGCGGCTCGCCGCTGACCCTGCGCTGGTCGCGACTCCGCCTGCTCCTCCAACTCCTCCACCCTCCTCCCGCAGCCGGCTGAGCGTTTGCGCTGGCGCCTAGCGACCCTCGCGCACTCGCCGCCGCCGCCGCCGCCGCCGCTGAAGTGCTGAGCGGCCGGCCGAGCATAAGCGCGTTGCTGGCGACCAGGTAGCGGCGCATCATGGCCTCGAAGAGGCGCAGATCGAGCTGCTCCTTGGTGCCCATTGCGCCCATCGAGCGCCAATCTCCAAGCCCACACTTGCCATCAAAATCGGCGCCAAACTGACGACGGTCGCAGTTCAATAAGGATTGGTCGAGCGAGCTCCACTTATAACCGCCATACTTTGGCTCAATATAAAGTTGTCTAATGTAAGCGAGTAGCTTGTATTTTATCATTGAGTTTGGCAGTTTGATTAGCAAATTTTGTAGCAAGTTTGTCAATAGTTCGCTTAGATCACATGAGCCCTCAGAGAACTCGCTCAAATAGGTGGACAGAATAATTTTATCATCTTCATCCAAGTTTGCCTCCAAAAGCGAGTCCAACTCGCGCTCCAATGAGCACTCGTCAATCCCTTCACCCTCAAACGCTTGCGGCCTCTCCGCTGCCGGCGCTCCAATTCCATTGCAGACGAACCCATTTGAATGGGCCGGCTCCTGTTTTGGTTCGTTTTTGGATACGACGAGCGGACGAGATTCATGGTTAGACGAACGAATCTACTTGCCCTCCAAAATCCCCACTTTAGTCACCAAATTTGGCCCCCTCGAGACTGAGCATTCAGCCAATGGCGCTCGATTCTCACGCTTGCAGGCTCATTGTATTTTTGGCGCCAACAATGGACTCGCATAGGCATAGGCATCGGCATCGGCATCGGCAACCAAGCCAAATCAAACCCAAACAAACCATCCATCCGCTCGAGGATGGTCTCAGCCGGCGGCAAAAGTCGCCAGCTGAGACTCTTCTCGCTTTCGCTAGTCCAACTAGCCTCGCAGCTAAATTTGGCGGCGCCCCCAGGCCCACAGCTTGAGGCGGCCGATTGTTAGCCGAGTGGGCGGCAAACATAAGTGCGCCCCTAGAAGCCATTGACTCCACTGAGGGCGGCTTGTCAACACTGAATTGGCGGCCGCGGACGAGTCTGGACGCTAAATGTTTGCAAAAACGCGCGAGGGTGCCGGAGGATTCCGAGCAGAAGACAAACAGAGGAGGGAGACTGGACGAGCCCAGTTGGTGGCCGCGGGTTGGCTGGGGCAGACTCGCGGTGAGGCTCGCTCGAGTGGCCCATCAGTGGAGGGCAAAGTTAACTCGGAGCTCCACCATCGGATCTCGGAGGTTCGAGTGGGAGATTGAGGCGCGGATCCAGTTTAGCAGCCGGCGGACTGGATGGCCCAAGAGCTTGAAGCCAGAGATAGGGAGAGAGAGAAAACAAAGCGCGTCACCGAGCAACAAGCACCAGCATACTCGCGCGTCTGCCTGGAGCGGATTCAGTTGACGCCTTTCGAGCGACCCGCTAATGGACTTGCTCGAGCGGCCGCGAGCTCGCCTTGCTATGAGACTCTGGCCAATCAATGGCCGCCGCTTCTCGTCTGGCGCCGCAAAGTGAGCCTCCGGGCTCGCTGAGCCCCCGAACAAACTTGGGTCGCCATGTCTTGGGCTGGCCAAACGAGTTCGCGAGCGTCTTAGCGGCCTTTGACTGCGATGAAGGCCCATGCCCGGCTGAGACCCCAATCAGCTGGCTGGTAAACCACCGCCGACTAAGAGGATCTCGTGCCAGCAGAATGGGGCCACTCACAGCGAGTTTGTGCCACCTCCGGCGGATAAATTCGAGCCACCCATCTGGCTCCATTGGGCGCCAACTCTCAAGGTGAGCCGGCAAGGAGGAGGCCTCGATCTTGCAAATCCTCCACTGAGGCGAGGAGGGATGAGCGAGCAACGGGGGCAATCGTGCACCTACACTGGCCAACCAACTGGCGGCCTGATCCGGCAAACAGAGGCCACCCAAAGCAGCGAGCCATCGCATCCAAGACAGATGAGTGGCCGCGCGCTCCAATGGGGATTGCAAGGCGGCCAATTGGAGCTTCACCGTCCCGAGCAAGGCCGATTGGCTGCCAGTTTGGCTGTCCAGCGGCGCACCTTGAACGGGCCGACTAAGGTTAACTAAGTCAATATTGGCCCCATTGGAGGTGGGCGCGAGTCGACGCGCGTGACGAGTTCATACGAGCAATGGGGAGCCAAAATTGGCCAGCAACTTGGGCCGACCCCTCTCGCGGTTGCTTGGGCCCGGCAAAGGCAATGATTTGTTTGCCTTGAGCTGGCCGCCATTCGGCTGTCTGTTTGGCGGCCATCGATCTACCTGCTATAATTTGCCCCACTTGAGGCCTCCAACTTGCGCGCCGACTAACCAAATTAAAATGGGCGCGCGCTCGCCGTGGCAGAGATGGGAATTAGAAGTAATCATCATCCATCAGTGCTATGCTAATAGAAGCAGAGCCATAGAGAGACGCAAACTCGCTTGCCCCTTTGCGGCCGCTCAAGGGCGACGGTCAGCCGGTTGCCTGGATCCGAGGGAGACTAACAAATGGGAGCGCATAATGGAGTCGAGTGGAAAGGCGCCGGCCGAAGTTAGCGCACTTGGTTTGCGAGAAACAATCAGCCGGTTGTTGGTTGGCGCTGCAAATGAGTCCGTCGGCGGCTCGTCGACAGGGGAGCTAATTAAAGCACGCTCGCCGTTGGCTCGATCCGAGCGGCCTATCGAAAGCAGCCGAGCTAGCCACTAGCTAGCCGACTTTAGCCAAATTTGTCTGGCCCAAGCTCCAGTTTTGGCCCTCGCTCAAGCTGCTGCTTCAACTCCGCCGGAATGATTGATGGCCGCGCACCGCAACGAGCCCCTCACGGAGAGTGTGACGCCTCTCGGCCGGTTGCGCAACCGCCGCCAAGCTCGTTATCCAGCACACTTGGACCCTCCTCTGCCCGCCTTCCCGTTCAATCCAAAATCGATGCATGTTTACATTGGCTCGCTTGAAATGCAAATTTTCAAACCAAAAACAGGCCAACCAAGTGGCGCAATCCGATGTTGGGCGCCCAATTTGAGCGCAACCACAACAAAGGCAAACTCGCCGCATTGTAACAAGCTGCTCCATCTTCGGCTGACACACGAGGCCGCTTGTTTCAGCCAGGGGCCCAAATTAAATCCGACTGCGCTCAGCCGGAAGTGGAGAGAGGCGACGAACAAGCCGGCGCTTCCGGGGCCAAAGTCGCTGATTTCGGAGCAAACAATGCAAATCAGCGCCATCCCTCAAGGCTCGCGCTCCGCTTGCGCCAACTCGGCCAATCCGTCCGTCCAACCAAATTAAGCGCCACAAAGCTTGCGGCCAACAATGGACAGAGCCCACTTCAAAGGCCAGATCGACAAAGGGGTCAGGCAAACGAGAGGATCTGTTATCGGAGACTCTCGGCTGACAGCTTGACGCTGGCGCTCGAGGCCGAAAGGCGCGAGTGTCGCCCGTCCCGCATTCACTGGAAGCGGGCCGAGAGTGACAGGTGAGCTGTGCTTCTGGTTGGCGCGCGAGTTGTTTGCGCCCATGCCGTTTGCGGTCAGCCCGCTCGGCCAGCCAGCCAGCCAGCCAAACTGGAGTCCATCCATCCCACTTACCCAGGTGCGAGCGCAATTTGGCGCCAACAGTGCCTCTTGCCAGCCAAGAGGGTCGAGCGGGCAGCCGGGCGCTGCTGAGCTCGAGCCGCCCACTTCAGTTGGCCCCAGCGGATAATGGAAACTGGCTCCCCCGGCAGCCTCCACCTGCTCGCCTGGCCCTAGCTCGGGCTGGCCTCGTGCAAGCAAGTGTGGCGCCACCCGGGCCGCTTGGACGTGCCGGCCAGATGGCAACCCGTTTTCGTGCGCCACAAAGTCTGCTCCAATTTGCGCATTATCCTCAACCGGCCCAAACGCGCCCAAAGCTCCTCTCGGGTTTCCGGCAAAATTGGGGCCGCCGTCGGGCCCAATTGGGCTGTTGGCGCGTCTCTCGTCGCTGTCGCTGTTGCTGTTGCTTGTCGCTCGCTGCTTGCGCTCTGGCCGGACGGCGGCCAACGAGCCCGGATGCGCCCGCTCCTCGCTCGGCCCTCCCCCATCCAGGCCGCAATCCTTCGCCCGATTCCAATACAAAGTCCGCGGCGAGAGCATAATATTTCTCGCCTCTCTCTTCCATTAAACCGAACCCAACACTCGGCCTACTTCCAGCTGGCAACCTTATATCTTGCAAGCTCGATCTTGGACCGCGAAAGTGTGTGGCGCGCGTGTGTTTCAACTTGCTGAATATCTAAGGGGTTCGCGGTGGTTTGTGTTTAAAATATCCCATTTCAATCGCAACTTTGGCCCCCATCTCTCTAGACTGTCCATTCTTCGCACTTTGAAGCCAACATTTCCACTCGCTCAGCTCGACTTGAATCCTAACCTCGCCAACTTGGCTCCAAATCAATTCATTGAATTACTTATCTCTCGCCCATCGGCCGCCACTTCCTGTTGTGTGGGCCAGCGGCTCGCTCGCGTCGGCCTCCTGCGGGACTTGGCCACGAGCTGGGCCGGCGGCAACATCTAGCATATTGGAGCAGCTCAGATCACATGGTGATTGAAACGTCGGCTCTCCCTCTCTCTCGCTCTCGCCTTCTATCTAATAACATTTCGATCCTGCAGCCCGACAATAAAGCGCGATCGTTGTTGTTGTTGTTCTCGCAAGCCTCTGGCCGCCATTGTTGATGCCGTCGCGGCGGCCGCCGCTGCCGCCGCTCGAGGGTTCCGAGTCGGGCGGCTGCACTGTGCGCAGTGGATCGTGAGCAACAGCCAGGTCGCTATGCGCCTGCTCGCCGCCCACCGAGCTGTCATCGTATATTTGCTATGCCGGCCACATAAACACCAAAGTTGGCACACATTTACGCTCTGTTCATATGTTTTTCCATTCGAGGCGTCGTCGCCGCCGCCGCCGCTGCTGCTGCCGCCGTCGACGTCGCCGACTGATTATTTGAAGCAAACTCAGCCGAGAGATGGCCAACAATGGGCCAACTCTAGAGTAACTCTGGCCGGCCACTTTCATTATTGCTAAGCAGGCCGAGTTAAAACTCGAGCCTCTCACTCGAAAACTAGACCCACACAACTGGCCCACTCTAGCTGCTCGACTTTCCAGCTGATCTACCGGCTCAGCTAGAGAGTCGAACGAACCAGCGACGTCTCGGCGAGCGGCCCAATGAGAGGGGCCCATCGGCGCCGGCCAGCTAAGAGATGGGCGCCACTGGCCTCCATGTGGCCGCAATAATCATGGTAATGAAAGCACCAACCGCCCGCGGCCGTCTACCTTATTGGTGGCCCAGAGCTTTCGCTCGCTCACCAAATCTGAATTCGGCCGCCAGTCTACAGTTGCGCCAGGTTAATGGAGTTTGGCTGGCTAGACTTCGCACAGCCATTGGCGCTGGTGGGCGAACAACTCGAAACATCGACTTGAAATAATCCGCCAACCTGGCCCATGAATAACTCAAACCAAAAGGGGCCAGCCCACTGGATGCTCGATCCATCGAGTGGGCCAGCTGCAGCGGGAAGGGCACTTTGCTTTGTGATAATTCGCCAAACCAGCCAAACTCGATCCCGCCAGGGAGCTGGGATTTTGGGCGCCCATTGAGGGGAGTGCCCAAGCCCGAGCTCGAGCCGGAAAACAATCTGCAAGGCTAAATCGGAACTCGCGTAGGAGCCAACATTGCTGCCGCCGCCGCCCCCAAATCCATTAATGGCCCACCGCTAGCACGATCAAATGCTCCGTTTTACGATTTGAACAAGCAAAGTGGAACAAACTGCTCGAAAGTGTCCGTTGCGACGACCCTTCCTCCCGGAATTTATTTAGCCCAGTTGCGGCCAAATGGTGTTGAAATCTCGACCAAAACTTTGCCATCCAGCTCCTCTGAAAGTTTGTGCTTAGTGCTCAAACACAGCAATCAAACAGCGACAAACATCCGTCCAAACTGACAACCTAAAGCCGGCCGGCCAGCCTAACCAACACGACCAGCTAACATCTTCATCAGGCAAATTCAATGCTCCACCATCATGTGACTGGCCGCTTAATGCGAGGAGACTTGCAATTCGTTACATTGCAGACTCGAGCCGATAGAATATCAGTGACACTTATACAACCAAACGAGCCTCTCATCGCTCAAACCCCTTCTGACCCCGACCAAGGGATTCACTTGAAGAGATGACAGCGCAGTTTCCATCTCAAACTGCTCAGACTAGACATGACACAAGGGAGAACTTCTCAACAAGTGGCCAGAGAGGACGAATTCGAGCCAAATCTAATCCAATGACGCACCTGATAGGCTCACGAAAAATAATGGCGCCGAAATAATCAATCTCCATTCAAGCCAACTGAGCGGCCCGCTTGCTCCAGCTGCGCCAGATTTTCGCGGCATAGGCGGCATCTCGTGATTCACATCCAAACTTTAGCTTCCGTCCACAATAGCACGCTTAAGAAATGTATAAAAATCATTTGGGAAATTACCGAAAGTATATGCATCTCTCTCTACTCAGTATTCGTACAAATAGATGACAAATCATGATACATATGAATGGAACCCCCCCTGCCAAGTTTATTCATGTTTAGAATGCCTGGATGCAAACCAACAGACGAGCGGCACCACTCGCGTCAAATGTGACTGCGGTACGCACAATCGAGATAAATACACTAATGAACGAAATTTACCTCTCGTCAGCTCATTTCTTCTCCTTGGCCTATCCGGTGACAGACCTTTAAGATGTATTATCTAACACTTATTCTCACCACAACACTCGTCCAAGATCAGCAAAGACTTTCCTTCCATTAAAGGGAGCCTAATTTTGTATTGACATCGGAAGCAAAGTTTCAAACTGCCACATTGTTCAAATTTTACCTCTCGCCTATCATCAGGGGAAGCATTCTCAACTGTAACCAGCAATATTATTCTTGTTTTCGTCCAACCACGTCTAAAATGTACAGCGATGATGAGGATGACGATGATCACATCACCGGTTTGGAAATCAACGATTCAAGTCCTCAGCAAGAAGAGTATAAGTACGATATTTTGGATACAAACCAGATAGTCGAGAATATGGTCTCAACAATAAGGGAAGTCAACTCAGTTGTTCAATTGAACACAACTATAACTAGGATTCTATTGAACTATTTTCAATGGGACAAAGAGAGACTTTATGAGCGCCTATTCGATGGGAATAGGGAGGCCCTCTTCAAGGAGGCCAAAATTGTAGATACAGCAACGCAACAAACAAACAGCAACAATATCCTATCCTGTGCACCCGAAAATAGCTCGCCAAAATCTAAACAACAATGTCCCATTTGCTGCTTAGACTCGAATCAGCTCTCAAGTCTCGGTTGTGGTCACTACTTTTGCCGCAGCTGTTGGGTGATGTATTTGTCAACTAAAATTATGGAAGACGGGCAATCGGGTAGAATTACTTGCGCTGCGCATGATTGTAATTTGTTAGTAGATGACCAAACCGTCTTGCCTCTAGTGACTGACCCGAAAGTCAGACTTAGATATCAGCAACTAATAACTAACAGCTACGTTGAATGTAACAAACAAATGCGCTGGTGTCCAAAACCAGAGTGCGGCCATGCAGTCAAGGTAATATATCCAGAATTTCAACCTGTCAAGTGTAAATGTGGAACACGATTTTGTTTTCTGTGTGGTGATAGCTGGCATGAGCCAGTCAAATGTGATCTCATAAGGAAATGGAAGAAAAAATGTGATGACGATAGCGAGACATCCCATTGGATCGCGGCCAATACGAAAGAGTGCCCGAAATGTCATGTTACTATTGAGAAGAATGGAGGTTGTAATCACATGATATGCAAGAATTCCGATTGCAAGGCAGAGTTCTGTTGGGTCTGTCTTGGCTCCTGGCATCATCATGGCTCCTCATGGTACTCATGTAATAGGTTTGACGAAACTGATGCCAAAGCAGCCCGCGATGCTCAAGAAAGATCACGAGCATTGTTGCAAAGATATTTATTCTACTGCAAGAGATATATGAATCACATGGCTAGTTTGAAATTCGAGAACAAACTTTACGCCAGCGTTAAAGATAAGATGCGAGAAATGCAACAGCATAATATGAGTTGGATTGAAGTTCAATTCTTAAACCGAGCTGTCGACGTCTTATGTCAATGTAGACAAACCCTCATGTATACCTATGTTTTTGCCTACTATCAGCTAAAAACAAACCAATCCATAATTTTCGAAGACAACCAAAAGGATCTAGAAAACGCAACCGAGACCCTATCGGAGTATCTCGAGCGCGATATCACTTCCGACAACATCAAAGATATAAAGCAGAAAGTCCAGGACAAATATCGTTACTGTGACAGCAGACGAAGGTTACTTCTAGAACATGTGCAGGAGGGTTATGAACACGATTGGTGGATAATGACAGAATACTGATCGTCCATCATTCGATGTCGACAACCCACCAAAAACAAGCGCTGTGACCCAAAAACGCTCACGAAATCTGTTACATCAAAACGATGTTAATTACTGTAGGCAACATAGAAAGAGAAAACTTGAATACATGTAAATCGTTTCTATACATATATGTGGATGTATGTATTTGTTAATCAAACTATGAGCTCTACTTTATTCGTGCGGATGATTCGATTCGGGATTCTCGGAGAGTTGGATCAATCGAGTTTCTGATAAAGTTTACGGTTCTTTTCAGGTTTCGCCCAGGTTTAGGGCTCTCAGCTGCGCCAGGGTGTCCGACGGGCTCAGAACTGTGTGTCCAATAGTTCGAGGATCGTTGAAAATTTCACAATCATTTCCACCTTGGCCTGTCTTGTCCCCGAAGAAGTGTATCTCTCTGGTTTGGGGATCTATAAAATTCAAGCAGAATGTTTTATCCCACCCTCGAGGGAAGGCATCGAACGATATCTGACCACCGATTGAATAGACTAGACCGAGAGGTTGCTCGCCGTCAGGGCCGAACTTGCGATTCAATTCTTCGATAAATTTACTCCTCACTTGGTTCTCCTGGTCGTAGCGATTGAATTCTTCCCTCTCTGCTTGGCTGCAGCTCCTACCAACTGGACATACATTTATGAGGCCGTTGCGAAACTCGATAAAGTTACCTCTCTTAGCTGGTAGCCGCAAATCTGACATGTAGGCAAGACAGAAGTTTATGAATGTTTGTAGTTTGTCCTCACCCAAGTGCTGCAGTAAACTTTGCCTACCAATCAGCTGACCATTTTTGTATGCCACCAATCCGTTTTCGGCAAACACATAGTCGAAACGATTGACGCAGCTTTCAACAATATCACCTCCAAATGGTCCGGCATGAGATGGCTTAGTTTGTTCTGCAATTTTGTTCAAGTCTGAACCACCAACTAAGCCCACGCTAACCTTCGACCGGAGTGATTGCAAGAAAATGTCCATTTCCTTCTCGATGCTCTTGCGCGCCGGAGTAATGGTTCCGTCCACGTCAAATAATAAAAGGACTTCTTTTGTTCTTGCATCTTGATTGACATTATCGGCCATCACTAAATAGACCCCAAATGACGGTGAGAGGTCAGAACTCGTGTTATCGGTGCGGAAGAACTGTAACCGTGGATGAAAACACTGTTAAATAACAAACTGCACATGGAAAATGGCATTCTCTACAGATGAACTCTCTATGCGCAGTGATCCAATTCGGAATGACCAATCTAACAGGAACCAGCAACCGCCACCAAAATGATTCAATAAATCACTATATGGGGAAACTCGTATGAGACTGCGAGCAAAATCGATCAATCCTCCAGATCAAATTAGCTTGGAGCCACTCGTTGGCTTAACGAAAGTGAGCATTGAACATTGACATGAACAGGAGGGATCTTAGAGATCAGTGATGGGAACTGTTGAACTTGTTGCTTGAGGCTTAGCACCAAACATGATGCTCGTCTTGGAGTGCCTATACTTGTAATCGGTAAAATATTGTTTCCATCGTTCTCTTTGTCTTTGTCTCCTACGCCACCTTGTGAAAATTTGAAAAATGATGATCAAAATGAGTATTGGTAGCAGTATTAAAATAGTTGGAGTGAATACAAAACTAGTGTCTGGCTTGGGCGCGGCTAAACAACTGGGAGTGGAATGGCTCCATTTTGAGGACGCTAAACATTTGGTAATCCGATGGCCTGTCGGATCTAGAAACTCATCGTCGCATTTGAATTCAACAATGGTTCCTACTTTTGACTGACCAGTTGCATTGTGGGATCCATGCAGGATGGGTCCTAGCTCTGGACATGTGGAATTAGCGGGATCAGGACAGTGAGGGACTTCGCTCCAGCTGCCATCCTCGAGGCATCGGATCGATTGTGTGGATTCTGTTGACTCACATGAGTAAATGAACACGCCGCCAGGGCTGTAGGGGTCCTTGGACTTATTTGCCTTTCTCAGTTTTATCGCAGCATGTTTCTTGATTTTGGGACATCTTGCGGCATCTATGATTTGGTGAAAGAGACATGTGGCGAGAAAGTATGATAATAATAGGAGCAGGTCTCTAGAAAGGCGAATCTCGCCTTTTGGACGTTTTCTCATGTATCGCATGTTGATCAAATCATGGCACCTCACACTAGAGTTAGTATCTGATTTCCAACGTGAGCTTTGACAGAATATTATGGACTCGTTCCTTGAGAAATCCTTGATATTTGAGCGACCTCATCGGGGAAATGGATACGTTAACATTCGATACCGTCTAGCAGGAGATCGATTTTGATTATATCTGTTCTTCGGGCCATTGAATACCTACTTCCATTTATTAGCTACCGAGGGTTCGGTTAGTAGGACCAAATGTACTGCATATATCTGTTCTCGGTTAGACTCAGTTTTCGAAGGTTCCCTTCTTTTACACAACAAAGCAAACCTTGTTGCTCAGGGTGCATCTATGTGCGCGCTTGCGCGCGCCCAGTCAATGATGGGAAAAAGGCACCAATCAGTGGCGGCCTTTCATCGCAATTGGAGGACCGGAACGAACAATAATCATGTATACAATTGTAGCTTTTATTGTCATGAGCAAGTGCTTTGAACTAAACACCATCTCGCCCATAATGGTTAGTTCAATCAAACCAGCAAAGGTTCAGATTATCTAAGTATACCATGGCTCTTTTCGTATCCACCTAACACGAACACCTTGGTCAGTTCTGATCTTAATCGATGCAGCTTCACAAGCTCTCACCGTCTCTTTGATGGATTGCATTAGATTTTGTGCGTTTCCAACGATCATGTCCATCGCTTCTTGATCCTCTTGAGATCCCTGAACCCCAAGCATAGTTGCCTTAACTGTGCTTAAGATTCTCAATTGTGTGCCCATGGTTGGGATCCTTTCGCAAACCTGCAAAATGTTGGTGCGCATCTTTCTATCTGTACACAACTTAGCTTGTTCCTTGGCTAACCTTGTTACTTCTTGTGAGGCCTCGGCAATAGCCTTGGCACAACTAATCAGATCCTTTTTAGTTCCCGATTCGCCTCTGACCAATTGGCTAAGTCTTGCCATGAGTAAAGCGATCTTTTTGGCCGCTGCGATAATCTCGTTCTCCTTGCTTGACCATTGTTTCACCTCTTGGTGCAAGTCGTGGGCTGCCCTCATGATAGGCTGGTTTGGTTGTAACGTGGGAAATTGCTCTTCAAACTCGTCGTCGGTTGTTTCGCCCACATGATGATATTTAGTCGCATTAGTCGTGCTGCTCATCATTGACGGCGAAATGGCGCTAGTTCTCGGCGAGCCTATGGATAATGATTGGTTAGAAGAGGGAGAGTGGCCGAGAGTTAGTAATCGATATGGATGGTGGGCTGGTTTTAAGCGTAAAACTAAATATGAGCTTACTCTCAGAGTTGTAACCTGTGGAACGCGATGAATTTGCGCGAAGGTCCTGGTTACGAGTGCTATTATTTTCCAGGGTTGTGGTCGTCGTAGTTGTCGTTCGTTTTATACTGGACTCTTGTGTCGAGCTTAAATTCATTTGCGATAGGTCGCTAATGTCGCTCGGACCGAGTGCCTTTCCAATTTGAACAACCGCTTCAATGAGCTCAGCATTGCACTGTCGCCATGGCCCATGGCTCCTAATGTCGCTGATGCTTGTCGCGACATCCTTTGCTTTTCTAACCATATTGGGCACGAGCTCTTGTAGCCGACGAGTCGCCCCATCAACGCGCGATATAAAAACTGAATCCTCAGAGTTGTTGGTTTCTTGTCTTGCAACCATAATAACACGGTTAGCTAACCTAGCAATAGAGGCTGCATTGTCAACCATACCTTGTACATGTCTGGTACTTATAGACATTTCGCATTGTTGCGTGTGGCGACGAATCGCATCCTCGCTAGCTCGAACGAACGAGGCACTATCGATGGCTTCATCAATCAAGTTTCTTAGCTTGATTATTATATTCTCGTATTGGTCCCTCATGTGCTTGAAGTTTTCAGTCGCTGAGCTGTTGTCAGCATGATTGAATCTAATTTGTCCAGAATTGATCAATTGTGGAGTCTGAGATTCCATATGATTCGCGGTCGAGGTCATCGACTCGGCAAGTCGTTTGTTTTGCGCACAATTGTTCGCAACATGCCGAGCAGTCTGAGAGGCTCTCTTGGACCAGTCGGACAAATTTCTGGCTTTGTCTCGGAACATTTGGTCTCTATTTGGTTCGCTGTATGGTAATAGAACTGCCTCGCTGAACTGGCGCAAAGGTAGGGTTGCGTCAATGAAATCGTCGACAACACGATTCACTAGCGCTGCCTGAATGAACCGTTGGATGTCACGTAGTTTGGTTGTTAATTCACGAGCTATGGACTGGGCCTGGATTGAATTAGCATGTCCTCGCCGGCATAAATCACTTAGTTGCCTATTAAGAGATTCAGCATCATTGCATATGTCCAACATTTGTTGCCTCAAATGAGGAATTTGGCAAGCGAGGGCCAATCTCCGAGCCTCATTGATGATGGCTTGGACGGCTTGCTCGCCAAGGCCATGGTCGTCAAAACCTAGATTGTTGAGCCAACGATGGGCTTGGTCAATTCTACCAGACAAAGTATGAGCTGGTTGTGGATTTCCGCCCATCTCCATGTTTGCAATGGCCCGCGTACATAAGTTGAGCAAATCTTTCAGCTGACGGCCAATGTTCTTTGCCAGCGATTGAGCTTGCGGCGAGGTACCTTGGTTATTGTGTCTCAATTCACAAAGGGCATTCACCATGGCTCTAATATCTCCGCACTGCTTCTTGATTGCGTCTCGATCTTCAGGTAACGATCTTTCTGCTATCCTCTCGGCATGTTCTAATATCTGACGCAACGATTTTTCGCCTATACCACCATTTGGCGCATACGGATCCTCCAGCCAATCGTGTGCGGCCTGTATCTTGCTTGTCATGGCACCTAAAGCTCTTTTTACGTAAGTCAAACTATCTGAGTCCCACTCATCCTCATCGTAAGTGGTCAGTTGGAGTACTCGAATGATCTCTTGCAATTCATCGCTTATTCTTTGCGTGTGATAATTTCGATTGCCGGTGGCCTCAGATATTGAGTTGTTTGTGGACAGAAGCTGGATATAGATTTTCATGGCCGAAATTAGAATTGGTGCCTCCTGCTTGAGGTTCTCGAGACAACGTAATAAAGTCTCGCGATGAACTTGGTGCGTCAACTCACGCTGCCGTTGATGGACATCACGCGATACTTTTGTCAGAGCTGGCGTCAGGTCTCTGACAAATTGAGCTAAATCCTCCATCTTCTCAATGACCTCTACCACTTCCATATAATTTTGCACTTTCTTACATGCTTTGATCAACTTTCTCACTTCTGATTCATCAAAACAGAGCAGCAGGGACGAAGTGCCTTGCAAAATTCCTCGAGAACCCTCAATCAACAAGTGACGCGCCTGCTGTGAATACGGATCGTCCTTGAGCATATCGGCAGCCTCCTCCAGGAGTTTAGAGGCTCTCTCAACGCGGTGTAGAGAGTTAGGCATGTCAGCCCGTAGAATTTCGTCATCGCTCTTATTAATGGTGTCTTTGCCAACTTTTGTGAGATTTTCGACTGCCCGGCTGACCGCCTGAACAGGCTTCGATAGGTCTGGCATGGCATTTCCATCCTCGGCCTCCTCGTGCAGGATTACCAAGCGAGAGACCTTGAGTTAGGGCGAAGAGAGGAGGAGAGTAGAAGGCCGTACATTAGTTTTGTTGGTTATTATATCTGTTTTTGGCTTCTGAAGTATTCAACCAAGGCTAAGTCCATAGTAGCTCACTCACAATCACACTAAGGGACAACAAAATCGACAGTGATACTTGAGGCGAATTTTCCACAAAATGGTATATTCTTCACTTTAATTAGGCACTGACTTCCCCTCTTCTCATCACCCCTTCCGAGAGTGAAGACCACCAGTTCGGTTGGGTCAACCATTGCACTCAAAACTTGCACTGCTTTTTCTAATAATTGCTCGTATATAATCCACGATCTACTATTCAAGTTCTCTAATTATAATCTGTGTGCTTTAGAGCTGCTCTCAACCATTAAGCTCCATCAACTTCTCAATCAAAGAACACTTACCTGGAACGCAACAGGTTCCAATATACTTTCAATTGTTTTCGTGTGAAATACTGGCATTTTGCTCGTAGATCTTTTTGTTTCTATGCTCTTCAAGCCCCAGTGATGTGAATAGTTATATTAGTTTAAAATGAGATTCGTGTGAGTGCTATTGAACGGGGAGCATCAGTGCCCCACAAGCTGGAACATGGCCATGGATGACGGATAATCTCGGCGGTGCCTGCCTCTCTGCGACTGTACCTAGGAAACTGCTTAGCCTCGCCACAGCTTATGACCATATTTGGCCCAGCCCCAGCGCGATCGAACGCAATTCGTATAGAGTTAGCAAGCTGAGTCCGTTTAGCTTGGCTGCCGCGCTAGAGGCGCCATGGGCCGTGGCTGTTGACTTAGACCGCTGTCGCTCATTGCAGACCGCACACGCCCCTAGTGTCAGACTTGTCGCGATTAGGCTGGCATCTAGCGGCAGTAGGCTTTCTTTAGGAACATTTTCTCACCCGTTGCGCTAGTATATATTGGGGTCCGCTTGTAGTGTTCGACCAGTTCGTCTAGGGAATCGAACTTCCTCTGGCCTATGCAAAAGCTATCCTCTACATAATGAACTCTAAAGTGCTTATTCCTGATGGGAGCTTTCAATGAGACCGAGAAGTCGCCAGCGCTCGTTTCCGAATTACGTATCAGAAAGTCTCCATCCTCTGCATAGGCATTGAGTAACTGGTCGCACTGTTGGCGGCTCATCACTCCGTGGTACCAAGTCTTCTCGTTCAAATTGAGTTTTATCTCCAAATCTTGCGCAAGCTGTGCTAATGAACTGCGGTCAACAAAGCCCGTTGAATTTCCATCACCATAACTACTAGAGAAACCGGATTGTTTTGCCGATTTGTTTTCGCTGGGGTGGATTGCTTCAGTCTGTGTCACACCAGAATCTGTCTCGAAAACTTCTTTGCTAAAAGCATTAGATTCTGGCGCTTTTTTCATCGGAGACCTGGCTGACCAACTTCTTATTGATTTCACCTTCGGAACTATTTGGACATAGTTCTTTGGAACCAGTCCAGTCTCGCCCAGTTGATTGCACGCTCGCCACCAGTCTGGATCGTTAGCTGGTTTTTCAATGATATCCAAGTGCTCTCCTTTTATAAAACTGAGCTCCTCTTCGTTTTGTGATTGAAATGAGTACAGCGCTACCACCACGGATAAAACCTCTTGGGTGTTGTCATGATTGGGTTCGTCAATTGGTTGCTTCAATATGGCACTCCTCGATGACGAGTCGTCTTGGCTTGTCTGTCTACCGAAAAGGTCACCGATTCTCGTGGTAGCTGCGTGGGGATTTAGTGCTATTTTTTGTTGTTCCAACGAGACTGTTGGAACTCTGTCCTCTACCTTGAGCTCGCTTTGTTGGTTGCTTGTTCCTCGATGGGCTTGTTCGATAACATAGTTCGAAGGGAACCATCCAATCTTCTCATTTAGTTCGCCTTTCCACCAGCCGTCGTCAGATTTCTCCAGGACAGTAACTTCGGCCCCTTTAGTTAAAGACAGTTCATCAGATTGTTGTGATTTGTAGTTATACTTAACAATCGCGGTTGAGTGTATCATGTTTTTTAGCTGGAACAAATTGTTTTCTCGATCAAGATCGAATAGATTGCCTCTGTTGTTGCTGATGCCATCCGAGTTTGTCATGCTGTTATTTTGGCTTGGTTGGTTACCGAAGCTAGGCCCCAATTCTCTGACTAAAATATCACTGTGAGACTGAGGCTGCTTTGTGGTTGTGGGAGAAAAACTTGATTTATCACTTAGATTACTATTGTATGGCTTCTTGTATTCAGAGTTGTGATCAGGGATAGATGTGGCTGTGATCATATCACTCCTCATGCTATTTAATAACAGAGCAGATGGCGGAGGTGGTTGATTAGTGGTTGTTTGATTAGCGGTTGTTTGATTGCCCTTTTTTGTTTTTGTATTCGCTCGGATACCTCGGCGGATGCTGTCGAATATAGATTGCTTTTCCCGTTTGACATAGTTGCTTGGCACAAATCCCGTTAGATTATCAGAGTTAAGCACTCGCCACCAATGCCGACTGTCGTCGATTAGTAAAAGTTTATCACCCTTTTTCATGGTCAACTCTTGAGGCCCTTGAGACTGGTAGTCATACTTGGCTATGACATAGCATTCGTTGTTCGATTGTTGGGTACCCTGACCTACTGATGATGGCGCTAGACATCCGGCCTGATTCCTTGAAACAGCACTGAAATTGGCTGCCTGTCTCAAGCCGAATTTAGAATTCAACATCCTTTCGATTTGAATTTTTGCGATGTCCTGGTGGCGAGTGATACGCTGACAATTAGGATCCCGTCAAAAGACGAGGATGGGCAGTTTTACCTAAGTACTTGAACGAGCCATGCCAGTTGGCATTAGTGCTCTGACTCGATTAGATTATGCAAGAAAATGGACTAGAGAGGGGTATGCATCAGGATTATGAAATTTTATCTGCACTTATTGAAAGGGCAATATTTTGATAACCTATTGAAAATGAATCCCAAGAGGCGGCGTAGATGTTCACAGAGAATTCGAATTGGCGCGCTAGTTCGATCGCACATGCGTCCGCAAGTTGCACGCCGATTCCGGCTACCCTGCGTTAATGCTCCGACACGGGATGATCCAATGTAAGAGATACATGCACCAAGTATCGCACATATTGACCCACTCCGACCACAAGAGGTATCAAGAAACAAATCGCTGACTATTATTATTATGACAACTGTCCTCATCGTGGCCTGAGAACCGAAAATTCCTCTAGGATCGATCCAGTTGCATCTAGGTACGGTTGTTAGGTTATCATAGCCATGGCACCATCTAACAAGAGAACCCAGTCTGTGGGTGTCAAAGACGTTGATCAGTCAGAGTTGGTTAAAGCTCTAGCTGCTTATCTCAAAAGGTTAGTAACTGCGATAGGATGATCGAGTAAACTTCGAGCCAGACCTGTCGATTCTCACCGGCTAACTCTATCCATCTTTTTTCACAGACAAGGCAAGCTACCAGTTCCAGACTGGGTGGATACAGTCAAAACGGGAACATTCAAGGAGTTGGCACCCTTAGATTCTGATTGGTTCTACACTAGATGTGCCTCAATAGCTCGACACCTTTATTACACTTCTCCAATTGGTGTAGGGGCCATATCCAAAATTCACGGTGGCAAGTATAGGAGAGGAGTTAGGCCCTCACACTTTTGCGCATCTAGCACCTCAATAGCTAGGAAGGCATTGCAGTCTCTCGAAGACATTAAATGGCTGGAAAAAGTCGAGAGGGGCGGTCGCAGACTGACACCAAAAGGCTTCAGAGATCTGGATCGAATTGCGGCTCAGGTCAGAGTTACGAAAAAGAAGCTTTTGTAACTTGTAAGAGTATATTAAAGTAATCAATGTAAAACACCATGAGGGTTTATTCATGTATCGTGGACAATTTTAAGATGGGACAGAAAGGTCAACTATAACTGTGCACGGCTCCAACTTCATGCATCATCATCGTTCAGTATTGTGACCGAACTAATTTGCCAGTCGGGTGTAACGGATAACGTGTTTCTGGGGGTCAAACGAGAAATGGTTGGTTGAAAACAGCGGCATACGGTAGAAGAAACTTGGATCACAGTCATCGACACGGCGACACCGGTTTCTAAATTCACGCTCGTCTATTTCTACCACGTCAAGGGGCGAATCGTCACCAAGTTTTTGCTTCATGATTTGTTGCTCTTCGAGAACCATGTTCTTGAGAATGTTCAGCAGTAGCTCTGTCGACGATCTATTGTAGTTTAGATGTGTCGAAAAGATTAGTTCCATGGTTTTGCGCACTGGCCGCGTCTGAGTGGAAACGAAGCTTTCCAGGATCACCTTTATGGCAACTCTCACGTCATCGGTCATAACGTGGTTCCTCAGGTGCATCTTGGCGTGAGATTCGGCGCACCTAATAATGCTCTCAATATGTCTGGCGGTAATAGGTATGGAATTTGTTTGTGCTGATTCTCTCCTCATATCAGCGTAAACTTTGGCGATATTCTCTTGCTGCTGTTGAGTCATCTTCGGTCTAAATCTATCCCTTGCATAGACAATATACCTCTTGAGTAGGTCTTGCTCGATTAGTTCGTACTCTTCGAGCTTATCCTCCTTGTCCAGTTCTTCTAAACGTGCGAGGTCGCTCTCTTCAACGTCATGATGGCTTCTGATATGAGATCTCACGACAAATTTGGCCAGTGTCGAATCGTTAAATTCGTTGATTTCATCACGAACGACGCAGATGATATCAAAGCGTGAAATGATGGGCTCAGTCAGCTCTACGTTTTGATTGAAGGTCTTCTTTCCATCATATCTGCCTCCGATAGGATTTGATGCAGCAATAACGGCGCAACGAGCTTGAAGTGAGGCAACAATACCCGCTTTCGACACGGAAATTGATTGCTGCTCCATGGCCTCATGTATACTTGTTCGATCTTGGTCCGACATTTTATCAAACTCATCGATCAAGCAGACACCATTATCAGCTAAAACTAATGCACCTGCCTCTAGCGTCCATTCGCGAGTTACAGGTGATTTTTGGACGTAAGCAGTGAGACCCACAGCGGAAGCGCCCTGACCAGTAGTATAGACTGCTCTTGGAGCTAGCTTGGCTGTATATTTGAGGAACTGGGATTTAGCGGAACCTGGATCACCACACAAAAGGACGTTGATGTCACCTCTGATTCTGTGCTTGTTAGAAGGGTTCTTACCACATCCTCCAAACAATGAGAGAGCTATGGCTCGTTTAACGGATTCGTGGCCGTAAACGGAGGGGCATATGGAAGCGATAATTCTCTCAACTATGTGAGGATCCTTGGATAAGTTCACAATTTGATGCACATCTGCATCGCTCAGCGTCTGACTTATGCTTGTCCAATCCTGCTTTTTGATTATGTGATTAGCCATAATCACTGTGGAGAAAACTGGAAAACCTGTTGCAATGTTGAGCGAGCCATCATAAGTGTTAGTGTAAACACCAGTCAGATCAATTTCGTCACCGGGTCTACAAGAATCGCATAGATCGCCAAGAAGAATAACATCTTTCGCTCGAGGAACACGACCTGCACTGATTTTGCCTGGGGACTCTTGGATAGTTAGACGCTGATAGTTCTTGAAAATTGTCTCTTCCATATTAATAGCGAAGGGACCTAGTGATTGACATCCAGGACAGGTGCCTGGCTTGATTTCAGTGTCTTGTTGCTGAACAAATGGACCGAGAGTGTAGGAGCATTTAAGGCAGTCAAATTTAACTAAGTTTAGCTGAGGTATGATGCTAGTTGCACTATTGACAACTCCTTGGGTGCGAACGAGTTGGTTAAGATGGAGTTGACGGAGAGCCCTAATCTCCTCACTTAATGCAAGATCCTTTATCCTGGCAAAGATCTCAGCTGCTATCTTACCGTAAGCGGGATACATGGATAGCACAACCTCTTTGGCAGCGGCATTAAACACCTCCAATACTTGATCTGGAACTTCAACAAGGAACAAGGCAAGTGCTGGTTGCTCTTGTGCTAGGATAGTGTACTCGAGTTCGAAACTTTGTTGATTTAGCTCGGTCATCGTACGGAGTTTTTCTTTGAAAACACTCCGACCTGTTTCGTCAACATAAGTTTTGAGCAGGTTCTTAAAACGATTGCGAATTTCGTTCCTGGTTGACCTTTGGGAAAGCCATTCTCGGTTAGTCATACCGCGAGTATCTTCGATGTTGTCGATGGTCTCGGTCTCTGCATCACCCTCCAAGTCTAGGCGACCGCGGAGTGCATTCTCAGCTAATCTGCGACGCCTTTTCAATTGACGAAAGCTAGTTTGCGAGTCGGGCTCAGATATGTCATCAAATATGTCAAGTCCACGTCTGCCACGTGCTCTCCGACCCTCAATCCGGTCGCGCTCTTTAAGAGTTGCCTCAGCAGCTATACGCTCCCCAATTGAAAGTTCGCTAACCGATTGATCGTCGAGATGCTCGCTCTCATAATGATCCAGTTCGGGGATTGGAACGTAATCGCGTTCCATGTCATTCCCAAACAGATCCTCCTCATCAGATACATGATCACTGATTTCGGCATCAATTTCACTAACAACATCCCCGTCTGCGCCCGGCATGACAATATCGGATTCGCTGCTTTCTGGATTGTCTGCCATGGTTGTTTGCGATGAATTGTATATTCTTGGCTCTAAAATGGGTGGTTGATTGATAAATTAAAATTTCTTTGACATTCTGAACACATAAACACTCACAAGTTTAAAGCTTCGACCAGCTCCTAAACTGTGTCTTTGTGTTCAAGACTTTTTGGCGCCAGCGACGTGCACGAAACAATAAAATGCCAAACCGGGGAGAGGGATGGGGAAGCATTCTTTCCCTGTCGCTTGTTTAACCGAAGTGTCTGTTCTTGGCTTCTCTGTCAGCAGAGTAAACATTACACGTGTTGAATAAACATACGAACGAGCAAAGGTCTAGGAAATTGGAAACCACGACTGAATACAATACGCGGACCGATCAAATCTCTACTTGATTTACCCAATTTGTTATCAAGAACTGGATACGAACCCCTAAAATGATGGCTCAGATCTTTTAATGCAATCAGTTGTGTCGTAAATATTGTGAGTCTAGAGGATGACAAATATTCGTAAGAGTGTAACGCAGTTCATGATAGCCCATGGCTGTGTCAAGGCTTCGGAACTTCGCTCCCTATTGGAGAAACTTGTTGACAATGATAGTATTCAGCTTACTGATGAAAGAGTATTTCAACTCATAGTTGAGGTCAACACCAAACTGAGCCGCTTCAACATGATGATACGTGGAAGCATGGACGAAGTTACAACTGAGAAATACTATGTATTAATATCAACAGTAGACAACGAGATCTCGCGTGCAGCTATCCACCACTCGCCGAAGCAATTTGAATTCTTCAAGTTAACACTACAAGCCATAGTCCACGAACCAAGAGGTATCATTACCTACAAGACTCTTAAGGAACTAGCTGAGAAGGCGACCATTCAGACAACTAGTAAGACGCGCTCTTGTCAGCCAGAATATAAGTTGCTGTTCAACGATTGGTGGAAAAAAAGCTGGTTCTTGATTGTCTCTGAGGATAATGAGGACTACATAACCTTAGGAGTGCGCTCTATGGCAGAATTGGACGTCTTCATAAAGCAGAATCTTGTTGAGCGACCAGAGGACTTGGATTGTTCCAGCTGCAAGAATCTATCAATATACTCTGTCCTATGCCCATCTTGTCAAGCTAGATTCCATAAACGTTGTTCAAAAATGTCAATAGATCCCGAAACACGTAACTGTAGGGGTTGCTCTGGAGGCGCCTCAAGTCAAGCCAGAAACTCTATACGGGTTCGGTGAAAATTTCGGTCTCGTTTGTCCACCGAGACCAGAATGATCATTAGTTTAAATAAAGTTGTACTATTGTTCTATTAGTGTATTTATAAATAACTGGTATTCGTGACTCGTTGAGTCGCAATTGCGTCGAGTTTCTGCGCTCTATTGTGAATGACTATGAAGATGCTTTCTACATGATTATGGCCTCAGTCTATCTAAGCGGCGTATCCGCCTGCTGACGAACTCCCTTTGGTACCAGAGCGGCCTCCACCCGAGGAGCCACCATAGCCACCACCGCCACCTCCTGACGAACCGCCATAGCCGCTCCCTGCGGAATTACCGCCTGACATGCCACCGTAGCCACCTCCGCCCCCGCCTGACATGCCACCATGGCCACCTCCGCCTCCACCAGAGGATCCACCATAGCCTCCGCCGCCACCTCCGGAAGAGCCACCGTAGCCTCCTCCGCCACCACCTCCGGAAGAGCCTCCGTAGCCTCCGCCGCCACCACCTCCGGAAGAGCCTCCGTAGCCTCCGCCGCCGCCTCCGGAAGAGCCACCGTAGCCTCCGCTACCGCCGCCACCACCTGAGGAACCACCATACCCGCCGGCACCACTTGAGGAGCCTCCGTAACCTCCGCCGCCACCTCCAGAGGAGCCGCCGTAGCCTCCGCCGCCGCCTCCGGAAGAGCCACCGTAGCCGCCGCTACCACCACCTGAACCTTTTCCACCGCCTGAGGAACCGCCGTATCCTCCTCCACCCCCTCCGCTGCCGTAGGAGTCACCTTCATCATCGAAATTGGTTTCACTATCATAACTTTGGGCCTGACTGTATGAGCCGACAGAGGCTCCACCGTAGCCCCCGCCCCCACCCGACATGCCGCCGTAGCCTCCTCCGCCCCCGCCCGACATGCCGCCATAGCCTCCACCACCTGAGGATCCTCCATAGCCGCCGCCGCCGCCGCCGCCGCCAGACATTCCATATCCACCACCTCCGCCGGACATGCTGGACATGCCATAACCGCCGCCGCCACTCGACATACCGTAGCCGCCACCTCCACCGCCGCCCGACATTCCGTAACCGGACATGCCGCCTCCGCCGCCGCCGCCGCCATACCCTCCTCCGCCGCCACCGCCGCCTGAGGAACCATAGCTGGAGCCTTTTCCACCGCCGCTGCCACCTTTCATGTTCATGGGCCTATTGGAAGGAAACATCCGTGTTGGTAAGCGAAACTCATCAAAGCCTTGGCTCGATCTCGCAATCATGTTGGACTTACATTGGTATCGGTAGAAGGACAATTTTCTTCCGCTTTAGGAGCGCAATCAATGGCAGAATTTCCTTGATCTTCTTGATGATCTTCTTCTTCTTTCCAGCCTCAACTGGCCTGGTCAAGTTTGGGTTTATGAGAACTAATTCGATCAAGATGATTGCCAACAAGGTATAAGAGGCAAAAATTAGATAACATTTTCGCCTGCTCTTGTAATAATGTTTACACTTTTCTTCTCTCTGTGCACTTCCGGCGGCGTCCTGTCCACCGGATGGTTTAGTTGGCGCGTTACAAGAGAACATCTCTCTCACTCTCGGTTTTGATCAGGCCGAGTTTGTGGCGAGTTGAAATGCGCGCGAGAATGAGGATGAGATTTCGCTTTATTTCGAGAATCGACCTCTTAGCTGTTTCAGTTTGAACCAAGATCTCTATGGTGGCTTCTGTTTCCGTTTGAACTAATGGCAACTAAAGCGACAAAATTATTCCCGCAGACATATCCTTGGGAAGCGTTCATTTGCCGGAACTCGACTCTGATTGTGTAATCTTGGCGCTAACCTCTCAGTTGGCAACTGACCCTGTGTCGCAACGTGAAATAACTTGGCCAGAACTGCTATCATGCTCGCACTGGGACCAGAATTAAACTGAACTCTATCGAGCCAACTTGAACCAGAACACGATCAGACAGAACCAACCGTCCACCCTCGGCTGGGAGGAGCAGGTGGGAGGAGGCTAGAGTGAAGGCGAAGAAGGCTCCTGAGGGCCGTTGGACGGGGAGGCCGGTCAGTGGGGAGAGATGATGGAGGTGAAAGTGAACTGGAATGGATTGAGTCTAATGATAATCCATTCATACGAAACCCTCTGTCTCTCCAGCAGCCATGCAAGCCCTCCAAAAGGGCGGCTTGCGCATGTGAGGAAGCTTCGCCCCGTCCAGCCTGAGAGACCTTCAGTCCATCGGCGCTCCGTCGCAAGCTCCCGTTGTTGTGCCTGCAGTCTCGCCACCTCTGCTTGCTGAGCTCGAGACGGACGTTGGGCTGGCCTTCGTTTCCCCTCAGCGCAGCTAGCTGGACCCTGTTAAAGTCAGTGTTTGCCGGGCGTCTTGCCGGCCGGCCTACCGGCCTACCGTCCGGGTTGCTGGCTGGCTAAGCTCACTGGCTCGCTGGCCGCGGGCTCACTTGTTGCAACCATTGGCCGGATTCACCCAACAACAGCGGTCAGTAATCAAGCAACAACGCGTCACCTATGCAATGTACTGCAGCCGACCACTGGTGCGTTATGGCGGCAGATTGCACATCATGGATGGAGCTGCAGTGGCTGTATGTCAGCCAAAGCTCGGCTGCTCGGTGAAAGGGCAGCACTTCAAACCGATTGTATCCTCTTTGTGATCTGTTGGTGGCCCGTCCATTACAAACTAGAAGGCAGTTAGCTGCTCACGCGAACGTTTGATCAAGATCGCGCTATCTTGACGTTACGAGTCTATCGCAATAAACTGCTGGTGGTGGTAGACCAGCTCGCGCCGATTGCAATGGCCATTGGGAGCTCTGAGACTATGTGGGATTTTTCGGCAAAAGACTCAGGTTGTCCACCCTCACTCGGCTACCCTTGTCCTTGTATCATCCTAGCTCTTGATAAAACTCACGCTCGCGTGAATGGTGAGCAATCGTCATCAGGTAAGTTTCTAGGTTAGTGAGAGCGGGAGAAAGTTGAAAATCGGGATGAAGGAGGAAGAGCGAATTTTGCAAAGTGCAGGAAGCTACTTAGGATCCGAGATGCGCTGAAAACAATTGATTCCATATGGCTGCCTGGAGGTGACCAAAACTGTGCAACGTTGTATTATCTTGTCTTATGATGTTGTTAGCACTTGCATCCATTGTTGTTCCAATGCCAGCATTTCAGCTGACCATTGTTGTCTCAACAACATCGAATACCATTGGCGCCACTGCCTTGAGCCTGACGGCCGCTGAGCTACCATGTTGGCCAAACACTCAAAGCCAGTTTCCTATCAGGCGAAGAGAGATCAGGATGCGAGGGTTCACATTGGCATATCATCTTATTGGCTATGTAAATCTAGCATTCTGACTGGCGCCTCTTGTTCACACGTTAACAGGTTATAGTGCGGAACTATTTCGAAAGTTATCTGCCATAGCAGCAGCGGCAGCCATTGCACCCGAGCCTTGTTGTACAGATCGACCATTTGCAAACGCCTTTCCCTCTCCTCCTCGTATTCAATCTTATCCTTGAGCCCGGTCTTTCCTTTGGAAGCGTCTAGCCTGGACGGCTCAAATCTTGCCAATCAGTTTGCTGACGGATGATTTCAATCAAAAACTCTCACTATCATACCGCTCTTCTCGCTTCCATGACCAATCTTTGCCGGGTCAATTAGAGGATCCAAAGCGAGATTTCGCATAGAAACTCTTGCATGAGCTTGCGGCCATGCCAACAAGATAAAACGGAAGCCTCTCTGGAGAGCGTGTCCATCCTGGGTCCAGACACCTGTTACACGAGAGACTCTTAGGCAACTGATTATCAGTAATAAGATGCACGCCACTCACACCTGGGGCTCGCGCTAGTATTCCCAAGGAGTTTGAGTAAGAGTTTGATCGACTGAGATAGACTGCTGCTACCGTTACCCTTGTGTGAGTGAGAGCAGCAGTTTACCCTTAGAGCTGCCCATTAGTTTAGTTTGGCTTCCCCTCTTGGTTCAACTCGACTGCGTGTGAGTTATTTACTTCCGTAGTCTTGACTTACTGCTCTTAGCTTGTATTGGTCAGCTAATGCCTCATGCTCATCGGTAGTTAAGGATCGCGTTGCAAGCCATCCAGGTGAAACTGTAAGCCTGCAATCACCATTTACTCTCCTCCACCTGAGAGGATTCACTTCAATCCTTTGAGAGCGAAACCTCATGCAGCAAACTGATAAAACATTTTACAATTAACCCGTTCACCTGTAAAAACAGATCCAAGACGACTAAGGCGAACAATTTCCACAACAAAAGGACTCCATCAACATAAGTTACCTCGCTAGTTCGACATTATAAAGCTTAGTTTGTTTCTTGGCAATTTAGTTCGGACTGTGAACAAGAGTCAGTAGTTGAATTAGTGCACTTTAGCGATTGCTTTCTACCTCGCGCGCCGCTCATAAGCTTAGCAACAAATATGAGTTATTTGACAAAAGGTTAAGGTGTGCTAATGTTGCGAGGGAGAGAGAGAGAGACGATGAGCATCGCCGATAGATAATAACTTTACAGCTTGACCAAATGCCTTAACTCTATCTTTCCCCCTGCCTCTATTCCTCGTCGTTGGTTGGCCACCTGCCTGTGATTCATATCACACGCATTCGTAATCGCACTAAAAAATCTCCGTCTCAATCTAATTTCAGATTCGAATTGCGGCCTACCCATTGGCTTGCTGATTGTTTTCTCCCCTCCACCAAATCTTATGTTGCTCAAGACACAGGTTGATTTTGGGCTGCAAGCAAAACTAACCGCAGGAGACCCTTCAAACAATGGCCTCGTAAGATTGTTGCACGATACAATGCGCTTCAGGTGGCGAGACATGCCCACTAGCTTAGAGTATCCTGATTGCTTCCTATCTTAAACTTGATCACTTTCCTTTCCACAGTTCAGCTTTGACGCTGGATGTCAGGTGCTTGGAATAATACTGGTTGGCGAGATGGATTCAATTGAAAGCCGTATACCAAAACTGTGGCAGTCAGCATGAAGACTCTATATCGTTGTCATGTTGGCCAGACCGAGAGGTTAGGTTGAGCGTTTGCGCTGGACAGGAAGTCTGCTCCCTCATGAGCCAAACGCGTGAGAAACACTTTAGCTACGTTGACGCTCTCAACGGTCCTTGAATCGGAAATCGACCCTCTGACCACCGTTGACCGCTAACCGCTCTTGAAGTCATCAGTGAAAAACGAATAGCGCACCCAACTAGCAAGCCTAATTAAAGGTTGAGTAAGAGCCATACTAGCCTTATCCATCACTCTTGAGAAAGGCCATGATGTACACTCAACGTGGCCAAAGAGCATGAGTAATTGTCTGTTCTATTGTCTTTATATTGGCGAATGACCCCAGGTATAATACTAACATTCGCTACCATGGTTTCACCAAGTGGTGAATGTAGCAATTCAGGCTCAATCAGAGTGCTATGAATGATATAATTCAACCCGTTCGTCGCCTATCGTTAAAAAGGGCGAGACTGCTAAAGTGTTGACTACTCGAGGAGAGAAATCCGTGACGTAAGACAGAAGAAGAACGCTTGCCGTAACAGGCCACTCTCTTCGCCTCATGTATCCATGTGTTTGAAAATTACGTGTGAGAAATCCAACCTTCAGTAATTTACGGCCAGGTCAGGCTACCTAGAACTATCGAGCTGAAGCTTTGCCCTCAAGGTACATGAACGCTTGCTTCCGGGCGCAAACTTAAACTCGCGGGAGCACATCTCGAGAAAAACAATCGATTGCTTGCGTGACAGCTAAGGTAGTTGCGACTAAAATAAAATAAAAGTTTAAACAAATTTAGAGTCTTTATTCACTTATAAACCATACTTTAGTGTGCGATAGGATCGCGCATAAAACTGTCAGCGATTAATCTTCTGTTGGTGGGTTTTCGCTATCTATAATCTGAAATCGCATTTCAACAATCAACCTAGAGACGTCGAACATCTTCTTCTTCAAGTTTTCTCGCCTTTTGACTTGACCGACGAGTAATCTGGCCTTTTCGAGATCATATCGGAGTCTCGTGTACTTATCTTTATCGAGATCCTGCGAGTTGGCGGACTTGTTCAAGCTGTCTTTATAAGATACTTGGAGTCGCCGCAGAAGAGGTACCCCGTTTCGCTTTGCCCGTTTCATAATCCAATAGCCTTCAATGCGCCGTATGAAGTCGAGTCTCAAATCTTCAAACTGTTGTGGCATCTTTCGGCGACCGCGCAAGGTCAACAACTTGGAAATCTCCACTAACTTAGACTCCTCAACCCTGGGCTCAGCTATGGGATTGAATGCTTTGGCTCGCTTTTCAGCTAAAATTTTGCGCGTCTTTTTCATGTTTTCCCGCTTAGCTTGTTTCCACTTTTTATATGCTTGAGTATCGACATCTTCGTCATCTGTTTCATCACCAGAATACATTCCACCTCCCTTGTTGGCACCGTCTGATGGTCCGTGAGCGTCACAGAAGGCCTCCTTTTTGACATCCGTCAACGAGCCCTCAGGAGTCTCATATTTACATGTTTTGATTTTCATGTATAGGCCAGCCTGTTGGGCGCAAGTCACATGGAAAGGTGCATAACAGTTTGGTTTGTGACACTGAATGCAAGCACCGATTTTCTTCTGTTTACAGATATAACAGTTGAGCTTCCAACGGGCGGCGGGTATTTGATTGATACTATCAATAGGTTCTAAGAATACTGTGTTGGCAAAACACACCTCTGGTATCCAGAGCGCACAGATCACATGGGCCCAACGATTATCGTCGGTTTGTTTAAAAGCTCCCCCCTTATTTGGACATAGAACACAATCAACGTTTCTCGATGGTGACTGTAAGCATCGTCTACAATGCCATTGACCTTCTGGTACATATGGAACTCCGTAGCATTCTTGGTGGACTGCTAGGTCGCACATATCACAGAAGATAATGGCATTTGCGTTGTAAGAATCGCCATCGTTACAAATTGCACAGAGGGCATCCTCGTCAATCTCGGGCAAAATTTCCTTGCCAGAGCGCTTGCTCTCAAAATAAGATTCTTTTTCCAGTCGATCCATTATTCTCTCAAAATCGTTTTCTGATACATGATAGTTGTACGCTTGACCTTGTTTGGCATTGAATGATTCTAACCAGGCAGCATCTTCATCGTCCATATCGTATTCGACCTGTCCGAGCAAACTTTCGGCCTTTGGCTCGTCATAGTGGTAATAACATTCTCTGTTAAGCTTTTTGCTCTTCATGGTATGAGTCCGTCGTCTATAGTCATAATTTTGTGCTAATCTGAAAGAGGGCTTGGGTAGATCTAGTTGCTGATTGTGATTATTATTGTTGATGCTATTGTTGTTGTTGATGGTTTTACGGCTGTCTTGGTGTTGATTGAGGTGATTGTTTCTATTGTGACTATTTTGATGGTGATTGTCACCATCGTGATGATAATTTGTCAAACCATTTTGTTGAGAATGATGCTTGTTGCTTTCTGCTACACCGTTCAAGAACGGATTTTCGAGGGAATCTTCCCGAATGATCGGCAGTTTTGCGTTAATATCCAAATCAAAAAACTGAGTGCCCATTTGTCAAGCGTATCTTCTTGAAATGGATATATCTGAATTCTAACCCTGTCTTCCTTCACTTCAAATCGAACAGTAGGCTACATGTATCTTCAGGTTTTTGAACCGATCCATTCAAGGAGAAGCTGAGATCCGAGTTGTGGATTTGGAAAGATCGGAATTGACATAAGTTTATCCTAATCATCTGTAGCCGATCGATATTGATGGAAATAAATAGTTTGATCAGGTACGGTGAGTTTCCTTGGGCATTTAAGAGATCGAATCTTAAAATGTTACCATGCGAGAATCCCTTCGTAAGCGCGTGCGAGGCGCGTTGATTTGAAAAATTCGTTTGTTGTTGAATGCCCGCATGCGTAGAAAGCGAACCGAATGACTGGAGTGCTAAGGGTAGAAACAAGTAAATTTTGAGTGATTTTCGATCTAGAAAACGGACATTCTCAGGTGCATCCGTTCGGCCAAGTATTGACCGAATGATTGAACTGCAATAGCGGCCCAATCTAACCGTTATTCCTCCAGGACATGCTAACAATTTTAAAGTTGCTAAGGACTGAACCTCTACTCAAATTACCAAGAAAAATGACCTCTCACCCTAGAGCAGCACTGAACCAATCTCGAACTTATAATGCCGGTAATGAAAGGACCGTGCCCCGTAACCAATCCTCAAATGGCGGAGGTAATGCTTCCAACAATCGAGGTTATAGCAACCAAAATCAGAGAAGTGGTCACGGCCGACGTTCTCACAATACCCATTCAAGTAGGAGACTCGCCCATTTCCCACAACAACAACAGGGGCGATCACACCAGCAGTCAACTTCAAGCAACCCGCATTTTGTTCAGGACTCGTTAAGCAATTATACTTTTGATGATGTCACAAGCGATCAAATCAGATCCTTAGACATCTATCCGCAAGTTGTCGAAGATCTCTTGCAACCAGGTAAAGGTGTCTGCTACTTGACCCAGATCATAACGATAGCAGAAAATCAATTCAAAAAGACTGGCGGAGTTCAGTTCCAGACCAAGACGGTTGAAGGGCTCTGGATTGGTTTTTTAACTATATCTTTCCCCGAGAAGAGAACCTTTACCTGTAGGCACAAGAACAAGAAGGAATGTAAAAATTTATGTTCTCTGGCCGCCATTTACAATCTGAGAGTTAATAATTCTATCGATTCCAGGCTGAAGCTCAATATCGATACCTCAGTAACAAATAGTTTTATCGACACATCCAGGGGTCCAGTCACATTGACACCATTGCCAATGAGTATCAAGCAACAAATGGTATCTTTCGTATCCAAGTTTGACGAATACGTTTCGAACTTAATCGAGTATCAAATTAACAATGCGAAGAGCAAATACGAACACACCGACATTGGAGGCATGGAGGGCAAGCATACAGCCATCCTCGAAGGTCTAGAACCAGACGAAGGTGTCGTTGTTCCTGATTCAGCCGAAAAGACGGACCTATATGCGCCAAATGGCGGAGTGTTGGACCTCTTTACATCAAGATTGTACAATCCTCCAGACGCTCGTAAGAAAGTTCAAGCCTTCTCTGCTCTCAGAAAGGTTTTTTCTGATAAAGAAAGAAAGTATAGAACTGACGAAAACTTCTATGATATGATTCAAGCTCAAGAACGCTTACCTATACGCAGTTTCAAAGATGCAGTTATTAGGGCATTGCAACGCGATAGAGCGATTGTGGTCGCTGGTGATACCGGCTGCGGGAAGTCAACGCAGGTTCCGCAGTTCATCTTAGAGGACCTGTTAACCAATGAAACATCCGGTACTAGTTATGCAAACATTGCTATTACTCAACCGAGGAGGATTTCTGCAATATCGCTCGCTGAACGTGTCTCAACAGAACTTGGGGAGCCTTCGTCTGGATATACAGTTGGTCACAATGTGAGGTTCGATTCTAAGCATCCAGCCAGAGATCTGAATATCATGAGTTTCTTTACCACTGGAATGCTTTTGAGAAAACTTCAGAGAAACGCTGATCTCAAAGGTGTCACTCACCTTGTTATTGATGAAGTACACGAAAGAGATTGTACGACTGATTTTCTATTGATTCTAATCAAACGTTTACTGAATCGACGGAAGGACTTGCGGGTGATATTCATGAGTGCTTCTATGGATGCTGCATTATTCTCCAGGTACTTCGACAACTGTCCGGTGATTTCAGTGGCTGGTAGATGCTTTCCTGTCAGAGATCACTTTTTGAATGACATATGTGACGGAATGCGTATAAGGCCTCCTCGTGATGAGGTGCGAGAGCGAGCACCAAAATTGAACATAAACCTTCTCACCGACCTGATCAGGGATATTGACGAGACTAGAGATCAGGGAGCAATATTGTGTTTCATGCCCGGATGGAAAGAAATGAAAGCGATGCAGAAAGAACTGGCCTCTGTCCGATCGAAGAATAGACTCAAAGTGTTGTTAGTACACTCAAAGCTACCTATCAGTGAGCAAAGGTTAATTTTTGGTAGAACTGAACCGAAGGAACGTAAGGTTATCTTAGCGACAAATATTGCCGAAACTTCAATAACGATCAACGACGTTCGTTACGTTGTCGATACTGGCTTGTGCAACTCGATCGATTACGACCCGGAACTTAACATGTCAACCTTCGGCATCAGATGGATCAGTCGTGCGAATGCAAAGCAACGATCCGGTAGAGCTGGCCGAACTTGTCCGGGCGAATGCTTCAAGTTATACACAAGAGACGAGGAGGCCATGTTCCAGGAGTATCCGTTTCCGGAGTTGCTCCGAATTCCCTTGGAATCCGTCATAATGGAAGCAAAATGCCACTGTCCTGAGGAGAAAGCTGTGAGCTTTTTATCGCAAGCGATACAGCATCCATCAATAAGCGCCATCCACAACGCTCTCGATGAACTGCTCATGCTGGGTGTTCTTGATACAAGAGAGAATCTCACGGTACTAGGGAAGCGTATCTCTGAATTTTCAACCCACCCTAGACTATCTGTCTCGCTGATTGTGTCCGCTGCCTTGAGATGCCTTTATCCAGTTTTAAATTCCAGTGCGATTTTAAGTTCCACCCAAGAGCCGTTCTTGACTGCCTTGACAGACAAGAGTCAGATACGAGAAACTAAACAGCGCCTGTGTAATGAGGCTATTGGATCTAGGCGAGAGCCCATCAACTTCATGTCCGATCACATAGCTTTCGGCAATCTATTAGCCCAGTATGACAACGCGGCCATGAGTAAGCACGAACTCGAATTCTTTATTCAAGAAAACAACCTCAACAGGATAGCCATGACGAATATCCAAGAATGTCGAAATCTCTACGCAAAAATGATGATATCTTCCAAGTTTGTCAACCTCTACGAGTGGTATTCTTTCGACTCGTTTCCCAATAGGAACATGAACGAGTTGGAATTAGTCATTGCTTCACTTGTCCACTCGTTCTATCCGAAAGTAGTCAGAGTTGTCAGAGGTGTCGTCAAAGGTGGCAGGATGTATCCTAACAAAGTTGCCCCAACGGATACTCAAACGAATACACGTGTCAGATTCGCATCTGATTCTATAGTCAAGAATATATCCTTGGGGAAGCAACTTAATTCACTTGTTAGAGACGAGGCTGAAAGTGATGAGGATAGTGACTATCTTTCTATGTGCGACGTTGCGGAAGATAGAAAACCCAACTTTATCACGTACCTCAACAGCCGTGTTGATCAAGAGTCTGGTCAGATTGTAGTCAGAGACGGTTCTGTGGTTCCAGCCCTTACATTGCTCCTTTTCGGTGGTAGGCACTTATCTACGCACGAAGTTTCGAACAATCGTAACGAACACCAAAGTGATGGCAACACGCTAATAATAACGCTCGATCGTCATAACCTTCTCTCGTTCAAAGTGTCGAAGGAGGATTCGATGGTAATACAAGACTGGCGTAACGTCTGGCACAAGTATCTCGACTGGTATATTCATACGAAAAATATGAGCGAGGCGGTCGACGCGAACAACTCTATTATCTCTGGGACAATGACTGAGTTCCTGGAGCTGAATAAGAAGCTCTATGCTTCCATCAAATGATGCAATGCATCCATACGACACACAATTCTGTAGACGGTAACCTAAAAGCTTACCTTTGTACTCTAGCTTAAATTAAAAAAGACACAGCAGTCCAGATTAGGTTTAGGGTCATGTAGTGCTTTATTCATCAAGGAGTTCCTAAACAGGTTCATGAGTGGCTCGACTACTTGATAAATTTATCTCCCCCTTCGGCGAGAACTTTGGCCGAACGTTTGAAGTCGAAGAATAATTGACTTGCTTCAGTTATAATGTCGATTGTGATAGCACCTCCCTGTATTTGACTTATTTGTTTGGCAGGGTTCAACAACTGAATGGCGTATCTGAGCGTTGTCTTTGAGCCGAGCTCGGCGAGATGATCCAGGCAATTTTCGTCTAAAACTATTTCCTCACCCTCAGCTTTGAGTCGAAGGATATCCTTCTGTTCTGATTTATTATAAGGCACTGTCTTGATTATGAGCAATCTATCCAGCAAGTCGAATGGAATACCATGTGGTGAGATCATTTCTTCATGTCCTCTCACGGACGACATCCCTCTGTTTGTTGAGAATATTACTATCGGTGAGATCTTGGATTCAAGCGCTCTGTGTAGGTAGGTGAAGCATTCAACATCGAGCATATGCACTTCGTCTATGAACAAAACTCCGGGTACAAGTTCTGCAATACCCTCATCAATGTATTTGTCAACAACGCGATTGATTTCGGTTCTGAGTTTGTCGGTGATCTCAGTTTTACGGGGTTTCAAGAGCTGGCCAACCATCGATAAAATGTCTTTTCCACCTTGCGTCTTGGAGTTTGCCGCGTCCAAATCGTGCAGAGTTATATCTTGGACAACTTTACGGGTCTTACGAACATCACCTTTCGGCAAGGGAACATACTCTTCTGCCTCCAAATCGTATTCAGCAGCATAAATATCGCATCGACCTTGGCGCATAATTGTTCCAGAATTTGCCTCAATGTAGATGACATCACCAACTTCGACCTTTTCACGCTGTATGTCATCGTAAATTGTTGGATCCAGCTTGAGATGCTTTGTACCCTTTGCGGTCTTCAAGCCAACTATTAGATGGCTTATAGTTTTCCCGTAACTTCCGAGAGGATTTTCGGTTTCTACGGGGGTGATTTCGATCACCTCGCCTTCATAAACCTCCTTTGTCTCACGTACACGTAATCCAATGGCTCTACGGAAGTTCTCCATCAAGATTTCCGTCTTCTTGACTTCAGTTGAATAAACTTCACTCGCTACCATTGGACAGAAGGGCACTTTTGTTCCGAGTTCCTGGCTGATTGCGAGAGCAATGGCCGTTTTGCCTGTGCCAGAGGGGCCGGCGAACAGAACCGCTCGTCCAGCAAGCTTCTTCATTCGGATAAGGTCAACAACGATTCCTGCCGCCTCGCGGGCTTCCTTTTGGCCAACCAATCCAGCGCTAGCCCCGTCAGGTGCATCTCCCTGATCATTCAATCCAAGACCTCGGACGTGGCTATGGGCTGAGACCCTCTTGCCTGAGGTTACCATTTCGAGAATATAACTGTTCTCAATGAAATCGGCGGTCTGTTTTGGCTTACACTAGGATGGTGAAGGGAATGGTGATGGATTTTTCAATCGATGTCGATTCGACGCTAATTTAAAGGATTGTTCATCAAGATCCACTCCAGGAATCATGCCTCGTTTCGACTCTTGGCTCCACGTTCGAAAGTAGAAATTGTTGTCGAAAGCCTCTGCACGTTGCGAACGGAGATCCACAGCGACGTGTTTGGCGCGATGTTTGAAAAATGACACCTCAAACTCGGTTCCAAATTGCTTGGTTTCAGGCCTTTTCGACTTATGGGCTCCGTAAGCTTTAAACATATGTACAAACGGCCTTGCAACATAGGTTCTGTTATCTTTTATCAGGTCCAAGAATCTCGTCTATCGCACGAAAAGATAGTTTGCTCTCTTTGGCACGTTCAGTAGGTGCCCATTTTTCGTAACTCGGAAAGGAGCATCATTTGGATGCCGTACATATCCGATTTCAATCACTTTTGATGTCGCTGGTCTATGCAGTTTTAGAATGCAACTGAAACCACCTAGTCGAGACCGATACAAAATAATGCGCCACAAAAGGGGAGATAGAGTTGCGGGATCTCGCGCAACAATGGAGACATATTTTTGCATCTGGAAACAATATATCTCCATTCCTCATATTTTGCAGAGCTCACTCATGAAGCTCAAGGCGCCAAGAACTGCAAGCCCCCGCTGAGCCGCGGAACCCGAACGAGTCGAAAGGAATGGGGATGAGGAGCGGCCTATATGACTTCCTGGCCCACTTGTTCGGTTAAGGCCAGTTTGCTGGTTGGCGCAAGATATGTAACGGCATGAGCTCACCCATCGCCGGCCCAATTCTATCTGTCCACATTCTGTCCGAGTCTAGCGGCTGAGCGACAGTTGGCCAATGTGGCGGGCGAACAAATGGGAGGGTCCGGTTGAATATTTGGGCGGATGAGGGAGGAGGCTCTCGTCATGGACGAGGGAGAGCGGCCAATGGTGTTTTGCGAGCGAGGGTGGTGGCGCGTTGAGGTTCTGGACCCGTCAATGGGAGAGGACGAGCAATCTGGGGGGCTCGCTGCGAGCCGGGGGGGAGGCGGCGGCGGCGGAATGCACGCCAGCAGAGCGACCTTTCGGGCGGCCCCAAATGCTATGGGCATCTTGACTTCCGGCTCGAGATTGTGCCAAGCACGGCGAGCGAATTGGCAGCGCGCACAACCCTTTGGCAGGGCGGCGCTCGCGGTGGCGGTGCGAGTCCAGTTCCGGCGCGCGGGTTCAAGGTCGTTCATGTTACAAACCTCTTTGGGTGTTCCCGCGAGCGCACTGCGGACAGAGGCGAGTTTGCGCTCATGAGCCGCCAACCAATGGCGCACTCTCGTACCAAGCCTGTCCTCCTGTTTGCCTTTTCGGGCCGATCAAATTCAAATCCGGCCCAAAAGCAAGAGTGGGTGGCCAGTGTATGAGTGTTGCAACAAGAGCGAGCGAAGTGAGTGCTCGTTGTCTTCATGTTGGAAGTATAAGAACGCGTTGAGTTATCATGAGCTTGGGCCAGCGCAGTTCCGATTGATTGTGGGCCCCATTCGACGGGCAACAATGGTGGCGGAACGATGCTGCCTGCCACTGCGGCCGACTAAACTGCTCCGCCCTCGAACCAACCTTATCTCGTCGTTCAGCTATTCCCTCAGACTGGCGCAAACCGCAAGGGGCCCAGAAGAAAGCGGCGAGATAACTGAGGCGAGTGATGGGCGCACGCCGACTTGGGAGCGCCGGTCGCGGCCTATCTGTCAGGCGAGATAGTGTTTGTTCTAGTTTCTGAACCCGGCCAGTTGTTGGCCTAGTTTGTGCCAGGGCAGCGGCGCCATTTCGGCCGGAGAGGGCCGGATCTTTGCGCGGAAGCGGAAGCGGAAGCAGGCGGCCAATGGAAGCGCGAGCGAGCGAAATCTCGAGTCGAGTGCTGCTCGCTGCCAGCCTGCAGGACTGGTCGGCCAGCGAAGCGCCCGGCCGGCCCGCGCCAGCTCGCGCAACCAGACTCGGACGCATGCGTGCGCCGAGCGAGCGCGCGAACGTCGCTATGCGCGGCGCGCACGCACGACGCTCGCGGGCGCGGAGAGGGCCATCACTCACGAGCGCAACTGGCCCGCTCTCCAGGCTTGCCGCTGGGCCAGACGAGCCGCCGCTTGTCGCGCCCACGGCTGGCGGGCGGCTCGACTTACGAGCACCGCTCAGCCAACCCAGCGGCCGGCCGGCCGCCGCCGCCTAAACGAGCCCATTCAGTTTTGGGAGAGGGCGGGGAGCCCATTCATTTGAGGCGCGCTTGTCCGCCTCCGCTTCTCGTCGTTTCCACTCGTTGACTTTGGAATCCATTTTAGGTGATTGCAGTGGCGGCATTTGGAATTTGGTTCCAAGCAAGCTCGCGCTGACTCTGCATAGAGAGCTCGTGTATCACTTAGCGTTCCGCTGGCCGCTAGGCTCGCGCCCCTCGGAGCGCAGCCAAGGTGGCCCCGCGCGTTGGACAAGAAACGCGAGCCGCGCGAACAAAGTGCCTGGCAGCGAAGGGGGGGGGGCGGAAGGGGCGCGCGCGTTGTGGGCCAACTTGAACGCTCACTTGGCCCCATAGGGATATTGCTGCAGCCTCTCTTGGGCGCGCGGCGAGCCGTTTAGCCGGCCACGGAGAGTCGCGCGGGCGGCTCGCCAGCCTGCGCGGCCTCCATGCTTGACTCCTCGGTGTTGGCCAACCAGGCTTGCGGCCTGAAATCACTACACGGCCTTCGGCGCGCGCCCATCGCTCGATCGCAAGGCTGGCCCTTCCATGCACAACAGGCGGGCGTCGCATAGGGTCGAATTGAGCTGCGCGCTCGCGGGGCTGGTGCTGCCGTGCGTGCAAGCTGGGCGAGCGGGCGGGCGGCCAGCCGAGGGGACGAGCGGTATTTACGCGCGCGCGCCAGCGAGAGCGAGAGTGAGCTATCCAACACGCGCGCTCAACTGCGGGCCAACAACATACACGCATCGATATAGCATCGTTAATTCGCCTCTAGGTGAACAATAACAAGAGCAGTCATTATCATTGTCCCTGTCTGCGTTATCGTCGCCTCCGTTGTGGCGCTGAAGGGGCCGCATCGCAGGGTAAGGCAGAGCGCGATTGCGAGTTGAGAGCTCGGCCTTTGGAGTTTTGTGGCCAGCCGATTGCGTAGTTGTCGAGCAGTTGGCTGAGTGTTTGAGTGGGCTGCCGGCTGGGCGGCCAGGTTTGCCAATTGAATCGACCGTATGGCGGCGGCGGCGGCGGCGGCAGCAGCAGCAGTGTAGTCAAGCCACAAATTGGACCTGCAAAGAGGATCGACGACGACGAGAGGAGTTTGCAGCTTGCGAGAACGCGTTTTGGGTCAGGAGGCGCGGAGAGAGAGAGAGAGAGAGCGAGAGGGAGAGGGAGAGCGAGCGGGTGGGGGGAGAAAGTGGCACACCTAGCGGCAACACGCCTGGAGTGAGGTCGCGGCTGGCGAACAAATTGTGCCCGCTGAAAACGAGCCCTCTCGACGGGCTAACTCGGCCTCGAGGACGAAGCTGCAATGGGCCCGCTCGGTTTACCTTGAAGGCGCACGGGAGGAGGCCTGCCTGGCATTAGCATAGCCACGAGCCATTGAGAGCTACAATGCGTGTTTGTGACAACCACTAGTCGATGGGCAAGCGAGTCAAGAGGAGAAGGAGGAGAAGGCGCGGAGAGTTAGCGAGCGAGAGTGGAGGAGAGGAGAGGAGGAGGAAACAAACTCAGCCCCCTGCTCTGCTGGCCGCGCTTCTGTTTGGGGCCAGTCGCAAGTTTGCCCACCAGCAATCGTGTCACAAATCATTTATACAGAGGTGGTGGGCTCGCAAATCGTAAAGGCAAGCGCCAGTGCCGGCAAGCGGACGAGGCGGCCGACGTAGGCTGGCCTCGAGTGGCGAGGCCTCGTTAGAGTCCCTTGACTGTGTTTACTTTCTCGCTTCCTCGTCCTGCTGCTCATGGCTCGCATTCAATCCAAACTGGGTAATCCAATTAACCCGAACCGGGTCAGCTTAACCTGTTCAGCTTTGCTTGTGAAATAAGAGAGCGAATGTACTTACATGAGTTTCACGAGCAAGAAACAGGGAACAACAAGCCAGCCAGCTAACTGTCAGTGGGAAACTGATATAGAGTTTTCGAGATAAACAGCCACTTACGAAAGAAGGCGAAACATTCATTGATGCCCACCACTTGAGTCCACAAACTCGAGGCAAAATAATTCATCACGTTTTTCACCAACGAGCACTCGATCTTTAGCGGTAGTCTATTAGGTAGCAACAACAACAACAACAACAACCAGCACCAGGAGCCCCCGCTGCTGAGAGCCGACGGGCTGCAGCCGCAATATCCGCAACAAACCGCGAGCATCAACCAACAGGCCGCTCCTCTTCTCGTTGCGCCCGGCCAGCTCCATCCAAACTTCCAGCAATCCGAACAGCACCAACAGCAGCAACAAAACCTACTGGCCGAGCTATCTCTGCGCCAAAATCAAACTGCAAATGAACAACACCTACAGAACCAAGGCCAACACTCGCTGCAGTCGCAAAACCCCCAGCTGTTTGCAAACCAAAGCCAACTTGTATCCACAAACCAGCTGGCTGGCGCCCAATTGCAGGCGTCCAGCTACCCAAATCGAGCAACAATTTTAGCCAGTCAGCAACAGCAACCACTCGTCTACCAGCCGCCCAATTCGTTTGCTTCCGATGCGCAAGTGGCCAGCATTGGAAGCGATCAAGTGATACCAAATGACCCATACAATATCCCCGCAAACAAGCTCGCACAGCAACAGCAACAACAGTACCAGCAACAACTCTTCAACAACCTGCAGCAGCAACAACAACAACCAGGCAGACCCTTCAGCCAGCAGCAGTTGCCACTCTCGCAACCCCTGCAAACAGGTAGACATCACCTTCACCATCAACGATCGTTGCCCTTGCCGCCGCCGATCGTCCAACAGCTACAGGCCAGACAACAGCAACAGCAGCTCCAGCGCCACTATTACCAATCAGCAAACAAGCTACTCTTTGACGACAACCGCTACTATTCAAGCTCAAATCCGCTCCTAGACACTCAATTCTACAACCACACAAACTCCTCGCCCCATCTAAACCTACGATACTCAGCCAGATCGCACAAACCCTTTTACAATCTAGAATCAACTCGTGGCTTCAATCAATCGCTACAGACTCAGTGGCTGCATGGCGGCGGAGGAAGGAGATCAATGGCAGGTGATCTCTTGATGAGTGATCAAGCTTCTGCGCTTGGCGAAGCTTTAGATACAGAACAGAAGATTGTCAACGAGTTCTGTATCCTACACGACGAGTCTCGTCAGCTGTTCAATGGTTTAAGGTAAGCCCCTTTCTCTTGCAAAACGAGCCACCCATTTCCTCAACCATAATCAAAAGTCTCTAACCTAAACATTCTCCATCGAACCACGTAGAGATCTGCCACAGATTGGCCACAAAGGGTGGCAAGCTCACTTTGAAGCCGCATTCAATGCCTATACAAGACTTTGGCGCTTTCAGCAACAGTATCGTCACATCCTTGACTCGAAATACGATCTCAAGAGATGGCAAATCGGCGAGATTGCTTCCAAAATAGGTCAACTCTATTATCACTACTAGTAAGTTTGATTTATTCCGATATCTTTCTCTCCTGGGCTCAGATCTCCACTGAAACCCAACTGACCGTTCAAATTATCTCGCTCCTAAACGAAAGTCTTCGCACCAGCGATTGTAGTCATCTTATAGAGGCTAGCAACTTTTATGCAGCCATTAGATCTCGCGGATATTTCAACATTTTGTCTAAAGATATTAGGTCCGCTCTAGTCATAAAGAAATTGCGTTATTTTGCGCGCTATATTGTTGTTTGTCTACTACTGAAACGAACAAAGCTAGTCAAAGATTTAGTTAGGGAATTTGGTCAATCTTTGAATGATTATAGTCACGTTTATGAGCCTGAGGCACAATTAGAATGGTCCCTAGTTTTGCAGGAAATCAAGGCTTTTATTGATGCCGAATCAATTGTTGCCATCATGAGCGGACCAACCCATCCAGACGGACCAGGCAAACAGTTGACTCTTTCCCAGCGACTCTGCTCAGCAAACATCCCGCAACCCTTAAAAATGCCAACAGGTAAGCTTTTCTTATCTGAGGTCTTGATTGTGGGCAACTATCAGCGGCAGGTTAAATTTAGCGAGCTTACAGTGGACATGTATAGGCTTTTACAAGTGCTCGAACGGGAACCAAACGAGCAACAGCAACTATCGAACCAGCAACAGCAACAAACATTGAACGTATCCCCGAACCACCAATTATACGGGCAAACTTCAAACCAAACAAGATCGTTCAATTTGTTGACGCGGCCCACATTCAATAGCCAACAAGCTCAGGGTGTCAAGGGTAGTCCGCATAAGTACTTATTGTTTAGGCCAACTTTTAGCCAATTGTTTCTATTCCTTGCCTCTGGCTACAAGGAGCTACCCCAAAACGGGGTCCTCCTCCTCTACTTATCGGCCGATGGCTCTTTTGGCCACATGACGGCCAATGGCGACGAGACAGGTTATGATCTTGGAGGAGTGGCAACAAATCAGGCGAACTCAAACAGCAATCAAGCTTACCAGCAAGCCAAGACAAACTCGTCAGGTGGAAACCAGCGCTTCCAGTACCATGGCGGCTCGACAGGTGCGCCCAGCTCGGCTTCAAGCTTGCGCCACTCGCAATCAATGCACTTCAAGAAACTAAATTGCTTGCACCCGGGAGACCTGTATCCTTTCACAAGAAAGCCGCTCGTGTTGATCGTAGATAGCAATAACAGCTATGCATTTCAGCAGATGTCGCGCCATTTTGGATTGCCGTTGCTCGTGCTGATGTCGCCTAGCGAGTATCCGGCGCCCTTTAATGATAATACAAAGGGGTCCTTATTTACATTATTCCTACATTGTCCACTTACTGCCTTATGTTCAATCTCAAACATTATTGAGCTACCAGAGACAATCTGGCGGCAAGCACAATTTTACATGGATAAGTTCTACACTGAATTGGGACAAATAATTTTACAATCAAGACTTTTAGATCCATCTTATATAAGCTTATGTGGCGATGATTTTTTACGTTTGCTTATATTCAGATTTATATTTTGTTTTACAATCATGCGACTGCATAGACTGTTTAGGACTTGCAATTATTATCCACGCTCATACCCGCCAATACCTGAAATGGAGCTCCTACAGCACCCTGTTCTTAAGCAAATAATCTCAGATTTAACCGTAACTCTAGATATAAGAACTCTCTTTGATTGAAACCAGAGCAGTTTGATTGGCACAGGAAGAGCTAGGAAGCTAATTTAGAGGCTTGGATGCGAGCAAAGTGTCTTGGTTCGGCTAGGGAATCAACGTCGACCTTTCCGCCATCTAGAGTCATCAAGTCAAGATTCGTGCTTGTTAATGGCGCAAGATGTAGAGATAGAGATAGGCACACTAGGTAGATTGATGAACAATGCAAATCAGTGTTGGTAGGGATTCTCTTGGCCTGAGAGCAATACATCAGTCCAATATTTGGACATTTAGATGTCATCTTTATCCCAACAAATGCTCACATACAAACGCTACTCAAAGTGAATAAACAATCCAATTTTAACTCAAATGATAGCCTTCTGTTTGTGTATTCTGATCCGAGATTTTGTTTTGTTTTCTCCTCCGAGTCTACCTTTGCCTGTCAGTGGAATCGGAGCGAAGGAACTCGAAGAATATCGGCCACTTCGACTGTTTGCCAACTACTGGACTACATCATTACATCGTCCGGTGAGCGCCCGCTTTAGGGGAACCAGACATGGAACGTCAACACATCATTAGGGTGTCAGAAGAAGTTACAATTTCGGAGGTTCCTCCCTCCATGGAAGCGGAGGATTCAGGAGTGCAAACAATGTTACGTTGCGCAAAATTATGGAAGGACGGATAGAGGCCAGGGCTCAGGTGTGCTGGCGGCGCGAGCTTTTTTCTCGCTCACTCAACTCCCAATTGAGGGACACATTTCAGAGCTTTCAAGTTCACCTGCTTTGTCGGCGCTGACGAACACCATTGCAATAGTGGCATTATAATGATCTTTCTCTCCCTCACTCAAGCTGACCGTTCCTTTCTCTGTCGCTGCCTCTGTCTCTCTAACCCTCGTCCTCTGTCTGGACTCGCTCACAAGTTTGCACCGATCCAAACTCGAGGGCTGGCAACCTAGTTAAACGAGCCGGGGACAAAAAAGTAAGTGTTTGCTTAGAACTTTATGGCTAATGATTATTATTGAATCAATTTTACGAATTCGCGGCGAAGTAGAGACAGCAACAGCGCTCGTGTTTGGAAGCGAACGAAAAGTCTTGGCCGCTTAGACGGACACTTTCGAGCACCATTCGGTTCGCATGGCTATCCCACCTGCAACACCATTACCTGTCGCAACACAAGCCGCTGGTTCTCTCAAAAACACAAACCGCACTTGACTCCAAGCGGGTGAGCAGCCACTTGGAAGTGGCCAACTTTTTGTGGTTGCTCAGGTTGACACTGAGGGACGACTGTATACAACAATGGATCCTTGTCTCTTGTGCTATTAGACACAATGTAAAGGTTAGCTTTAAAGTTTCTTCGCTGATCATATACCGTATAGTGTCAATGGGCATTGTACTGTGTCCAACTCGTCGTTTCGCTCAAAGACTTGCCCGAAATGGGGGCGCGTCTCGGGGAAACGAGTCACCATTAGCTTCCAGATGGCGGCAGTTGAGGATGAATCGTTGGAGTGACCAGTTCAACAGCTCTCACAGATCGTCGCTTATCCGTTTATCTCGAAGTATCTCCTCGAAATGCTTACGCTAAGAGAGGAAATGGGGAAGAATTGAGGGGATTTATTTAGAGCAGCTGTGAATGCGGTTGGTTTGTATAGCTTCGTGTCAGCAAACGCTCTCATCCAGGACTCCATAGCATGAGCGTATAAGTTGGGTCCAGTGGCTGGCAATGCTCGCATCGCATAACGAGTTATTGCGATGATAATCAGAGGCCACAAAGCACCACTAGAGAGTCACGTTGGTGCCCATCGATCAAGTGGCCATTGTTGATTTTGTTTAGAATTTCAAAGCTGGCCATTGGAAACTCGTGTTACCTATCGGGCGAATGATGTGTACATCTTGGCCGGCCGCGAAACACTTACAATGGCACAACTCACCCAAAGCCCCTCCACAAACTCAGCCCTCTTACCACTGATTTTTAAACAAATCTAGCCCAACCAGCTAGGCCACTAGAATAAACATGAGGCCACTCAAACTCTCCGATTATAATCCAGAGATAGGATAAATGATTAATTATTTTGCCATTACCGGTCGCCCTGGTCGTCATGCAATTGGCTAAAATTTGAATCATCTAGTAGCCTCCTTTAGGTTTCGTATGTGTAATTAATTATATAACCGCAAATTATTGTACTAGTGGCATGGATTCTCTCTTTGATTGTTTAGTGTTGGAACGGAAATGCGTCTAGCTATCTAAGCCACCATCGTATTCACTTAATAGATTTTCGCTGTTGAGAACCAAGAACAAAATGTACTACCCGAAATCAAGCCAGTGCTTAGCTAAATGGAACTTCGTGACTCCACAAAAGTTCACGAATACCCCACTAAGCGCTCTTGGTTCTACCTGCACACTCGCATGATGGTCTAAATTCACAATTCATAACTTGTTGATTTGTTACAAATCTTCCGGTTCCTTAACTACCAAACGTAAGAGGACAAGATAACAACAAGATTGCTGTTGTTGAAAACAAGTGCTTGAATCCTGAAAGCAACCTGTCGAGGGAGTTTTAACGTTTGTAGCGTTTAGCTGTCAAAAGATGAAAAATTGCCTCCTGTTTTGTTGGGCAAACATCTTGGGAGATGGCAAATCAATTAAGCGAGATTACAGAATACCCTCGGCTAAGTGGCTTGATCTCGTGAGGCTGCGCTAACAATTGGCGCTTAAATTGCCGACAGAGCTTCAGCCGGGTATCCCTGTTCTCAAAGCGCGCCAACTAAACTGTCAGAGAGATACTGAGCCAGGGGCGGCAAAGAATGTACAATCGTTTAGATGGACGCTGGATAAAGAGTGACTGTTTGAAAGTGCGCGCCACACGCACGATCAAATAATTGAACGAACTCTAAACTATCCCCGCACAAATGGCCCATTGTTTCCCAAGGCAATCTTGCATTGGTTATATAATTTTGCCCGCTCCCAATTCGTTAACTCCAGGTCAAGACCGCTTTGCGCTTGTTTCAGATTTTTTGAATGAGCAAAAGGGCAAGCCTATGGAAAAGAAACGTACACATCCGGACAAGACGCTGGTTGCTTGCAACAATAGATTGGCCGCAGTCTCTTGAAGTAACAAGAATAGGAAGTTGAAAAGATGTGACAACAATGCGGACTTCAAAGTAGCTTGTCTGCCGAAATTGCACAATGATAATCGGGCCACAAAAGCGAGCACACTGCTTTGACAATCGTTTGGTCGTGACCAAGAATTGCATGGGTGGTTTCTTGAGCGAATTGTGTTAACAATCACTTTGATGGTGCAAATGTACGAGTATAACAATGAAACGAGAGCAACAAATTGTCAACAACCTGTCAGCTGGCTCTTTGCTCGGCGATCCTTTTGATGGATCCGCCCAAGAATTGCAACAACTTTGACCGCTCGATCTTGATCCCGCCCCTTAACACTCCATTGGACTGAGAACCAATCAATGTGCTGTAATTAGATCACAGGTTTGTTGTCAATCTGAGGCGGTAATCTCGCCGACCCTGATTGAAAACTTGATTGGCCACACACGTCGGATGGAAACTGACAAACGCAAGCTTGAGCAGAATTCGTTGTCCGTGTGGCTCATTCTGGGAGCTAGAATCAGGAAAGATGTATTTGAGAGTGTCGCAAAACAGCGAATGGATTCAAGGATGATAGAACCTATAATGGGCGCGAAAGGCTGAAGAGTTATAGGATATGAGTCAGGTTTATTTTTGGCTTGCATAGCTTAGTGCGTGGTCACGTCCACTGTTGTATTTTGCTGCTCATCCGTTGGTCCGATCAAATTCTCGAGTAAATAAGCTCGCGAACGCTCGCTTGCTCCTAAGGACATTTTCTTCGAAGCTGGATAATCTGATTGCTTGTTTTCTTCCAGTTTATTCAGACTCTGCTGCTGAGGCAGGTAGGATTGTGAATTCATCGGATTTTGATTGAAAACTTGGCTGGCATTTGAAATATATTGCACTTGGTTGCCGTTCGCTTGATTGTTACTGGCTGAAGATGGCCAATATGGCCGATTAATAGCCCTACTTGATTGATACAATGCCTGATTGACTGCGCCAAAATGGGCTGGATATATGGAGGACGCCACAATTTGATGTTGAAGTTGCTCTTGATTGCGAAATTCCCCATCAGGTAGTTGGGGTTGAAGATGACTAGCAGAGATAGGTTGCCCAAACAAGCCACTAGTCGACTGTTCTCGATTGTTTGCCAGCTGCCGTAGGCGCTGTTGAGTCTGCTGATTAGCGGACGAGGAGGGTCCTTGAGGATCAGTCTGATCTGTTTGTGGAGCAAATGGGCTGAGCAGGGGGAATGGAAATTGGAGATATGGTAAGCTCGCGTAGTAAGGTGACGAGTCGTTGCCACCGAATTGCAAGGACATAAGATCGCCGCTTGTGCCGGAAAACTTCTTTGGCTTCCTTCTAGGTTTATATTTGTAATCTGGATACTCTTTCATGTGCAGAGCTCTCAATCTCTTGGCCTCCTCAATGAAGGGACGCTTGTCTTGATCATCCAGATGCTTCCATCTGCTTCCGAGCCGCTTGCTGATCTCTGAATTGTGCATCTTCGGGTTTTCGCGCGCCATTTTACGCCTCTGAGCTCTCGACCAAACCATGAAAGCATTCATAGGTCGCTTGATATGTCCACCCGCGGTGGCTGGTCGATTGTTGACTGGCGAAAGTCCCGACATCGAGTCGGTTTGATTCAATATTCCGCTTGAGCTGGCGGGCGATTGACTTGGTGGCCCTTGTTGCTGTTGCTGTTGTTGACAGAGCATGGGTTGTGGCGTGAAATTGGCCGCATATTGACTGAAGTTGAAAGGATCAGACTTGTTGACTTCGAGAGCTTGTTGAAAGTAAGCGCCAGCCGCCTTGCTAGCCTCCTCCTCCGCCGACCTGAGATAGATCGACTTGGCGGCCGCCGTTTGTCTCTCTATCATCATGAACCTGCTCAAGTATTGCTGGTATTGATCCTGTTGGTGTTGTTCGAACATTTTGGTGGTAGTTGAATGATAATTGTTTGCCCTATTTGTGTGAGGATTACTCTCGATACAATCTGTCGGTTTCCCCTCGAATGCTTCGTCCTCACTCAAAACATCCAGGCCCTCGCCTTGATCCTCGTGGTTAGTTTGCAAACTTAGGCAGTCCTCCATCTTGTTTGAATCGTTTCCATTCTCGTCAGTTTCCTCTTCCTCCTCTTCACTCATCTTCTCGGCCCTCGAAACCTCTTGTTGCAGACTGGTCATACCTATATGAACATTCGAGTTCCTCTCAACCAATGCAACTCTTTCAACTCGCTCCAAATGTGCGTTAAGCGACAACTGATCCTCAACCTATCACACCAAAGGTGTACAGAACCAACTCTTGCTAGGGCTACTCTCGGACTAGATGCTCCTCTTTCGGCGCCAAAAATTGAATGACTTTGATCACACAAACAAGCGCGCACGCACACACAGAGGGGCCATTGTGCAGCCAGCAACTGGACACACAAGAACCGGGTCTCTCCTCACTCAAGATCACTCTTTTCGAGTTGAAAAGGTAAACTGTTATTCAGCACACGCAAGTGAACTTTTTGCTGTCATCGTCGCTATTCCAGTTATATTCTCTCTACCTCCCTCTCGTTATCAAACAATCAATTGTGTCCCTGCAAACTAAACTTACTCGGCCTGACTGCAAGGGCTCAATTGTGTCCAACGAATGAACCACAATTGGCTAAATTGAACTTACACCTTAACACTCGTACGCCAAATCCTTACATCCGTCCAGATTCTCTTACAACAATCAGACCCAGTCAGCCCACTGAAGTTCCGATGTATGGCGAAGGAAAATCAAAAAGCTATCCAACAACTGGGAGTCTCTGGCGCTTCTGTTGTGGTTGCAAACGATTTGCAAACACAACAACCTCTACCACTACCAGTTTGGGCAGCTCGCACTGCGCAGGGGTCACCCGCGAGAGCTTGGGCGCAGTTGGCCTTTACAGTTGCAGAGGCAATGAGAAGATGACGAGGGTAGCCGAGGAGGCAGTTTGTTCCAACTACGCGTATCGTGAGCCAACTCTGTCCGAGTCCTCTCCTCCCAGAACCAGCACAACGAGCCCATCTGAAGGAACATTGTTGCCTTTCAAAGCTCAAGTGGCTCAGGTTGGCTAGTTGGTTGGTTGGTTGCGCACGCAGGATAGCCGGCAGCAGCTTAGGCTGGAGCAACCGCAGTAGTGATAGATTTGCCCACTCACACAACTCTAGAGTTAGGAACACGGAGAATTCAATTCACACAGGTGAACACAAAACAGGCCCACTTTTCATGGCTTCCCCTTGCGCTCGATCTATGGTGCAAGAGCCACAATCTACTGGCCGGCGCGCCAACTAAAGGGGCTAGTGTGTCTATTTATCTCCTCTCGGCTCTCTCGTATACTTTGCCCGCAAGAGTGTAAATGGAAGCCAATCAATTCTATTTTATCACATTTGAATCTATCGCTTTGCTATCAATTCAATTGGACAAGAAAATTGATTTCTTTCGTTTACACAAACAACACTATCTCAAGCCGCTTACGTTTTTCGTTCCATTGTTAAACTGACCAATGGAAAGAGGGATTCGAAAAGTTTGTTGTGCTCCTGCGGCCACCGCTGCCGCAAGAATACCACAGCCGATGGACACAATGCGTGTGTGGCCCACATAAATTGAGCGCCGATAAAAGCACATCTTCGAGATTGGACGGAAATGGTGGCCAGCAAAGTCGATTGATTAGAGAGAGAGATAAAAATATTCCCTCCCTCGCTCTGGCCATCTACTACTGGCGCTCACTCTAAGGCTTTCTCGCATTTAGGGTACTAAATTGATTTATTCCAGCTGTCTACTTCAGTTTAGAGAATAAGCCGTGCATTGCACAGTGATCTACACAGTTTACGTAGTCGATAATTTCTTCGAAACAAGTTTCCTCCGTCTTCTCTCCGGCTTTTGTCACACGTTTGGTGCATTTGTCAAGCCTGAGTTTGAGCTTCTTGCAATCGGGATCTTCTCGGCACTTTTCTCTCCTTATTAGCAAGGGGTCAATGATTTCTTCGTCAGCCATCCTGAAATGGGCCCCTAGGATTGAGAGCTGGTAATATATTGACTTGGTCTAGAGAGTATAAGGGCAATATCGACGTCAGGGTGTCGAGCGAGAGATTGCGACCTCGGCCGAAGGACAAGTTTGTTGTTGGTATCTGGGAGTTCAGGTCGAATTGGAAGCTCTGCGCGCTGGCTCGTACACATGCTCAGATGCACGAGCTCGCTCGCGGCGCTTACTTCAAAAAATATCAATCTCGTTGCGACCTCGTTCGCGCCAAGATCGATCTTGGCCCTAAGATTGATCCTCAACGGTGAAAACGCAAGATGAAACCGATAGTGAGCGCCAGAGCTTACAATTTTGGAGGCGGATGGGCCTCTCAATATTAACTGTAGGAAAGAGAGGGCATTTATTGGGGAGTGGGGGCATGGAGCTGAAATCAAAAAATACAGCAACTGATCATAAATCAGATCACTCTTCTAACCTCAAAGAAGCGTTTTAAATACGCAACTTGCCCTAATGAGACGCATAGTAGTATGACGAACTCGATGTAGGTCCACAGATTGACTCTTGAATTTGTCGATTCATTGATTTGTCTGTGCATTCGATCCCTGACCGAAAGATACTCAAGCTCGTGCTTTGCCGACGTCATTGACTCTGTTAGGCTCTTGATCATATCGTCCAGTTTCTCTTGGTCTTGCGCCCCGGAAAGTTTGTGCTGAACTTGTCTTGCTGTCTCAATACTGAACATAACGACCTTTGGTGTAACTGTGGACATCTTGTTGCTAAAGCAGTATTTATACGGCCCATCCTTGTTGGCTTCTATTGTATACTTGCCAGAGGACGCTTTAGGTTCTTGATGAATCATGTTGTTATCTGGATCAAATATCGAGACATCTATGTCGAGAAAGCCACCTTCTATAACTTCAAATGTAAAGCCTAATTTGGTATGGGCGATGGCCTTCTCGAAGAAACATTCCTCCGAGTGGGCGTCCAGGGTTGTTATGTAGGCCTCAGAGTGGTGTACTATGGCGACCAATATGAGAAACACGGACAGGGGTGCATGAGCCAGAAATGTGAATGTACATAGCATTGTATAAATATTTAATTGATTATTTTAGGCCCGTCTAATCTGGGTCTAGCGATTCGGTTCTAGGATTGAGCCAAAAACTCGCCAATATTGGATAACGTGTTCAACTCATCTGTCAATTTACGGCGCCGAGCGCACCGGCACAGTGAAACAGCGAGCAGCTGACAAGTTAACCTGCTCTAACTTGTTCATCGATACAAGTACACCGTAGAAGTGCTGTTGTTTCCTGCGATTGCTCCTAAAGCATAAAGTTGATGTCAAGACGAAAGTCCTCAGGGCTCCATTGATAAAAGCTCCCTCATATTTAAGGATGCTTGCACTGTCCATGCCGAGGCCTATTTGCACTCTTTGTAGTCATGAGCCACATATATCATGAGAGTTTTCCGCCAGATGCTATTAGCGAATTGTGGAGTTCAGAGGACTTTATCCGCCACAGTATTGATGAAAATCACCTCTTTTCACAGTACTATGAAGCCAATCCGACCACTTTGCGTGATATTGACTACTATTATTATGAACTATACAATCTTTTTGCTGGACCTATCGCTGTACTTTCGAAGCTGTCCCTATTTATCACAGTTGTCTTAGCTACGCGAATAGCTCATTACATGATTGATCTCTCATTGAATCTCAACTTCCTCAAAAACATTATCACCTTCACGTTTGGCTGTTGGCAAATCCATAATTATTTGAACTCTCTTGAAAGCGGAGGGAGCCGATCTGGAAGGTGTCTCATATTTATTGCAACCCTATTCTACATGTTGATATCGATCAATCCATCGGTCAAACATCCCAAAGTCGCCTTATCCAGAAAGAACTCGAGACCGGAATTCAAGACCTACCTGATTGTATCACTACCCTTCTTTGTCAATGAATACTTCATTCATGTGGCACAAGAACACTATCACACGCACTTGCGAAGCATCCTTGCAACTTTATTCATGAAAGTCATCCACAGGTTATCGCAGAAAAACTCGTCCCGTAGCCAGTTAGCAACATTTGCTCACCTACTTCATCCAGCTACGTGCATTTTTGGGCCATGGCACATGGAGGAGGCTAGCTCGACAGGATCCGCTTCAAGCTTCCTGGAGCTAACCAGACAGTCGATAAAAGCACTTAGAGTCTTCACCAAAACACTTGTATTTTTGTTCATCTCTACCGCTTTGTCTGATTTGGTTCGGCTTCACTTAATCGAAAACGTTGGATCAAACTTGTTCACCGATGTGTTGTCAGTCTACCTGGTAGCCTTAGAATTTAGGTTCAGTCATTACTTTATGTGTCATTTGGTAGAAAGTCTATTAACTCTATGGAACAGTCCGGGAAAGTTATGCGTTCCCTCGAGCGTCGAATGGCCTAGATCACTCGTGGAGGTTGTCATATTATGGAATAAGCCAATGCACAAATGGTTGAAAGAAGAGATATTTCTGCCCATCAAAGCCTCAACATCCGGTAGTTTCACAGCTGTGTGTTCGACATATTTCGTAAGCTCAACTCTACATGGATTGAAATTTAACATATGGTCAGTGCTCCTAAGCCTCGGACTTCTGACTTGGATCGAGTATAATTTAAGACGCAATCTAGCCTCTAGATTCAGCGCATGTGTCTTGGCCAGAGATTGCATGTACTCGGAGAAGAACAGATGCCTTAAAGGACACGAAAGAACTATATATAATTCCATGTTTGTGATAGTGATCAATGCTTTGTTTAGAGTCTTAGCCCTCCTACACTTAACTTATTTAGGGTTCATTTTCAAAGATAATCCTGATGCTGCAAGTTACAAGGAGGATCTTCATTCATGGTCCAGGTTATACTTTTACAGCCCAGCACTGGCGATTGTAACATACGGATTAAATTTCATCACTCGATGAGCATCAAGAAACTAACAAGCTTGGCTAAAAGTTGTCCTTTTCAGTGATCCAATGCGGTTTGATCGGAGCCAGGAACGACTCCTTGGAGACGACAATGGACGAATTTCTTCACTTTAACTATGTGGGTTAGCTGTGATGGCTAGGATGCTAGATTGTTCTATGGCGTTGTCAGAGTTTAGTTCCGACTCGAGCCAATCTCAATGGTTCGTCTTGCGATGATAGAAACAGGAATTCATGATCTAGGTCTGAACCTACGTATTACGCACAAGTATTGTAGAGAGATATATCGTCCCGGAAGCTGGTGGAGTGAAAGAGCGAGCGGCTAGTTGGGTTATTTTGCGATCTTTGGATGCTGAGATGTTTCAGTGACGTAAGGCATCATCGGTCGTCCTTGTCAGCCTGACGGCAACACTCAAGTGCCCTAGCGCCTACAGGAAGGCGGCGCCGTCAGACCGAGCCGCTGTTTGGGCCCCTTAAATTAGTGGCCAATACGGCAAGTTGCACGCTCATCTACTATGCTGGTTCGCCACCCTTGTTCCCGACTAGCAAATTAACTAGTTACTCCCTCTTCTCTCAAACTCAACCGGCCAGATGAAGATCACAATTTTCTATAGCCGAGCCGATTGCAAAGGTGGGTTTGTGTTCCGTCCCAGTTAGCTGTCCAACGTGTACATTTACCTTTTGGCGCCATAATGCAGCCAATTATGTCGGTCATGCGTATATTTTTACGCTTGTTTCTGGCCGCCACGCTCAACAAGTGAGATCTTTTGCGGCGCCCCAGTGATCTATCTGGCCAGCGGGAAAGTTGCGCCTGCCGGCTTCCCTAGAAGTAATTGAACTTGTTGAGAAGTTTGTTAGAATTCCCCCTCCAATTCCGGCAATGGAATGGGCAAAACAAACACTCAGACACTAATACGTGTTCTAAACAATGGCGCCAGTTTATGGTTGACCGCTGAACCAGATTCTCCTGGAAAGAGCATATGTTATGCATCTGGATATGACACCAGAACGAGGCGGAGCTAGATGACGAAGAGTAAACAAGAGTTCTTTATTGCCAACAAACTCGACTATACTATATTCTCAACAAGGCGCCGTGTCTTCTTGCCCTGTTTGGCATCCTCGTCAAGCAAGGCCTCCTGGTCTGCCTGGTTTGTCTCGTTCCTTCTGCCGGGACAGTACTCATCTCGTGGGCATCCAAACTGAATAGAATATCCTCATCTAAATCTGTATCACTCGACAATAATAGGTATAGATTGATCGGCTGCGGCTGAAAATAGTAGCCTGTTATTATGAAATAAATTAAAGTTGCCTATTCGTATACCAATTCTGCCATCCTCGAATGTCTGTATGAAAGCATCGCCAGAAACAAGAATGTTGCTATCCTTGTCAGATAAATGTAAATGGTGCTAATTATGTAGAACCTTTTAAATAGTTCGAGCTTCTTCGAGTTGATTGCAGCCTTTCCATCTATCTGTGACACCTCTTCCAGATGCTTGATGGACCAACTAACAGGGAAAAGTAAAGCCACACAACTGAATAAGTCCACCATACTGCAAACTCCAGCCCATATCTGATCCGCGACCTCGCCTTCCATCGATCCGTCGGAAAAGATTTCAGCAACGTGAGCTGTACAACCTGCAATTCGACCAAAACTAAAATGATTTTTTATCTTATTCACTTAATATGTGCTTGATAAATGATCAACCTGAGCCAATAAGGGCGAGAGTTATGAAAAATAGAGCTCCTTTCAACGAACAAGTGCCATGGTAGAGGTAAGCCCGTGTGACAACTAGCTGACCATAGAGAGCTATGTTATGGTAGTTGATGCCATGGAATAATAGAGAAGATGCCTTGGCCAATACTAAAACTGCCATCAGATAATGTATCTTGAGAGAATTGTCTCTTTGGTGCGAGATAAAATTGACCCAAATACATCCAATGAGAAAATACATCACAGACAAAACAAGGCACATTTGCGGCATTGTCATTGTTCCGGCAGAAAGTTAATTTTCAGGGTAGTTGGTCCCATAGATAAGCATATTGAGGCTGAAACTTGAGCTGGCACTCGGCGCCCCTTGCAATTGTGAAATATTAAATAGTATAGACCCTCCTCGGACTCATGTTTGATCAGCATAGTGAAGTTGAATGAATAAACTCGGCAACCGTTCTCGTCAGTCGCGATAGTCAGAGGTAGATCTTCCATATTGGGGCATTGGTGGAGCTTGAAGTCGATGGGATTCTTCATCATCTCTGGTGGTGCGACCAGCTCGTTGGAATCCTGTATACTGGTAACATTTGATACCAGCAGGGGCATAGGTTTTGACTTATCAGTAAACATTGTAGCCCTTCTATTGTAGTATGTGCTCACTACAAAAATAAATAATGGATATAATTTCCGTGAGTTAAGTCGGATATCTTTCTAGACCCATGTGGTAAAGGGTTGATAGATGGCATTTCGTTATCACCCTTACACTTGACTATTACCTTCCCACGATTTGGATCTAATCCGATTGTCATGAGATCAATTTTGGACAAACTAATGGGATCAACCGACATACAGGCCTCACGCCCGCCTTCTAGATTCAGACTGACGGCTTGATTCGACTAGATCAATAAAAATCCATACCGCGGATTTGATGGCATATCCTCACTCGGATCCGGAATTAGAGTTAAGTTCTGGACAATCACATCGAGTCAACCGCCAAGAAGGTACTCGAAGGATGATACGCTAAAATATATTCTGTCGTCGTCATTAAGTACTAAATGATGCTTTAGAGATGTAGTGCAAAAGTTGAGTTAGAGTGTGAGATTGTTTATGATAGAACAATCTTGATGATGATCTTCAATTTTGTATAAATACATCACAATCATCAATAATCTAATACGATCTCCACGAAAATTGAACGGATACGAGACCGACAGGGATGGTGAGACTTCATCAGACATTTGTGAAAGGATGGGTCGGTTGCCGATGCGACCTGTAATATCTGGTTAGGTTTTTTTGATTTGTCTCTGGGCCAGATCTGTAATGTTAAAACGTGCATGGATTGCACAGATCCGTACACAAGGCAGCGACAAATCACATACAGTACAGCCGGTACAGTGTATAAAATGGTTCAACCAAAATATCGAATATACTCAATTACACCTCCGAGACGTTGACTTCCCTCAAAACTACGCGCTTTAATCAGCCATCGTAACGCGAGCTCGGCACCACTGGATAAAACCATTACTCATCGAGTCGATTCGACTGACAAATCATGTCATGCAAGTTGCTAAGCGATCGTTGAATAAATTGTTCTCTTTCACAACCAAGCTATCGATATTCTTAAGTCCGTTGCTAGAGAGCAACATTCAAGCTTTTAACTCGAACAAGATCTCCAATTCAAGATATCTCAGCTCATCGAACAGTATCTTTAATTCTATCCTCACCACAATGGCACCGGTAAATGGCTGTAAGTTGGAGGATAAATTCGATTACGACTTGATCGTAATCGGCGGTGGCTCTGGCGGGTTAGCATCTTCGAAAGAGGCCGTGAAGTATGGAAAACGAGTGGCATTGATAGATTTCGTGAGGCCGACTCCAAAGGGTACCACCTGGGGCATTGGAGGCACTTGTGTCAACGTAGGCTGTATCCCAAAAAAACTGATGCATGAGGCGGCCTTACAAGGTGAGCAAGCCAATGAACTGCATTATTATGGTTGGACTCTGAAAAATGGTGACGAGCAATTGGTATCTCATGGTGAGAAGGCGAACATGAAGTTTCACTGGGATCAGCTCGTTGAGCGAGTACAAAATAACATAAAATCTAGCAACTTCAAATATCGCGTCGAACTTCGCGAAAAGAAAGTCAACTACATCAATGCATTTGCAAGGTTCATTGACCGACACACTGTGGAACTAGAGGACAAAAAGGGCGCGAAAAGGACTATTACAGGCGAAACTTTTATCATCGCTACTGGGGAACGGCCAAGGTACCCTTCTGAGTGCGAAGGTGCCCTGGAACATTCGATTACTAGCGACGATTTGTTTTCTTTACCTTATAATCCTGGCAAAACTCTGGTTGTAGGCGCCTCTTATGTTGCGCTAGAATGTGCAGGCTTTCTCAACGGCCTCGGCAACGATGTGACTGTGATGGTTCGGTCAATATTACTTAGAGGTTTTGATGAGGAAATGGCCGAGAAAGTCGGTCTTTACATGTCGAAGAAGGGAGTCAAATTCTTGAGGCCTTGTGTCCCTACAAAAATCGAAAAGTTACAAGATGGACAGCCCGGCCTGTACAGAGTAACCGCGAGTGACGGTATCAAACATAACATAGTTGGAGAGTACAACACTGTTTTGTTCGCAATCGGTCGTGATCCTTGCACAAGCGGCATCGGTCTTGAAAAGGTGGGCGTCCACGTTAATCCCAAGACCGGCAAGATACCAACAGAACATGAGCGAACCAATGTTGAAAACATCTACGCAATTGGAGATATACTCGAATTCAGGGCTGAGCTGACACCAGTGGCGATTGATTCCGGCATCATGCTGGTCAAACGACTGTATGCAAATTCTAAGGAGACATTCGACTATGTGAATATACCAACAACAGTTTTTACACCCAACGAATATGGTTGTGTTGGTCTGAGCGAGGAAGCTGCGATAAAGAAGTATGGTGAAGACGATTTGGAGGTATTCCATACTTATTTTAAGCCATTCGAGAAGGGTGTTACAGAGCGAGAAGTTGACGAATGTTTTGCAAAGTTGATTTGCGTAATAAGCGAAAATATGCGAGTTGTCGGCTTTCACTACTTGGGCCCTAATGCAGGTGAGGTGACCCAATTTGTAGCTCTTGCACTCAAGTTCAAGGCCACGAAAGAGGATTTCAACAAAGTGATCGGTATCCATCCGACCTCAGCCGAATTATTCACTAACATGAGCATCACAAAGCGCAGTGGCCTGTCACCATACCCGCAGGGCTGCTGTGGTTAGACTTGCGCCAAGCGCGAGCCAAGACATGAGTTGGATTCTGTATTTGCGTTCATTAACCTGGACCGATTAAAACCATCCGATAGTTCTCTCTCTCTCTCTCTCTCTCTCTCTCTCTCTC
>Ga0209372_1000015_pt1 | contig 116189 bp, 64 predicted proteins | sample AgamicAtPe_FD_187170 | JGI IMG/M metagenome (GOLD analysis project Ga0209372, IMG submission 187170) | Agave microbial communities from Guanajuato, Mexico - At.P.e (SPAdes) (version 2) | ecosystem: Host-associated > Plants > Phyllosphere > Phylloplane/Leaf | place: Guanajuato, Mexico... | reverse complement strand
AAACATTTAACTGGCGGCGTTCGCATCCTCGACGACTTCCCGCGCGTTGGCCTCCTCGGCAAGATCGACAGGAAGACGCTGAGGGCGCTCGAGTGAAGCTGCTGCGGCCGCCGCCCATCTGGCCAACGAGAGGGCCCACGGTAACCAAACACCGGCCAGAATTGGCGTTGGTGGTCGGCGTCGATGAGCGAGGCCAGCGGGCGCACCTGGGATTCTCTTTGTTCGAGTTTGGCGAGACAGCAAACGTAATGGCCGTAACCCAATCCGCGCAATCGGTGCCAGCGGAGGGAGGCGCCCGGTTTGGGCCCGAGCTTTCTCCAGCTGCTAGCCTTGCAGGCTAGATATAAATACGAACGCAAACTCAAACAGCGCCAACAATGGAAGTCACCTGTTTGGCCCAATTTGAGCCCCATTGAGGCGGCAAATCAGTGTCTCTGGTTGGTGTGCGCCGTAGAGGCAGAGGAGAGAGAGAGAGAGAGAAAGTTGGCAGAGCCAAAAATAGAGATGTAAATAAAATTTTCAAATGGATCTCACTGTGATCGAGCATCCAGCGCTTCCTTCGAATGAGAGACGGGACCACTGCAGTGAGGCTGGCGGTTGCAAAGGTCGAGTGCGCGTGGGTCTTGTTTCCGTTGCGGACGTTTCGGTGTGCGCAAATAAAGCCTCAGCAAGTGTCGCCCACATTCATGCCCAGGTAGAGTGTTCGGGAATCAGCGCAAATCTGTCGGCCTCCTGTCTTGCAGTTGGCAGAGTTGCGCCCACGACACTTGCGGGCGACGAGGAAATTAACTAGAACTCGCTCCCCACCTCTCGAGCTTCCTCCCTCCGAGCTGGCCAATCAAGCGCGATTATCGCCCGCTGATTGGCGCCTGATTCGAGCTTCGGTTCGCCGGAAGTGGCGCGAACCGGCCCGGGCAGGTGGGGGCGGCAGTTGGAGGTAGCGGGCATCGTTTGGCCCCGCGGCAACCGGCTGCGTTGCGCGCGAAAGCTCGTCTCGTTTGCGTCGCACACTGAGCGCGCGGTTTGCGCGCTGCCTCTCGCATGGGGCTCTCGGCCGCGTTCGCGTCCGCAAGGGGCGGCCGCTGCTCCTTTCGCGTCAGGCGACTGGCGACTGCTGCTGGTTGCCGTAGACAGGAACCACCACTGCCGCTGCAACAGCCCAGCCGCCTAACTCTCCACCTTGGCTCGCTGCGGCCAATCCGCCAAGAAGCAGAGCACTCGAGGGCCCCAGTCAACAAAACTGTCTCGCTCAGACGAGGGCTCAAAGCCCACGAACAACAATAGGCCTCTGAACCGCAAGCGCAAACGGCAACAAGACTCTCAAGCGGCAGCATCGCAAACAGACGCAAACAGATCTCCCACTTTCTCTCTCTCTCGCGCAAGTCGCGCCCACCAGCTAAAACACTGAACGGCGTATCGGGTTGAGAGTGGCCCTGTATTAGGTTACAAAGGCTCTGATAGATTACACACGCATACGTAGTTTGCCCGCAGAGTGGGCGCGACAAGAGGCGCGGCCGAAATCCGAGCGCCCAATCGAGCCGGCTCAAGGTGGAGCTGAAACTCCAGTTTCAGGTTTGGCCACACTCTGGACCAGTGGCGCGCGCACTGGCTTGCGATGACGAATTAACTTGGCGGCCCACATGTCAGTGCATGCAGAAGCCTCAAATTCACTCCCAAGTGGCCGGCCAAAAGGCGTTGCAGCAAAGTTTCAGGAAGAATCAGAAGTTGCAAGCTCAAGATCCATGCCCAGACAGGAGGCTAGCGCGCCGCTAAACTCCACAGGTGGCGCCAGTTGCTCGCTGGCCCAAGCAAGGTGCTACCTGTGCGAGACTCCAAAGCAGGAGTACTCGCTCATAAGGTCCTTCAGTGAAATAGTCTGCCGCGGTTGCCTCAACTACGAGGGTCCAGATCGCATCGAGTCGCTCATAGGTAGCGCGCGCCGCCTCAAGCAGTCACAGGGAAGCCCGAGCTTGTTCGAGCTGACAGGTGTGTTTGGCCAGGCGCACGAGCGGCCCCAGCGGCCAGTGTTCCAGTTCGAGCCGCTGCTTTTGCGCGGCCAGCCAGCGCGCCAACAGCAGATCGTTCAGGCGCTGCCGCGTCGCCCGTCCTTCAGCCCTGGCCCACTGGCGCCCTTTGCGCCGCCGCCGCCGCCGCCGCAACTGACGCGCCGACCCGACCAACCGCAGCCAGCCGGTTGGATGTCGCCGGCCGGCCAAACTGAAGGCGGCGACACGAGCAGGTGCGAGCAGGCCAAGGCCAAGGCAAGCTCACAAACAAGCGCAAAGTTGCCGCCCGCCAGCGGAAGTCTGAGGCCCGGCGAGCAGCTGGGTGGCGGCGGCTGCTGCTCGGATGGCCAGCGCGCCGAGTGTCAGGGCGGCCAGAGCCAGGCGCAGTGCCGCCACCAGCAACCCGACAATCCCGGCGCCGGCCCCCAAGCGGACGCCTGCCGCTCTTTCGCCCCACCTGAGAGTCCGCTCGCAAGCTCAGCTCCGGGCGCTCAGAGTCCAGATGAAACGGCGCGCGCCACTCCCACTGGCGCCAGACGGGCGCCCTCGACGGGCCAACAGGCCGGCACTGCCTATCCGCCGCTCACAAGCCTCGCTCTCCAAATGATGTTGCGCAACGCGGGCGCCTTCGCCGACCAAGGCGGCCTCCACGAGTTGCAGCCAAGCGGCCAGTCAGAGTTGGTTGGCGGCCGACCCTTCGCCTATGCGCGCACTCAGCAGGACTACTCGCGGGCCTCGCACACTGTGCAGGGGTTTGCGGGCGCGAGACAGCTCGCGCCAACTCTCTACGCGCCCACCTACAACCAGACGCTCTTCAGTCCCTACCTGCCCTTCGCACACTCGCACCACTCGCTCCAGCAGCAGCAGCAGCAACAGCAACAGCTGCACCCATCCATGGGCCCAGCGGCCGCCTATTGCCTGCCGCCAGCCTACAACCAGCACGCCTTCGCCCCAATTTCGTCCCACCAAACCACTGCCACTTACAGCTCAATTTTCGCAGATTCTCGTCTCAGGTCGCTGGGTGATCTCAGGACGGGCGAGCAGTTTTCGGCCGCCTTCGAAGTGCAGCGCGCGGAGGGCAACCTGCGCCACCTCCTGCAGTCCAGTCTGGACGAGCAGGCGGCCAGCAAAACTCGGGCGGCCTGCGCGAGGGTCGATCAGAGCACAGGCAAGCAGCAGCCCGAGCCAGTGAGCCGGCCGCCAAGCGCGCAAACCCAACCCAAACACAGCCTCTCAGTCGCCCAAACAACGCACAAGCCAGCAACGCCGGCCGAGTTTGAGCCGAAAAGGGGCGCCAACTCCCTGTGTCAAGCCGGAGATTTGGCCAATTTGGCGGCGAAGAGGCTTGAATCGCGGGCGCTCAGCAGGCTAAGTCCGCGCTCGAAACGGAAGCGGCTCTCCGAGGAGGAGCTGGCCAGTTTGGTGAAATCCTCGCAGCTCAAATACAGGCAGTCGAGTGGGGAAAAGTGCGCGCCACAACTGGCAGTCTCTCCCTCTGGCCAAGTTAAGCACGATTTTGGAGCAACCAGACGGCTGCCAACGGTTAACCTGTGCGAGCAAACGACCAACTCGCTCGCTGAGAGTGTTGCAGTCAAGGCGCAACAGTTGCTCGCCAACAACAAGGTCTCATCGGCAACAGCAAACAACTCTGACGAGTTGCAAGTTGAGCCAAATTCAAGTCCAAACTCGGCAGCCTCAAAGGAGTTCGGACAAAACGGAAAGATCTCTGGGGAGCCAGAGGAGCAGTTGAAGTGTTTGTTGTGTCGCGAGCGTCTCGAAGATCGACACTTTGTTCAGTGTCCCTCGGTGCAGGTGCACAAGTTTTGCTTCTCCTGCTCGAAGGCCTCCATCCAATCGCAGCGGATTGCAAACGGTCCTGGCCAAGCGCAGAGCAATATGAGCGAAAAGGGTGAGCTCATGTCATAACATAACTATGTTAGCTCCAGCTAGTTGAGTTCAAAATTCATGCTAACCAATTTACATTCAACCAACAGTCTACTGCCCCTCAGGTAAAAGGTGTCTGCTTGCTAATGAGCGATTGCCTTGGACTTTCATGGTGAGTTTTTTAGTTGCTTTTAAAACTCGCGCTCCCACAAATGTTTGCTCAAAACTAAGCTCCTGCTAAAACAATGCCAACTTGCCCTCACGACCAAAGAACAACGAAATCGAGACCATCTACCGCGAGAGCTCCAATTCAACCCTCCAAACTCTGCTCACGGCCCAAAGATCGAAACTGGCGCGAGCCTCAAACGGCGACCAGGACGAGAGGGCCGCCCTCGTTGCTGCGCGGCCAGCGGAAACCAACTGCAGCAAGCCCACTGATTGTAAGCAACCGCCAACGACAAACAAGAGCGGCCTCCTCGCCAAACTTGACACCAACGACTCGACGACCGCCAATAAAACTCTCAACGCCTAGCTAGACTCTCCCTCTCAGGTGTCTTTAATTAGAGCGCAAATAAATAAGCCTTGCCGCAGTTTGGCCGAGCCCGGGATGGCCATTGCTTGTTGCTCACGCAAGCAACGGCTCAAGCGGACTTGGGGGCGACTCGAGCGCTTCGATGGCCCTGCGATCCAAGCAAGCCTGTTGGACGCGCTCGACAAGAACGCCCAGTTGGAGCGAGTTTTGCGGCCAGCGCATATCGAAGGTATTCAGGTAGATGTCCAGCGCCATTCTGTTCGAACGGCGCCTGATGGTCACCAAGTCCTTGGCCAACAGCGACGAGTGTCGAGTCTTCACTTGAACCCCAAACTCCTCAATCATGTCGAGGATCTTGTTTGCCTCGTTGTGGATCGACTCCCTGATCGAAGTTGGCAGCTTTGATTCGTTCACCATGCTTTCCATCGTCTCAGCCCACTGGGCAAGCGTCTCTACGAAGATTTGGGTTCGGGTTCGAGTTGAGGAGTTAGGGGGCTGCTCGTTTGCTACTCCCATGGAAGGGCTAACATCAGTTGGTCTCTACTCACTGTTCGCGCTTTCAAGCTCGCGCCTACAAGTGCTGAATTGCACGGACTCGGACAAACCTGGCGGCGGTTGTTTGGGTTAGACAAGAGTGTGCTCGTGTTGTTGCTGCACAAAAATGGTGGAGCTGGACTTTGCTCGCTCACCTGCCAAACTGGAGCCGATTTTGCCCATCAGGGCCAACAGGAGGAACAACTTGAGCTGTTGGAACATGTTTGCTTCAAGCTCTCTCTCTCTCTACTCTTCGCCGTTCCTCTCTCTTGAATGCGATATATACTGGGCGACTTGGCCGGCTTTTGTCGTCGGCCAAAGAAGCTCGCAGAGTGGAAACAACGAAGGAAGCCCAGAGTTGGGTCCGAAATCAGCAAGCATCATGATGACGCCAGCAACCTTGCGCCCTAAGCAGCAACTGCGAGCTGGCCGCCCAAGCGACTGGTCAGCGGCCAATCGAATGACGGGAGCCAAAGTGGAGCGCAAGCTGGACTGGCCAGTGGGCGAGCCTTTCGCGCCAGGTCGAGGCAGGTGGAGCTAGGAACAATGAACTAGGGGGGTGGTGAGCTGGCTTTGTGCTCGTTGGAGTGCCTTTAATAATTGAATATAGACTTTTATCATGTAATTGAGTCGAGTTTGGTTTCGTTTAGCTTTGCTTGAGCTGAAAGAGAGCCGACGGGCCGACCTGTTGCGTCATGTCGCCGCTTTGGCCGCAGCGCCAGCACCGAGGCAGGCTTAAGGTGCATTGTTTTGCTCTGCGCCCTTTCAGCGGAGCCAGTGGCCCGTTTCAAGTCGGAAGCCGAACATCACCAGTGGCAGCAGCATGAACGACAGCGACAGCGACAACAGCAACAACAACAACAACAACAACAACAACAACAGCGGCGCAGATCGAGCCCGAAGCTGGGAGTCAACTTACAGCTTCGACTGCGAGCTCGCCGGCCAGGTCTCGGCCGGCCTCCTTCCAACAGCTCGAGCTCTCACCAAACGGCGGCCACTGCGAGCACTCGCCAGCCTGCCCGCCAGATCGTGTTCGTGTTCAACTAATGTCGGATCGATTTACAATGTCAGATGCAGGGTGGCCAGCGAACCAACAGGGACTCGCCTCATGTGTCTCCAGGCCAAGGTTGTCCATGGAGCCGGCTTCAAGTGTCAGCGCGCCTCCCTTGGGCGCCAATTGGACGGCCGCTTTGTTGGCCACAAGAGGGCTCCGTCTCACAACTGGCCTCATCCTCCTCCCACCGCTCGCTCATTGTTTGCTGGTTGCGCTTCAAGCAGAGATGATGGTGATGCTCGTGGTCGTGTTCGTGGTCATGGTTGTGGCGGATCTCGTAGTGGTGTGAGCACGGGGAGGAGGCCTCAACCTCCTCTGCCTCGCGCCTGGACTGGCCCGCGAGCTGGCTGCAGGCGGCGCCCAGGTCGGCTTCGTCGTCGCTTGCGGACAGGTCGGAGGAGCTGCTGCTGCTGCTACTGCTGCTGCAACTGCTTGAGACCTGCTCGTCCATGGCCACCATCCGGCCGCCATCGGAGGCCAACTCGCGCCCACAAGACTGGCGCCGGCCGGGCAGAGTGCGAACGCGTTGCGTCATTGAGCCGCGCCAGTTTGGCCGCTGCTCGATCACGAGCGCCCGCTGGCTTTGCCTGGCCAGCTCGCCGCTCGGCCGCCCGTGTAAGACGGGATTCATCACTATAGTTGTCTGGCTGTTGCTTTCCACGGACAGCTCGTCGTCCCAGGAAAGCGACTCGAGATCTGTCGAGCCGGCCTGTGTCGCTGGATGGGCACCGCTGCCATTCAGCGCGCGACCACAACAAGCCGTCCTCCTGGCCTCAAGCTGGCAGGCAAGCGCCCCGTCTTGCTCAAACTCCTCCTCATCCTCCGTCTCCTCCTCGCAACAATCCTCCTCCTCCTCCTCCTCCTCCTCCAGCTCGAGGCGCTCGTCTGCGTACAGGCTGCTCGTCCTGCCCGAATCGAGGTCGTAGGCAAGCGCCTGCACTCGACCCTCCGCCTTGGCGGCGCCCTCTTGCTTGTTTGCCGCCAACGCCGACCGCTTGATTCCGGGCTCTTTCAGGTTTGTTAGCGCGATTGCAAGCATCATAACAATCAAACTTATCACAAAGACCAAAAAGGCCATTGCAATGCGGTCCAATTTGGTGCTCTGCTCCAAGCTGAGCATGCCCATCGAGCGCTTGTGTTTGGCGCCAGGCTCGCTTTGGCCCGCCAACTTGGTCAGCTGGGCCTCGTGGTTTAATTTTACATGCGTCAGCTCGGAGCTTAAAAGCATTGAGGGCTGCCCATTGTTTGCTTGCGCCCCAAATTGGAACTCACTTCGGCCCTCCCCAGCGCCAACAAGGTTGACGATTGGCGACTTTTCGTCAATAACAATGAGCGTTTGCGTAAACTCGTTGCCAACCAAACGGCCGTTAAAATCCGAACAGGTAAGCGTGAACTTTCGCTCCAAGTAGAGGGTTGGCTTTGAGTTTCTGTATACAACCGACCTGAGCAAGAGCTGGTAGTTTTCTGCACTATCCAAGCCGTAAATGATGAAGCCTTCGGGCGAGTGGCGCGAGTAAAGCTGGAGTTGGTCGATCTGTTCCATCGGCAGCTGGAAGCTTTCGTGGCGTCCGTTTAGCGGCGGCTCAACTCTCACCCTGCAAGCCTCAATCCGATTCCTCGTCGAGCTTAGATCCACTCGTCTCACTGAGCTGCCAGTTTGTTGCGGATGGTCCGGTTGGCTGATTGACGGTTCAGCCGCCTCCACTGAATCCTCAATGTAGTCAAGGTTTTCGCCCTCTGCGGAGCCGTTCCTTTGCGCGCCCGCTTGCTCGCTCTGTCCGGTTTTATCCGCCAAATGCAACTGGAGCGCCGACTGGTACAGATTCAGGCCCTTGATTTGCAAAGCGATCGAACCAAACGGGTGAACGCCAGCCTTGAACGAGCCGCTGTCGAGCATCAGGCTTGAGGGTCCAGTCAGCGAGATGAGGGGCAAGATTTTGCTCGGTAAAACGAGCAGCTCGACCCGGAGCGTCTCAATGGGAACACTGGCGCTCTTCTGGTGGCCGCCAGTGTCTGTTTGCGGGTGTTGTTGTTGTTGTTGCTGCTGCTGCTGCTGTGAGAGGGGCGCTGGTTGGCCCGCTACGCTGGTCGCGCAATCGAGCCGAGTCTCAACCCTGATCTCGCGCCGCCCAATCGAGGGCAAGGGGCGCCGGTTTACGTAAGCAACCTGAGCTAGGGCGTCCGCAACGTTGAGCAAATCGTGGCCGTTCAACAGAATCTTAGCCTGCGATTCCTGGTAGACGACCAGCGAGTTGTCGAGCTTGTCGCCTCTTGTGCTCCCCTTTGGTTGCTCGAGCCTGCCACTGGCGCCCTCCTGTTGGTCGTGGAGGGGCAAGCCGAAGGATGGCGCAGCCACAACCAAAGCCTCAGAGCAGCGGCCAAGACACTCGGCGAGCTGCGAGTCGTCGGCCTCGTCCGCGAGCACCACCAGTGCGGACAGGTAGCCCCTAAAGTGGCCGCTGGTTGCCTGTTGGCGCCAATCCCAGCAGGCGCCAACGCTCAGGGCAATCCGACCTCCAGCTACGAGCTCGCGCTCGTCCTCTCTCGCTGCGCGCTGTCCGCCAGCCTGCTGCTTGAGGTAGGTCATAGGCAAATCGTCTACAATCACCAAGTTGGCGTAGTTTTCCTCAAACTGTTGCCCATCAACATAAAGCTCAACGTTTGGATAGTTAACGTTGATGGTGTATTGGTGCCACTTGTTGTCGCAGGCTTGGTTTGCCGCCAGCGACCAGCGCCACTCGGCGGGCAGGTAAGTGTTTGCGTCGTTTGTTAGCGAGAGATTGAGCGGCCGGCGCAGTTGGAGTACGAGCTTGCAATCGCGTACGAAGAGCGCGTACAGATGGTGCCTGTGGTGCAATATTTGCTTGCCCAGTTGTTGGCCGTCCACGCTGGCGCAGAGCAAATGTTCCCTTGCGTGCCTCCTCAGCTCGGCCAGATCGTCCTGTTTTTGCTGCTGTTGTTGTTGTTGCTGCTGCTGTTGCGAGCCGGCGGTGGCGTTTTTAGGGAGCCGCCTGAGGGGGACGTAGGGCGAATGACGCATCCAAAAGTGAATTGAGTGGCGCCGACCAAACACGAGCGGCCTCACATCCAAACTTGAGCCCTCGGAAAGGTTTCTAGCCTGTAAAGTTGCGTAGAGGCTCTTGGGAACGATGGCAGCGCTAGAGCGGCCATCCAAGTAGTACACTTGGTCGTGATAGACGCTCGCCGGATCGGGCGCCTCCGCCCGCTTGGCCAGCTTGAGCCGCCGGCCGCCTGTTTGCGCGCTCCCGACTTCAAGTCGCGCTCGCGGCTCCCCCTGCGCCCGATACTCGCTCCTGGCCCCTTGGCTCGGCCGCGCGCGCTTCCGGCCTCGTGAGCCCGAGCTGTGGGCGCCAAGGCGAGCGCCCTGCTCGAGCGCCAGGCCGAGCGCGCGCCGTCCATAGCTCGAAAGCGGCGAGTAGAAGCCGAGCAGGCTCTCGTCCTTGGGCGTCCCATTATCTTCGTCGCCAAATGTTGTCCCTTCGAGCCCAGGATCCGGCCCCACATCCTCGGGCTCGAGCAAATCCGGCTCAGAGTCGAGACTCGCCGGCCGCGCTCTCCTGTCCGAGCTTGCGGAAGACTTTTGAAGCGGCTGAATCCATTTAGTTTGCGCGCTCAGCGCCGGCAAAAGCTCGATGGCTCGGCTGAAAGTGCCTGCATTTGTTTATTGGGTTTTGTTTGGGTTTCGCGGGAAGTGAGTTCAGGGTTGAGATGGATGGTTATTAATGTTTTTGTCAGCTAATATTGGCTCGTGGGCGAGATGCAGACCAGAGCGGCCCTCGTCTCCGGCCAAGGGGAGAGTTGACTCTGGCTAGCAAACAGTGCGATTGTTTCTGCTAATGGGACCGCGTTGGCGGCGGCGCGCTCGCCCGAGATGGAAACGGATGACGCTCTTGGCTCGCGCAACTCGAGTTGCAGACGATCGCGAGGACTGAAACGGCGATAAATGATCAATCATTTTTGTTGGCCAACGAGTGTGCATTTGTTGAATGGACTCGCGGGCTGGCGACTGTGGGCCTCAACGCGAGAGGCGCGCAGTCTGTGCGGCTCCAGTCGTCGGCGGGTCTGTTGCAGGTGAGCGCGAGAGGCAGAGCAAACCAATTAGATCTCGTCTCGAGCGTCCCCAATCCAATCAAGCGGCCCCAAAGGTTGCTTTTTGCTCGCGGCCACTCGGCGCCGGCTGCCACTCGAGGCGCTCGCTTGGGAGCCAAAGGTGTTGGCCAGACGCAAATGCTGCCTCGAGCGGCCACCTTGCGGCCCTGGCCGAGTTTAGAGTCGCAGGGGGCGGAGCGCTGCAGGCTGGAGCCAGGTGCGCGGCCCGCGAGTATCCTAGCGCGCGCACTTGAATGATGGATGGCCAGCCCCTCGGATGATCCCTCGGTGCCATGTAAATGAATTTGTCCGCCCGCACGCCCGCCCGCCGCCGGCTTATCGGCCGCGCTGACACTTCAGATTGTCTTGGCCGAGAGGCGAGCCGCCATTCAGCCATCCAACCGGCTTAATGAGATCTCAATTTCGGCTCCCCGTCAGGCGGAAGTGGGCGGCGCTTATATTGACTCGAACTAATGTATACATAATCTCGATGGCCACTTATTGAATTTTCGCGCGCCCTTCGCGGGCAGCCCGAGCGGGCCGATAAGATCGGCCGCTCCAGTTGCATTGGCAGCTGCGGCCCAGTCCATTGTGCCTCCGCGGGCGCCCGAGCGAACGTGATTCAATCTTTATATATTGGTCATTTGGCCGGACGGCGCAATTTATTCGCCCGCCGGCCGAGCGGGCGGAAGTGGCGCCCCCGGCCGCCGTGTTTGCGCGCCGCCGCTTGCTTGGCCCCAATCGCGTGCAACTGCCGCCGCCGCCGCCGCCGCCGCCCATCGGCCAGCTTGTCAGGGGTTTCATGGGAAAAAATTCACCTGTCTAATGAAATTCAATTATGGCGGTCGCCTTGGTCGGCGGCCAGCCAAACGCGAGGCCGACTCGAGGGGCTCGGAGGCTGGATGCCGGATGCTAGGGGCGGCCAGCATGCATGGGACTGGCCAACTGAACGCGCGGGGTCGCTCGGCTACTTACCGCAAAGGCGCCGCTTCGAGAGCATCGAATGGGATTCGCGGTCGCAGGATTCGAAGCTGGCCGGCGAGCTGTTGTCTTGGCGATGCTGCTGGCCGCTTGCACCTGGCCGAGTCCACCTGCGTTCAAGCGGCGCGCTCGCCTCCAGTCGCAGCGCCATGCTTATGTTTGGCCGCTGACACTTGGCGCCGCACAAATCGAGCCGCGCGCCTGCGAAGGGCGACTTCTCGCCGCTTCCAGGCAGGTAGAGCATCTGCGTGTCCACGTCTGCGCGCAATGGGGGCGAGTGGGCTGGTTAGTTTGCTGCACAGGCCGGTTCAGTTTAGTTAAGGGGCGCCCGTTTGGCTGGCCAGCTCGTGCGGCAAGAGACTGGGCTCGCGGTTCGTGCAAAGGACAGCAGAGTAGACGCGCCAACCAACCAGAATCAAGCCAGACGAGCGCCGATAATATGACTCAGCCGCTCGAGTTGGCGGCTGCCTATCGGCGGACGATTCAATTTTCATCGGGCGCATTAGCTGAGTGGTATGCAAATTGAATCTTGGCCCGAGTTGGCCGCTTCTGCCGCCTCTGCCGCCGCCTCTGCCGCCGCCGCCAGTCCGGCTAGTTAAACACAAACCGGCTCCTGCTTGGCCGCCGATCAGTTTGCGCGCTCCAGGCGACGCCGGCTGACTATCGGAGGGGCTGAGTGGCGCAAGTTGGACAAATTGAGGCCCTGCCAAGATCATTCTGCCAATCTGGCGGCTGGAAGGAGCCTTCGTCAGCCATCCAGCGCCCACACGAGCAGTCATGGCGCCTTGTTTGCTCGCCTCGCCTGTCCAGCCGAGCCGAGCCGAGCCGAGCCGAGTCTAGCGAGCGCTCGCTTTCAGCCGCCCAAATTAGGGCGCCCAACACACGGTGCTCAGGTTTTGGTGCGGCGAGCGCGGATTGTGTGTTTGTTCAATTGCTGCCTGCTCGCTCGGCGGCCGCTTTCGGGGGGCGAGTTTGAAAATGGCGCCATGACTGATGACGCTCATCGCTCACAGGACGCAAACTTTGCGCTAAAATTATTCCTTTCCAAGCGAGCGGCCGGCTCCTCTGCGCGGACAAACAAGCGCGCGCCTAGTCCATTTTGCGACCTCAAACCCGCGAGCGACAATTGGCCGCCGCCGCCGCCGCTGACAGACGGACGGATGGAGGCGAATATTCAATTGCAATTTCGGCTCCTCCTTTCAAGCCACAAATCGGGCACACAAACACGGCGCCGCGAGTCCTAATTGAAAGCGCCGGCCCGAGATGGGCACATTTTTAGCGCGCAAGGATTGGCAAAGCTGGCAGCTGTCAAGCGGCGCACTTACCCCTCCAAGCCGGCTGACACAACTTGTTAAAGTTCACCTGCACCAGCGCCGGCGTTTGCGACTTCTTGCCGGCGCAATCGTGCGCGATCACCTGGAAGGAGCCGCGCGCTTGCTCGCTCGCCTTGGCCGCGCGCGCCAGCAACCAAGAGTTGCGCGCCCAAACGCGTCCGCTTCCATCCACCCGGAGCGAGTCCGCCCAGGTAGGCTCTTGTTGCGGTTCAAGCAGCAGCTCGTAGCGACAAACTGAGCCAAACTCGGCCGAGCAATCCTGGTCGTGGGCGCGCACTGTTAGCAGGAGACTCTCGCCGTCTGGCCGTCCGCTTTGCGCGAGCCCCAGCTCGGCCGACACGACGTAGAGGCGCCGCTCGAACTCTGGACTGAACTCGTTCACGTCGTCCATGCTTAGCCGGACGAGCGCCCTGCAGCGGCCGCCGGGTTTTTGGGGTTGGTTGGCGAGGGAGGAGGTTCAAGGTTAGTTTGCGTGACCTAGTGCTTTGGGCCAGCGCTGCAGGCCAAGTGAGCGGTATGCTCGAGTTTGGGCGCATTCGCGTCACGTAAGTCGCCATGCAAATAGCGCCAACCAAAAGGGCGCCTCACAGTTTAAGTGGCCAGCCAAAGGGGGCCTCAATTGGGAGCCAACTCTCTCTCTCTCTGCGGAGCTGGAAAAGCGCCAAGATAGATGGCCAAGCAGATAGCGCGCGACACATTTGCTGCGGGCGCGCAGCCCCGAGCGCCCCCCTCCCCCCCCCGAAATCAGGCGCCCATTCCGCCTGACATCTTGCCTGACACCCCAAACTGGGGCGGCCGAGCGGGAGCCGCCGGGGGCAAGTGGAGCGCGGACACTGGTTGAGCTCGAGCGGCAAATAGACGGGGGCTCGGCCTGGAGCTGGCCGCGCAGGAGGGGGGCGCACTTTTGACTAAACTCCCCCGCTCGCACCCCCCAATCGACTCTCGGCCGCCGCCGCCGCCGCCGCTTCGAGGGCCAAACTCCAGCCGGAAGTGACTAATTTGACATTCAAAATGCATTCGAGTGAACTCTGTCGAACGGGCGACTTGGCTTTGGGCGGATCTCGCGCGCTCGCTCAGTTTAGTCTGGGGCGCCATTGTTGGCTCGTTTGCACGTTAACTCGCGGCCGCCTCCCCCCATGGACTCCATTAGCGGCCGCTTGGAGGAGGCGCCGGCGGCCAGTAATTGATGATGTATGATAAGGATCTGGGGCGCGAGGGAGCTCGTGTTTGTTTAATAGTGCGCTCGCTTGCCGTCCCGAACGAGACTTGGCCGCCAAAGATGATCCAGGTGGGTTGCAGCCGGAGACGCCACTCTCGCTGGTCGCAATTGGGCGCTGATCGTTAGGGCGCCAGGAGAGGAGTAGTTTGATTGTCCTACCTTTGATCGGCGGGGTGCCTTCAGCGCAGGTAACAGCCAAGTCCAGGCCCGAGCGAGCGGCCGCCAGGGGTCGCGCAGCAAAAAGGGGGCATTAAACTAACCTTGTGGCCAAGAGTTGGCCCATGCAGCTTGTGGGCAGCTGAATGGACTCGAGTCAATCTAATGCCGCCAGAGCCGCCGACAAGACAGTTACGTGCTCGCCGGCCCCAAAGCGCGCCAATACAAGCTAAGCAAACTGAACCAAACTAAACTCAACTCAACTCAACTGGACCAAACGGAATCAAGCGAGCGAGCAAAGCAATTTGTACACTTACTCCTCTGAATAAAAGCCATTGCAACCTATGGCGCGCATCCTGAAGGTGTAGTTGCGGCGCCGCTCGCAATTCATCAAGTCCTCGTGTTTTGCCTCCAAAGTGGCCTCGCCACTGACGCGATCAATCCAGCTCACGATGAAAGGTAACTGGTTGTCGTTGTCAGCGTCGTCGATGGCGCCGCCGCCGCCAGCTAGCAGCTCGATATCGCAAACCTCAACTTGGTTCAAGATGACCAATTTGGGCATCAGCTCCACCGAGCGCTCGTTCTCTCTGGCTCTGGCCCAGTAATAGGGCTCCAGCCTTGGCGCTAGCGGGGCCTTGTTGTTGTTGCCGCCATTGTTGTCTGTGTCCACGGAGCTGTTTGTTATAGTGGCCACTCGTCCGGCCTCAATCAATCGGCGCCGCTCGAGCTCTTGGCGGCCCTTTGAGTGCAGCTGGCTGAGCCGCTTGTACTTCCGGCCCTGTCTTGCCTTTTGCCTGCGCGACTCGGCCTGCGCGCGCCCATTTCCGGCCTCACCTGCCAGCCCACCTGGCTCGCCGGCGTCGGCTGGCCGCGACGGAGGGCGGCGCTCGGCGGCCTGTCCACCAGCGCGGCCGTCCCGCTGGACTCCATTCCGTCCATTTGCATGGCCCTCGCTCAGCCAGCCTCTCTCCTCCTCCTCGCCATCCTCGCCATCCTCGTCATCCTCCTCCTCCTCCTCCAGCTCGTTTCCCTCCTCGGAGTCGGCCGCGCTGTCCGCCGCCCGCTCGGCCTCCTCCAACGCGCCAACCTCGGCGGGCCGCCGCCCAAACTCGGCCGCCAGCTCCTCCTCCACCTGCTCGCGTTGCTCCGTTTCCATTTCCACCTGCTCGTCGCCGTTCGCATCCAAGCGCTTGCTTCCCTCATCTTGGCCGCTGCCGCCACTGGCTTCCGGCTCGAGCGCTGAACAGTTTTGGGACAAGAGTTTGTTAGTGTGACGAGTTTTGAGTGGCGCCTGGCGGCTAAGTCATCGCCTGATTCGCGCCAGGTGGCCAAATCCAATTGGCCAGCTTAAGAGCTTAGCTGGCGACAGGTGAGAGATTTTCTCTCGCTGGGCCAATTTACTAGGCGTTTCAACGCTTTCACCACTTTTGCCGGCGCCCCCCAAGTGGAGCCCCAAACGGCCGGCAGCCAGTTGGGGGCGCCACACTCGGCGGAGACTAAAAACTCCATCAGCACCATTGAGAGTGGGGCGCTAAATCTCTTCGCGCTCCATTCCATTAGTCTGCAGCAAGCTTCTACAAATAGATTTTATCCCAAACATAAATTCCCAACCCGTAGACTGCACGGGCGCAGCCTTAGAGACGTCGCCTAGCTTGCTGACCGCGCGCCTCCGCTCGAGACCAGAGCGCAGTGGCCTCGTCAGGCTGGACTTGTCTGGTATAGCCTTGGACATTATCATTATCCCCCCTCTGGCGTCATTTTGCGGCGGCCATTTCAATCAGGCTGAATTCGGTTACTCACTTTAAGTCATTATTTGGGCAGCCAAAGATCAAGCTGGTGCCACAAACTAAGCACCAATTCCAGGTTGGGTTGGCCAAGGCCAACTATGGGCCGACAGGGGGCGCGTTGGCGGTAAAATATGAGCCAATTTTGGCCGGTTAGGTTTGCACTCTCGGTGTTACAGTGCCTATGGTTGCGCTAAAACGACAATCAGACCGCAAGTTGGCACTAAAATAAGTCACTGAACTTGAGCCAGCGAGAGCACCTAGCGATCTAGTTCGCGAACTAACCACTAAAACTGCATGACCTCTTTGCTCGCGCCCAAGCAAACCAAGCCAGTATTAGATTGAAGCAAACCAATCGAGTTTTGCCCGATTCAGTTATCTGAGCTCCGTTCGGTCATCAATTCTAACACTTTTGCTGTCTGGCTTATATTTGAGTTGGTCAGCGTTGATTTGGTTCTTAATTCTGGGATTTGGGTCGGTTTGTTGCGAGCGCCAATGTGGCTTTGGTTAGATTGGTTTCTAATTCGGGCGGCTAGAAGTTGTATTGGATGGAGAGGCTTGCTCACCTATGAACATGACCGAGAAGGTTACGATTGCGCCCAGAAATGAGAACAGGCTCCTCTTGCTGAGCGAAAAGTAGCCGCCAACGCTCAGGCAGATGGGCTCAAAGAGACTTGGCTCGATGGATTGCGCCAAGGGGTCGTCATGGCGCCTTGCTAGCAGCATAACCGAACGCTCAGTTCCATTGCTGGCGGATTCAATCTTGAAGGCCTCACAGTAGATGAGATAGGGCGAGTAGCAGACGAACACCACAGAGGCGAGCCGGATGAACATGGCCGCGATCGAGGTTGGAGCGGCGGGCTCTGGTTGCTGTTGTCTGGCTTGCAGTTGGGCCCCAGCTGAGAGGTTTGCGCCTCCAGGATCGGCAATGCCGCTGCTCACCACGTAGGCTGAGGTGGACTCGGTGAAGGAGAAGATGTGTATGAGGCAGCTAACAAACATTAACGTGTAAGATTGCAACATTGACCACTTGAATGTGGCCTCAATGCGCTCGTGCATCATGCCAATCAAATCGTACTGCTTCACAAGGCTAACAATGTCGCCGTTCGTGAGCGGCCTCCCTCGGCCCCTCCGAACCCGCTCAACCAGCTGCCTATTGAAGGATTTAATGCACTGGTAATGGATGTTTAGCACGAGACTCAAACAAGTGGCGCAAATGATCCTCGGGCCGTGAATATAAATCGAGTAGACGAAGAGTTCTAGGAGCGCGTACGAGGCCGACCTGAGTGCGCTCACCTGGCCGGGAGGCTCGAGCGCGAGCTCGCTGCCACCAAGCGGCTCCGACTGTGTTGTAACGGGGTTGCTCTGTGGAATCCTGTGCTCGTATGGATGGAAGCCGGTGTGTATTGCCCGATGGAAGGAGTCGAAATTGTCGAGCGCCTGACAGAGGAGCCGAGCGCCGCCGGTAGTTTGGTTGCAGTCTTTGTGCCCATAATAGAGGGCGGTCAGCCTGTTCTTGGTTGTTGCCCGATTGCTCGAGCTTGGAAACATTGTGAGCGAGCTGATGTTGAAGAAGTAGTGCAAAATTGGCATCCAAATTGCTAAACCTATCCGAGCCCTTGCAAGCTTGTAAAATTTAACACCAGATTCAAGCAATTGGGCTCGCCTTTCGCCCAATTCTGGCCCACTTAAACCGGCAAAAGATTTGTAGAACATGAAATAATAGCGGCAGCAATCGGAAAAGAGCAACTCGATTCTATGGCAACTGAAGTGCCAAATTAGGGTTAGTCCAAGGGAGAATATGCGCGCTAAATGGCGGCGCAAATTCTCGAGGAACTCCTTCAGCACCGAGCCGCCCTTTGCCTGTTGGCCGGCGCCGCCGCCTGTTTCGCTTCCTGTTCCTCTCGCTCCACTTTTGCCATCTAAAAGCCTGAACTCCCAGATCAAATGGGCCACTAGCACGTAAATGGCCAAACAATTTGCGGTTAAGACGAGCGCAAGCGAGAACAGCTTCTTCAGCCAGCCGAGTCCGCCGCCCGACCCTTGGCCCTGGCGCCCCCCTCGCAGCGAGCGGCTCCAACGGACTTGCTCGCGGCCGCCTTGGCCTTTTTGGCTAAGCAGCGGCACCAGCAGCAGGGTTATGTCCTCGCAAAGGCCGTACAGGTTCATGAAATAACGGAACCTGGAGGCCAACTCGGCCAACTGGCGCTCCAATTTACTCATCCTTGCTGAAAACTCTGCCTCCTCCATGGGCCAGGTTTGCTTGAAACTCGATCCTGTGGCCGCCGCCGCCGCCGCCGCCGCTGCCTGTTGACTGGCTTCCATTTGAACTGCTGTTGGCTTTCTTTTGATTGGCTGACCCCCTTGATGGAGCTCAGACTTTGCTCATTATTTTCAAGCGCCAGCATCTCAAGTTGGATCTCGGCTTTCAACTGACGCCGAGCGAGCGAGTTTGGCGGCCAACGAGATGAGGAGGGCCCAAAAGCAACAACAAACGAGCTGTCTCTCGGGAGGGCAGCCAGCTGGAGGGGATTCGCCACTCTCGTTTCGTTTAATTCCAAAACCAACTGGCGGCTTGCGATCAGTCAAACGGTATCCTGAAAAGTTGACATGCAATCCAATCAATTTGCCCGCTTGCTCCACTTTTAGGGCAGCCGGTCGCCAGGGCTACGTGCGGCCGCCCGGCTGCAGCGGCGGCCGTTGGCTTGCTCTGCCAGCAAAGTCAGCGTCAGTTGGCGACAAGTTGACGGCTAAACCTTTGGGTGCCGGCGAGAGGAACCCGATTGAGCGGCCTGGCGAGTGGCTCCCTCGGCAGCGAGAGGCTGGCCGGGCAAACTACGTGCACTGATTGCATAATGACTTTTGGGCCTCCAACAAACTTGGCGGGCGGCAAGTTGTTGGCGCGCCCGGCGCCAGCTTGGGTGGGGCGAGTCTGGCTGAGCGCAAGGTGGGCGGACTTGGCGCAGAGGTGGGCCCGAGCCCGATGCTGGCCGGGCAACCGAAAGTGGGAATGCAAATGAGCAGGGAGAAGGCTCTTTGCTCGCCGGCCAAAAACTCCATCCCTCCCTCCCTCTTGCTGCAGTGGCGCGGCCCCAACCGGAAGGGGGAGGGCGAGTTTGGCACTTATTGGTCGGCTGGCCGACAGGGTTAAAGGTTGGGCCGGCGCGGAGGTGGCCAGCGAGGTGGAGGCGAGGAGCCGCCAAGATTAACCAGCGAGAGACAATGGCTGAGCGCGCGCGGGGGCAATCAGATCAAGCGTGGGATTTGCGGCCCACGAGAGCTGAGGCTGAAACGATCCAGCCAGAATGGCCGGCTGGATCCTCGAGGCCCGTGGAAGCGAAATCAATTGGAGGCGAACGCTCGAAGGCTGCAACTATTGGCCCAGCGGCGGGGCAAGAGTTGCCGGCGGGATCGCCCGCCCACTCGACTTGCCGCCACCGCCCCCAATGGGACGGAATGCGCCAGTCTGGCCTATTAGTGGGCCCAGTTAGTTACCGAGGCCGCCGAGCGACACAAATAATCATGCAATCCAATTTGCGAGCGCAACGAACGCAAATTACAACCTCGCCCCATTGGCGCCCGCTCGATGCGGCCCCAAATCCGGTTGGCCGGCTCGGCCAGCCAGCCAGCCGGCGAGAGCGTGAGGATTAGCGATCAAGTTTAATTGAAAGCCGGCGGGAGCGTTTTTGCTCGTTTGCGCGCCGGCCAATCTGCAGCCTCCAAAGGTGGCTTCCTGGAGGCCGCTTCGTGGGGCTTAGAGTCTAGCTGGAGCCCATTGATTTTGGGCGCCAGAATGGGATAACTAGTGTTTGTGCTTGCCGTTGCTATGGCGATGTTGGCTTCGGTGGGCATTTTTCATGACTTTCGCCCGATTTAACTGGACTTCGCTCGCCGGCTTTCCGCCAGCCAGGGCTGCATGTTTGCTATAAAGGAGCAGCGACTTGATCTATGGTCGCCGACTAGCCCATCATTCGCGCGATGGGTCCGTGCGTGAGTCTGGCCGACAAGAGCGCCGGGAGGCGACTAAACAATGGGCCTCAACTTGCCGCTCTCAGACCAGACCGCGACTCCATGTCCTGGACAGGGATACAGAGCCAGAGGCCGCCTAAATGGCGCGCACCTCTTTCTGGCTCGATCGCCTCACTCACTCTCTCTGCTGACTTGCAAATCTAGAGAGCCGCAACCAACCAACTGGAAACTCAACAAAGGTGCGTTCCGGCTGAAATTCATAATCGAGCAAATTGCAAACAAAGAGCCAGATGCAAATGAGCTGATCTGATTTCCAGTGCGAAACTCGATTTTGCGCAATAGTGACTGATAAGCCCGTGTTTGCGACACAATCGGACTCAATTTTCCGCTCTGCTCTCCAGTTTGGCCAACAAATTTACCTGCCCCGTTTAAAAGCTGGCTCAGGCTGGGACGTTGCAGCCTGCAACCAACCAACCAGCCTAACAATGGCCGTCACTCAGAAAGCTCAAACTCTAAAAGGCTTACCTGATGAACTGGCGCGCTTGGCCAAGCTTGCGCCGTCTAATTTGGCATCCGTCCAGCTAAACAGTTTGACGTTCGCGGGTTTAGTCTCACTATTCGAGCCAGTATCACTGTAACTTTGGCTTTCCCTCCCATCGGCCGGCCTCCAGTCTGCGGGCACGGCCTTGCTTCTTTCAAGCAAAGACTCATGGCTCTGGCCAGAGATTTTGTGCCGGTCGTTTGAGTCCAAATCAGTGGACGTTGCCAACCTACTCAGGCATATAACTAGTAAAATTCCAGTCGGAATAAACATCTTCCGCCAGCTAAACATCAGACTTCCTGTTGCATCGGACGAGTTTTGAGTCTGACCATTTTGGCTTGAATTTGGTCTTGTCGTGCTCATTGTGCTAGATCTCCATTAATTATTATATTCGTTTTTCTTTCGCTTGGCCGAGCATAATTCAACTGCAATCACCAGTTCTACTCCCAGCTCAACACACTCTGCGCTTGGCCACTAACCTGAACTTGGCCCCAAAAGAATGTGGACACTTTCAGACTGCCAATAGCGAAGGTTGTTTCGCTTGCTAACCTGATGGTTGAAGAAGTCGAACTGATCGCACGTCCGGACTGGACCAACGCATGATGATGATAATCTTCTCTCCAACTCTATTGTCCCAAAACACGCCATCTTGGCGCTCGCACGCCACAGCCTCCGAATTGGGATCCAACTTACTAGCGCAAGCGTACTCTGACTCGCAGCCAATGCCCGTGGGGGGGGGAGAGGATTCTTGTTAGCGGAAGTAGCTAGGTGCCCGCCACTTGGTGGCCAGTGGCGGTGGAGGCAGCGTTAGCGACAAGCTAGTCTGGCTCCATCTATGTTCCATTTCAGCTGTCTGCGTGAGATCCCGCGGTCCCTTTGAATGTTCGCGCCAAGTCTGGCCCGTGCCCGTATGTGCGTGCGCGGCATTCAGGCTGCTTTGCGCAGAAGACTCATCGTTGTGCGCGTACCGAACGCTGCCCGCTCTATGGACGATATCCCCCCCAAATTGTCCAGCTGATGAGAGGGAAGCCAGTCGCTCGTGACATCTCACTATCTTTTTAAGCTCTCCATGTTTACATTTTGGCCATCACTACTATGAAAAAAAGATCCTCACTTATGAACCTAAATGATTGAATTGCTCTTGTATCCAAAAGCTTGAACGATGATGGAAACAAGCGGAGACAAAACAAGCCGCGGCGTCAAGCAAGAAACTATTAAGATATCTGAAAATCAAAACAAGGACGAAACCTCCGCAGCTCATAGCAACTCGTCCGAACCGAAACACCAGCTATATCATCAACAAGATAGACAATTGGAGCAAAACATCACAGATTTAGAGACTTCCAACTATAACCACCAATGCTACATTTGCGATAAGATTTTCTCCGCCAACTCAAATCTAAATAGACATTTGCGAAAAATACATAAGGAGAACGTCCAGTCGCCTTATAATAATGTCAAATGCGCCCTCTGTGAATCAGTATATTCCTCCTCCTCCATTTATAACCAACATCTTGAGAACGATCATAAGGTCAGGATTGAGGTTGAGCATCTGACGTTTGTAAGTAAACAAAGTTTTGAGGAATGGAAACATGGCATTGAGAATGAAACAACCTCGCAATACATCAAATCACGCGGAGAGAAGAAGACCAAAAATGTAAACAAAACTTACTATAGTTGTAATAGATCAGGCTACTATGTCAGTAAGGCTAGAACACGAAAAGCGCTCAAGAAGCAAGGCAGCAGAAAGATAAATGGTCGCTGCCCAGCATCAATGAATGTAACCATTAATCCCGACTCAACCTATGATGTTCGATTTGTTAAAACCCATGTTGGACATAGCTTCGAGCTGAAACATCTAGATTTGTCGGACAAGGATCGCGATTTGATTGTTCAAAAATTGGTCTCAGGCGTAACAAAGAAGGATATAATCAAGCAGATTCGCTCGGCTGTCGAGCAACAAACCACAACTGCCTCAGTGTCGCCATCTTCAACTGTGTCAGCACCTGGCCATAATTTAACCGCCGCCACCAGTAACACTAATAGTCTGAGCAATAGTTTGGAGGTCATTCCAACTACTAGCGAAATTGCAATAACTAACACAACCCCTATTATCACCTGCACAAGCACGGTTAGCACCGTTGCGACAACTCCCGTCAGCCAAAATAGTTGTATATTAAGCAGCCTCAACTGCCAGCCCACTTCACGACTTCATTTGGCCACCACCAAGGATATCCATAACATTATCAATTCTAAACACCTGGATTCTAAGCTCATCCGTCACAATTATGATTTGAATAATGTCGAAGCTTGGATAAGCGAAATGAAGGAATTTAATGAAGCATCGAGCGTTCTCTTCTATAAATCACAAGCAGAGCTCATTGATAGATTTCCGAAGCTACGCGAAGATGATTTCTTACTCGTCATAATGAAAGACGGCCAATCAGAGATCCTCAAAATGCATGGTGAAAAGTGCATCATCATTGACTCAACCCATAATGTCCACTGTGAATACCTTCACGTTGCTTCAGTTTCTGTTATTGACGAAGATGGAAAGGGATTTCCAGTTGCTTTTCTTTTCTCAACTAGAACTGACGTTGAGGTACTTGAAGTTTTCTTTACAATCATGAGAGACAAGGTTGGTGCAGTTTCAACCCGAATGGTGATAGCCGATGAGTTGAACGACTTCTACCAGGCCTGGACTAAGGTGATGACAAGACCAACACATAATCTATTGACCCCTTGGAGTGTGTTCGATAATTGGGCGAAGAAGTTTGATCTTATATCAAACAGAGACAAGTTGAGAAAATTAAAGAAGTCATTGAGAGCCTTGTTGACAGAATCAGAGACTGACAAGTTCACCAGATCCCTAACTCAAATTGTTGAAGATCACAAGCAAGACCCAGAGGTAAGTGAATTTCTCAAATATTTCGAGGAAAAATTTGCTCGGAATCCTGACCTGTGGTCGAGTTGTTTGAGGAAAACACATGGAGCCACAAATTACCAGTTGTGGAGATTGCACGAAAAGTTTAAGATGGTGTACAAGGAGGGAAAGAATTCCAAGAAATTATGCAAATATGTTGCAAGCTTGATGACCTTATTTGAGGACTCGCAAATGGAGCTACTATCAAAGGTGGAGGATAGAAATCCTGCCAAGCGAAAAGCTTTATTAGATCGACACCAGAAGAGCGTTGAAATTGGTTCACTGGTTTACGAAGTTGCCGTTGAGCCCATCTATTGGCTGTGCCCATCAGAGAGTTCAAGTGAGGTTTACTATGAAGTGAAACACGATAGCAATGAGCCAAAATGTTGTGATTTGAAATGTCCTACCTGCTCCACATGTCGACACCAATATAAGTGCACTTGCTTAGACTTTGTTGTCAACTTAAACATGTGTAAACACATTCATAGGATTTGCGCTATGTGCAAATGATTAAATTAACTAGTTATTATGGATTCGTCTTTCTTTGGAAAGTTTTCAACCAACTCAAGGACCTTGGCACTTTCCTGTTCCCTAATGAGGTTTCCTCTCGATCGAGATGGGCTCGCATTTTAGTTTGATAATCTTGCTAACTCGCCATGATGAAAAAAAGAGTGCAATCAAAATGCAGGCAATGGTTTCCGCTTAGGGATTGAAGCAATTCTGATCGCTCTGACTTCCGTCTTAAGCGAAACGAACCTGTGGATTCCTAGGACTTTCGCACTAGTTATGAGCTGACTCTTCTCAATTATGTCAATTTAAGTTCCCTCCATGAACGAATTACCTGTTATACTTTTCAATATTGCTATGGTCAGGAGTAGACCGAGTTAGTTAGGGGGTCGATTTTGACAAAAATCTAAGGCCTTTGCGTAAGAATCTCCCATGCAAGACGCACAAAATTCCTCAGGCCATCTATCCATCCGGTTAGCACTCAAAATCAAAAATTGAGGATCGTGGGTGCTGCCTCAATTGTGGGGCAGGTTGATGGAAACGAAATTTATCACCTGTTTGAAATTCAATTCCGCATCGTATGTCGAGCAACCTGAACGTGTCATCTAACTCGCCAACTTGACAAAATCCATAACTCTGACAGGATTTCCACCAATCCTGTTTCAAAGAACAATTTGTTACCCTTGGTAAATTCGATAGGAGGAACCTCAGGTTGAGGCAGAGTCTGCAGTGGCGGGATATCCTTAGGATCCGCAGTACACGCAGTACGAGAAGTTTCATCAACGCAGCTGTTCATTACGCCCGAGATGTCTGTTGTTGTTTTATATTCTCTGATATCCCCTCAAAAGACAACAGGAGACCTCCATATTGAGCCTAAAATTATATCGTATTAGGTATACACCTATTTGAATTCACCAACAATGGAATCAGAATCTATTGTTGACTATTTAAAATCCTCTTTAGGGAAACCATGGCCACTGATAGCAAACTCGAGCCAAAATTTAACTATCCTCACGACAGCAACAACAACAAAGACTACTCCTATTCCGTTACAACAAAATAATACTAATTCAACCTCACCAAACAAAACCCATAACCACACTAACAGCCCAACGATAAACGGAAAAAGCCATCTCTTAGAAACCAGCCTACCCGCACCCCTTTCCCCGATACGACCTCCCTCCCTAACACCCTCAGAATCGGCAACAAGCAATCATCCTGGTGAGAACAGTAACTGCGCCAACGTTAATGAAAATCAAACCAACGGAACGAAATTTTGCGCAAACCACAACCACAGTGATACACAACTTGATGGTCTCTATCCGGAATGGGACGAATTCTACTTATTAGTCTGCGATATTTGTGGCATAATTATAAGGCCTCAAGCACTAGAAAAACATTTAGCAACAAAACATCGGATCAACGTCCAAACGAACCAAAACCATACACTGCCAATCAACAATAAAACGTCCGATAGTAAAAGCTCCGGCAAAGACGAGGTTACAAACGATCACAAAAATTCTAGCAACAGTAGTGGCCAGAACAATATAAACAGCTCAATCTCAAACTTCACTAAAACTTCCACCTCCATAAGTAACGAAGAGCTTCCGATTGATTCCTCAACCTCGGCCAAGCCTGTTACGCCAACAGCCAATTCGATTGCAACCTATGACCTCAACAAAAATTTTACACATGATCCTAACAAGAGGCACCGAACTACGGCCAGGTGGTACCTTGATAGGAAATGGCGCAACACATTCAATGTATTGAAAGACGCCTTCTTCTGAAAACATTCAGTTCTTTGTACATTGTGATGCTGTTACCCATGTTATAATCCACCCACGGGCAGGGTGCTCGATACATTTTTGTCGTCAGTGGATGAGAATGAGAACATGTTGGCCAGATTTCACGTTTATCATCGTGAGATTTAGTCTAACATTGTCTGTCATTTTAGACCAAGGCGCACTAAACCTGTCGCAAAGTTACCATTTTATTTTGTTAAAAAAGCTCCACTCCTTCAAGTGCACCATGCCGATACATCATCTTCAGACTGATAAATTTAGATGGCGAACGCTGGACAAGAACAGAAAGTGAGAGGGGTTGTGTGAGTGAGAGTTGGGTAAGCGAGCTTGATGATGTAAGCGCCGCTTATGTAACTATACTAATAAAATTGAAGAGAGAGGGAGTCAGTTGCGATAACTTTCACGATGGGGGCACCTTTTCGTGCATGCGCAATTCGGTCCCTGGTCTCTCAGTATCCTTCAATCTATCGTGTGATTGTAAGGTAATTCAATCTCCACCATCCACCAGATGTTCCGTTGTGTTGGTAGCGGCATTCATCGTGCTAATCTCGCTTTGTCTGGCTGAAACTCAATCAAAGTAGAAATCAAGCCCGACCCTCCGGTTGCGCCAACCTTCACGATGAGTTCAAGCCCGAGGCTATAGATTCTAATCAGCAACTCTCAACACAGAGCTAAACATTCAAACGATTTACCTGACCTCCGATGCAGCTCAAACATGTCTCTTCCAGCAAGGTTGCATTCAAATGAATCAGAGGTTAGGCCCGTCCCTATGCGCAAACAGAACAGTTATTATGCAAAGCAGCCGCACTTCTCGCTCGAGACTTAATAGTTAGACCAATGCAGCGTAACCAAGATCACTAGCGAAGGCACAATTTCCGGCTCCTTCATCTCGTGGGGTGATTTGGTAAGCTAGATGAGTAGAATAAAAACAGCCAATTCAGATTTTGCAATGGATTCAAGCTGGCCCACACCTAAGACAACTCCGAATCAAGACTAAATGATTGAGCTAAGTATTGGACGGTTTGAAGGCTACAAAAGTAACACAACAGAGCAGAGAGGAGGATCAACCGAACAGCTTAAATTGAAATCAACCTGAGCACTGAACCGCAATTCGGTATTATAGAAATATGTCTGTGGCCAAGATATCGCCCTTGCCGCGCACGGAAATGGACGCGCTCTTGCTCGGCCGTCTTGACGTAAGTAAACTTGAGTTGGGCCATGGCTTTTACATCTGAAGGTAAATGGATGCGCTTGTGCCTCCCATTTCAACCCGCCCACCTTTGTTAGCGGATTCGTTGCCGGTTGGTTGTAGTTGGCTTGTGTGATGATTATTGCGTTTGCCGCTCAACGAGCTTCATGTTAGCTCTTATTGCTTTGGCGGATCAAATGTCTCCCAGTGGCCACCTGAGGGGTGATATCGGTTGATTTCGCCGCCTAAGAGGAGTGTTTTTGCGCTGACTTTCGCGGATTGCGAGCGAACCAAGCGGGCTGACCATGGAGCCCTCTCATCTCACCTGCGCGCATCCAATAGGCGACTATATTGCCCAGCTCGCAACTGGAGAGCACTCGGCGCTCTACCTTTGAAAACTATTTACCTTTTAGCCAGCGTCGAGTGGACAAATTTCCATAGCAAAAGGTTGCGTGTACAGCATCGGCGACCATCTAATATGGGCCAGCCGAGGAAGCTAAATTGTTAGGTTTGCGAAATGAACCTGATCCAGCTGGCTCGGGCTGATGAGCTCTAATTGCAGTTGCAGTTGCATTTGCTATTGTAGTTGTAGTTGTTGTTGCTCAGGCTAAAAACGCGACCAAATGCGCAGGCCCGAAAACGTGAGCTCTAATGACCCATCCCCATTTACACCTGTCCCATGACTATGCAACTCCAGCGTCAGGTAGATTGGGACGGTTTTTATATTCGGGCCGGAAGGTTCCCCGGTTTCAATCAGCTGGAGGAGTCTCCATTGATTTGGGGCCGAAATGGGCGAACAAAGAGGGGGTTGCGCTAAGAATTGATCGTTTGGCTTGATTCTAGCCACATGCGAGAATCGGGCGACTCAGGGATTGTGGACGACATTGGATGAGTTAGATTACATTGAGCCAGTTGGTCGCCAATATACTTGCTGCCTCCGCTCTACCGCTTAGGCGCAGAGCCTCTCTGCTGGCGATGCGAGGTTGAACTACAAGAGAGGCATTCGGCGCTCAGGACTAATCTCATAAAATCACCAAAACTTAGTCCGGCTCCGAGAGTAATACAAACTACGGGTTGGACAACCATTTTGGATGCGTCCATTTTGATTTAATTTCGTTCGCAAGGTTCAAGCCGCTCTACCGCTTTGACTACGAGCAATTGGCCCTCGTTGGCCAGCTTGTCCATCTCTAGCCTGGCCGTTGATCGAGCTCCGCCAGCCGGACGCGCTGGCGCAAATGGGCCGCCCAACTGGAGCGGAGTTGCCACGAAGAGACGCCCGCCGGCAAGCTCGGCACTCACTTCGCCCTTAGCCGCAGCTGCTGTTGGCCGCCTAGAGACTTCAATGGGCACAAGGGCTCCATCCTCCGGGTAGAAGACAACAAGCCGACTCGGTTGCGCCTCTCTCAACGATAATCGGATAAGAATTTGTCGCCCCTCCAAAGCCTTCCTGTGTGGCGCCGTCTCAGAGCGGCCGCAAGCTGCAACCATTTGGCAAACTCCGGATCCGATCCGCTCTGCTCTTATCAATTCGAGAGTGGCGGCAATTAGAGCGGCGCCGTCCTGCTAGCTAAGCCCTCTAAGCTCGACTGTCATTTGGCCCCAACTTCAGGCCGGCTTGAGAATTCGCGAGCTGAGTGCCGAGAGCTTATCGAGCGCATCTTATCGGGGCGCCGGCCGAGCGGCTTGCTGCTGCAGCGTCCGCTCAAAGTGGGCGCCATGCGGGAGCTCGAGATAAGCGGCCCACCTACCTACTCGTCCGATCCAACCCACTATGGCCGCCCCCTCGGGAGACTTCCAGCCCGAATAGGGGCGCCAGCGCTGGCAATCAATCGCCTTCGCTCCTTAACGCCCACTACTCGCAGGCTTCAGCTTGCGGACGTGTTAAAAGTTGTCATTGTGTCCATGTCAGCGTTAGAGTTTACGAGCCCAACGAGCCACTCTCAAGCCAGCCATTGGAACTTACGATGTGGTGATGGTGGCGCTGCCCAAACAAGATTGGCTTGTTCGACGGCTTAGCCGCCGTCGCCTTTGGCGCTCAAGGCGATCGACGAGCGCGCCAAGTCCGCCCATCGGCTCCAGGTCAGCGCCACTCATCCCAAATCTTATCTCGTCCACTCAAAGCCTTCGCCAAGGTGTGAATGGGGCGCCAGGCGGACTTTTTGCCGGCCGACCACGTCCGGTGCCAAAATGGGCACGTTCAAGGTGTGAAAGCTCAACGGGTGTCGGAATTGGATCGGCGGGCTAAGTCGGCCAAAGGCGCACTGTTTACTCAGACTGAGCACTCGAGTGTGAAACGAAACCTCTGATTGCTTCCAGCAGTTTCATCAGTTTGAGTTGAGACGACTTAATCGAGTCGCAGGCGCTCGCTCTCACTCTGCTCAGCCAAAACTCCTCTCCCTTGTCGACAACATCAGGCTGCCTAGGGGCGGCGGCGCTCGAGGCTTGCCTGTCCACCTGGCAGTTCATCCATCAGCCTGAGCGCCGTTGCCCACCGAGCGGGCAGGCCATTTTTGCTGCCCTCTAGCTAGGCGGCCAAATTACAATTACAACCGTAATCATGGGACCATTAATCTGTAACTCATCCCGGCTCAACTCTGCGCCGGCCACCTGATTAACGCGAGCAAGCACGAGTCTGCCAACATTGGGGCTGATTTGCAATTTGCACTCCAAGGACTAACACCAAAGTCTGCTCCTCCACCTCTAACCCACCCCCTCCCCTGTCGACCCTTCTGAACCATTAATTTCATCGTTGGGTCGCAATTATCATTGTTTACACAGGGCAGTGGTCAGGGATCTGGGGCGGCCAGGGGGCGTTCGTTGCGCGAGGCTGAAAGGGGTACGAGCGCTCAGTTTGCCCACTGGCATGAATTGGCCAATTTATCATCCAGCCGATGGCCCAATTTCGAGGTAAATTATGCGCTACAATGTATCCCGTGAGGCTTGAGTGCTGATTGATGGCGAGGCCATCCTCTAGGTCCAACTGGCCCTCTAACCCTCCATGGCTCTCCTAGTCCTTCAGCCGGCAAACTAGTGCGCTGATGCGACCACAAGTGACCGCAGCCCGCCCATTTGTCGCGCACGAATCCCTTCTGCACATCGAACCACCGCGTCGCCTTATAAACACCTGACTGGTTTGCTGGACACAAACATTCGCCAGAACTAGTTGTTCAAGTCAAACCTCGGCCGCTTCCTTATCTCTTAAACTTTTTGAACGCTTGAAATGGCCAAGGCAAATTTTCTTAGATCCGTGAGTGAACAAGAGGCTAAACTAAACAAAACCACATCCAGACCAACTAACCAACCATCAAACTCTAACCAAACATTTAGGAGCTCACAGTTAGCTGTGATTCCAATTCGAAAAACAAAAACTTCTTCGGAATCCTATTTAGCATCCTAGTGTTGATGCTCATTTCAACCATTATTGTTGCTGCCATTGTCATCATAAATCCGGAGATCGTAACCCTATCGAGCAAGGGCTATGTTCCGCGCGAGGCAATCACCTTGGAGGAGGCACTTTTGAACGAGCTCTCCCCAAGTGGATTCGCGGCGCAATGGCTACCTGCCAGCTCTAGTGACGATAACTTGTACAAAACAGATCAGTTACTGTTCGAAGATTCAAAGAATCTAGAAGTTTTAACGCTCATGCCATCTAGTGAGCCTCAAGTCAACAAACACCCACTAACTAACCAAGCCTCTGGGTTGCCGGCCAGCCTGTCAAAGTTTCAACCAAACATCACAACTCTGATATCAAATACGAGTCTCCTCTCGTCAATTGAATATCAAGGCTTTAAGCTCTCGCCAAGCAAGAGATACTTGTTGATTTGGACTGCGAAAAAGAAACAGTTTAGGCACTCATTTACAGCCAAATATTTCCTCTATGATATTGAGCTTGATCTCATATCGTTGCTTAGCACTCAGCGAGTAACAGGTGGCGAATTACTCTTGCACAATTCCTATGAGCATCTAGACTCGGCCTCACAGTATCTCAACAATCAGGCAAACGATCGGGACGACTCTCGATTCCAGATAGTTAGCTGGTTCTCAGCTAACGAAGATGAACGTGATTCGCTCATTTTGGTGCAGAATAATGATATTTTCATACTGAATTCGGTGGCTGGAAACCAAACAGTTGGTGGTCAACTGAGGCAGCAACAAGCGCCGCCAACTAGGATCACTTTCACCGGTAAAACTACTGAAATTTTCAATGGAATTCCAGACTGGCTCTATGAGGAGGAGATACTCAGCGATTCAGTTGCTTTTCAGGTCTCGCCTAAAGCAACCACTTTAGCCTACATGTCTTTCAATGATTCTCTGGTTGATTTAATGCCCTTCTCAATCTATGGTCCAAGCGAGCAAGTGGTCCCGCGAACTCAACAGATCCGATACTCAAAGGCAGGTCGAGTGAATCCGCGAGTATCAGTTCATGTGGTTGACTTATCATCTGAGAGGAGATATCGTGACACCGAATTGACACTCCCTGACGACTTGGGTCTCAAGCAGCATTATATTAGCAGAATTGCTTGGTTAAGTGAAGAGAGACTAGCTCTTGTTTGGCTGAATCGCAACCAGAATGAATCTTATATTGTTATATGTTCGCGTCCCCAAGGCTGGCGATGCGAGAAAAATCTCCATCTTACCTCACCAGGGGGATGGCTAGATTTATCAGAGGATCTGCGGCCTCTTGATGATGAGTATTACATAACGCTACTGTTCAAGGACGAGGGAGATGACGTTGGATCATTCAAGAATGTTGCCAAAATATCAATGAGCCAAAGCAACACGTACACGTTCCTGACCAGTGGTCGGAGGGAGGTAGATAGGATTGATTCCGTGGATCGAAAACGGCGCATAGTTTACTTCACGGCCAACACCGAAGCTGAACCGGGACAAAGACAAGTATACTATGTTGATGCGGATGGCTCTGGAAAGGAAACTTGTCTGACATGCGACCACCATCCAGATGAGTGTCTCTACAATAGCGTTAGAATAAGTCCGTCATCAGATTATTACATCTTCGATTGTGACGGACCAGGAGTTCCTAGAACAGAGCTCAGGACAACTCGATTTGGTGGCGGACAAAGAGGCCGAACAATTTTCCAGAAACTATCCTCTAGAAGGAGCGTATCAGGGCTGAGCTTGAATCAGGGATCTGCAGAGGATAATCTAGCTGCCAGTGGCAGCACCGAAAAGTCTGAATTCTCCCTGCAACCTGAAAGCTCTCTCCTGTGGACCATAGAGGATAACCATGCTCTGAAAGCTAAGCTTAAGCGCAAGGCAATGCCATTGACAATGCGCCTGAAAGTTCCAATCCGTAACACAAACTACTCGGCAAATGTGATCATGATACTACCACCCCAGTTAGGCTCTTCCGCAACATTTGGAACCCCATCAGCTGCGAGCCGTTTTGGAAAGCGATCTCGTCGGAGTGCGGCACCGTTCAATTCGGGCATCGAACAGCCATTGCACTCTCATTTTACACCCAATTCTATCGTTGAATACACTAGCCAGCTGCCGGGAGGTCAGCAATTTCCTATGGTGGTAGACGTGTATGCTGGTCCAGGAAGCCAGAAAGTTGACTATCGTTACAATATTAATTTTGGCTACTACATGGCCTCAAGTAGGCGAACCATATACGTCATGATTGATGGAAGGGGAAGTGGCTTTCAGGGTACAAAAAGACTTTATGAGTTGTATCACAAGTTTGGAACTGTAGAGATCGAAGATCAAATAGAAGTAGCGGCATACTTGACCCGTAGCTATTTGTTCATCGATCCAAACAAAGTTGCTATCTGGGGTTGGAGCTATGGAGGATACGCAGCAGCGATGGTCCTGGCTAAGAGCAACTCCAAGGTCTCGCACGCCCTACAGGAAACGTTCGAAGGCTTAAAACTATCAAATTCAAGCTTTACTAGCGATAGTAGGCCAAAACTCCACGCAAATAATCCGACCCAGTCACTGAATGGGGTCTTCGAGTGCGCCGTTTCTGTCGCTCCAGTGACCAATTGGATTTACTACGACACCGCATACACAGAACGATACATGTCGAGCCCCTACCTTAGTGAGTCCTACGACAGAGTGAGCGGCGGCGACCACTATCTCTCAAATGTGGTTAGCCCCGTACAAATGTTGTCTTTGAATCATGATTCTGGACTCACGAATAAGTGGCAACCTCTGAAATCTTCATTCAATAGATCGTTGGCAAATTTGGTAGGAAAATCCCGATTGATCGGTAAAAAGAATTTATCGGACCTGAATGAGAGGTATAAAGCAGCCTCGTTGCTGGACAATATTGCCAACATCGACAAGAGGCGCTTCCTGTTAGTTCATGGCACCGCCGATGATAATGTTCACTTTCAACAATCCATAATGCTAATGAAGAGGATGATACAGAGTAATATCATGTTCGAGACAGGACTATATCCCGATCAAGATCACGGAATCTCAAGTAGAGCCGACAAGCTCCACCTAGGCTCAACTTTGAGCAACTTCTTCTCTGAGTGCTTTGACTTGGCTTACTAGTAGCCAAGCCTGATCAATTCTACCCCAATCTAGTCATGAAAATGGAGATTTGCTGCCAGCGGCAATACCAAAGTAGAATCTCTAGCATGAGATGCAACAAAAAATCACAATCAATTTAACCTGAATCCATTATCTCACGAATTCAATTTAATGCGGTACCCTCAAGTTATAGGATACATTGGTTACTTTCTTTCATTGCTGAGCTTATTGCACCATGTTCTGATGAAGGATCGCCATTGAGCAACAACTTGACGGCACCATTTGGTTGCACAGTCAATGCCAAGCCCAAAGAGGAGGCTAGTTTTAAATAATCCGGGTCGTTCGTTGTGAACTCTTTAACCTTTTCGAGGAGTTGCATATCACTCATGTGTTCATTGAACAGCTCTATCCTCCCCTGTGAGCTGGAGGAGCCGATATTTCTATTCAGGAATGGATGGTACTTGCTATCAAATCGCATTTCCTGGGCCTCCAGTGATGGGCATGAATTTTCGTAGTTACTGAAACTGATCACAGATCTATCCTGATTGAATTTATCACTCATTTTTATCAATAATCGGGCAATCTCAGCTCGCGTTGATTGTGTTGTCTTATCTTGTTGATCATTGAGGGTTGATTCTTTTGATTCACCAGTGAGGGTGTTTAGCACTTTCGTCCCTAGGTTAATTGGGTCGTCTTTGCGTTTGTCGTGGACGTTTAATGTTGGGCCCATGAGGCTTATTGCTGTGGGCAAGGGATGACCCTCGGTTGATAGGACGAATTTATCCAAATCGACATGAGTCTCATTGTCGTTACTAAATAATAGATATAAGTATTTCAAGGTCTCAGCCAGTACAAAAGACGACATTCTATCATCGTGGACGCCAGTTCGCACATCTTTCAAGCCGGCGAACCCACAATCAACCTTGAGATCCTGTAATTTCTTCAAAATTTCCTTACCAATTTCGAGGTAAAAATCCTCTTGAGTAGCTCGATGTAGGAAGAAGGTCGACTCTAGGAACTCCGGTCTCATTTGATGATTTGCCCAATAGACCTGAAGATCTGTTGTGAACGCCTCTGGTAAATAACTGTGCCTACGGATGACTTCGTTAAACATGGCGTGTGTGGATATAGCAGATCTGAGGTCACCCTTTAACACCTGCAAGCCAGGCCAAAAGGCTGAGAGTGCGTCCATAAACCCCTTCGCTATCCTGTTTGGACGATGCATGTGAACATCGATCAGAAAGGGTCCCCTCGAAATGTATCTCATCACACTGGAGTAATGGCGATTGAATCTCTCCAGGTACGTTGGGTCGCCGAGCAGTATATAAGCTTTCATCAGATATTCGTAGTAGCTATCCGAGCCGGCGCCAACTCCGGACTCCCTCCTAACCCATTCTCCACTCTCTACATTTAGAACGGTACCAACTAAATCAGTGCTACGGTGCCGATGCTCCCATATTGAGTCCAACGCTTGTCGTGCCTTCTCCTCAAATATACTATCACCTGTGAGTCGGCTCAAGGTAGCAAACTCCAATATCAGTGATCCAGCACAAGCTGTACAAGTCTCTTGGACGAGACGAAGTTCATTGGACTCCATCCCGTACTTGAGATTTACACGTGGGTGAGGTATGCCGGTTTTTGTATCAAAAGCTGGTAAGAGTCTACGTCCCAGATCTTCGGCTAAATCTAACATTTCAGACTCATACCAATCGAGCTGACGGCGAGTGGTGGCATTGAAGTGCCTGATGCTTTGGTCTTGTTTGTTTTGGATAGACTTGGCCAAGATATGTGCACTCAATAGACCGCCAAGCATTCTGATATTGGTTTCAAACACTGATACAACAATATCCGTGTTGAAGTCGAGATCGTTTATGATCCTTCTGACGGATATCTCAAATTCGTTTATATCGCCCATCATGACCAGGGTGTCGAGCGAATCTACTAATGTCAGCGAGAAGTTTCCTATCGAGTCGTCAATATCACTCGAGTCCTCGACTTGCCTAAACCGGCCTCTACAAGATATCGGAAGGATTTCATCAGCAGGATAAGTATTGATGTATGAGTGGTATGCATGGTAGAACATTTGTCGAGCTTCGTCTCTCAACTTGACTCGCTCGAATTCATCGAAAGCGCTAACACCTCCAATCAGCGCTCGTAGATATCTTGAGGCCTCTTGCTTTGGTTGTTGTTTGTTTGGCCGAATAGATGACGCAAATATCGATGATAAGGAGATCTCGTTATTGGCCAAGTAGCTATTTGAATGATAAATATCGCACATGTAAACTAGACTTTGAATAACAACTAGACAGAAGATGAAAGGCTTCAACCTGTGATTGGCTACTGAGAAACTTCGTTGTCTCAACTCGGAAGCGATTGATTGGTGTATACTTCTTGGAAAGCAGCTCGTGGTAATCTCGTTTTGATCACTAGCGGTGGAAACTAATGGCTGGAGGATAGCTGTGAAAGCCGGGACGGAATCAGACAGGTTCTGCCCGGACGATTTTGGCATCCCTGACGTTGGACAGGGTTCGTCTCGATGGTCCTCTTGATTGCATTGTAAAGTAGTATTCTCTCTAAGACCACAAGGATTTTCGTCACTTTGTTCTAGTTGGCTTTTGCAATAAGGATATCTGGTCTGGTCGACCAATTGATGAGCAGACAAGAGACCATGTCTGATGGGCATAGTGAGAGTCTATGGGGTTATGCCGGCGGTGATATTAATAGATGATAAATCACGGATTGAGAGCCTAATGAATGATTCGATGGTAGCGCAGTGACTACCTTGGTTCATATTTGAGTGATAATTTGTCAGTTCAGTCTCAAACTTTGGATGTAAATATCACGATCTAGCCTAAGTGTCCGTGAACGGTCTGTGTATCTTTTTCAACTTCAGTTAAACATTGCATTCACAAATATTGCATTCCACTGTGACGCTGGTGCATAAGATAAAGCGCACACAAGATTTAGTACGCATCTGAAGCACAAAATCCAGCCAGCAGTGTGCTTTATATCATGAAAACCGAATGCGAGCGAACAGCGCGTCGTCATCGGCCCATCTGTTAAGCTAGTTGGGCTAAGAGTCCCACAGGCGCGTTACAGAAATAAACACAAGCCAGATGACAAAACGACCCCCGATTGTCCATTTGGGCCCGGTCACCGCTTCCATGCTTCAGTGGAATCCTGGCAAACAAACAGCCACCGCAGCTGCAGCCTTAGATGTGAGACACTCAGGTGGTCGTTGGTACAGAGTCTCAAACCCTTGCTGTGACACTAAGCTCGCGAGACACGTTAACAGTCAGAGTCCTCCTCGCCTCTATGGCCTCATCGAATCACTAAATCCAGCCTACAATACTGATCGCAGCCAAATTGTATTTAGCTGAGTTTGTCCATAGCTCGCGGCGACGATGCAGTCGTCTGAGGTCATCAAACTTGCGTGCATTCTTTATTGTCTAGCCGTACGGTAAAAGTAGATTGGGAGAGAGAAAGAGAGGGAGAGAGAGAGAGAGGGCGCAAGGAGGATCGATCTTGGCTGTTACCACTACTTTCATAAGGCTTTAAACAATCGAGTTATGTGAGCCGAGAGTGAGTGAGAAAGAGGCAGAGTTCTAGAATATGGGCGAGACTTGGAGGGCTAGTTGATTGGCCGGCTCGACCTATGGCAGCAACAATACAACAGTGTTCTTGCTGCATGGAATAAGGGAAAGGTTTTCTCTCCCACTCTCGTTTGGTCCTTATTTCTCTCCGGGCCATCGATGTTGATTGGCTCTCGAGGCGAATGTTTGCACAAATTGTTGATTGACGGATCAGTTCGCCGACTGCATGAATAGGATAACATTTTGGCCACTGCCGCCACCGCCGCCGCTGCAACAGTCAAGCGGCCTCTCATTGGCCACAGGTTAAAGGTTTTCGTGTGCAAGGTAGATTTGAGATATCCCACTCGGCGAGCTGATGTGTTTTTTGGATAGACGGACGGCAGATGGGTAGGCGAGAGGAGGAGGATGCGGCGTTTGGCAACTATCTGTGGTTGGTTGGCGGGCGTTGCAAGTGGCACATGATGATGGCCAGCACAATGGGCTGACCTTTGCACCAGCCCATCTCAACCGATAGTTAGATGATTGGAACTTCGCCGTTGCTTGGGGACGGGTTGCGGGTGAATGTATGTATAAATACTACCCAGCCATTGGACGACGAGAGAGTCGCGTAGTCCGAGGCGCCCGAAGTGAGAAGGAGAGGGCTGCATGAGGTTCACAGCTGGTTGGCCGGCAAGCTAGCTCGATGGATCTCGCAGGCTACCTGTGTGTGAAGCGGAGAAAATTTTAACAATCTTTTCGTCGGAACGCTCGTTTGCCTAGTCAGGCAAGCAGTCATTTGGGGAAGGCGATTGGGGGAACTTTGGGCGAGCTCAAAAAGATTGGACGCAGCAAATTTCTAACGGAGGTGATAAGAGGGGAATCCCGTAGCGGACTCAACAGCAAGTCCAAATGAGCGCCGCTGAGTTTGCCTCGGTCATAGGCTTAATTGTCTTCCAGTTATCATTCGCCTCTTTCTCTCTCTCTCTCTCTCTCTCTCTTTCTCTCTTGCGACCCACTAAACTAATTTGTCTACCTGGCCGACTAGCCAGCCAGCCAACAACGACAACAACAGAGGCGCCGAGGACAAGAACAAGTTGCCCATGTTCAGCACTTGCATTTGTTGTAGTCTTTCGGAACTTCTCCCTGAAATGTGTATCGATGGTTGATATACATTCCAGACAGGCGACCAGAGGAGATTCACCCTGTCGCGCTTGTGTGTGGTCGTGATCTCGTGTTCGCGGTTTGCATGCGTTTTGACAGCTCGAGACAGAGCCTTTTCTCGCCGTTACTTTCCTCGTCCTTTGTGGCCATCGAAACACTGGCTGAACAGAAAAAACAATGGGCTCAGTTGGGAGCGGCGGGCATGCAAACGCCAACCCGGCTGGGCGCCAATATTGAACCTTGACCGACTGAGCCGGAGCCGGTCAAAAGCTAATGACCTGTGTGCGAGCGAGAATGGTGACAATTTTGCAGAGTGCAGGTTTGGCAAGGCTACATTCAAGTCGACGAAGCACTTCCGCCGTGCAGCCACCTATTTAGGGCTATCGGTCGACCGGAAGCACAGGCTCAAACTACTGAGATTGGCCCAGAAGAGGAGGGCGAAGGTTGAGTTTTTCTGCTGGCGGCCAGAGTGGAGGGACCGGCAGAGGATGCAGGAAATGTGTGCTCTCGTGTTTGGAAACTCTGCTTCAGTTGACCGAGAGCAATAATTGAGCCACAAGGACGACAGGTTTGCTCTTTAAGCGAGCACAACATGCGGCTAATGAATTCAGGCGCATTCTCTCCAACCGGTCGTTGTGTTTGCTCGCCCACTTTAAACGGAGCCAAGATGTTATTTGATAAGATCAACTGGCCAGCCAATATTCACGTGTACTTCAATGCTAAATGCCCAAATCGAAAATCACATGGACCCAATATCGGAGAGAGTCGGACAAAACCTAGAGCAAAATTATGTCAAGAAAACTTATGACGATATTGCGGAGGATTTCAGCTCGACTCGCTACAAGAAATGGCCCAAGGTGGAATCGTTCCTCCGCGGTCTACCGGGAGAATCGTTGGTATTGGATGTAGGATGTGGTAACGGCAAATATCTCGACAATCCATCGACTTTCAACATCGGTTGTGATCTAAGCCGCAACCTCTTGATGATTTGCAAAAGTAGAGGGTACGAGGTGGTACAATGTGACATGCTCCATCTCCCGTTTAGGCGTCGCATGTTCGACGCAATCATATGTATTGCCGCATTGCATCACGTCGCTACAAAACAGAGGCGCCATCATTGTCTCGAAGGGATGACGAATTTGCTCTTCAGTAGATCGAGTAAGCTCTTGATTCAGGTTTGGTCTTTCGAGCAAGAGATTTGCGGTAACAACCCATATCTCAAGACCAGACAGGAGGATGTAGATGTTGACCATCCGCGAGAGATAGCCATCGATGATACAGTCAGTATCGCCTTACACCGTAATCGAACCCCTTTCAGAAATCAAGACGTGTTAGTACCTTTTCAAGTCAAGAGAGACCGTGCATCAACAACCGCAGGGAAACCGCAACAACATCTGCGCTACTACCACGTTTTTCGAGAGAACGAACTAGACGATATGATAAAACAAATCCTAGATGTAAGAATCGTCGAATCTTACTATGATAATGGAAACTGGTGCTCTGTGATCTCTCCCATACAGATTTGAAAACAAATAAAATAGGCCTCCATAGGCTTCGCCCCCAAGTTGATTAGGTCGTCTTTGCGTTTGTCGTGGACGTTTAATGTTGGGCCCATGAGGCTTATTGCTGTGGGCAAGGGATGACCCTCGGTTGATAGGACGAATTTATCCAAATCGACATGAGTCTCATTGTCGTTACTAAATAATAGATATAAGTATTTCAAGGTCTCAGCCAGTACAAAAGACGACATTCTATCATCGTGGACGCCAGTTCGCACATCTTTCAAGCCGGCGAACCCACAATCAACCTTGAGATCCTGTAATTTCTTCAAAATTTCCTTACCAATTTCGAGGTAAAAATCCTCTTGAGTAGCTCGATGTAGGAAGAAGGTCGACTCTAGGAACTCCGGTCTCATTTGATGATTTGCCCAATAGACCTGAAGATCTGTTGTGAACGCCTCTGGTAAATAACTGTGCCTACGGATGACTTCGTTAAACATGGCGTGTGTGGATATAGCAGATCTGAGGTCACCCTTTAACACCTGCAAGCCAGGCCAAAAGGCTGAGAGTGCGTCCATAAACCCCTTCGCTATCCTGTTTGGACGATGCATGTGAACATCGATCAGAAAGGGTCCCCTCGAAATGTATCTCATCACACTGGAGTAATGGCGATTGAATCTCTCCAGGTACGTTGGGTCGCCGAGCAGTATATAAGCTTTCATCAGATATTCGTAGTAGCTATCCGAGCCGGCGCCAACTCCGGACTCCCTCCTAACCCATTCTCCACTCTCTACATTTAGAACGGTACCAACTAAATCAGTGCTACGGTGCCGATGCTCCCATATTGAGTCCAACGCTTGTCGTGCCTTCTCCTCAAATATACTATCACCTGTGAGTCGGCTCAAGGTAGCAAACTCCAATATCAGTGATCCAGCACAAGCTGTACAAGTCTCTTGGACGAGACGAAGTTCATTGGACTCCATCCCGTACTTGAGATTTACACGTGGGTGAGGTATGCCGGTTTTTGTATCAAAAGCTGGTAAGAGTCTACGTCCCAGATCTTCGGCTAAATCTAACATTTCAGACTCATACCAATCGAGCTGACGGCGAGTGGTGGCATTGAAGTGCCTGATGCTTTGGTCTTGTTTGTTTTGGATAGACTTGGCCAAGATATGTGCACTCAATAGACCGCCAAGCATTCTGATATTGGTTTCAAACACTGATACAACAATATCCGTGTTGAAGTCGAGATCGTTTATGATCCTTCTGACGGATATCTCAAATTCGTTTATATCGCCCATCATGACCAGGGTGTCGAGCGAATCTACTAATGTCAGCGAGAAGTTTCCTATCGAGTCGTCAATATCACTCGAGTCCTCGACTTGCCTAAACCGGCCTCTACAAGATATCGGAAGGATTTCATCAGCAGGATAAGTATTGATGTATGAGTGGTATGCATGGTAGAACATTTGTCGAGCTTCGTCTCTCAACTTGACTCGCTCGAATTCATCGAAAGCGCTAACACCTCCAATCAGCGCTCGTAGATATCTTGAGGCCTCTTGCTTTGGTTGTTGTTTGTTTGGCCGAATAGATGACGCAAATATCGATGATAAGGAGATCTCGTTATTGGCCAAGTAGCTATTTGAATGATAAATATCGCACATGTAAACTAGACTTTGAATAACAACTAGACAGAAGATGAAAGGCTTCAACCTGTGATTGGCTACTGAGAAACTTCGTTGTCTCAACTCGGAAGCGATTGATTGGTGTATACTTCTTGGAAAGCAGCTCGTGGTAATCTCGTTTTGATCACTAGCGGTGGAAACTAATGGCTGGAGGATAGCTGTGAAAGCCGGGACGGAATCAGACAGGTTCTGCCCGGACGATTTTGGCATCCCTGACGTTGGACAGGGTTCGTCTCGATGGTCCTCTTGATTGCATTGTAAAGTAGTATTCTCTCTAAGACCACAAGGATTTTCGTCACTTTGTTCTAGTTGGCTTTTGCAATAAGGATATCTGGTCTGGTCGACCAATTGATGAGCAGACAAGAGACCATGTCTGATGGGCATAGTGAGAGTCTATGGGGTTATGCCGGCGGTGATATTAATAGATGATAAATCACGGATTGAGAGCCTAATGAATGATTCGATGGTAGCGCAGTGACTACCTTGGTTCATATTTGAGTGATAATTTGTCAGTTCAGTCTCAAACTTTGGATGTAAATATCACGATCTAGCCTAAGTGTCCGTGAACGGTCTGTGTATCTTTTTCAACTTCAGTTAAACATTGCATTCACAAATATTGCATTCCACTGTGACGCTGGTGCATAAGATAAAGCGCACACAAGATTTAGTACGCATCTGAAGCACAAAATCCAGCCAGCAGTGTGCTTTATATCATGAAAACCGAATGCGAGCGAACAGCGCGTCGTCATCGGCCCATCTGTTAAGCTAGTTGGGCTAAGAGTCCCACAGGCGCGTTACAGAAATAAACACAAGCCAGATGACAAAACGACCCCCGATTGTCCATTTGGGCCCGGTCACCGCTTCCATGCTTCAGTGGAATCCTGGCAAACAAACAGCCACCGCAGCTGCAGCCTTAGATGTGAGACACTCAGGTGGTCGTTGGTACAGAGTCTCAAACCCTTGCTGTGACACTAAGCTCGCGAGACACGTTAACAGTCAGAGTCCTCCTCGCCTCTATGGCCTCATCGAATCACTAAATCCAGCCTACAATACTGATCGCAGCCAAATTGTATTTAGCTGAGTTTGTCCATAGCTCGCGGCGACGATGCAGTCGTCTGAGGTCATCAAACTTGCGTGCATTCTTTATTGTCTAGCCGTACGGTAAAAGTAGATTGGGAGAGAGAAAGAGAGGGAGAGAGAGAGAGAGGGCGCAAGGAGGATCGATCTTGGCTGTTACCACTACTTTCATAAGGCTTTAAACAATCGAGTTATGTGAGCCGAGAGTGAGTGAGAAAGAGGCAGAGTTCTAGAATATGGGCGAGACTTGGAGGGCTAGTTGATTGGCCGGCTCGACCTATGGCAGCAACAATACAACAGTGTTCTTGCTGCATGGAATAAGGGAAAGGTTTTCTCTCCCACTCTCGTTTGGTCCTTATTTCTCTCCGGGCCATCGATGTTGATTGGCTCTCGAGGCGAATGTTTGCACAAATTGTTGATTGACGGATCAGTTCGCCGACTGCATGAATAGGATAACATTTTGGCCACTGCCGCCACCGCCGCCGCTGCAACAGTCAAGCGGCCTCTCATTGGCCACAGGTTAAAGGTTTTCGTGTGCAAGGTAGATTTGAGATATCCCACTCGGCGAGCTGATGTGTTTTTTGGATAGACGGACGGCAGATGGGTAGGCGAGAGGAGGAGGATGCGGCGTTTGGCAACTATCTGTGGTTGGTTGGCGGGCGTTGCAAGTGGCACATGATGATGGCCAGCACAATGGGCTGACCTTTGCACCAGCCCATCTCAACCGATAGTTAGATGATTGGAACTTCGCCGTTGCTTGGGGACGGGTTGCGGGTGAATGTATGTATAAATACTACCCAGCCATTGGACGACGAGAGAGTCGCGTAGTCCGAGGCGCCCGAAGTGAGAAGGAGAGGGCTGCATGAGGTTCACAGCTGGTTGGCCGGCAAGCTAGCTCGATGGATCTCGCAGGCTACCTGTGTGTGAAGCGGAGAAAATTTTAACAATCTTTTCGTCGGAACGCTCGTTTGCCTAGTCAGGCAAGCAGTCATTTGGGGAAGGCGATTGGGGGAACTTTGGGCGAGCTCAAAAAGATTGGACGCAGCAAATTTCTAACGGAGGTGATAAGAGGGGAATCCCGTAGCGGACTCAACAGCAAGTCCAAATGAGCGCCGCTGAGTTTGCCTCGGTCATAGGCTTAATTGTCTTCCAGTTATCATTCGCCTCTTTCTCTCTCTCTCTCTCTCTCTCTCTTTCTCTCTTGCGACCCACTAAACTAATTTGTCTACCTGGCCGACTAGCCAGCCAGCCAACAACGACAACAACAGAGGCGCCGAGGACAAGAACAAGTTGCCCATGTTCAGCACTTGCATTTGTTGTAGTCTTTCGGAACTTCTCCCTGAAATGTGTATCGATGGTTGATATACATTCCAGACAGGCGACCAGAGGAGATTCACCCTGTCGCGCTTGTGTGTGGTCGTGATCTCGTGTTCGCGGTTTGCATGCGTTTTGACAGCTCGAGACAGAGCCTTTTCTCGCCGTTACTTTCCTCGTCCTTTGTGGCCATCGAAACACTGGCTGAACAGAAAAAACAATGGGCTCAGTTGGGAGCGGCGGGCATGCAAACGCCAACCCGGCTGGGCGCCAATATTGAACCTTGACCGACTGAGCCGGAGCCGGTCAAAAGCTAATGACCTGTGTGCGAGCGAGAATGGTGACAATTTTGCAGAGTGCAGGTTTGGCAAGGCTACATTCAAGTCGACGAAGCACTTCCGCCGTGCAGCCACCTATTTAGGGCTATCGGTCGACCGGAAGCACAGGCTCAAACTACTGAGATTGGCCCAGAAGAGGAGGGCGAAGGTTGAGTTTTTCTGCTGGCGGCCAGAGTGGAGGGACCGGCAGAGGATGCAGGAAATGTGTGCTCTCGTGTTTGGAAACTCTGCTTCAGTTGACCGAGAGCAATAATTGAGCCACAAGGACGACAGGTTTGCTCTTTAAGCGAGCACAACATGCGGCTAATGAATTCAGGCGCATTCTCTCCAACCGGTCGTTGTGTTTGCTCGCCCACTTTAAACGGAGCCAAGATGTTATTTGATAAGATCAACTGGCCAGCCAAGTGTTAACCCCAAGCGAGAACAGTTAGCCCGCTGCTTGGCGAGCTGGACACAATTTTCGCGGGAGAAGCAGCATGGAGCCTTGAAACAAGAGGAAAACGTTCGAAAATCTGCTCCGGCCACAACCGGAATAGTCGACCTAAATTATTGTTCGACTCCCTGCCTCTACCTATGCCGTTTAAGTTGCTCGATGTTGGAGACTCTCTGCTCTCAAGAAGCAAGCAAGCGAGCGCTTCGATGAACGCAGCTCGTTACTGGCGCACTCGAAGGCTCATGGTGGAATATTTTATTACTGGAAGCAAGTCTGGCCAAGTCTGGCCAAGTCTATGGGCCAACAAGGGTTGCTGTTGCTGTTGTTGTTGTTGTATATATTTATATTCAGTCTGCTAACTTAGCGCTCGCCGCTTGAAGGAGTCTCTGGCCAGTGCTAATCTTGAGAAGTCTGCTCGGATCTACGCCTGAGCCGAGGATTCGGCCGGCACTGGAGCGCTGGCTGTAAGCCATCCAGCACGCTCTTGCAAGGCTCACGAAGAAGCCAGTTTCTCTCCTCTTGTCCGGCTGGCTTCTGCAGCCTTTGCCAGATTCGAGCCAACTTTGACTCTTGTCCGAGAATAGTTGTTTGCAGTCTCCTTGCTTGCTAGCCGCCTTTGCGGGATCCTCATCCTCTCGGGTGGCCGCGGGGGCAACCTGTTGAGTCGAGTGGACGGAAACTCAAGTTCACCATAATCTTCGAGCTTCGCGCCCACAAGCTGGAGACTCAGCAAGGAGGCGGAGAGGGTTTAGTCTGGGCAGCTTGGGAGTTAACGGCGCTTGTTGTATTCCGTTGGCCACAACATTGGGCAGCATTGGCGCATTTGACTGACATGAGAACGGAGAAGTAGGTAGCGGCAACAACAACGTTCTTGCCACATCAGGCTCAGGCGGTAGAAGTTTGTTTTTCAGATCCACAGTTGATGTGTGATATTCGGAGGATCAACATTTTGGCTCTCGTTGTCCAGCAAAGTTGAGAGAAACGCACAGACAAGACATCCGAGAGAAGACAGCTAACAGAGGCAACACGTTCGTGTCCAACCCTCTCGGGCACAAAAGCCGAACATCGATTCAAGAGGCCCGGCAAGAAGCTTAGAGGCACATACAATAACTTCCATAGACACCCATAACTCTCACACACAAACTCAAAATGAACTCTCACATGAAATCAAAGAGGCCAAACAAATGGTCGAGCAACAGAGTCTTGAGATCCGGCTCATTGGTGGGCCTGGTTTTGTTGGTTCTAGTGAGCGGAAGTGAGGCCATTGTAAAGCAGCAGCAGCAGCAGCAGCAACAACGGAGCGATGAGTCACAGCCACAGCAACAGGCTAGCGCTGGCCAGCAGAGCCACCATAGCTCGGCTTTCAACAATCACCAGTCGCAATCACTCGCTAACTCCGGCCAAAACTCAGCCCAACAATCCTCGCAACCAACCTACTCCTCTTCAGTGTCCATCTCGTCCTCGTCTCCCTCAGCCGGCAGCGTTCAGCCACTGTCGCCATCCGCCAGCTCTCAAGCTGGAGCGTCGAGCGGTCCGTTGGGCGCCCTAGCTGCCCAAAGTGTGCCATCCTCTCAGACCTCAGCTGGAAACCAACAGTCGGGTCGCGATCAACTCGGTTACGCCAACTACGGGGCCTCGGCGGCGGTTAGCGCTGGCGCCAACCAAGGCTCAGGACCAAAGTCGGGCTACCTGGACAACATGTCCGCCGCTGCAAGCAGCCCTGACCAGAGCTACCAAGCTGCCGCGAGCAGCGTCAACATGGCGCTCGCAAACTCGGGCATCTTTGGCCCCCAGTCCACCGGCTACTCAGGCTCCAGCTCGGCCCAATCGGCCCAAGGCAGCCAGTCTGGTTTAAGCTCGCAACAATCGTTGAATCCGTTGCACTACTTCTATTATCCAGCAAAGGATAGCGCCGCAAATGGAGCTCAGGCAAAGCAATCGGTTGATGTTATGAGCAACTCGGCGAGCAACAACTACCAGTCCATGTCATATCCATCTTACGCTGACCAACTCAACAGTGCCCTGTCTAACATGGGCTCAGGACCAGAGGCGGCCGCCTCAGGACAAGACCCAAGCTATCTGCCACAGCCGGCGAGCCTTGGCCACAATGTTGACGGAAACAGCGCGCAATCCAACTCCATGTATGGCGGCCAGCAGCAAGCACAGCACCAACAACAACAAGCAAACCAGCAACAGGCGAACCAGCACCAGTCGTACGCTGGCGACTTGGGAAGCTACTCGAGCAACCTAAGTCCGAGCCAGGGCCAACAGGGTTCACCGGTGGGCTCCCAGCAGAACTCGGCTGGCAGTATTAGCTTCAGTGGTCCCTCAACAGGGAATGGGCCAGCGAGCGATTTCATGAACTCGCACATGAGTGGACCAGGACACCAGCAGACGCAAGGCTTGAGCGCCTATCAGAGCAACTTGTACAACCAAATGGGCGACCTATCGACCTCAAACTTTGGCAACAACGCGGGCGGAATCTCCTCTGTTGCCTCGTATATGTCGCCAAACCAGCAACACCAGCAAGCTGGCTCGCATGACCTCTTTTCGGGCTCAGCCGGGAGCCTACTCGGTGCCTCGAGCCAGCAATTCAATCCGGCCGCAAGCCAGCTCTCGCCGGCCGCAGTCTCGCCACCAATAGGCGGCCAGCAAGGCTCTCAGGGAAGCTCGGCACTCGGCTCGGCCTCGTCGCTCTTTGGCGCAGCTTCATCGCTCTTTGGCCAGCAAGCAAACGGAGCCTCAAACTCAGGCAACTCAGCCAACAACCTCTTCTCAAACCAACACTACCTAAACTCGTTCCTCACTCCGCAACAATACAACCAACTTGCTGGCCAACAGCAGCAGTCGCAAATGGGCTCCAGCGAGCAACAGTTGGCGGCCGCCTCGAGCCCATCGAGTTCCAGCTCGGTCACCAGCAGCAACAGCAGCAAGCGCTTTGGAATAAGCTCCTTCATCATGCCAATGCTCGCCCTTGCCGGCCTGAGCCTGTTGATCCCAACCATGAGCAACATTGGAACTGCAGTTGGCCGCAAGAAGCGCTCAATCGAGGACCGAGCCTCGGCCTCAAATCGCCAGCAGCAAATAGCCTTTGATCCGCTTGTCAATGGGGCGGCGCAACTCGCAAAGGAGGCCTCCATTGGCGAGTACATGGACAAAATCGAGCGATACTATTCAATTTACAAGAATGCAGTTGAAAACGATGATTGTTTGAACAGGTTGATCTGTGAATTTGGGGACGCTGTTAAGGATATCACAGGCAAGAGCGCCGTTGTAACGTAAGTGCTCGTTGAAACTTTTCCAGACACAGTCTCGCTGAACCAAAAGCTCGCCTGCTTGCTAACTCGACGACCCCTTCATGTCACAAACTTGCAGGGTCATTGAAAAACTGGCGCCAACTTGGATGACAGGAAAGGTGCACCTGTTCAAGGAGGCTGCGCTGGACAACAAGGAAGGCAAAGAGAAGTGTAGGAAGTATTTGTGCCACAGTGGCAAGCGCCAGCAGTAATGGTGGCCGGCGCTCGGTCAATGATGCAACTAGTGAGCAAATGAAAAATGGTTGCTCGCTTAGCTGCATTGGCCACAACGCTAATTTTTAAAAAAGTAGTTGTCACTGAACTTGGGGACGAAATCAGCTTAGTTCGCTCTCATGCATAAGCATCCAAAATTGAATGACCTTTTACTCAAACAGGAACTCAAGCTTACCTTTTTAGCTTGAGCTTTAGGCCACTTGAACGTGAGCAGATTATCTCTTATTTGCCGGTCGAATTCTGCGACTGAAACAGGAAACAGGTAGTTCGTTGAAATGACTAGATTAATTGAAGGATAAACTGGAACTTTAGATGAACAGATAGAAAATCATAGGTTGGACGGACGAAAGGATAGGTTAAGATAGGAATTTTGTATGGCCAAAGGCGTCGAGTTGGATAACCTTTATAGTTGGATTGGTTAGCTTAGCTTACCTTTGGCGGCCAAGGGCTCGCTCATAACGGCACACTAACTCGCCCCCCCCCCAAATGGGTTGCCCCTGAGTCATCCCAACTGGCCCCATTGTTGCGCCCCATTTTGGTTCAAGATAATGAAAACCTCGGAGCCCCTCGAAGCCGGAAGCACTGAACGCTCTGGAAGTGGAATTGGTGGAGCGAGAATTTCTTATTTTTGTCATTATTATTTATTCTAAACGCAAATTGGCGCTACAGGGCGAAATGGGTCAGACGGAAGGTGGACAATTTTAGGTGGAGAGAGGGAGACAGATCCAATTGCGTCAGATGACCGTCTTGATTTAAGAGCAACCATATGGAAAATAAAACAACAATCCTAAACTCCCAAACGATCAGGTCCATGAGTCTGTCTTTTCTATTTTTAGCCTAAACAGAGTTGGCCCTCAGAGTGCGGAACTCCTTCCTCCATTTGATCTCATCATTTTCAAAACCTGCAAAACCAATCGATCCTCAACTCATCGTTCTGAGAGGAAATAAAGCCGAGAATGAAATCGATTTTTCGCATAGTTAGCCTATTGGCGATCGCAAGCTTTGCATGGGCTGAGGTAGACAATGGGCAGCCAGATTTAAGCATCTTCAAACTGCGCAGAGTGGATATCAAGGAGCTTGCTCGCAAGCGAGCCGGCCAACCCATAGTTGACCTCGCAACTGGTGCCATGCATATGCACGAGTCCCTGTTTGTCGATGCCAACTACATCAAGTGTCCATCCTATGCTCACCTATTCAAGCTCATCAAACTTCACGCCGGGGATTCAGACCAACCAGCAATGCTGAAACAAAGCACTGTTGAGTCGCTAGCGGTGGTGGTGAATTCAGATAGAGGTCCCTACTATCGACTGTTCGTTAACAGCGCCACAGGTGTTTCGGCGGACCATTTTATTGAGGCCGCCAGTTTGCTCGAAAAGAGTGCGCCCAAGAGCGAGGCCTGGCTCGACCTACTTAGCTGCATGTCCGAGTACATGGCGTCTAACGAAAAGGTGGCCCAATATTTATCTGAGCCGAGGAGAAAGATGGAGTATGAATCAATGGCCAAGTTCAAGACGATTCCAGTTGAGCCGCGGGACGAACAAGTGCCAGCCGGTTTGACCAGAGGGTTGGTCAGAAAATTGAATGCCCAGCTCAATGGCAACAATATGGACGAGGCCTCCTACAGGGAGGCCGTGAAGTTGATCGAGAGTTTTGATGATGTAGAGTTGCGAGAAGCTCGCCGAAAAGCTGCCGCCGATCATGACCTCGAAGGTGAGTTAGTGAAACCAATCTCAAAGCTGGAGCAAGCTCGAAGTATCGATCGCGAGCCAGAGGGCAAAAGTGATCTGGTGGAAGAGCCAATAGAGATCGAGTTGATTGTGCCAGATCAGATCGATGCGGTTCTAGATGAGGACAGACAGGAGCGGCAACCGCAGCAGCAGCAACTGGAAATAGTTATATCGGAAGAATTGGACGAAATGGACGACGATGACGAGCACGACAACGAGTTCGATCCCAGCCAACTAGCCATCCTCTCCTTCATAAAGATGCGCCTGCAGCCAAGGCAAACAAGGTACTCCGAGCGCGAGCTCAAGCTTAGCATTAATATGGCCTTCGACTTCATGAGCCACTGGACTGATTTAAGGAGAGCAAGAGTGAACCCAAGGAGCAAGTTTGGCGCCCAGCTGATGAACTTTCGTGACGACCCTGAAAATATAGCCCTGGCTGAACGGGTTACGAATGCAATTGAGAATTATTCCGAGATTGTCAGCGTTCTGACATGGATGAAACTGCATGAAAACAAATACGACACCATAGATGACTTGCGGTTGCCCTTTGAAAAGCTAACCCGTTTGCTAAACTCAATGGATCGATCATTTGATGTGGACGATCTTCGTCGCTTGCATTCAATTTGGACGAGAGAGTACACCGAATTAAGCACAATAGATCGTTTCATCAATTCTGATGACTGGTAGAGTATTCAGTCGATAGTAAACGAATCTCGCACGTAAGCTAACAAATATTGAAGAAATTTGTTAGTGCCGTGGATCTTCATTGTTTGTGCGAAACTTTTCTAGTTAGCCCACCAATCAAGCTCCCTGTTGATGTTTACCTTTGCCTGACTTATTGCGCACATTGAAAAACTTGTTATTTGATCACTGAACATTAGTTTGCTGAGTTGTGCCCCCACGGCTCCAAATTAGTCGCCTAGCTGGCACTCTCAAGGCAAGGAGCCAATTTTAGGGTACTCCTACGAACACCTGGCTCTGCCCATGACGTTATATGATAGCTTGAAGCGACTGCAATCGTGTGCCAGTATCAGTTTAAGCATGAAATCGAATTGCTTGCCAACTTCCGATTCATCTTATGCATCCGTCGTATCCGACCTGAGGGCTGTAGTGTAAGTGAGCTTGCAACTTCATAGCTCGGTCTAGTCGTCTTCCCAAAGCAGGATTGCCCGCTTGTGCGCCGTACGGGCAGAGAGGAAAAATTTCGAATTTAATCTGTAGGTCAGTTGAAATACTACTACAATATTTCACTTACTCGCGACAGTTATTCGAGCTGAAGCTAGTTGAAAGACATTACGTCTCTGTACAGGATGTATGCTCAAACAATAACCTTCGCCGCTTCCTACGAGTAAGCCATGCGCTACATCTAATGATATGTAATCATATGTAGGATCATATTCTGTGACAGCCCGAAAATCGGAACGCAAGGTCTGTGTTCGTGGTTTGACAGTTCAAAGACACGAGAAAACAGAGCATTGCGCAGTTAGCTGGGCTCAGTCTGAGATAAGATATTTGTTAACGGCACAGGTGTCTTGGTTTGCCTTGAGCAGGTCTCGAGGGCTATTTCAGTAGACAAGCCTACACCGATACACTCGGCTGTAAGTGCATTTCAGCGAAAACCCTTTCTATTTTCATGCGACTGTGAATTTACCGCGAGAGAGATTGTTAATTACCAGAGAGATGTTTTTAGGAATGACTAATGGATATGTCAAGTTCCTCTCCAAGGTTAGTGGGGTCTGGTCGATAGGTGGCGTTAACGAAATTTGATTTCGGGGATCTGAAGTTAACGCGAGCGCAACGCGGGATGTGCGGGAGGTGGTGCATCAAAACCGGCGGGCTTCCAGCACTCACGCAAGCGCTTTAGGCGTAGCCGCATTGAACGGTGCCCAATGCAGCCAATGCCAAACATCAATGTGCTGAAGTATGAATCACGTTAGGAATAAGCATCTTCTCTCGAAAATTACTTCACTCTTATCACCAGAGTTGGTTGTTTACCCACATATTAAGGATTATTGACACACCCATCAAAAGTCAGAATGTTATTCGCCTCAACAATAAGTTTGTCGGTGGTCAAATCACTTGTTTGCGCTTATGATGTCATAACCCTCCCTGCCTACCTGCTCATCCAGCAACCCTGGAAGGCGCGACGTCTTAGTGATCGGCCCAGAGCAAAGAAACTGAAACCAGATGATCCACACAGTCCATGGGTCAGTAGTGAGCTCGATCCATTGGAACCACATTTTATCCAAGACTGCAAAACATTGCCCGAAATCTTATACAAATCAGTGCAACATTATAGGGGCGAAAGATGTATGGGTTATCGGGAATGTCATGGCGTCGAGGATGAGCTTCAGCCAGATGGAAAGAGATTTAAGAAATTGATTCTAGGAGACTACAAGTGGTTCACTTATGAGCAAGTTCAAGAGCGTGTTGATCATATTCGAGAGGGTTTGATAGCTGCCGGTATTAGATCAGGTAGCTTGGTTGTTATTTTCAGTGAAACACGAATGGAATGGCATCTTGTGGCACAAGCTTTGTTTCAAATCGGAGCAATAATCGTGACACTCTACGCCACCCTTGGTGACGAGGGTGTTGTTCATGGTATCAACGAGTGCGAGGCAACTCATTTAATAACCTCTTCGGATCTGGTCCCCAAACTGCTTAGATTGAAACCAAAGATAGAGCTCGTGAAGTGCATCATACATTTTGAGGGACCGAAGAGAGTTGAGAGTAGTGTTGTGGAGAAATCGGAATCTATCAAGCTGATACCCTTTAAAACAATCGAATCTAATGGTGAATCTATATCCAAAAGCTCAAGTCTGACAAGGAACAAATCATCAACTTTAATGAGGAAAAGGATACCGAATGTTGATCCAAATGAAACCGCTATCATTATGTACACATCCGGATCCACAGGCATACCCAAAGGTGTCATGATCACACACAAAAATTTGATACAGAGTGTGAATTCGTTCTTTTCAATCGCTAGTGCTCTCAAGGATCAACATCACACGTACATGAGCTATCTACCCCTGGCCCATGTGCTAGCATTAGTCGCTGAGTTCTTTTTCCTAGCCCACGGAACTTTCATAGGTTACTCATCTCCTCACACAATATCAGATGAATCAACTGCCATCAAGAGGGGTCAAAGAGGTGACGCTGTGCTACTTAAACCCTCTGTCCTCGCTTCAGTGCCTCTTGTTTTAGATAGGATAAGAAAAGGTATTGTTCAGAAGATTGAAACGAAGGGTCCATTCTTAGCGGGTCTTTTCAACTTTATTGTAGATTATAAGAAATTCTGGACCCGCAAGGGCTTTACGACACCCATCATCAACTTCGTTATCTGCCGCAAGGTGAACCAAATGTTAGGCGGCCGAGTGAAGCTAATTGCGTGTGGTGGGGCGCCTCTTTCACCAGAAACACACGAGTTTATACAAGCCATATTGAATGTTAACATAGTGCAAGGTTATGGTCTCACTGAGACAACAGCATCGGCTACCTTGATGGATATCCATGACCTTGATGCTTGTGTAGCGGGCGCTCCCCTCAAGGATGTGTTCATAAGACTAGTAGATTGGGAGGAGGGCAACTATAGAGTGACTGACAAGCCTTTACCGAGGGGTGAAGTTGTCATCGGCGGTGATTGTATCACAGCTGGTTATTTTAAGAAGCCAGACCAAACAGAGGAGTGCTATCGTCTGGAGAACGGCAAAAGATGGTTTTACACCGGAGACATTGGTGAGATGCAAGCTAATGGTAATCTCAAGATCATAGACCGCAAGAAGGACCTTGTGAAACTCCATCATGGAGAATACGTATCTCTCACGAAAGTTGAAACTGAGCTCAAGGGTTGTGAGTTTGTTGATAACATTTGCGTTTACGGGGACTCTTTCAAGAGTTATTTAGTTGCGCTGGTCGCGCCTAATCCCAAATCTCTGAAGAAGTTGGCGGAGAGTCTCGGTAAGAAAAGCACCAACATGAGAGAACTGTGCGAAGATAAGACGATAACTAAGCGGGTCTCAGACGCCGTGATTGAATACGCCAAATCCGCCGGTTTGCAAAAAACGGAAATTCCAACCAAGTACAAACTCTGCCATGAAGAGTGGCTACCGGATGCTGGCTTGGTAACCGCAGCTATGAAGATAAGAAGGAAAAATATACAAATTTTCTACCAGAAAGATATCAACAATCTATATGGTCTCGGCAATCATGTCTCAGCCTCCTGAGACATTTGATTCATCTCAAACAAACAGTTGTATTTTCAATCCGGCTTTGTAAGGTTTTAGTTATGATTTGATAGGTCAATTTCATTATATTATAGAATAAATATTTAAGAAATTTGTCAGCGATCTCACACCGCAAGGCCGATCGAAAGTTCGAAACATCCTCGTTCTGGTGGCTTTTGACCTGTCTCCTATTATCGTGGTGTTATGGAGAGTCGGGACCTAGATTTTACATGCCCACCCTATTCGATTGTCTTGATCTCCTGGAAATACGAGTCATTAAATCACGAGGACTAAACCAAATATGGAGTTGAGACAAATTATAGTTCTCTGGACTCGCCTCAGCTGAATAGGTATTTGTCTAAGCCTTCTCGGGCCGATTCTCACAAACTTTTATTATTATTATTATTATTAAATAACCTAAAATCCGTCCACACTTTAAGAAGCGAGATTAGACGGTTTGGTCTATGAGCTTTATCGCTGAGGATCAATCAGAACTCAATCAGAAATTTAGATGAATATGCAATAGTGTCTTAGAAGATTTCGGAGAATGTTTTACATCTTCGTTTGCGATTTGATTATAAGACTGTGCGTCATGGACGGGTTGAATTGATCTCTACAAAGCTGTGGCTTTAACAACTGATCTCGACAGAGTTTCTTCTCCTTGAGACTATCTAAAGGACTATTCATTGTCCCTTCTTTCTATCATTGCATTCTTCAAACTGCCGAACTCGTCAGAGTTTATGAATTTCTTAACTATCTTTTGTTGTTTCATACCATGCATGCACTTCTCTATCTCCTCTCTTATTTCCTTCGGCACTTGTTTATTCTTCTTAGCTGCCCTCAAGTGTTCCACAACTTTTACAAGGGTTTCGTAGCATCTACGACAATCAGTTTGGCTTGACATCTGAATATGATTGGCTAAGAAATAGCTTAGACACCTGCTTAGCACTTCGAGAGCACCATTGAAAGCAGGATAGGATGCATTCCATTCAGAAATGATGTTTTGGTCCAATGGTTGTGCATTCGAAAGGACCCTTAAAACCTTGGCAAATCTGTCTAAATATTTGTTTGTTTGTCCAAGTTTTAGTGAGACCTTCGATGAGAGTTTGCTCTCCTTCGCTTGATTTTTACGAGCTTCTTTCTCCTTTAATTTCTTGGCGACTTTTTCTCTTAGTTTCTGTAAAGCAGTATCCCTAACAGTAGCATCGATTGCGTTCTCGACTTCGGGCTTTGGCGATTTCTCTTTTGCGACTCCTGAGGTTGGATCGCTTTGCAGTTGATCCAAAAATTTTGTTGGACTCTCAATGCGTTCCAGAGAAGAGGCTTGGTCCGGGTTCACTAACTCAACCTTTTGGGTACCGGCATGCCCCTTAGCGCCAGTGACGGCGACGGTAGATGAATCGAGAGCTGAGGCCTCTGTGGGTGGAATCTCGGAATCTTTTAATCGGCCTTCGGACATTTCCTCGTCCTCCTCCTGCTCTCCTTCTTCATCCTCTTCTCCTTCATGAGCAGCTCTGAGGGAGTCGTACTCCTTCTGACAGAGTTCTAATGCCTCTTTGAACCCTTTTCGAGCGCAGGCCCTCTCTTGAGGCGTGAAATCCTTGAATAATTTGATTTGAGTGAATGAATGGTACAGTTCGTCAGAGCCGAAGAATCTGATAGTGAATTTGCGTCTAGGGTTATTGATGTCCATCCTTTCTATAATGGCGGGCCAAAGCGGATAGCCCTTGATTTTAGCACCAACGAGATCACCCTCCTTGAAGTTGGCCTCCGTCTTTCGCGAGGCCACTTTCTTCTTTTTCGCTCCCATGATTTCTCTGATCAAAGGTATCGAGTCAATTCATCAAATGACATCGTCAATTGAATACTGCTCTGGGTAACATATCGATTTCGGTAAGATCATACGAGACTAAAATGAAGCAAAACAGTCCCCAAGCGTTAAATGTTTCTTGGTGGCCAAATCAAATGGAAGGCATGTGATTTCTTTATGAGAAGGATATTTCCATCCTGCAATAGGGGTAACTTCTTTCCCCCACCCTACGTGCTGAACTGGCCTTCTCAATGAGCCTTTACGCTGAAGCGAGAGACTCTCTCCGATCTCGTTCACAAAGATCGTGATATGCGCAGTCGAACGGCCGATCGTTAGGGAGCTAGAAATGGATGGACACTAGATAACCTCGAGTTAAAGCTACTGACCATCATGATGGGCTAAATTCAATCGCTAAAAGGGAAAATGCTCGGATATCTGTTGATTTATGATACTTTGCTCAATCCAAATCTCAGTGAAATCTCCAGATGTCTGCTTGCTGGTAGAAAAAAATCGCTCAAAAGTCTATTTATTTTAGTCGTTTGGTAGATACTACTGCAGGAAAATGAGTGAGATCGAGGATGGTCTCATACATCCTGTACACGTTCAGAGCAGTCTGATCCAGCGTTGGCAATCTCCACTCTGCGAAACTCAAAACCACAATGCCTCTCGTCCAACTCCTGACTGATTTCTTATGGAAGCTTATGGAGCCCGTGAATAACGGCACGAGTGTGGGCTAGGTTGGCATGGCCACACTGACGCACGATTCGGGTGCCTTCCGCAAAATCCTTCATCCAATAACGATACCAAAAACTCGCTCGAGGTGTCGCCGAGATCGTGCGCAAAACCACGCGCATCAGCCATCTTGTTGTGTTGCCCACGAACCAGGTACAACATGGCTAGCTTCTAAGCCCGCTGCAACTTGAATTGGGCTTCCTCCGATCGAAGCCAATCAGACGAAGCCAATGTACCCTCATTTCAGAAGACCAGACTTTTATAATGAATGAGAAGGTATACTAGTGTCACTCTGCAGTTGATGGAGGATCTGACCACTGTCCGCCTATCTGCTCGTTCAAAGTTGGACTTGACCATCTCGAAGTATTTGCCATCGCTCAGAACCCAGCAGCCGAGGTCAAGGCATCTCAGACGGATCAGATCAACAGCTTTGCTACTTCTATCTGAAAACCTCAGTGTTTCTGAATCCCAGCTGACCTCGAGACGTTGAATGTACTGACATCGATTAGCTATCGCATCAATCAGCGAGTCAATATGAATCTTCTGTTGTATCTTCTGGCAGCACCCAACCGGCATGCCCATGACCAGAATTTTGATTGAGCTCAGAACTGGCAAGATGGACAACCAGAATGGCTCAGTCAGTAACGGTATGCCTGATAGTCTGAGTCCTCTAAGATTTGGGCCTATACACTTGACGAAGGGTGACAAAATTTCGCCTGTAAGATTTTCGTTGCTATCGAAATCAACGGCAATCAACGACTTAATGTTCCCCTTCTCAAAATACTCCTTTAAAACCTGATCAGTGAAACCGTCCTGCTGTCCGGCACTCAAGTAAGTGAGAGCTGGAATTCTCGTTAGCAGGAAGATCAAGCTTGATTCCGAGAGTTCAGTTCCAGTTATGTCCAGTTCCCTCAGATCCGTTTTGTCCCATTCCACGTTGTTCACGTGTTCATCCTGGAGATCTGAGAGGATGGTCAACAGGTGTTCAAATCGAGTCTCGATTCTAGGTGAGCCAAAAACTTACTCGTTTGTTGCATCATGAGCGACACTAAACGTTTGCATTTTTGTAGCAACATTTGGAGCGAGCTACCAGTGAATTTGGAGCAAAAGTTCAGTCCTAGATACTCCAAGTCGGCGCAACTGGAGGCGAAAGCTTCAACATGACTGTCATCAATGAAATTTATACCGAATAGGTTTATGATCCTCAGATTTGGAACAGCACTCCTAAGCTTATGTATATTGATAACTTCATAGATTTCCTCGCTCTCCTCCTCGCTGTGTTCTACAGCTCGTTCGTAAGTTCCGATCAGATGCAAGACCTCCAATCCATTGATAAAATTGTATATCTTCCTCATGAAACCCTCCATGAAAATAACCTCTGAGAGACATATGCAGATTGTTTGTAGCTTCGTTGGAAATGAGTAGAGGGCATTGAAATCGTGCAATTGCATAGCTGTTGAAAAATCTAGCAAAATTTGAGTCAAGTTCGGACACTTGGAGGCCAGTTCGTGTAGGATTGTGTGCGTTATCAGCTCGATTGGCAACTCGATATATTTGAGAGACGAGGCGAACTTTTGGCCGATCACGTTGACCAACAAGTCGGCGTTTGTGACATGCAAACCCGAAATCTCAGGCCTGAGCGACACATAGGCCCAAAGTCGAGAGTCCGATGCAACTTTGAGCCAGCGTTTGCATACTGTTGAGATGCGGAGGACCTCCTTGTGGGGTAAATAGGAGAAAATTCTGAGGATAACATCATCGGACAATCGATCGAAGCTTGCGGAGTACTGGTTCTGTTTTGTGCTATGGCCACTGAGCTGCTGATTTGCGCTAGAGTCCTTTATGCTCGATAGGGCAACCGACGAAACGTCCTGTATATTCGACCACATAGCCGACATCCTCCTAACGGCGGGAAACATATTTGATCGGTTAATATGCTGATTGGAATTACTAGGTTTGACGGACACTTTCAAGTTCAAATTCATCAATAATTTGTGCCGGAAAGCGGGAACAGTTTGAAGGAAACCGAGACGCTCGCTCCAGCGGCAAAGATAGGCCGGCTCGTGGGTCTAATTAAGTTTGCTCGTCTCGCTCTTTTCTTCCACAATGAAGCTCTAAACAAATCTACAAAGTTAACGCTCGAGGCCTGAGATCTGTCTTGGGAGATTATATCCGTCAAAACGAGCTTAAAGCTTGGGCGCTAAGTCGCACAAGTCGGAGAGAAAGAATAGACTTAGACCCTAGAGAGAGCAAGCCTCGCGGACTTATGTATCCTAGGGTCAAGCCGTCTCAGACGAACAAACTTTGGGGCTGATCCGAGAGTTTTACATGATTCGAATGTCGCTTAAGCTCGAGCGGCCAACGTCTTTGAGAGCTCTAGAGTTTCAAATCTATGGAAGATATCATGGGGACTTACATTTATGCGCACTGTAGGCGAATTCTTGCCCAACTGATTTCTTCCACTCCAATTGAACCTTCCATGCAACTTGTCCCTTGCTGCTTGATTGTCGCTTACTCAACAATCGGTCCCAAACTCATCATCAAATGCAGTATAAAGTGCTTGCGAGACGATTCCTCTCACTTGCCTAAGTAACACGTAATTTCCTCGAATTTGAAAAATGTAGTAGGAATTGTATTGTAAAGATAACAATTGAATGCGTCCTAATCCTGGTGCAACAACTGAAGCTGTTGTTAACCTCATATTCTCAGAAGCATGAGAGTCTAGTCTTTGCTAACAATGTGCGCAAGAGACCTCTGAGCCAATCCTAGCAAAGTGCAGTTGCAACAAGCTAAAATGTCACCCAGATGGCCGTGCCCCTAGGCGAAGTCGCGAAATGACGTATGCTCTTTGAGCGAAGCGGCCAGCAATGCATTTAGCTCGCGAGGATTTCTTGTGCTCTGTACGGTTCAAAGAAAAATAAAATCGAGTTGAGGTCAGACAAATATGGTTACGATGTCTGCTCAAGATGAACAATTTAATAGATTTCGGGAGCGCTCTGACTCGAGTTCAGTTTGAGGGAGAGTGGAGATCCTGCAACTAAGCGGACAAACTGCCATCAAGAACCCTAGCCTAGTTTTATATTTATCCCTCTCTTCGATCGATCATCTGATGGTGAGCTGACTAGATTGGGGCAGTGTATCACATCTAAGACAGACTCACAGTAGTCTGATCCAGCGCTGGCAAGTTCCTCAGCTGCTTCTCATCCAATTCCTGACTGATTTCAAGTGCCAGATCATGGAGCCCGTGGTTTACGGCACAAGTGTAAGCTAGATTGGCATGGCCACACCGACGTATGATTCGGGTACACTCATCAAAATTCTTCATCAACAACGATATCACAAACTCGCTCGAGGTGTCGCCGAGCTCGTGTGCCAGACCACGCGCCTCAGCCATCTTGTCGCGCTGCCCGCAAACCAAATACAACATGGCCAACTTGTAAGCTTGCCGCAGCTTAATGTAGGCCCGCTCGACTGCTCTCACGTGACCGATCTGAGTGCCAATCTTGGCTAGCTGCTCCCAGCACCCCTTGTCATCGATCTGCTCGGCGGCATCCAAGGCCTCATCGATATCGTACGCCTGAAGCGCGAGCGGAAACCTTGTTTGGACGTCCTTGACAAACTTGAGTGCCAAGCCTGGATGGCCCTTCTTGACCAGAAATGAGATCTCCGCTCTGGTCAACGAGCCAAGCTGTCGCAGTGAGGCTAGTATTGCACCTCGATCGTTCCTCACTACTGCCTGCTTGAACTTAAACTCTCTCGGATCTATGGCAATCTGCTTTATATCGCTATTTCTGTTTATGCAAAACACCCTGTCATTCCTGACGGCCATGATATACAACGTCTCTTGCACCGAAACTATGGTAGTGGTCTCTCCATCGGTGAGAGCATACTTCACATGCACTGGGGTGCTGTATAGTAGCACTCCGCCATCATCCCAGGCTGCTGACTTGACTTTCCTTTGCTCCACGATCGTTGTCAAGACATTAAGCTGGCCATCGCAAATGGTGATCTTGTTCGAACTAAAGTAGGCAATGTGCTGACGGTTGTCGCTGATCACCACGTGCTTGAAGTCGCATTTCGGGATCATGCCGATCTCTGCGCACTTCTCCACATCCCACAAGGTTAGTTCAGTGACAGGACTATCATACTCATGGTTCTTGGTGAAAAGTCGACCAGCGCTTGCATCGTATATCTCTCGCGCCCAAATGGTATATTTGAACCTTTTCTCGGTGCCATCAACCATCAGCTTGGCAGTGGTACCGTCGCAAACAGCATACATGTTTGCACCAATGAAAATCCCGTTCTTTGCAGGAGTTCGGATTGGTTCAACGGGACCTAGTCCCGTACCTCTGCCTATCTTGTACAAGTCAACTATATCTTTGCCATAGCTAGTTGACCGCGTCGAGACGAGAACTTTGTTTGGTTGGTCCTCTTCGTACGAATAACAGTGAATGTTGTGGTCATAGTGAGTCACATCCGTTTTCGGCTTTAGCGTGACCAGGACGCGTCCTTTCCGCGTGCGCATGTTGTATCGGTAAATATGTTTTCCCTTGATGAACAATATATAGTCTTTGGCAACGGTAAACATTAGACGCTCCTTCTCTGGCTTGAATATCATCAGACCAGTGTCACGGCCTGCAGCAAAGAGATTCTCTTTTTGGTGCGCGACGATAGCCCAAAATCGATCAGCTTCTCTCCGGTGAGTGAACAAGCCGACGTTCTTATCCAAATCGTATGTCCTCAATGACCTATCTTCGAAAGCAGAAATAACGATGTCTCTTTGCGGGTGGATGACAGCGCTGTTGACGTTGTTGTAGTGGCCACGTAACGTCTCTACCTCCTTCACGCCATTTCTAGAATCGATCTTCCATATCCTCACGTAGTTGCCATCGGCTGCAGATAAACAAAGCTGCTTGCTCGGGTCACGGTGGAAACAGCACCAGTTGATCACGGAATTGTGTGCTTCTTTAGACTCTACGGAGTAGTCTGTCTTGCTGAGGATTTTTGGAAGGCCTCTGTTAGTCTCCTCTTATGATGACAACGAAGAAGCTGTGTGCTTCATTTTCAGACCAGTTATATCCCAGAGACGCAAAGTCTGGTCAATCGACACTGACACGATCAGCTCTTGAGTTGGATGGACTGGTCGCACATGACATAATGCGTGTGACCTGTCAACACCGCGAATCTCGACCTCGATTGCCTGTTGGTCGTCGCTACCTGAAAGGATTCAACGATGCTCACGGCGAAAGAAGGTGCGAACGTAATCTTCGTGCGCGTTAATGATAAACAAACATCGTCTCGACTTGTAGTTCCATACCCTGATCTTGGAATCGTCGCCACCAGACACAGAGAGGGGCTGATGCTTGTGGAGGTGGAGACCCCGGACTGGCCCTTTGTGTTCGTCAAACTTGTCGATCATGGTTCGTTCACTGTAGTCCCACAGCCGGATTACTCCGCTGTGCAATGAGGCTATTGCCCATCTTCACACCGGAAGGAATGCAAGGCCCTTTACTCGGGCAGATTTTGTCTCAAACTTGACGAATCTTTCCTGTGGTCTTGTACTCATGATTGATCACCTGAGTTAAACCTCCTTAGCGTCTTTAATAGCTCCTTTCGTTCACCACCAAGGGATTAAAGATTTGGTCATGAATACTGGACACTTCAAATATGATGAGGTCGTCATAAGAGAACGGTGAGTTTGAGGGGGTGTATTCAAGGTAGATTAACCATCAGACGTTGTTGATTTTCATCATGCGAGAAAGGAAAGATTTGACGGCGCGTCAAAAATATTCCAATCTGTGCGCGCAGCGCGCACTCGCCGCTTCGAAAGAGAAAATACAAAACAAAGACCTGCGAAACTCGTGTATTGGGCTATAGAACGCCATCCAAGTCAACATTCGTTATCCTACAAAATGTTTCAATCCCCATCAACAAGTTTCAAACCTTGAGGTCTGTATTAAGATGAGCTCACCGGTCAAATTGTCAGAACTAAACGAATTTATCAGCTGTCCTGTATGTCAAGGTTACCTGATTGATGCCACGACGGTCAACGAATGTCTGCATACGTTCTGCAAGAGTTGTATCGTCAAACATATCAAGAAAGACAACAATGAGTGTCCAAAATGCAGCACGATTATCCACGAGAGACGTCCGCTAGATTACATAATTCATGATCGTAACAAACAAGACATTGTATATAAATTGGTGCCACAACTCTATATCTCAGAGCTGAACAAGCGACTAGCGTCGCGAGAAACTCATGGGATCGACCCAATAACCAAACAAGTCCTAAAAAAGAAGTTCCTACACGTAGTTCTCGTTCAAAGGACTAGAAACTCCAACTTCAGTTCGCCCTCAGCCAAAAACCCTGCACCAAACCCTATATACCTTCGATGTCCACTTACGATAAGGATACGTCATTTACGAAAGTTACTGATAATGAAATATCAACTTAAGGCCGAGGATAGAGTGACCGTTCTGTACAAAGGTGATATAGTTAGTGACCATGACCAGGTATCTAACCTTGCCCAATCGCTAACATTCTGTCTCCACTACGAGATCTCAAAACCATGCGTGAGAAGCAAATTCGAGACGAACCCCTCCAACGATGTTAAAAACAAATCAATAGAAAAACGTTGAGCCAATTAATTCGATAGCTCTCGACAATTTTACTGAGTACTTTCCTCGTGCGGTTTGTTTGATTTCAATTTGTAGTTGCTTCCGATCAGGGTGTATCTATCGAATGGTATTCTAAGCCCGTTGTGAGATTTGATGGCAGGGAGAGGCTGATTGTTCTTCTCCCGGGCCACCTCTAGCAACAACTCTTTAGGTGGAGGGCTCGTGACTGTTTCATCAGTTTGCATGTTTACAGCCAACTGCACGTCATCTATGTCTATACTGTCTTTTTTGGCGTATGTCGAGAGTATCTGGGCTTCTTTGAGAATGCTAGTGACATACCTATTGGTAAATTCCATCAATTGGTGTACAACTCTTGGCTCGTACTCGTGGACAGACATCTCTCGCAAGATTGCGTCCACCACTTGAGCATCCTTAGACATTTCAGACCGGGAGAATCTTCCAACAATAAGCTTTCTTTGTTTATAGTCTTACAAAAGCATAGATGCTTAGCTAAATGACGGAAAATCAGGCATTAACCAATAGTATAATCCATAATTTATTTTAGTCGTGAGAAGCCAAGAACAGATACAATACGTACTATTCTTGAAAAGCAAGTGGCGTGTAACTCTGTCCTCATTCTAGCCTGCTCAAGGGAGAGATTCGAGTGAGAGTGTTCATTACACAGGTTTAGACCGAGGTTCATTCACTGAGCAAAGCTGAGAATCTGAGGCTCCTCTCTAAGCGTCGTGTCGCATCTGATGTGAACCCTCGTGTGTGTCCGTTAGATTATGAGACTCATAACAATGAGCGCAGCTCTATGGTCATATTTGCCATGATTCTGAGGTGAGAATTGCGAATAATTTTGCTCACAAGGCTAAATCGTATCCAAAGCATCCTCGAACATTGAGCCCACACTCGTGAAATCATGGCATCCATCTAGTCGCAATTGTTATACCTGGCAGTGTCATTATTCAACGGATCTATGCCAGCCAATGACAGGATATGCCTTTATTGAGCCTATCCATATCGCAACTATTATTAGCATTTGTATCAGCCAGCATACTGCACAAGCTTACCTTTAACCGTTTCTTCCTAGGGTGGCTGGCCTCGCACCAATTCCTCTACCATTCAGTGCCTAGCAACTCGGATCTCAAGAAACTCAGGGATGGCTCGAAGAGTAGCAAGAAAGCAAATACCAAGCATAAACATAACTCTCGAAAGGAGGCAAGCTCCGGTAGAGATAACATGAGAGATGAGATAGTCAAGATCCCAGCCGAGAATCTGAAATGCTTACAGCTCGAGACAGCAATTGTGGATGCCCGCGATCTTGAATTGATGGTCTACTCTGTCGATCTTGAGTGGATTGCAGATCTAGCTCTAATGTCGTTGTTCAGTTTCGCAGTTACCGAGATACAATTTCAACTCTACCCCCAGAGCAAAGATTGCAACTTTAGTCTTCTCTGGATCTTAATTGTGGTGCTTTACTCCATACGAACACTGGGAAAGCTGACCTCAACTTACTTTAAGAACGATCAGTCGATTGGGGAGCGATCTATATGTATGGTATCCGGCTGCGTTTTCCTATTTATTGCTATGATAGTCCTGATGATTGATGAGAGGCGCCTCGAATTCGGCTTGAACGATACCTACAGAATTATAAGTGCCTCGTTACTATCAAACAGCAGCACTCTGGCAGGCAAGGCACTGGGACAAGGGCAGAGTTTTAGTGTGGTTATACTCACAAAACTTTTGATCGCTATGACAAGTTCTCTTGTTGGGGTTGTATTCACTTTTCCAGGTTTAAGGTTTGGTCAGATACATGTAGCACTTATGGAGAGGACGGAAGCCGATAGGTTTGCTCGATTCAAATACTCACTCAACTATCTTGGTCCTCTCCTTGTCGTATGCCTTTGGATCAAAACTATCTCCAGGGATCCTCTTCGAAACCAGGAGTTCATGGCAATCGGAGATGACACTTTTGATACCTTAAGGATTTACTGCATCATCATAGTGAATCTATTCAGGTTCTCGATGTTGCCTGCATATATCTCCGTCTTCCTGGAATCTGCTGGATCTCGAATAGCAAGAATACGATGCAGAGGCGGAACAACGACGAACAAAGAGATCAGGATGATCGTTTCGAGCATCTACAGTTACATCAATGTGATAGCAATCCAATACACTCTGCCTGTTTTCATGTGCCTCTATACAGCCATCATGTACAAAACTTTGACCGGTCAAAGATGGATCCCTAAACAGATTACTGACCTGATGTGGGGTAGTCAAATTTTTCACAATGCAACAGTTCATCTTCAAACCTCCGGTTCAGAAAACACGACAGATTTCGATAACACTGACTATTTGATACCCTCAAACTCGACAAGACTCAGTGATCTTCTAGACAGTGTTGACATCAATGGGATAAAGAAGGCGTTCTCACCAGAGGTAACTGGAGGGCTACTCGGTTTCGCGACCTGGTGGTTGCATTTTTCATGGCTTTGCACTAGCACTGCGGGCTTTATATACCATTCATATTTCAAGCATTAGGTTTAGTTTTAATAAAACGGTCGAGTCGTCTAGGATATAAGAAAGCTAAGTAGGTTTAATAAAATCTCTTTCTCGCTGAATTTTTCTTGCTTGTGTACAGGAAGTATCCAAATCCGACAACAGCAACAATTCCGGCGATCAAGCATATGAACAAGAACAGTTTTCTTAAAGCCGACATGCCAGCTGGAATGTCGTTCGGTTTATCGCGATTTGGGATGGAGTAGTCTGCTCTAGGTAGATCTGATGCATTAGACTGTACATCAAAAAGTGTCGCAGACAACTGTCTCATCTTGATCGATAGTATATCATGGTTGTCACTCAGATCGCCGGTTGCAGCCGTGATACCGAAGTAATAATTGGTAGGCAGGTAAACACCTTTTACAGCTAAACAATCCCTAAAAATACCAGTATTCTCGATATCAGTTTTGATAGTAAGCTCGTCATTCAAATATTGCACCAAAACTTTCACCTCGTGCTCTTGACCGCGGAACTTACACTCACAACCAGCCAACTCTGAATGGATGCCATCAGCCTCATGATCATAATGTAGAGTTCCATTGTTCACCATCGCCGATATATAAGGGTGTCCATGAGGGTGGACACCGTTCTGGTTTGCATAGGTGTCCAGCACGACAGCTAAGCCTACAAAATAGTCCCTATTACCAAATATCGGTCCACCCTTCGGGGGCTCTCTAACATACCACAGTGCAAACCCGTCGCCGTATAGTTCGGTGCCATGACCATGGACCCTAAATCCTACCTCAACCTCCCAGTACTTTGATCTGTATGGAACTGTGTTCCAGATTCCACCCTGTCTGCTTCGGGCATCTTGCGTTAATCTAATGTAGTTGCTGGTCACAATAGTTGAGCCGAAGAATTCCCAATTCGGTATTGTCTGTTGAAGCGATGGTTCGTCACTCAGTATGTTAAGCTAGTTCTAACTGAATTGAGATTGGCTAAAGCCTCTACTTACCATACCAGCTCCCTGGTAAGGCTTCACGAGAGAGTGCTCCCTTTGATAGACATTATCCGTGGACGATTGCTGGTATTGGGCTAAAACTAAGGCGAAATATGCGGCAACTGCCAGAAATGTGGCAGAAAGTTTAGGATTGACAGACAACATCTCAAAAATGAATTGGTGGTATTAACTTAAATAATAAATAAGAATCCGTAGGGTGACACCAGTGGTCACCAAAAATCTGACGGATGTTAGTGATCCTCACTAACTTTGCCAGATTTTTCCCGAGCAGATTCATGTCATCGCCGGCACGAACGACGTGATCGGCGCACGCTGTCAATTGTCCGCTCCACACCACCTGGCGTAAGATGCTTGACTCGCTGTTTGATTCGACACTCGAGTATCAATCTCAGCTGACGGGTCATCAACCCGCCCATAGTGGGCCCAACAGAGAGACCTAAGTCCGAGAAATCAAGGATAGATACAATCTTATAAGGCGGAAAGATAATCGATGTGGCCAGCGTGTTTTTGCTTATCACAGTTTAAGATTCAGGCATTACCCTCGGGTAATTTCGAAGGATGTGTGCCACGCATACGAGCTAGACAACCTTACCTAGGTATTGCGTGCCTGGCTAAGCTTGTAACTCAATATAGATGGGCGGATTTTCCTCGACGAGTGCGTTTCTGATCAAATCACTCAAGACGCCCAAAGATTGTCCACAACTGGTCCCCCTCTTGCCACCTCCGACTAAGTCTATCTGGTTAACTCTCGTTTGAGCGTCAGCTCGCAATCATGGCCCACAGAGCCAGCTGAGGAGGTCGGCTGAAAGTTCATGCCATTACAATACACATCTCCAGAAGAGAGACGATCGAGGTTGACTCCTTGAGGTGTTGTGAGGCGCTCCGCATTATACACGCATACTTGGTTAGTCATCGCTCGGCTACAGGCATAGATCCACGAGTCTGTAAAACCGATCGCGACTATGCATACCTATCCCCATTAGTAACAACACTAAAAAGAGTAAGTGCAACTGGATAACCAGATAGAAGAGGACATGAGAATTCTGTCACGCATCTCAATCGACTCAATAGTTAGTGAAACAGCAGGAATCAACGAAAACTCGATCAGCAGGTATCTCATCGATTGTGAAAATCGGGCAAAACAGCATCCATGTTTATTCAGAGAAACCAGTCCAATATTGGAAAGATCCTACGCTTGTTGGAACTAGAGAGCAGAGTGAATATTGAGCGAAGCGTTGTCAGCCTATCAATCAGAATATCGTATCTAGATTAACATAACTGAAGATCAAATATTTGCTCTTGAACAAGTTTTGCGACTGAATTTTAGATTTAGAAGCTAGATAAATAGGGAGGAAAGCGGGTCAAGTTTGTGGAGAAGTTTCAGGACTCGACTGGAGTGTGCAAGGATAGCTAACATTTCTAGACAAACCAAATCGGGAATTGAATTTGACTATACTTTAAACTACCAGAGTAGCGAAAAAATGACTCATCTACCTGGATGTCAAATGGCTCTTGTAGCTTCAATGTGCCTCCTCATTGTTACAGTTAGCTCCATTTTAGCGCAGCAGCAGCCACAGCAGCAACAAGTTCAGCTCCCAACAGATGAATATAATAGGACTCCGGAAACGCAAACGTCATCGCCGATCTTGCCCAGTGCTAAGTCTGAGACAAAATCAACTAAAGCTCTAGACAAGACCTCTAAGCGGCCGCAAAGCTTAGACAGAGATTCACCAGCTAGTCCAGGAGCTCAGAATACGAGAGCGGCCATTGAGGAGCTGCCTTCATCTATGGTTGATGTGGCCAAGGCTGAAAACAAACGCAAGGTTGACGTACATGTGCCAATAGTGTTCGACATGACCAACCACGACGATGGTGAAAAGTCTAAGCTTGATCTATCAGTTCTGAGCGGCTTGGTGACAGTAAATCGCGAGAAAGCCCGCCAGGCAGATGGACAAATCTCGGGTCCACTGACTGTATCCGTATTTGGAATTCCCATTTACTCTGGTAGCGCCTTAAAGATGCCGCCAAGTCTCTTCGGTGAAAATCGTACGCTGAGCAAATCATCAAGCGAATCTAGCGACCGAAATGTATTACCTGGAAACGAACTTTACTCTGCTGTGCGTAGAAGCAACGAGAGATTTCTAGGCTCTTTGTCGGGAATGTTGAGCCAGCTAGCGTCTCTCGTGGGCCAGCAAGCTGTGCCCATTTCGAACATTAACGGCAAGCCCGCCGACTCGAAGGATGGGTACGTGATGCCCTCGAAGTTTTCGAAATCAGATAAAGAGCCAAAATCTCAGAGCAGCCTGAGCGGCGGGGGAACTCGATAGTCTGTTTAATTTAATCGAGCGAATAAACCATCGACACCTATACTTCACATACTGCAAATCATACTGAATGTATATCCCGCTCGAGCGTCTTCTCGAGATCAAAGAAATGTCTTTTTCTTACTCGTCCTGTTAGATGACGCCTCCTAATTGGACCGAAAAACTTAACTTACCTCTGGGATGCTAACCTCGTATTCAATACGAGCGATTGCTTATTGGCAGTGATGTAGAAATAGGTCGATTTCGTGTCCTTGACTCATCCAGACTCAAAGCTCACAGCTCATTGCCACAAGCGCGGGCGCCGCTGCACATAGTGCGCCTGTTGGTCTCACGGAAATACTTGGGCCCCTCGCTCCAATTGAGGCGTCAACATTGAGCTTAGAGCGCTGGGCTCAATTGAAGAGAGTTTAGCCAGTCGTGTGAAGGTTCATGATCATCATGCTCATGATCAGGTGCGCCAGTTTGTGAGGACATGGAACTTGGAGCGATTGGACGAGCGTGAGAGGATGAGGAGTAGGAGGGTGAACTTTGAGGGCAAAATTCTTCGGTCTGACGACCATGAATCATCTCTTTACACTGCCAGAACAGTGGATTAAATTTGTAGCTGGGAACAGAATTTTCAAGGCAGCAACTTTGAATCAAAACTAGCAAAAGAGCGCCAGGAACTGGTTGCATCAATTGTGGCTTTGTGATTAGTCAGCGATAACAATCGACAATCGGTCGTCGACACTGTTTGCAACTGGTTTTAACTTGTGATCTGCAAGGGCACCAGCCGAGCTGAGCAAATATTAGTTTTGTATCGTGCACCTACCTAGTATGGCATTCAAGCTAGCTGATTGAATAGATTTGCAAGGGTGTTTTTGAGACAAAAGCAACATATCTGCTCTCAAACGCAAATACGAACCGGCGATCAGTAGCAAAACCTTTGAACAGACAACAAGGCTTGACAATCAGATTAACCAAGTTGACAAGAGTAAATCAAACAACGCAATAAACGCAACTCTAAACCCCTTCGTTGCCATTTGGACGGCTCACAAAGGAGCTAAGTTTGGTTGATCCAGTGCTGGTGGTCTATTAGCAAGGCTTGCTGTATCAGTGCACCTGACAATGGCAAGGACAATTGGAACTCAAGCTCTGGAGATGTCATGTAGAGTGCGGCAACTAATTTGCGACCAGTGATCTTCAAACTTATCTTCCTTCTTGCTGCCAGGCTTAGATTTTATCGGCCTCATTCTCAGATGACCACTAGTCTGGCAATCTAACAAGCTTAGCCCCGCAGTGAGATCTCAAAGTTTGATTAGATGACATCAGATTTGGAGTTTTTGCCAAATTTGCGGAGCAACAAATGAAACCAATCTGAGCTTGTTTCAGTTGGCCGCGAACATGGCGAATGACAACTCTTACTGCATGATCATGACTTGATATCGCTTGTAACCATTTCTATTGCAGCCAGAATCTCTAGTCGCCGGGCTCAGCCAGTCTTCTCTAGTCCGCTAACGGAAGTCAGGGTGTCAGTGAAGGAGGAAACTAAAGAGCAAGTTAAAACTAGACATACAAAGCTCAGGGACTACAACTCTAGTATGGCGTTCATAGTCAGACCGAAGAAGGCCTCCTTCATAAAGGTGCGCTTTCTGATTGCCATAATGGCAACACTATGCCCGATTGTGTGCTACATAAGTCGTCAGAATCTCAGTTTGGCCATGGTTGCCATGATCGAAGACTCAAGTTCAATTCAACCAAAGAATAACAGCATCAGCAACAGTAGCACTCTAGATCAAGAGGACTTCAACACTTGTCCTGCGCCAACGATAATGGGACTTGATGGAAAAGAGGAGCTCGCTCCAAAGGCCGAGAGTTATGGGCCAAAATATGGATGGGACTCTTCAGAGAGGAGCTTCATATTTGAATCGTTCTTTTGGACTTATGTAGTGTTCCAGATTCCCGGTGCTAGAGTTGCGGAAATTGTTGGCGCCAAATGGATCCTCGCCATTGCAGGCGTCGGCTCCTCTATACTAAGTCTCATTGCTCCCTCGGTGGCCTCATTGGGTCCGTACGCGTTTGCGCTCACTCGTGCCTTAATGGGCATCTGCCAGACGGCGCTCTATCCAGCCTGCTATGTCCTATACTCGCACTGGTTCCCACCGACCGAGAGATCTCAGCTCTTACCCGCGCTCGGGGCCGGCGCCTACATTGGTTCAATTATAACCTCAACCGCAACCGGCTATTTCAGTGAACAAGAGTCCCTAGGTTGGGAATACGCCTTCTACATGCCGAGCGTTATTTGCGCCATTTGGTCCATCATATGGATACTCATCGGAGCCAGCAAACCTCGAGAGCATGCCTTCATCTCCTTAGAGGAGATTTCCTCAATCGAATTTAGGATGGAGCTATCTCAAACGTGTACAGGTTTGAAGAAGAGTCCAAGCTGGCGTAAAATAGCCACCTCGCAGCACATATGGACCTTTGCGACCGCCTTTTTAGCCTCAAGTTGGTCCTTCTCAATAGTGCTCCTCTTGCTTCCTTCGTACCTCAACTATGTGCTCCACATCTCGCCACTCAAAAACGGCCTCATCAATTCAGTGATTTACATATTGTTTTGCATCTCATCGCCTATAGTGGGAGCTGTGTCAACGCTCATGATAGAGACTCGCCCATTTGGCCTTACGAGACTTCAAACAAGAAAACTTTTCGAATGTACAGCCCTATTCAGTCAAGCCGTTGGCTTTGTACTCTTGCCCCTGATTGGTTGCGACCAAATTCTAGTCTTGGGAGTTTTATACACCATGATTGTCCTCTACAGTGGCATCAATGGCGGCGAGGTTCAGCTTCCGTCAGAACTCTCGCTAGATTTCACGGGAACGATTTATGCCATTGGAAATTGCGTCGGCAGTTCAACAGGTTTCATTGTGCCAAGAGTTCACAGTCTTATAGTGAGCAATTTGAGCGATATCGACCAATGGAACATATACTTCTACTTTGCTGCCGCCGTGACTTTCATCGGCGGCGCCATCTTCCTCATTTTCGGTAAGAACGACCTGCAGGATTTCTCAAAGGATTCAGGAGAGTCGCAATTGGACGCCTATCAGATGTCCACAGACCGAGGCTACGACTCTGGCTCCATGGAGAAGCCAAAAGAGAAGCAAATTGTAATCTAGTCGGCTGGGATGCAGATAGCTGCAATCAAACTTGATGCAGCCTAAAGAAACACGCAATGCGGACGAGAGGCTTACAATAGAATCAGATATATGCACTCTAGCGGCGGCTTCACTTCAAGCTGGGTCGTATTGTAAGAAACTCAGATAGAGTACGAGAGTAGCTTGAGATTCGAGTCCGGTCTCTCACTGTTGGTTCTATCAGCACATAGAATAACAGGAATACCCGTATGAACTGACAAGTTCGTACATGCCTGTTCTTGATTCCACAAGCTGTTGAACGGAAGACATACAGGTTGAGTGCCCTGCTGACCAGAAGAGGCGTCCCACATAGTTGAGTGTACGAATGCGTTCTAAGAAATTCAAAACCAAAAATAAATAAATCATTTTCCAGAAGCAGCTTCATTGGCACGATTCACTTCCTATGTAACTGTCCTTCCGTGTGGCTGCTCTGTGCTCGATTTGCAGTTGGCCAAATTATGGAGAGGCGGGTCGACGAATGGAGGTTTGTCGGCTTCCTCTCGCGTTATGCTAACTTTCCGGCCACTTAGCTTCAGTCTTCAAAATACGCGCCGAGATGTACCTTTCGTTGCGCAACGTATTTGTGCAACGATTGCTGCTATATACATTGGAGAGTTTTGAAGCTAATTTACCGCTTTAAAAGATCTCAGCTGAAGCGCAGAATCTGGCTAATTTTGGGCGCCGAAAATCCGGCAATGTTCCGAAAAACCTTCATCGAGATCTCAAGTGTCTTTGCGAGCCCTCTGAACAAGACGGCTTGCGCCCATCAACCTGCTTCAAGTGTTGACTGGCTAGGTGCAAGTTGGCGCAGGACATTTACTTGTCTCAATTGCCACACCCCAAGCGAGAGCACAAGGAAAGTCTTTCAGTTAACAAGTGTCGAGCAAGCGGTTAGGTTTGTTTCAGTCAAGAGAAGATCGCTCAAAATCAATCCAACTAGTTTGCAAGATAAGTTCAGGATGGAGTGGCCAAAGATTACGCTCTTTGGAGATTCAATAACCAGGAGATCGATGGATCCTGAGAGCGGATGTTGGGGAAGCATGATCGCCCACCGCGTTGGCAGCTACTTTGATGTTGACCCCCGCGGATTTGAGGGCTACAACTCAAAGTGGGCGCTCGAACTGATGCCGCAACTTTTTCCAAAATCATACTTGGAAAAGGTAGAGATTTTTATACCATTTTTCGGCCACAACGACGCCTGGGATAGGAGATTCCCGGCCCATGTGCCTGTCGACCAGTTTGAGGCTAACACTCGGGCGATGGTCAAGTATCTGACTGAGAATGGGCTCGGCAAGGAGAAGATCATACTAATAACGCCAACCTGGTATTGTGAGGAGGAATTCAACAAATACATAGTTGAGCTCGGCTTTCCCATAGTTAGCAAGAGGTTCGAGGAGGCTGAAAAGTACAGCGACGCCATCTTGGCGATCGGAAAGGATTTGGATCTTGATGTGGTGGATTTCTTTGCCGTTAGCGCAAGGCAGGAGCCGCTGGCGGACATGTTCTGTGATGGCATTCATTATTCAACCAAGGGCGCCAAGCTGCTTTTCAGCCTCCTGATGCCAGCAATCGAGAAGAAGCTCGAGGCGAGCTGGGGCAAACCAATCGTCGATTTGTGGCATGCGATCCCTTTTGATCAGCATCCAGAGATCAAGCCGGTCTTACTTGCCCACCAACAAGCCCTGAAGACTGAAAACAAGTGATTAGCTCACCTTGGAGCTATTTGGGTTGGAGAATATTTGTAGGGTTGTGGAGGTATTAAATTGGTCTATGTAATGACCTTGACCATTGGAATGGGTGCAATTCCTCCGCTGGTCCCCGATATGAACAGGACCCCTCCAGGCGGCTCGCTCTGCGCGGTTGCAGCGTCAGAATGTGGGAGGGCGAGAGCGGAGCGAGAAACTTTTGGCCTGGCCGGCGACGTCCGCACAGAGGGCAAGCGGCGCTAGTCTCTTGTGATCCAGATCGCGCCCTCTCTCCCCCTTTGCCTGCCCGCCTCTCTATCTGTTACGCACTCTCCCTTCGTCTCCGTATCGTTCCCAGCGCTGGCTCTCTCTCTGCTCAAGCCCATTGCGAACCCGAGAAGGCACTTTGCCGCATTGGCTAGCGCGAGAGAGGGAGAGCGCGCTCTGTTTCATCGTACACTCGCCAATAACACATGAGGGGCAATCCGATCTCCAACCAAACAAAACAAGCAGGACGCCAGATCGTCCGTCTCCGGCGCCAACAGGCAGCTACTTACAAAGTGTCTAGGCTAAGCAAGATAATAAGGCAAGATAAAATCGGGCGCCTCATCGGCCTTCCAAGTTCAGCATCCTCGAGGCGCTATTATCAAGTGCAATCTAATCTTTCGAGCGAAAGAGAAAGCTGCCTAAAAGCGTGAGCCCTCTTTCCATTGGTCAGCCAGCCAGTCAGCCTGCCTACCCAAACTCTCTTTAATAGTTTTCATTTGGCCACAAGAGGCTTTAGCAAATTTAAACGATGAAGCAACTGATCATAGGCATCTTCACGTCGGGCGGCGACTCGCAGGGCATGAACGCGGCCGTGCGGGCGGTCATCCGAATGGGCCTCCACTACGGCTGCCGTGTTTACTTTATCAAGGAGGGCTACCAAGGCATGGTGGACGGAGGCGACTACATCGTTGAGGCCAGCTGGGTCTCTGTCTCGCACATCATCCACAAGGGAGGCACAGTGATAGGCAGCGCAAGGTGTGCCAAGTTCCGCGAACGATCTGGCCGTCTGGACGCCGCATACAATCTAATTCAGTATGGAATCACCAACTTGGTTGTCATTGGCGGAGATGGTAGCTTGACTGGCGCAAATCTATTCAGAAGTGAGTGGACCTCGCTGCTACAGGAGCTAGTGGAAACGCAAAGAATATTACCATCCAAGTTGGAAGAGTACAGTCACTTAAATATTGTCGGCCTGGTTGGTTCCATAGACAACGACTTTTGTGGTACAGACATGACAATAGGAACTGATTCAGCTTTACACCGAATCATCGAGGCCGTCGACGCCATCGGCACAACTGCCTCTAGTCATCAGCGCACCTTTATCCTGGAGGTTATGGGTCGCCATTGCGGCTATTTAGCTCTAGTCGCGGCCTTAGCCTCTGAGGCAGATTATGTCTTCATACCTGAGTGGCCACCCGAACAGGACTGGCCGGAGAGGCTGTGCAATAAGCTGAAGCAGGAGCGCGAACTTGGCAAGAGGCTCAACATTATTATAATTGCCGAGGGTGCAATCGATCACACTGGCACACCCATAACAGCCGAGCAAGTGCGAGAAATTATTGTTAACAAGCTGAAACAGGATACCAGAATTACAGTGCTGGGTCACGTTCAGCGAGGTGGCTCGCCCAGTGCCTTCGATAGGATTCTCGGCTGCAGAATGGGCGCCGAGGCAGTTTTAGCCCTGAAGGAGGCCAAGCCAGAGACTGAAGCCTGCGTTATATCCTTGGATGGAAATCAGGCAGTTCGAGTTCCACTAATGCAATGTGTCGAACGAACCAAGAAGGTTGCGGCCGCCATGGCAGCAAAGGACTGGAATTTGGCAGTCAAATTGCGTGGGCGCAGTTTTGAGAGGAATCTCGCAACCTACAAGTTGCTCACAAGAATTAGACCCCCACGAATGACCAGCACGGAAAGCGAGCATCACAGGTCCAGTTACAGGCTCGCAGTGATGCACATTGGAGCACCTTGTTGTGGCATGAACGCGGCCGTGAGATCTTTCGCCAGGAACGTCATCTCGCGGGGTGAAGTTGTGCTAGGAATACACGAGGGCATTGACGGCCTTATAGAGGGTCAGGTGGCGCCCATTCCTTGGTCGGAGGTTGCAGGTTGGGTCAATCAGGGGGGAGCAAACTTGGGAACGAGAAGGACCCTACCAAATGACGGAAACAACATGGAGCTTTCAGTGGAGAAAATCAGGGAGTACAAGATCCAGGCTCTCCTCATTGTGGGCGGCTTTGAGGCCTTTCAGGCGGGCATGCAGTACGCCGAGGCCAGAAGCAAGTACCCTGAGCTTAGGATTCCCATTTGCGTGATACCTGCAACAATCAGCAACAATGTTCCGGGCACGGACTTTTCCATTGGCGCAGACACTGCTTTGAACGAGATAACCGAGATTTGCGATCGCATTCGACAATCCGCTCAAGGAACTAAGAGGCGAGTATTTGTTATTGAAACCATGGGCGGCTACTGCGGCTACTTGGCAACCTTAGCGGGCGTCGCGGGCGGCGCCGATGCTGCCTACATATTCGAGGAGCCATTTGGCATTCGAGACTTAATGGAGGACGTGTTTCACATGCAAGCGAAAATGGCCGAGGGTGTCCAGCGAGGCCTGATCTTGCGCAACGAGAACGCAAATGTGAATTACACCACCGACTTCATACACCGGCTCTACAGCGAAGAAGGCCGGAACATTTTCACCAGCCGAATGAACAAGTTGGGCCACATGCAACAGGGTGGCTCGCCCTCTCCCTACGATAGAAACTTCAGCACAAAATTAGCCGCCAAGGCTGCCGACTGGTGCATCGATCAGCTAGCCGCCCACACCTCACACGACGGATCAATCCATTGCGATACCCCTGACTCTGCCGTTCTACTTGGTCTTGTTCGGCGCCAATACAGATTGACACCACTTTCCCAGCTCAAGGATGAGACTGATTTCAAGCATCGCATACCAAAAGATCAATGGTGGCTAAAATTGCGCTCATTGCTTAGAGTTTTAGCAAAACATGACTCGTCTTATCAGCGCGAGTATATCATTGAGGACGCTTGCATTTTCGAGAACGTTTGGGCTTAATTCCGTCAATCTCTTGCACGTCACAGGAAGAGATTAAAACTTATCATCAGGATAGGACTAGTCAAAACTAAGGCGTCCTTAGATCTACCCTGTTTGCCAAAGCTTAGGTAGGTTGGCCAAATGCTAGGACGAATGATCTTTTGGCATTTAAGAGAACTGAATCGTTGCCATAGACCCACAACAACAATTGTTGACGCTCAAATCAACCACTAGCCGCTTGACATTGAAAGACTCAATCTAGCTTTAGTTTATTGAACATTACACAAGGTATACTAGTTAAGTTTGTTGAAATGAAATTTCCCGTACTTATTTGAACATGTCAATCTGTTAATAATTATAAGTGCCAGCTCTCTAGAGATGGATGCATCACGATTAAACGAGGAAGTTGCTCTCCTCTCCATGAGCCTGTTGAGAGAAAGTATGCTCGAGTTTACTGCAACTATGCGCTACCTTTTCTCAAGCTTCCATCGACGAATTGCGAGTTAAATGCACACGTTTCAAGTTGCATCACCGCAGGTAGTCCTCTGGTCTTGGCCGTTTGTTTCAAAATTTGTTGTAGGCTTTCGGCCAGCAGGCTTGGCGCAACCGATTGTGCATCCAAGATTGATAATCCTAAGCCGTCAAAGGTGTATTGCCCCAAACTACAATGCAACACAGCCATGAGCGCCAGCCTATGCACTCTTTCCTTAGCGTTTCTATTAATTGTCCAAATTGGTCTATATTTAGTAATCCTCAAGGTAGGTAGTGGATCGCTCTCTCGCTCACTCACTCGCTCGCTCTTTGTTAGCTTTGAGTGAGAATTTGAACAAAAACGGGAATATCAATTCGTCTCTTCTACCTGGCGAGTTCAACGAACGGAAAAGAAGAGTCAACTTGAGACGAGCAGCCAGTTTGGATCTTGGGGCTTTAGTTGAGTTATAGAATTGGATAAAAATGTATCTCCCATGCAATACAATGCCCCTGCATCGGGCAACCATTGCGCGAACTCTGGAAGTCGAGCTTTGCAGCTCTGTTGGACAGCAAACTAGCTAGCAAAGATGGCTGATTGGCTCCTTAGTGAATTTGCTGGCCCTTCAATGGCACTGACACAGGTGGCCACATTTCAGTCGTTCGAGTCAGCTTGGCGCAGGTTTTGCGGCAAGCCAAACGTTTCAAACCGCAACATTTCTGGTCTAAGCTAGATTGTGCGCATTCGATGCTTGTAGGGTTAGCCCACTGATTGACTGAGTGAAACTTGCATCCCATGAGCACGGGACCGAGGTGATGTTCGTCTTAGACATGAGGCAAATGTTTTCACTATCACTTTGTGAATGCTTCGAGCAAGAGAATCAAATCAGAATGTTGAAGGAGGGTAGCTGGCCGATGTTTTGGGATGAGAAGAGCAAGTCTCGTGAGGATTCGTGCAAATGTCTCTGCCAGATATTGACAAGTGAAAGTCTTTGAAACCGTCCTGCCATGATGGGTCCACGAAACCGTTCAGGCGGCAAACAGGGCCCAAAAGGCAGTAGCAGCAGCAGCCAGAAGATGGGACTTTTACCGAGTTCGAGCGACGGACTCGAGGGCAGTTGTAGTAGCAGTAGTCATTCGTGTGGAAGTACCAGTGAGACTGCTTATTTGCATAGTCAGAAGTCGGGACCAAAGAGCCAGGTGCAATACGTGAATTCTGATGGTTCCATTTACACTCTATCAGTAAATCCCCATCAATTTCCAAGAGGAAACTCACAGCAACAGTTGTCTTACATTCAACCAGATGCAATTCTCAACACTGGCTCGCCCAACAACTTTTCCCCAAATTGCAATCATGTAACAACAAATCATAAGGTTATAACTGACCTGCCAAATGTCAACCAGCAACAGCAACAACATCGCCGCCTCCAATATCAGGTACACCAACAGTTGCAACGAATCTACAGCAACAACGAGCGCCGCCAGCAGCCAATAAATCATGTTCAACAGGAAGATCGGAAACAACAGTTCATAACTCATAGACACAAGCAGTCAATGGAGACGAGCCAGCAAAAGTTAGGCTCAGGTTTGTTTGGCACCAGCAAATCAAATGACTCCCTCAACCAGGACCACCAATATAGGTCCGCTATGATGGAAAATAGTCGAGAACAAACTTACGACTCGCTGAGTCCGCCTAGCCAAGCTAGAAACTATCCGGACGAGGCCGTCTCCGCCCAGAATGTGGGCCGCCAGCGCCAGGCTCACATAGGGGCAATACCCGAGGAGTGCAACGATGACAATGACGACGTACTTCTGTTGCCCGAACCGGATCTGAGAGCCTCAAAGAGGACAGCAATAGCGAGGAAGAACCATCTTGAGGATTTGCATTATGCAACTGTGACCGCGGCCGCTTTGCTAAGCGCGACTGCGAACGCTGCTGCTGCATTTGCTGCCACCGAGAAGTCTACAAATCGTGCTGTTGAGTCTGGAAACCAAACAAACGCTCCAAATACAATTTACTCGGATACATACCAGGAGATTAGGAATGTTCAAAATCCCATCGTCAGGTGCAACCAGCAGCATCAGCGCCAGCGCCAGCAAATCCAAGAGGCTCACCGTAACTCCATATACGCGGACAATGTTGAGGCAGCCGGCTTTAGGCGAAATCCGATCCAAGGCCCTGTTGCCTCTGGTCCTATGGGAGCCGTCTACGGTCCTGCTTTGCGGCGCAACATGAACGACTCGCAAGTTTACAATATCTTACCTGCAACTTATCAATCGGTGAATTTCAACAGGCCTACGCCGCCGCAGCCGCCAGTGCGAAGACTCGGCCGCGGGCCGATCAACACAATGAACGCGCAGATGGAGCTCATGCGTCAGCATCAGCAACGTCTCGTACAACAGAGGTCACAGATGCTGCACCAGGCAATGCCAGCCGCTCCCATGCCAGCTCCGATACCTGCACTTGCTGTCTTGCACCAAGGTGGCAGCGGAGCCTCGCTCAAGGCGGACCTAATCGGCAGAATGCTGGTCAGCAACATGATTGCGGCGCAGAGGGCCGCAGCGACCGCCAGCGAAAGCCAACATGTGCAAGCAGCAAACATGGCCTTGGCCGACAGAGGTAGAACATTGGCCGAAAAGATGATGGAGAGCCAGGATCTAGCGCACGGAATTCAGGCTTACAGAGACAAGCACCATGGGATTCCTGGCCAAATTTACTCCGTTTCAGCAGGAATCGCTCCTAGCAACGTCAGCGGCCATTCCAACGTTCCGCTCGTTCTCGACCGGAAGTTACGGCCACTCGGATTTATTGAACGTATTTGCAGAATCGACCTAACCCTTTTCTGGTGGTCGCTCTTGATAGTGTGCTTTGTTTTTATGGGCGCAATCACTGCCATCTCGAGATATGTTTTCAAAGACCATTCATGACTGAACTAGGACAAGTTAACGCTTTCTCTGTAAGTGCTTGACGACATAAATGCAAGATTCGAATAAACAGACGATAAAGGCGTAAACTGAACGCAATGAGCTTTTTTACAAAGAACAATTTTCATAAGGTAACCTTTGTCGTAGTCTCCTTCCCTCGGTCATCTTGCCTACACTTCGGAATCGTCTAGAGTCAGTTGTTGTTGATACCCTTGGCCCAGTTGCACCGTTGCTCATTGCAAGAAGTATTGCCAGTTGCTGATTGATCTTGAAAAAGCAGAAACACCATCTGATCGTTGGATACCTCCTCAGATTGAGATTATTACTGTTGCTAAGTTTTCCACGAGAGGATTCGTAGGGTCAGCGTCGCAAGATTGAGTAAAGAGGAGCTTGAAACAAGGTACCCGACTAGATTAACTAGCACGATTGCATCTGCTCTTGGCCTCTTGGATAGGAGTTTAATTCTCGATTGCGTTTCTGATTCCGATTCAGTTAGCCCTGAGCCAAGTTGGGCCGGTATTCATGCAGGTATCGTAGTCGACGGTAGATCCTCGCGCGTCGCCAAGCTGCCACTCAACGTGAGCGGTACCGGTTCATTGAAATGATAGCATTAAAATTATTTGTATTTGGCGCCACAACCCGACCATGCAATGTGCTGGACCATTTCCAACCCTGTTTGAAATCAGTTGTTGTCGACGCTTCGGTTAATCTACATGTGAGTTATTTTAACTTTCTCCACTCTCCTACAATTGAGCTTCACATAGTCATCTCTTTTTAGTAGCCAAACCAAATCAGCTTAACAATGATGGAAACAGACCAAAACAATCCAATCAATGAGGAAGAGCCACTTGATTATGAGGATGATGAACAGCAACCAACCATTCAAGAGGAACAAGAGCCGGCTAATCAAGCAGATGGAACTAAGAAAGGCGGTTATGTCTCTATACACTCGAGTGGGTTCCGCGACTTTCTCCTGAAACCAGAGCTACTCCGAGCTATAACAGACTGCGGTTTCGAGCACCCGTCCGAAGTTCAAAATGAGTGTATTACTCAAGCTATTGTTGGAATGGACATCCTCTGCCAGGCCAAATCAGGTATGGGAAAAACAGCCGTCTTTGTGTTGGCCACTTTGCATTTGATCAACCCTGAAGTTGACAACACACTGGTGCTCGTCATGTGTCACACTCGCGAGCTTGCTTTTCAGATCTCAAAGGAATATGAACGATTCTCTAAATACATGCCGAAAGTTCGTGTCAACGTCTTCTTTGGAGGCATGAACGTTGCAAACGATGAGAAAGTTTTGAAACAATATACACCTCATATCGTGGTGGGAACGCCAGGACGTGTTCTGGCTTTAGTCAAGAGCAAAAAGCTTAACTTGCGTCATTTGAAACATTTCGTTCTAGACGAATGTGATAAGATGCTCGAGCAACTTGACATGAGAAAGGACGTTCAAGAAATTTTCAAGGCAACTCCATATGAGAAGCAAGTCATGATGTTTAGCGCTACCTTATCGAAAGAAATCAGACCAATCTGCAAAAAGTTCATGCATGGCCCTCTAGAAGTATACGTAGATGATGAAAAGAAGCTGACACTTCACGGTCTACAGCAGTACTTCGTCAAGTTGAAGGATACGGAGAAGAATAGAAAATTATTCGAGCTGTTAGACAGTCTAGAATTCAATCAGGTCGTTATATTCGTCAAGAGCATCCAAAGATGCGTTGCTTTGCGTCAGCTACTTGTCGAGCAAAACTTCCCAGCTATCGCCATTCATAGAGCGATGCCGCAAGAGGAGAGATTGTCAAAGTATCAGCAATTTAAGGACTGCCAGCAGAGAATCCTGGTGGCTACGAACCTCTTCGGGCGCGGAATGGACATAGAGCGAGTGAACATAGTTTTCAATTACGACATGCCAGAGGACAGTGACACGTACCTGCACAGAGTCGCCAGAGCTGGTCGCTTCGGGACAAAGGGTTTATCGATAACCTTTGTGAATGACGAGAATGACCAAAAAATATTGAATGACGTGCAGGAGCGCTTCGATGTGGAGATCCCTGCTTTACCAGATGAAATCGACATCTCAAGTTATATCGAAGGTCGCGACTAATGATTGATGGAGAGCTTCCAATCTATTGATTAACCCTTCCGCGCCTGTGGGATCAGCGACAGCTTATATTTATTCTACCTTGGAGACAAATTGAATAAAGTAACCTCAAATCTCAAAGTTATGATCGTCTCGAGTGTAAGTTCATTGAGATCAAACTTGAATAGTAGTGTTTATTCGCAAATTAGCTCACTAGTTGGTTGTGTATGCTGTCAATTTGAAACTGACTTGGCCTGGCTTGATTGTGAGTTATCGACAAGGGGAGGACAAGAAGCCCAGTCGAATTTACCATCCAAGCACCATTCTCTTGGACCTATCGCGTGAATATGACTAAGCTGTGTTCTTACATACTTGACGGTCAACAGTAATATCTCTGGATCCACGTTTTCTTTTGAAAACAGCGTTCGCCATAATGCACTCGCTAATGTTTTATCATCAGTGAGGAGACCCTCATCATATGATACCATGGCACATTGATGATGATAGAAAAGATCTTCGAGTATCGATCTACGTTCCTTGAGTCTAAATATATCATAATTTTTGAGACGCCTGTCCATATCCTCCCAAAACCTTTCAAGCACTTCGTTTCTAAGTTTTCTACCCTCTTGTCCCTCATTCATCGATCTCACTTGGCACATCCAGATGTGTAATTGTGTGATGAGAAAAAAAGAGTACATCGTGTCATCTAACTGAAGTTTCTCAAAGAAAACATAAGGCTTTACCTTATCCGTACAAGCTTGATACTGGAAAACTGAGGCTCTCCTTAGCGCAAAAACGTTAGCTTCTCCAACTCCAATTCCAAATAGTAACCGTTTAAACCAGGAGCCTCCAACTAGGCCTGATGTAGACTTGAGAGATTGCATGATTTAATGGTGCTGTTGAACGGCAACTGAGAATTATATTTGAAGAGGCGAACAGCCCACCGCGGTATTGGTCGCCAGGTTATCTACCGAGGATAATATGCAGAAAACAGACAGGGACCCATCGTCAGGCGGGATTAGAATTTACATGATAGATTGAGCTAGGCTTATGTTTTTATTAGTGAGACAATCTTAGTGAGGTCCTGGAGTCAGTCGGGTAATTTCCCGAGGTGACTAGTGGGTGTGGTCGCGGGACGAAGTCCCTTATAGGACCTATGAAAACCTTATATTGATCTACTCCACGATCTGTAATACTTTGCCCATGGCTACCGTTTTCCCTTCATCACGGAGCGTAAACCTACTCAGTCTGCCATCAAATTCTGTGAACTTGTCGACACACACGTTTTTGCCTAAACACTCGAGTCGAACTGCTACTAGTTGATCTGTTTTGGCGAATCTCGTTCTCCTATCCTTCTCGCCTGTTTTCTTATCGATTAGGTAATGGATTTTTGATATCTTAACTTCCTCGGTGGCCGCATGAACGTGCAGGACTGCAGAGTATCCAGGGCAGATAATGGATTTGGTTTCTAATATGTAAAGTTGGGCGTCAAAAATTCTCGCGGCGCGACATGGCCTCTCAGCATCGCAAAGGACCATCCCACAAAATACATCCTCCTCCTCGACTCCTTTGAGCTTGATCCGACCGTTATCTCCGCATTGAAGTTGGGTAACCTCCTTCTCCTCCGTATATAAGGCAACTGCCTCAACAGGAGTTTTGTTGGGCATAATAACTAGCTTTGATCCAACCCCAATGCTACCAGATTCAATCTTTCCTGTCACTATTGTGCCCATGTCCTTGTGCTTGCCAGTAATAGGCATTATAAAAGTGGAGTTTGTGTCAATTATGTTCAAATTCGGCAGACCGTCAAGGTGGTCGAGCAGACTTGGCCCATCGTACCAGGGACACTGTTCCGGCGCAGGGTCCTTGATGTAGGCACCTGTAAAGCTCGAGGCTGGTATAAAAAATAATTCCTTGTCTCTAAAACCGCATTGTTTCTTCAAAAATGGCAACAGCTTTTCCTTGCATTCCTTGAACCTCTCTTCAGACCATTTGACCGTGGGGTCATCCATTTTATTGACTAAAACGGCCAAGTGCCTCACACCGGCCGTCTTTGCCAACATGGCATGCTCCCGAGTCTGACCCCCGCGTTCGAATCCTGTCTCGAATTCTCCCTTTCGCGCCGATATGACCAACACGGCAACATCTGCCTGACTTGCTCCAGCTATCATCTCAGGTATAAAGCCCTTGTGCCCTGGCGCATCAAGGAGGGTAAAATTCTTGTTCTTAGTTTGGAATGTGCCCCGACCCGTCTCGATAGTTTTGCCCTTGTCTCGTTCATCAGGGTTCAGATCAAGCACATAAGAGAGCCACCAACCCTCGTGATTCTTCTCTTTTGCCTCTTGCCGGCATTTTTCGGCAGTTCTCTTGTCAATCACACCAGTGCTGATCAGAATTTGGCCTCCCGTGGTTGATTTTCCAGCGTCAACGTGACCAATAAGCACTATGTTTAGATGCTCTTTTGTCTGCTCTGGAGATGGTAATTCGTTTTCATCACCCATTTTTACTCGAATGACAGGCTGGATCCTGGATTGATTGTAGTAAAGATGTAATAAAGAAGTTGAGTAGGCGAACGATGAACCAAAGTTTCTATCCCTCAATAGATAAGAACTCTAACGTGCCCTGTACGAGACAGCGCGTGATTCGAAAAAATCACATTCCAGGGATCGACATTCATTTTAGTCGCGAGCACAGTAGCTCACAAAATTGGACACATGTTATGTAAAGATGCCGGTCCGAGAAGCCAAGAACAGATACATGTTGCGTTGATAGCTAGAAATTTTTGTTGGATCTTGAAGGGTCGGTGAATAGTTATCTAGGGAACCGGCTTAAGACTTATAAAACTGAATTTTTTGGTTTATTACAAAATTATTTGAGCTACACCGTGTGGCCAATTCTGTCACTCGTTCCTCTCAAGGTTGTCAGCCCATAATGTATCCGCCTCATAATATCCTCATAATACGCTACGAGTGGACAGTAAATTATACCTAAAAGATTAAAAGTATCAGCCAATCATCAACCGAACAAATTTATACATCAAGACCGATCATCAAAACATGTGTCTAATTCTGTGAGCTACTGCACTTTTTCTTGAAAAGCACGGAATGTTGCCAAGAACAGATACACAAGTGCTCCTATCACTATTCTTTTCTCAGGCAACAATCGCATCTGGTTGTTTTTCGGGTTACACACTGGATCTCGTTACAACACAGCGGATGCTTGCTGGTGCTAAGATGATTGAAAGCTGTTCTTGTATTCGGTTCCTCTTTCACGCAGGCTGCCCGATCAAGTTGATCCCAAGGAGCAGCAACGATATCACTCATCATCTTTTCTGGCTGGTTTCTCGCTCCGGCTTGGAATACGATCGTCCAATGTAGGATCCGGTGGATGATGTCGCGAGACGCATTGGATCAGTCAGTTGGTCCAACCCTCATCGTTCTCAATTGCTTGCACTACCTTGAGGTTGTTGACAATGGAGGAAGACAAGTTTTTTGGTAAGATGTAAGCAGTGATAAATGAATAACTGAAGAGGGTTTGGTGTCTATGGGGATATGCGGTGCCCAATGAATTTATTTAGCTGCCCAAGAGAGAGAGAGAGAGAGAGAGAGCGCTAGCGCAGCACAAGCTGCGTGCAACTTTACCGCTTCGGGTGTCGCATAGAGTCGGTAGCTCGACCGCTGTTGATAGCGCCTTATCAGCAATATATAACACTCTCGTCAGCCACGACAAGAGCATTTTGGCATCACCAAGAGGTTTGGTGTGGCTGCCAATCAAATGCCGCAATGGAATTGGAATTTTAGTATGGTCAAAGGCTGGTCTAAAATGGCCACCCAATTCATTTTAGACAACGACGACGAAGACGACGATGATTTTGCTCCACCAAGTTCAGCTGACTCGGACAGCGATAGCGGTGATTTTTGTTATAATTTTAGCACCAGATGCCAAGCTCAATCACCCATCAACTTCAACGACGATCAATCAGATGATCGAGTCCACAGTAGCAATCAGCCTTCCAATTTAGGTACGTCGCCAATATGTGGCCAGTCGCCAAAGTCGGACACACAATTCTCGCTCAAACACCACCAACAGCAGCTGCAACAACAACAACAGCACCGACAACGAACGAGATCCGTCTCAAAAGCTGCCAGCCAGACCAAAGACCATCCTGTCATGCATACGAAACAGAGAACAATTTTTATGGCGGGTAGGCCGCCCTGGTACGATGCCCAAGGCCAGCTGGTTGAGCCGTTCGTCATAGGCATTTGCGGGGGTTCAGCTTCCGGCAAAACGACAGTGGCAAGGAAAATAATCGAAGAGTTGGATGTTCCATGGGTTACGCTTTTGAGTATGGACTCTTTTTACAAGGTTCTCAGTGACGATGCACTCAGATTGGCGCAGAAGAACGACTACAACTTTGACCACCCGGACGCGTTCGATTTTGATCTATTGAATAGCACTCTGAGGAGATTGAAACGCGGAAAACGCGTTGAAGTGCCTTGCTACAATTTTGTTACCCACACCAGGGAGAAGAGGACCAAGATCATGTATGGAGCTAACGTTATAATTTGCGAGGGAATCCTTCTCTTCACGCACAGCACTCTGTTGGATATGTTGGATATGAAAATATTCATCGACACCGACTCGGATGTTCGACTCTCGAGGCGACTTCGTAGAGACATTTCTGAGAGGGGACACGAGCTCTCCGGAGTCCTGAAACAATACAATAAATTCGTCAAGCCAGCATTCGACCATTACATCGCGCCGTCCATGGTGCACGCCGACCTGATTGTGCCTCGTGGTGGCGAAAACAAGGTGGCCATTAATCTGGTTGTCCGTCACGTCCACACTCAACTACAATCGCGCGGCCTAAAGCTCCGCTCCAAGCTAGTTAACTCGCATTGCGATCAGCCTCTGCCAGCAACTGTAAAAGTTTTACAACCAACTTCACAGGTCTTAGGTAATCATACAATAATTAGAAATGAGTCGACAAACCGAGACGAGTTCATATTCTACTCAAAGAGGTTGATGCGTCTTATAACGGAGTTCATTTTATCATTGTTAGACTTTAAGGACGTTGTTGTGGACACCCCGCAGGGCGTCAAATATCATGGTAAACGTCTAGACAGCAACAAAATTTGCGGAGTTTCCATCCTGAGAGCGAGTGAAACGATGGAACAAGCCCTATGCGATGTCGTTAAGGATGTTAGGCTTGGAAAAATCTTGATCCAAACCAACCAACAGTCGGACGAACCCGAACTCATCTATCTCAGACTGCCGAGAGACATCAAGGACTATCGAGTTATTCTTATGGACGCAGCTGTTGCCACTGGCGCAGCGGCTATCATGGCAATAAGGGTTTTGCTTGATCACGATGTGCCCGAAGAGAACATTTTCCTCTGTTCGCTTCTAATGGCAACCACAGGTGTACATTCGGTTGCTTATGCATTTCCAAAGGTTAAAATAGTCACCTCGCACGTAGATCCCGAGGTCAACGATAAGTTTCACATCATCCCAGGATTTGGAAACTTTGCTGACCGCTACTTCGGAACTGAGGCATAAATTGATGACTAACCTAATGCAAACCTGGATCGACCATGAGGAATGCTAGACACTCATCAATAATATCAGTACGAGAGGCCAAGACAAAATACAGTCATTTTGAACTGTATCGCTCCACTGTATCATTTCTTGGCCTCTCAAGCTAGTTCTGTCGACATTGCTCAAATTTGAGCCCTCGGCTGGTGAGACCTGACGATGGTAGCAATTATACACGCATCAATGTGTCCGTTCCGATTTGCATTGACATCCGAGTCACAGACACTCGACGGACTGGAAGACTTTCGGGTAACATGCAAATGGAAACCATGGTCGTGCTATCACCCAAGAATGTTTGGCTCATGATAGTCGAAAAAAAATCTCGAGCTTATCGTCAGTGTAAGACTTCGTTTTGGGTCTGTCGAACACGTTCATGTCTAGTGACGATGTAATGAATATTTGTGCTCTGAACCTTCCGTAATTTCGAATGAACGCTCTTCAACTTCCGTTGAACGGATTCATCAAGAAACGCGGTTGTCTAAGCCAATGGTTTATCTAGCATCTCTGAGATCCATGCGACCTTTGAACGGGGTAGAGGAATTTCTGCTCAACCATCAAAGTTGGCTTAGTGGAGAAGGTAGATTTTTATTTGTTGCTTAAACGAGTGCTGATTGAACTAACTATAGCTTCAGGTCAAATTCTAATCTTCTCCTTCGTAACATCCTCAGTGATGGGATAGTTCATTAGAGAGACTTAACGTTATCCTGTCTCGACCTCTGGCATTCGTGCCTAACCTATCGTCTAGTGCGCTTACTATGGTAGACCTCACAATAAGAGGCGCATTGCAGCGAACCTATCCTATTGTCAAACCCATCCGAACAAGAAGCGGCTATAAATCTGGAAGAGGCCTTCTCTTTTGCCAAGAATTGAGAGGTAGCGAGCTGAATGGTTCGTTTTCTGGTTGCACATACCATTCCTCCATCTTTTAACCAAATCCAAAGCAAATTTCCTGTCCATTGCTCATATTTTAGTCCAATCCTCTCTGATTTAATGATAAAATTTCGTAGAAGCAACAGTAACACCCTTGAAATGAAGAAAATTCAGGTGAGATAAGTGCGATCTGTTGCATCGAATAACTACAGCTCAAGACTACCCATCGGAGGTTGTCTACGAGATGCCAAGATCTAGCCAAGGTTCCTCCATGAGCCTCAGAACTAGTAGGAGATGCACTACAACAGCAAAGTAAATCATATTTTCGTGCCCCCCAGTTAAAGACTCCGATCCTGAGCCGGCCGCCGTTAAAACTTGCACATAGGCATCCATGTTAACCTCCTGAAATGAAGTTCCTGTTGCTTCACATTTGTATCGACCACTAGTTTCGCTGGTTGTATTCGCTATGACAACGGTGCTGTTTCTTGACTTTGTTATCTTGAGTCGGAAGGTCAGGTAGAGATTAGGATTTGTACGGAGCCTGGAATCGGCCAGGGTTTGTTCAGCCAGCTACTTACATCAACGTTCACTCCAGTTAAATTGAAGGCAAGCACCGGTTGGCGGCGCTCAAAGGGTTGGTACCGATAAAACTCCCGGCCGTTCTTGTACCAGGATAAGGATTGCAATTTGTCGCCCTTTGTCTCGTACAAGCACCTCAGCCTCAGAGGTTGGCCGGCTTGAATTGTGTGAGGGGCGTCTATGTGTAATAGACGGATTGCATCGACGTGTCTGATGGGAAGGATAGCCAGCTTCGCCGTAAGTATTCGTTTCAGAATGGAGATGAGGAATCCATTTGCCATTAAGTTGCTCCCGGGACATTTGAGTAATCTATCTGGGTAGCATTTTTTGCTTGTCTTATCGGTGAGAAGTTTTGCAACGTGTCGATATTCATTGCATTTAGTGGGAGAGAAATCTTCGTCTAGGTTGGAATCCAAGCAAAAGGCACTCATTGAATGCTCTTGATTCGATTTAATCGAGTCTAACCGCTCTAAAGGTGAGTGTAGGTTTACTAGCAAGCCTATTGTATCCAATGCACTGTGAACTATTCCATTGGAGGTGGAGGCAATGATTGAGATGGAGTTGGATTAGCATAACTTAGGTAATTGAATCTTCTCACATTGAAATTTATTCGCAAAAATGGCACCCAAACTCAGCGGGTCGCCCATGATCCAATGGTTCGCCTCGAAACTAAATCGGATTCCCGGAGTAATCTGCATGGTAAAACGATCAGAGAGCTCACCTTCAGGCCAACCTTTCCTCGTGCCCGGCCTCTTGAACGCCGACTTGTCAAAGTCTAGCAACTTCTTCGTGCCTGAGGCGAGCTCGGCGAGGGTCGAACGGGAGAGGATAATCCCATTTGATCGGGTTGGTTCAAGCTGATTGATGAAAAATTGGCCATCTCTTCAGACTCATTCAGGCATTAATTTCAAGAAACTGAAACAAAGTGCCAAGTCGCTACCCCGCCAAGGGGTCGTTTTGAGCCTCTAATTAAATCTAGCCAGAGCCGTATAGATGGAAGTGGAGCTTCTCACACTTAAACAATCGCACCGTCGGCATATCCGGGGGACAGAGTGTAGAATTGTCACAATTTGGGCGGATCCAGCTCTTGTTTAGCACAAAAGAGGATGAAGTCTCTTGAGCGGGCGACCCAACGAAACACATGACTAAACACGCAACCAAAGCTGGGCCAAGCAATTCGGCTTGGCGAGCTCATGTAGAGGCTTCAAGCGCCGGAAGTGGGCGGACTTTGCACCTCGTTCGCGAGTCACATCGTGCTTGCGGCACGAAAAGTTTGGCTTGTATGTTTGAGTGTCATTAACACGTTCAGTAGGAACTTTGGGGTGGCGAGCAAAATTTGGGGTTTTAAAACCATACGATTGTAAGTGTACTCATGTTGATTGTGATCGAATTTTATTCAAGCCCACGAAATTGGCCGCCCGGAATCAATTCGAGCCTCTGGCGCGCTCTGTTCCTGTTGCTTGATCCACTTAAAACGCGCGCACCTGGCCCCTGGCTCGGGCCGACTTTAATGGCTTTCTGATGGCCCACAAACGCCCCCTCTAAAGAGGGCCAACTCTCACGAACAACCATCGGCGGCAAGCTCTGGCCTCGGCGAGCCTTTGTAGACAGACTAGTTGTGGCAACTGGCGCTTGGATTGTCCCTAGAACAATCCGGCCTGTTTGTTATCGTTCACTGTTCACCGTTCTCCGTTCATCGCTCATTGAATAACAATTGGTAAACGTCCAAATTCGTCGACTTATAATCTGGCGGAAACGAATGATTTTCAGGCACGCGATTCGGGCAAACAGATCCTCGAGTTTTGCTAGCTTTGCGCAGGTGCAAAATTGGCCTCGATTGGTCTGGCGCCGGCCCGTCAAGAACAAGCCTGCTGCCAGGAGGCATTGGCCAGAAACAACCTATGATTCGGGCTACATCCAACACCTTAAGTGGTGCTCAATTTGATGGGCGGAGGCAGCGCGACAAGTTTTTGACCAAAAAGTGCAAGGCAACGACTAACGATTTGTAGCCTCCCTTGAGGTGAGACTACTAACAGCTTGGTTGGCCAGCTTGCGAGTGCCGTTTCCTTTGCAACGCTACTTTACGCCAGTTACAGTTCAAAATCCCTTTTTACCAAATTCTATTCGCCTTGTGAGAGGCCTTGGAGGCCGTGTACCTGGCCCTAGTAACGCGTTTCTAATGCTAAGTGGGCCGCATCACAGCTCGCACATCCTGTCAGCCAACTAAACCAGCCTGAAACAAGAGAAGCAGATAAATTTGGTTGAAAACTACAGCACCAATTATGGGTGAGGGAGACGAAAAGAGGATTCTTGCGCCGGTTTCGAGCGGAGACAGAATGGGCAAAAGTCGCAAAAGTCGCTAGGTGCACTCGGCAGTGGTTTGCTCAATTGAGTTGCGGCTCAGGACGAACTTTGCCGGCAACCAAGAGGCGGGGGCGCCATAGAGGAGTAGACCGGCGGTTAGTGTGGAGAGAGGAGCGTTAATGTGACGCCAAAGCGGCTAAACAGTCATCTTCCGGTTGCCGGCCTCAGACTTTGGAACGGGATGCAAAGACAAATCGAGGAAGAGGATCATTTGTCTTTGTTAGCAATCTCGTGGGCTTGGGGTCGTTGTGGCGCCCGTGTCTTTTTGTATTTCCTCTGAGCTTTGCTCCATTAGTTCAACCAACGTTGACTCGCCTCAGCTCGCCGGCGCGAGAGGCCCTCGCCAGCCAAACAAGCCTTGTCAACTCTTTTGATGTTGGCGGCTGCAAGTCCAGGGAGAGAGATTGCCTGTCCTTTACAGCTTCCCTGAGCCCCTCTGGGCAGCTCTTTGGGTGGGCGGGGGGAGGCGGCGGAGGTTACAAGCGAGGAGTAGAGTTTTGTATGGCAAACTGTCGTGTTCAAGCAGGCGGCAAAAGTTTCAAGATCTATGATACATGGGCTTGGCTTTGAGGGAGCAAAGCTCGCGCTTTAGTTCCCTTGAGCAGCGAGAGATTGTTAGCTCGAGTCCAATCAGGGGTACAAATAATTGAGAAGTTGTAAATGAAACTTAATTTCCCAACATCCTCCAGTGAACTTGTCTCATCTCTCAGCCAGTTTTCACTCTGCTGCGTCTCTTTCTCTCGGTTGAACCCTTCGCTCCTTTGAGCTTGCTAGGCTCGTGAGTTGCGGCTCAAGTTGTAATCCATTCGGGAGCTACCTAGTGGCCGAATCCAACGCTTGATATTCTTTCCTTCAAACTTGCGCTCGAGCTCAAGTCTCTTGGGTGGAGCCAGTTGAATGGGGCGACCCGCTTGCAAGTTACACTGGCCGAGTTCTAAATTATTAGAATTCGCTGTCCCTGTTTGCATTCAAGCCGACACGTCCGCTTTGGTCAAGCCTCTCGACTAAACCAACACTGGCCACCCGACAGAGCCAATGATTGAGGACTCTTTTCGCTGGCCGGCCGGCTACAATTGAAAAACATCAGGCTGCTCCGAGAACTGGAAGAGCCAGACTAGAGTTTGCGCACTCAAACTATTGAATTACTGGCCTAAGGACAAGGGCATTTTCCCTAAAAGGCATCAAAATTAAAAAGCGCAACCCACTCAGCCTGGGGCCCAATGAGTGGCATGAGTCCATTTGATCCATCTTGCCCTAGTGGTGGCGGCGGCGGCGGCGGCCGAGGCATTATTTTGCATTCCCGACAGCAAACAAAACACATTTGCCTCACTTCCTCTGTTTCCGCTCACCGCGGCCCCAAAAGTTGGTCCTGTTGTCGGCGCAAAAGCGGACAGCCACTTCGAGGGCCCAATGGAGCGCGAATGCAAATGAGCTTGTAGTGGCAAAACCGCCGCACCCATTTGATACTTGATCTTCCTGACACTTGTTTAAGCTGACACATTTGCAATCCACGGGAAACATGCGCTTACACCAGGCAACCAAAACTAACCCGGCCAGGCTCAGCTTGCAACACCATCTTCCGTCAATGAGTTATCCAACTCTCTCCCTCTCTCGCTTGCTGCAAACGAATCAGGCCGAAATCTGCGAGCCTAATTGCGTCCAACCGCCAAACCAAAGGCCACTAGAATGCGTGATTGAACGGCTGCTTGAACGGCCCCAGGGCGGCAATAAAGGGCCAGCCAGCCCGCAAACAACTGGTGAACTTTGGTCTAGTTTGGCCAAGCCAAGATTGGGCCGCCGGCTAAGGCGACCAAATTAGCCAGACTCTCAGGCGGGCACGCCAGCAGCACTAAATTGCGCACTAATCGAGCTGTAACTGGCCAATTGACAACACTCGGCCAACCCGCAAAACTCCGCCAGCCGGCCACAAAACCCAGAAACCTCCAAACTATCAGGCAACCAAATCTGACACAGTGGCCACAAACGGCTCCGCCACCAACGAGCTCCAATGGCTTGCGGACTCCATGGCGGCTTTTGAGACTAATGAAAATGAGCCATACGTGATAATGGAGCCTAGCGACGAAGAGTCGGCAACCAGCTTGCGGCTTAGCTCTTTATTGGCCCATTAAGTGCTGGCCGTCAACCCACCCATATCCGATAAGTTTTCTAAATTTACTATGAACCCAAATAAGCGGCCGCTTGGGCCCACAATACTGGGCGAGCGACGCTAGGTCGTTTAAATAAACTGACTTCAAATGCGAGAGATAAGTGCGCAAATGACACTGGAGAGACTTTGCCCAGCTTCTATCCCCTAATACACACGCACCATAAAGCTTATTCAAATTTCCACCCAATATGTACCGTTCACTCGGGCCTCTTTGTAAATTTAGGCCAACAGGCGATACGGATGCGCGATATGATGGCCAAGAACTGACGAATTGCTTACCTATGGAATAGATGAGTATAATTGAAACGATTGGGTGCTTGCTTGACAGTGGGCGCTGTCTTGCCATTTGTTTTCAAGAGACTTGCTTCTTGTTTAGCCGATGATAACGGAAATGATTGCCCACAAATGAATCCTTCGGCGGTGCTCAATTTATTGATGGTGCCAACTTCGGCCTCTATTCCATCTGACTCACTTGAAGCCACTTCAATGTTTGAAACTTCAAAACTTCATCGCGCGCGAACGAGATTGAACTGCTCAGGTCGCTAGTCAAGATTCTCGGACCCCATGGATCTGGCAAATGCTGCGCAGTCGCGGGTGGCAAATTCAGATCCAACGAGACGCAATGTGGAGCAGCTAGGCTGAAAAATGGGCAGGGGTTTGCGTGGGTAGTCGACAACGAGGAGTTTCGCAAACAAAATGGTTTATTGCTAAGGGCGAATCAATAACAACTCATCGTTTGAGCTTAACAACAGGGTGAATAAAGTAAACTCTTTCGGGTATTCTAGGTGGAAAAAGAGAGAGAGGTCAGTTTTCTTAGTTTGAAGATTCTGTTAGTTTCATCGGATTCCTATCTCGTCTTGTCTTGTACTAGGATTGCAATTTGAAATTCGGCACTCGAATGAGGCCCAACAATGGTGAATTTGTTCTAACCTACTTCTATTGCTTGATCTCGGTTGCCTTAGTTGTGGACAGGGATGTCAACGTTGCAACCATTGATTTTGAATTGTTTAGAACCTGGTTCGTAATTTCGTCTTGGCTGTCGCAGCAAATTGGAACAGTTTTTTCACCTGTTTGCTTCAGATATTTGTCTCTGAGTTCATTGAAATAATGCACCAAAGTTGCATGCTCCTCCTTTAACATAATCTCTTCCTCATCGAGTCTCCTCAACTCTTCGTCCAATCTTTCCAATTCAGATTCATATAAGCCCATCTTCTCTTTGAGCTTATTGTTGCGTTTTAAAAACAATGACACGCCTATGTCCGTCATATCACAAGTGGCACCCAGTGCCATTAGATCGGTTGCTGAATGACCATTGTCGTCGGTGACAGCATGATCATCATCCGCGTCGTTATCGTCGTCGTCGTTGTTGTTGTCGATTGAATCGGCTCTCTTGGTTCCAATTGAACCAACACTGTGGACTAGCTTTTTCCTCTTGACGGTTCGAAGGTTGTTATTGTCATCATCGTCGCTGCTTGGTGGACCTAAGTTTGCTACCAGCCTAGGCTCACTGGTTTCATTATATTTGCTTGTCTCTTTCTTTTGGCCGCCGCCGCCATCGCTCTCTGATATGGACATTTGATCGGTGGCCGGCGCAGGGCGGCGCTGATGTTCGAAGGGTTCACATGAGATACTTGAGTCGTCTGAATCCTCATAGTGGCCGCTCGAATCCTCCTCTTCCATGCCGAGTGTGTTTCGGCCATTTCGGTTGCATTTGCGGCTCAGTATGCGCGCCTGCAACGATGCTAAAGGGCAGCCCGAGACACTCCTATGGGAGCTCCGGTTTTTGTTCTTGTGTCCGGAGCCATTGCAGCCAGGAGTAGGGCAACGCAAAACACTCTCCTGGCTGACACTTATATTTGCCGGAACACGATCGCGCCGGGGACAACCCGACAAACTTCGATGGTGCGCGTAAATGCCCGTTATGTGACCGGAACCATCGCATCCGGGCACTGGACACTTCGGCTCACTAAGCTTGTCCGTAATGGTGACTAAAGGGTAGAGAGTTTTTCACTAAAATAATTGGACTTGAGGGGCCGAGGTGGAATAGTTGTTGTTCAGTTACGATTAATATCGCTCAGGCAAAGCGAGGGCTGCTCTGAGTAGAATTATTTTATTCTATCAGCTTTATCAGGCCCAATGTGTGTTCAGTGAGACGAGTGATCTTGGCATATGTATTTCTTTCCAAAGTGTCTAAATAACGGCAATTGTGTTTGTGTGTAGGGGGTGGAGTATGCGTCTTACATTTGACTTTAATGGAAGCGACTTATCCTGGTTCATTGTGAAATTTAATTTCTATATACTTATGCCGTCTGACTAACGACTTGAATGCGCCTGCCAATACACACAATTAACGTAGGTTACAGCAAAATAACTGTGCAAATGCATGTCCAGACTGCAAGTTCACACAATGTTTCACCTCACAATGCGAATAAACTTCATTCGCTGAAACTTGTCGTTTGTCAAACTCTACCCCTATTGCTGTACGTATTAACTCATCGAGTAATGCAGGTATTTGTTCCGCTGGTTGCGCAACCCTCGTAGGGCCAAATATAAAGTGCAACTCTTAGCAGCAACTTGCTTCCAGGGTCTCCTTTTGGAAGCTCTTACTTTCTCTTTGTACTGCAACACTTTTCTTACACCAACTTCCAAGCGGATGATTCAAAACTTGAGCAACACCAACCTCGTTAGATGAACCTAGTGTGAGAGATTAGAGGATTGAGTAAAACTCATCGCTTGGCTCGTCGGTTCGATGCCTTTAAAACTCGGAGCCAAATGAATAAAAGTTTTCGATGGAAAACTTTCCTCCTCAAGCCTCCCTATCCCCTGTCTCTCTCTGTCTCTCTTTCTGTTGCTCGCTTCACCTGATTGGGCAAAACCAATAGACGTGAATGTGATTTATAATCCACGGGCGAATACGCGCAGATTTCTGTTCGTCAGCGCTCTTTTTAAAACTGTATCATCTCTATTCATTTTAGTAATGTTTTTAGTGATATTTATATTCGTTGTGAGAGTACATACTTACCATAGTGTCTGGCAACAAAACTGAGCTGTCTTCTTCTGTATTCTATCCTATATTCTATCACTCAGAATTCGTTTCTATGGTCAGTGAACATGGCTTTCAGCAAAATATGTGAATTATCTCGTTTCTCTCCAGCAACAAACTTGAATTCTAGATAGAGTCGCTCAGAGTCAAGATGAGCATCACAATCAAGGCGCACGAATCTCAGTATCAATTGCTGAGGAACGCTCTGGAATCAAACGACTTCATCTGTATCTCTGGCCTGCCATCAGTTGGCAAGACAACGTTTGTGACCAGGTTCCTCGACAAAGAGAAATGCTATGTCTATGCACATATAAACTGTTACCACGTTGCAACACCCACCAAGTTATACTCCTGTATCGCCGAGTCATTAGGAACCGGCCATAAAATTAGAGCCAGGGGTAGAACGGAGACTAGCCTCATAAGGAGTCTGCTCGATTTCAAGGAATTCTTTCAAGATTATCATCAGTCAGTCACAAAGAATACGCGAACAACGAGGATATTTGTTATCCTTGACCATGTCGAACTGTTCAAAAGAACGTCTCTTATGGAGGCCGTCGTTTCTCTCTCTACTATTCCCGACATGCTCCTGATCTTGATCACTGAATCTGTTTATGAGACTCTGGATACCATCAAAGCTGCCGCTCCAAGACTCAGAATACAAAATCGCACCAGCATAATTGAGCTGGCCCCCTGGACCAAGAGTGATTTGATACAACTGATACTCTTACAACCTCCAAGACAATTCGACGATTTGTACAGGAAGTTTGTTAACAATGTTGTTGCTATTGTTCATTCAAAAAATACAAACGATCCTGTTGAAATACGATCGTTCTGTCAAGAAAACTTTGGGACGTTCATAGAGTTTTATAAAACTAGAATTAAGGCACTGGCAAAGAAGAATGGCATGTTGGACTCGGATTCATCCGACATATCTGACTCTGAGCTTGAGGAGTACTCGGTCGATTCGATGTATATCTCCAGCTCAATTTGCTCCTTCCTCGATTCATTTAAAACGATGGTCGCTAGGAAAGATATACGAAGCATTGATCAGCGAAATTTGGACATCAAAGTGGCCCTAGGAACGAATATAATGATAGTGGCAGCGTACGTTGCTGCCTACACTAGACCTTCACATGACAAGAGAAACTTTGTAAAATTTCAGAAAAAGAGGCTACCAAAACGAGCGAATAGTGATTATGTAAGCACCGTTTCCTCGAACCGGCCTTTCACTCTCGAAAGATTGTTGCAAATCTACGCCTGCTTAAACAATCTCTCGAGGGGTATCTCTGATGATGGAAAGGAAAATTCTATGAACCACCTTGACTCGATAGCAAGTGATGTTAAACTCCTTCAGGATCTCAGTATTCTTAAATGTGTTGGCGGCGATGGTCTAGACAGCCTGTCTCGGTTTAGGATATCAGATCGCGTGGAGCGAGATTACGTGCAACGGTCTGCTCAACAGGTTGATCTATCATTAACTAATATATACGGTTTGCCATAACCCATGATTCGGCAACTACAGTTTGCCATCGATGGTCGATTGATCGTTAAAAGTCGGTCGTTGTGTTTCGTTTATTGTTATGCATGATGTTTAGATTGAATGAGAGCAAAAGCGTAGTGGCAGCACGGCGGTCAGGTGGCAGTGAGTTGAGGGTTATGATCCTCTTTTGCTCCTTCCTGTCGTTAAAATCGGTCAGGACCAAGTTGATGATCCACTGGTGCCTTCACATTGATTGACTTGGTGATCCATGTTCACCTCAGACTCATACGAATTGGATTGATGGAAGTCTTTTTGGTAGATGCTTCAAGTTTCTTCTTCCGTTGAGTATCGACGGGAAAACATTCCCAGAATCTGAGAGTCTCATCAGCTGCGAGAGATACGACAGTTGATTTGTCGGGACTCATGCACATGCCCAGGATTCTGCGTGAGTGACCCCTCAGTTCTCCTACTTTAGTCATGGTGGGGAATTTCCAGATATTGATTTCGTTATTCTGGAAGCCTTGTGCCGATACAAGTTCTTGATACTCACTATTCCATTCTAGGCCTGAAATTTGGGATTTTGTATCGACCGAGTACAAACAATTTCCATTGGTCGAGTTCCACACTCTGATGTGCCGATCTGCTGTGCCGCCTCCTGTTGCGATAAGATGCGACTTCCAAGGACACCACGAGATGGCTTTCACCGCAGCTGAATGTCCAAGTTCCTGTACTGGTGACACACTAGTAGCGTCCAGAGTCACGTTAGAACCCGACCAAAGTATCACTTTGTTATCATTTGCGCCACTGGCGAGATATTTCCCATCTGGAGACCACTTGATTCCGCAAATCTCGTAGCCAGCGTGACCGTTTAGAGTTCCTACATGGTGTTCGGGTATGCGAACGTCATGGTGATAGATGAGCCCTGATTTTGAGCCTGAAGTGAGAGTGTAAAGGTTCCAGTCGAGAGATGAAATTCGCTGCGAATGACCGCCCATCTTGCGCAGTCTAGTCTGTGTTTCCGCGTCCCAGATTTCCACAAAGTTGAGACTTGTGCCGATAGCTAACTGGTTACCCTCCTGTATCCAAGAAACTGCGCTAACATACTCATTTTCTGGCATCTCAAGGAGGCACTTGATGTCCCCCGATGTGGCGTTCCACAAGTAAACTGACGAGTTTAAAGCTACCGACAAAATGTTCGAGCTATTCCAGCTGAGCAGGTTGAGATACCAGTCGTTAATCAGTTCGGGGGCATCAAGTATTTTCTCTGGTTGAGAGGGAATCACGCGAACCGCCTTCTTGGCGGATGCGCCACTTTTGCTTGAGCTGTAGACAACTTTCAAGTTGTTGTTCTGTCCTTCTGGCGCAACAGGCGCTTTGTCAGTGTAACACATTATTCTATATTGATCCAAATTAGCGTCAAGTCTATCCCTTAGAGCGGGGTCGTTCTCTTGGCCATTCTTGTGGGCCTGCGTCATCAAATAATGGCTCTTCTCTAGGTCCATTCCGTTCCGATTTGGGATGTATCTGTCCATGCCAGCGTGTATCGGTGTTCTGGGCGTCTTGGGTATAGCTTTATTGACGCCATTGTGTCTTGACGGTGTTTTTCCAGCCGATGCCAAACCAATCTTATTGCTATTCTGAGAGCTTCTCTTTGATACAGGCGTCTTGCCCGGTGTCTTGTTTGTCTGGGACGAGCCGGCGTTGTCGTTTTGAGATCGCTTAACATTCTCGGCTAAGGTTAAGTTGGTCAGTATGTCATTGGTTTGATTGAGAGCTGCCGACACGTTGAAAGAATTATACATCTGGCTATCGTTTTTACGCTGCCATCTAGGCTGTTTTGACGGTAAATTTGAGGGTACATCCATTGACGTAGCTTGAATGAGGATGTTGTCCAGTTCATAGCGTGACATTTCAGCTATTGATACGTTGGCCCCTGTTTCTCACACAGAAAGTTTTTTAACATCGACAGAGGTGCCTGGATGATAGATCTTGCCGAACTTGAGGACACTTCAACCGGTGGAGACAGTTTGGACGTGCGGGTTCGGAAGTGAATAGACGTTTGACGCGCAACGTTCTCAGAGCATGTGATAATGCTCAAACGGCCGACCGCGCGTTCGTGAGCATTCTTTCCCCCACGTTGAGCCGGGGATTTCTTGAGACCACACTGTTGACGCAAAGAGGGTAATTTTCCCTAGATAAATTAGGGAAAATTTGATACCCACGTAGAGAATACCCTAATAACATTCCCCTCTGGAATCCACACATGAGAACTCAAACTCTGACCTCCCATTATTAGCTCGCAACTAGTTTGGGGTCTTACCCATAGAGAGATCAATATCCCAGAATTCTCTTCATAGGAAGACCCTATTGATACAGTTATAACAGAGAAATCATAGCTCTACCCCTGCAAAATATTCGAATCGCACCAATGCGCAAACCTTGGATCTGTTAATTGGCACTTGCAGCGTGTCAATATCAATATTGGTTATATATCCTCTTGGCCTCTCTGACTGGGGTTCTGCAGTTAAACTCTATTTCAAGTTTGGGGACCACTCAACATCTCACTAGCATCACCACATTCGGTGAGCGATAAACTAACAATAACCATGGATGACGACCGAGACCCAACAAGCGACGAGGAGGAGTTCATCGATTCGGATGATGACGAAGAGTCTGACGATGACCGTAGCAAGCGTAACAAGAAGAAGAAGAGAAAGAAGACAGGTCTCGAGGCTTTCATTTTGGATGAAGCTGAGGTTGATGACGATGGTAACGAAGATGAGGACTATGACGCCGAGGAATTTGATGATCTCATTGATCGTGATCGGAGGTCTGAGGTGGACGCGGCTGCGGCTCAGGTCGGACAAGCCGATATGTCAAAGCATAGACGACTACAAATGATGTGGGAAAATAAGGACGTGGATGAGATAGAAGATTACTATAAGAAGAAGTACGCCGAGCAATCCGCTCGTGAAGGATCCTTCTATACGCATCAAGATTCGGAGGAGCTCAATGAAGAAATCACTCAAACAGCTCATCTACCCACCGTTAAGGATCCCAATCTGTGGATGGTGAAATGTTTGCCCGGAACGGAAAAAATGTGTGTCCTTCAACTGATGCGTAAGGTAATTGCTTATGAGAGCATGAAAGAAGATCCAGGCCCCTTACAGATCAAATCTGTGATCGCCTTGGATGCAGTAAAAGGGTATATTTATGTCGAGGCTTACAAGCAGACTCATGTCAAGCAAGCAATCGATGGTATAAACAACCTGCGGCTCGGATTGCACAAGCAAACTATGGTGCCCATATCCGAAATGACTGACGTCTTGAGAGTTGTCAAGGAGCAGCCCAAAATTAAGCGCAACCAATTTGTCAGGCTGAAACGAACTGTATACAAAGGCGACCTCGCTCAGGTTGATTATATCGACGCATCCTCGAACACAGTATGTTTGAGATTGAAACCTCGTATCGATTATACCAGAATGCGAGGAGCGCTTAGAACTTCTGGGGACAAGGAATCCGCAAAGCGATCTAAATCTAAGCGTCCTCCACCTAAGCTTTTCGATGCAGATGCTATTCGTGCCATTGGAGGCGAGGTTACCTCAGATGGAGACTTTCAGATTTTCGAAGGTAATAGGTATCGCCGCGGTCTACTTTACAAAATGTTTCCAATGGACGCAATCATAGTGGATGGCGTCAAACCAACTTTAAATGAACTAGAAAACACTGAAGAGCAGGGCTTAGACACTGCTGAATTGCAACTAGGTGCAGAGAAAGAAACTAAATTCGCTCCGGGTGACAAAGTCGAAGTTGCTGAAGGCGAACTGATCCACCTCCAGGGCAGAGTGATAGCGATTGACGGATCGCGCGTTACCATGTTACCGAATCACCCTGAGCTTAAAGATCCACTCGAGTTTCCAGCTGTCGAGCTTACTAAATGTTTTCATGAAGGTGATCATGTGAAGGTGATAGACGGGCGTTATGAGGGTGATACAGGTACCATTGTTAGAACTGACGAAAAGAGCGCTATACTACTCAGTGATTTGTCAATGGACGAAATTAAGGTCCTTATTAGAGATTTACAACTCTGTCCTGATAGAGCCACTGGTGTTGACTCTCTGGGTCATTTCAATTACGGTGATTTAGTTCAGCTCGATGCTCAGACGGTGGGTGTGATTGTGCGGCTTGAAAAAGAAAATTTACAAATCCTAATGCAGTCGGGCCGAGTGCGACCCTATAAATCACAGGCTGTGACAAAGAAGAGTGAATCAAATAGGAAGGCTGTCGCCTTGGATAAAGACTCTGCCCCAATCCAAGTTAAAGATCAAGTTACAGTAGCTGATGGTCCTTTCAAAGGTAAGACAGCCATAGTGAAGCATATTTATAGAAGTTGGGCCTTCTTACACTCCAAGTCTGTTATGGAATTCGGTGGTATGTTCGTATGTAAGACGAGGAATCTTCAAGTCGTTGGCTCTACGTCCAATAGAAGCCTGACCACCGGGTTTGCAAGTCCAGGTTTGAATGCAGGCTATAGTTCGCCCAGAATAGCATCGCCCCACCACCCTAGCACCGGCGCAAATGAGCCAGCTGGCAGCATGGTATCAACCAACGCCTATGGCGGCCGAGATAAGGAAGCAGCTGCTCTCATCGGTAAAACTATCCGAATCATCAAGGGTTCGTATAAAGGTCACATCGGTATCGTCAAAGATGCAATCCAATCGAATGCTAGAGTTGAACTCCATTCTGATTGTCGAACTATCACAGTAGCCATGTCCAACATAAAGCGGGCAGATGGAGCATCAATACCCGAATCCCTAACGGGTATGAGTTACTCCTCAAGGTCTACTCCCGCTTTCAGCGCTGCTACCCCCTCTCATGGCGGCCGAACTCCGTCTCATATTGGCATGCAAACACCAATGCACGATGGCTCCGCTACCCCTATGCACAACAGTGGACAAACACCGAGACCTGACTACGATGATGATGAGGTAGCATCCCCGAAACCCCCGCCGAGTTACATCACTCCAGCTACACCAAACTTCCAGCCCCCAGAAGCGTCCGACACAGCCGGGCCTTACACACCTCAGACACCACAAACACCAGGAATTTATTCCGGCGATTACAACGTATACAGTCCATTTCCAGCCAATTCTCCCGCTACAGGTGCCCATTATGCTGGTAGCTCAATAGCAAGTCCGGCTGGTGGTGGATACATAGCACCCTCGCCTGGATTTCCTGCTCCTCCATCAGCGTCTGGCTACAACGCTTATTCAGCTATGACTCCTGGTCCGACCTCCATGCTATCGCAGCAACCTCAAACTCCTGGCGCTGGAATGGACACCGTCCATGAGTGGCAAGCACCCGACCTAGTAGTTTCAATCAAACCAATGAGGATGGATCAAGGTAATAAGAATGCTCTAGCTGGCCAGATTGGATATATTACCACTATGTCCGGCAGTTTCACAAACGTATTTCTGCCCAAAGAAGATCGGTGCGTTAGTGTCCCAAGCAATGAGTTGCAGCCTGTATTGCCCTCTAAATCTGGAGACTCATTTAGGATAATCAATGGAGAGCACCGCGACCTAACTGGGTATCTCGTCACCATGGATGGCAATGAGTGTTTTGTTAAACTACATAATGGGGGTAACATCATTGTATCAAAGACCGACTTATGTAAATTGAAGCCAGAGTGATCGTAGATTGAATGGTTATATTGGCGTCAAAGCTCGGTTTAAAATCTAGACGTTCTCCTGATATTTACTTTCTAGGCGCTGAAACATAATCGTGTCACTGACGAATAGAACCAATAAATGCCCGCAAAACTTCAGATAACTAGATCGCGTTTGTACCAAATTAACGATTTCTGTTTTGCCTCATCAGGACCTACCAAAGGTTCGTAATCTAGTCTTAAGCTTGCCTTTGTGCGATTAAGGAAGCATGAGATGCACATGAAACCAAGAGTCTGTGGAGTCACATAGTGGAACCATCGTTTTTGCTTGACATTTCCTTGCAAGAGGTTTAGCAAACCCGGTGAATTGCGCGACTTGGCCTCGTCGCGTTCAATTGCCTCCTGCAGTCTGTTTCTTTTTTCCGTGAACAGACCAAAGAAATCTAACCCCTCGACTAGCCGCTTCATGGCGAAGAAGAGCACTAGTAATAGCCAAAGGGGCAGAAATGGATAACTGCGTGTTGTAACTCGCATACCCTTGCACAGGACATACGGCTCGACAAAATCAAAAGGATCTCCGATGGGAGTTTCATCTGTTATATGAAATTCTGTTGGATAAAGCATGGTCTGATTAGATATAGTCGGTAGTAATATCGCCAGAATGTTCTCGAGTATCGTGCTCACCTTCGCCAGAAATGCTCTGATCTCTTTCCATGCAGTTTTTTGCCTTAATCAAGGACCAAGCGGCGTTCTCGACATAAATGGGCTGCTGCCGGATCCATATATTGTCCAGTCTTCTTAACTTTCCTCCGAAGAACTTGGTCACCTCGAGAATTTTGCTAACATAGTGCTGATCGAATTCCCCGTATATTGCAGGAAATCTGACGATTATTGCGTTGAGCGAGTCATTGCCATTGTTTGCTTGCCTATAAAGCTTGTTGTTGCTGTATTGCTTAACCTTGTTTTCTGCATCTCTCTTAGTAGAACCGCTCGCCCCGAAGAGGAACCATTTAGCCTCTGGTACGGTGTTTTCGGTGGCATAATAAATCGTGTCAAAGCCTAGAAAGGCCTCTATTGATGAAACATGAATAAACTTATGGACACCAAGTCTCACTGCAGCCCTGAGAAGGTTCTCAGTTCCTTCAACATTGATAGACTCGAGCTCGGTTACGTTTTGCTCGCATTTATCAGTCCAAACATCAATCTTGGCTGCAAGGTGAATAACACAGTCAGCTCTATTCAACACTTGCTCAACAACGTTCACATCCCGTATGTCACCCTTAATCCACTTCACTCGCTTAGCCCTCCCCAACTTTTCCCTCAATTTTTTCTGCTGCTCCTCCACGATTTTAACCATTAGATCATTGGGTTCTCTCGTATCTAGACACCGAATCTCATCAACCGCATCATCAAGAGCAATCAACAACTTGAGCACATGATGACCCAAGAAACCTGCGGCCCCAGTGACTACGACAGTTTCGCCTCCCATCGAAATCGGATGCCTAGTGAAATCTCTCGCAAACTTTGACTTGTCCAATCGTAGGGCCGAAAGCAAATGTTAGAAAAGATCGACGGAAATGTATTTCGCCCTGAACAGGAACGAGTGTGGCGGTAAAGTTGTCGGTTTAGTGCTAGATTTCGCGCGCAATGTTACTTGCAACCCTTATAAGGTCAGCTAACAGTCGAGAGATTGTCGTTAGTACTTATTGTACTGAGCGCGCAAACAATCAGCGTACTTTGTTCTTGAGAGACAAACAAGGGAACTCTGTTGTTTCAATGTTGAGGGGGTCGCAGATCAACTCTGTTGAATTTTGGACGAGGGAACCACCTTGGCCACATCCTGTTCGGCAAAGCTTGACCGGCCAAAGCTAACACTCTCCGAGCTTACGGGAGTTGCCATTGGCCAAAAGTTTGAGAGTTATGGAAATCGCGTCCAGTTTGCACGGTTTGCAGGCTTGCCGGCTTACCTGGTTGGCTCTTGCAATCGGTGGCCAATCGTGCGCAACACTAGCCCATTCAGCACCAAGCTGGACACTTTAACACACAGCAGGTAGCGAAACGGTAAGAAAGCCAGGAGAGCTTGATGCTGTGTTTTTAGGAGCAACAAGTCGGTGGTTTGAGACTTGCCAAGACTGCAATCAGGCAAGGTTCAAATATTACGGATATCTGGCGACTGCTCTCGGATTCACTGGTGACAATCAACTGATCGTGGACAGTCAGCGCTTGGCCGGAGCCTTATTAAACGATCTCTATCTGGTTGCAGATTAGATTTGTCGGCTCATATCGGATTGTTAGAACTCTAATTGAGATCGGATAAAATTCGCTCTGTGTCAAGCACTCAGTCAGCTGCTCACTAAGCAGTTAGGTAAGAAGCTAACCCTTCTTACCCCCCTTCTGAGCAGAATTCTCTTATCTCTTTAGTCTGGCCATGTTCAGGTTATCGTTTTCCCGAATCGAAAGTGGGTGCATTTTCGTTCATTGTAGCTATCAATTTTTAACTTGCTACCGTTTGCTTGCAATACGCACCTCGTAAACCATCACTCCTGGAATAGACACCATTTGCATTACAAAGTCTCTCATGTTGGCAGTTCTCGACCCAACATCAATAGAGAGGGCTGTCAATCGGTCGTCAATCTGCTCGCTGATCATCTGGTGACCTGGGGGCTTTCAAACTGACCCTCAGGGCAACGAATTCTCTGATTATGATCGGCTCAAGGGCACGGATCTAACAAAAGCGTCATGACTAACCTCCGCGATGTTGTATCGCTCAAGTCTCTGACGTCCATTTGCTGACGGCAAAGCTCAGTAGCCTTCGGTTTGAAATTCCCAGACAGACCCCCTAGCATTCGATTGTTTCCACGAACTATCTTTGATGGTCTCGACATTGGGCACAAGGTGTATGTGGTCGGTAGCAGCGGCGACGGGTCAGTCACTTTCATATTGGCTTGCACTCTCACGTTGCCATTGCACAAATTGATCTACTTTCGACACTGATTCAGCTCGTTCAGAGTGCCAATTCTACTCTCTTTCTGCCAAACTCGAATTTGAGTCAGAGATTTAAGACAAGCTGAGACGGTCAGATAAAGCTCTTGAGCACAGAAGCTGAAAGAGCCGCGGCAAATTAGGCGACTCTTGCTCACTGGAGACTAACCAATTAGTTGAAGTGATTAATTCCTGCGGCTGGATTGGCTAAGGGTCGTTTCGGGGAGGTAAGAGGGCAGGAATGATGGTTGCGCCGCCGGTAGTGGCGGCTACCTGCGCTCCAGTCGTGCAGCCTTGTTGGCCAGCCAGCCAGCTAGCTAGTTCAGCTTCTGGCCTGTCGGGCGTTTGTTTCTCCTCCCATTGTGCATCATCTGTATCATCCATGCGATGATGGTCGGGGAGAGCAAGTAACCGATGGGCTTGTTTAGATAGGCCGGCTGGCTATCTCGTTGGCCGAGCCAGATCGGTAAGCCGGGCGAATGAGGCGGAGAAACGTTAAAAATACCGTACACTTGGAGTCGGCCTGCTGTTTAGCAAGCCAGCCCACTGATCTGAAGCGAGCCGTTCAATTCTTCACACGAAATTGGATCGATCCATGAAACAACGGCACCAGGGGTAAGAGGGCAGTTTCGAGGCTACCGCTGGCCATTGGGAGGCGAGACAACTCTCTCGAAGCTGGAACGAGTCTCAAAGCGGCTGCACCAGCCGTTCGCCAAATCCCATCAAATCCGACTCAATCTGATCCAATCCGTCTCTTCGGTCGCACTAACTGTTGTGCGCGAGGCTCATGTTGGCCACGGCTTGTTAAAATAAGGCGTCAGGTATGAGCTTCGGCCGGCGAGCTTGAGCCCGCCCGATTGGGAAAGCGTACGACGACTTGCTTGCTGGTTGGTTCACGGAGATGATTGGTCCATTCGCTATGTGTTTGCCTGTGCGTACATTCCCGTATGCCAGTGTTACACGCAGGCTGTGCGTATCTCCCGAGCGAAGAGTTGTGTGAGGGTGTGTGTTAGTGTATGTGTATGTGCGAGAATCTTTCATTCTTCCACAAGCTTTATTGTGTTGGCGAATATATGAATGAGCCAAGGGAATGGGCGAGCGAAAGAGCGAAGAAAAGTGTACGTCCGTTCCAAAAGAACAAATGGATTCCGAAATTTCGCACGGATAATTTTAGAAACGAACCAAATCTGTTGCAATCCCTCCTTCGCCATTGTCATCCTTCGATTCATCGCTTGCCCCCGTCCATTAACTCCTCTCAGCGATTGGCACCATGATTACATTTAATATTCGCGACCGAGCAGAGCACTCCTAGCTTCGACCTTTAGACTGATCTGTTATTACTATTCGAGCAAGTAAATGAAATCGTCTATCGCCGCTCTTGGGCCCCAGAATAGGCATCGTAATCGGTTTTAACTCAAGCTAGAATGCAATATTTGTCATGCAACTCCAACGAAGCCGTCCCAAATGACTTATACAAATAAGATTCGAGACAGAGGAACGCCGAGCAAGAAGCAAGAAGGGCACCAGGCGAGGGGCGCCCCGACTTATACAATCCGCTGCCCTGGTGTCGGGGGCCAAGGTCGGTTTACATATACACACACGATACTTGTCTCAAATCCCTACTTTTAGCTCCCGTCGACCTCAGAAAAGGTCCACACCTTTTAACTCGTTGCAAGTTATACCTCTTAACGAGTAGACTCAACGTAACCTTTCCAAAGATTGATGGCATAATAGACCAATAACAAGGCTCTCCTGCCAGACTCAATAGAAAAGTCTCATCGCTTGCTTCACGCACAAAAAGGCCTCAGCAACCAGAGCCTCTAGAACCCACTTCAACAGTATTGCAAACCTGGTCCTCAAAAACCGCGAACACAGCTCCAAAGAAGTCTTGGAGTTGATTTCTCTAAGGCGGTAACATATAACACCAGATACAGGATGTTCAGGCGACTAAGATGGAAGACATTGCGCATAATATTGCTCACCTCAATGGTTTGGGTTTTTATGGCCTTCTCCACCCTGTTCCTCTACCTCGATTGCATCGGTCCTTATGGATGCAGCTCGAGGTTGAACAGAACCAGCCTGCAAAGCCAAGCGGCGGCATCGATGATGGGCTCTTCCTCATCCCATTTCCACACGAACAATCATAAAGTCGATTCTGATTTTTCATCATACCACGATGGTGGCAATAGTAATCTTGTCGATAGTAATAGCAACCTCAATAGTAACAATGTTGATGAATCAATTAGCAATGACATTCTCAATCGTCATAATGGTGGCAATATCTTGGATGACACAAGTGTCGATAATTCAACAGATTTTAACCAGCTTGATAATCATATCATCGGGGAAGGTGGCGATCAGTTCGCTGAAGCTAGCAGTACAAACCAAAAATATGGCTCAAACTCATCGATCATAGACAATAGTATTGATCAACAGCTGGACAAATTTAGATCACAAGAAACAGGTCAACTCAAGTTGCCGCCTTATGCATCGACGCAACTTAGACGCTGGAAACCTGTAAAACTGGATGTGAATCCATCTTCGTGGCCTGGTGAGATGGGCAAGGCTGTGGTAATCGGCAAGGAGGAAGAGCAATTGAAGAATGAGCAATTCAAACTGAACCAGTTTAATCTGCTAGCGAGCGATAGAATAGCCCTCAACAGATCTTTAGCCGACGTTCGTTTACCTCAATGTCGTGGAAAAATTTATCCCAAGAAACTTCCACAGACGTCCATAGTGATTGTCTTTCACAACGAAGCCTGGTCGACTCTCTTAAGAACGGTTCACAGTATAATTCGCACCTCACCGCCTCAATTACTCCATGAAATCATCCTAGTAGATGATGCTAGCGAAAGAGACCATCTAGGTAAGCAATTAGATGAATATGTTAGCACATTGGAGAAGCCAGTACATGTGTTGAGAACCGGCAAACGTTCCGGACTGATTCGAGCCCGACTAATTGGAGCCGAGAAGGCGTCGGCACCAGTTATAACATTCTTGGATGCCCACTGTGAATGTACAGAGGGGTGGATTGAACCTTTACTAGCACGACTAGTGGAAGACAGAACGAGAGTAGTTTGTCCGATTATTGATGTGATAAGTGACGAGTCATTTGAGTACATTCCAGCCTCCGATATGACTTGGGGCGGATTCAATTGGAAACTCAACTTCAGATGGTATCGGGTGCCGCAGAGAGAATTAGACCGTAGGAAGAACGACCATTCATTGCCCGTTCGAACGCCCACAATGGCCGGCGGTTTGTTCTCAATTGATAAACAGTATTTCGAATTATTGGGTAAATATGATCCAGGCATGGATATTTGGGGCGGTGAGAATCTCGAATTGAGTTTCAGGATTTGGATGTGTGGCGGTAGTTTGGAGATTGTGACTTGTTCCCATGTCGGCCATGTTTTCCGTAAATCAACGCCCTATACATTCCCAGGTGGTACGAGCAAGATCGTCAATCACAACAATGCGCGACTAGCTGACGTTTGGCTGGACGAGTGGAAGAACTTCTACTTCGCTATCAATACGGCGGCTAAAGTTATTGATCGAGGCGACACCAGTGGTCGAAAACAGCTTAGAAAAGACCTACAGTGTAAATCGTTCAAATGGTACCTACAGAACATCTATCCAGAATCGCCTATGCCGTTGGAGTACTATTCGTTGGGTGAGATTAGGAACATTAACACTAATTTGTGTCTAGATACATATGGAAGGAAATCGGGTGAAAATGCAGCGCTAAGCATTTGTCATGGATTGGGCGGCAATCAAGTTTTCGCCTACACAAAAAGAAAACAAATCATGGCCGATGATAATTGTCTCGACTCACAAAACCAGCGCGGTCCAGTGAAACTGATCAGATGTCATGGAATGGGCGGCAACCAGGAATGGCTGTATAATCATCAGAGTGAGGATAAATCCATAGTTCACGTTAGAACTGGCTTGTGTCTAGATGTGCCATCATTGAACTCTAGTCAGGGCGACGGGCAATCGTCGGGCGCTACTCAACCGCAGCTTCGCGCCTGTGACGGCGGAAGCAGTCAACAATGGCGAATGAAAAACAACTTTGAATGGCAAGCAGACACCTGATAGGAAATTAATTTAGACTAATTAGGAAGCATATTAATCTCAATCTAGGTTAAGCATCTGTTGGGATCAAGTTGACCAAAGACGCGAGGTGCGCTGCAATCCCTCCCCACACTACTCTACAATAGTTGAATACAGTTATACCTCTATTGCATTGCAGCGATAGCTTCCCTAAGCGCGTTCCAGGAGGCATTTGGATACACCAGATAGTATCGAATGGCCACTGGAGTCGTGCACTCGTTGGATAGATTGTAGATAACTGACTTCATGATACGTGTCGATGTCAATATTTGATATAGTTCGCTTAATCAGTCAGTATAACGCACAATATTTATCACCTGAAGCACGAAGCCTTGCCACTTGTTTACCTTTATGTAACTAATTGTGCATGTTTATCGTCTCAAGAAGTGACATTATACTCAGTATTACTGCGCACATACTACAACCATTTAGTTGGTGCAGGACTGGAGTCATTTCACCAGGTAGCCATCTCAAGCCATATCCAAATGCGATATCCGAAGAGCTCGGGCCCAGAGTATTCGGAGATTGCGCAACTAGAAGCCATATTTTTCACATGCTCACGAGTGGAGGACTTTAGAGGAGAATTTTTAAGGTTGATGTTGATACGAGTAGTACCGGGGCAATTTGCAAATGGTATTATGCACAAGTAAATCCACTTAGGCCTCACTCTGCGATATAACTCTAAATAAATGATACCTACCACACGTCTATCGTATGCAATCTAATTCGCTTTGGCGTTTTAACTTATCTCCACCTGACCATCGGCTAGACGCAAGTGAGATGGTATATAACTCGAGGCGGGTTAATTCGAGGCATCACAACAGTTGATGTGCGCTGACTGTTTGTTTGATCACTCCTAATAGCTGGCATCTGAGCACATGGATTGGTTAGACTCCAGATAGGTGGGCGAAGAGCGAGTTTTCGAACATGAGCTAGCATCTTTTATGTAGATGCCTCCGGCGGGTCCATGGCTCTCCAAGAACGAAAATTGCCCCTCATTAACCAAAGTGGTCTAATCCGCCTAATAGTCTGGACGGCTAGTGTCGTCATGTCAAGAATTTACTCGCCTTGCAATTACATTATAATGGTAACGGGGGCAGCTTTCAGATCAATGAGATTCGCAACTCGGATAAGTCTCTTCAGGCTGTCGAAACTAATGAGCCTCAACGTCTGGATTTCGAAATCAGTGTTTAGCCCGCTCGCTAGGCAAGATAAAATTTTACCCGCCAATTCCAACCCCTTTTACGCAGTCAACCTGCAGCCAGGCCTCAAGGTGCGCGACTCGAAAGCCAGGTGTTTAGGTAACCAAGTGATTGCGCACGATAACAGGTATAATCCATGATTAATCTAGCACGTTTTTCTCCAAGGTGGCTTATCGAGCCAGCATTGAAATCGAAGCCACCTGATAGTCGGAGAGTTTCATGTTCGTTGCTGACCAAATCAATATATAGTTCATACATCTTGAACCCCCAACCACACAAAGACGACTGGTGAATCACACAAATCATCATTCAAGTGAAGATACCTGCGGGAGGCAAACTGAATTTAGTCTTCGTCCGTCTCCCGCTAGAGTGGGATTCCGAAATAGGTGGAGCTGCCGGCAGTGTTAGACAGTCGCTGCACTGAGTCGTTCTTGCCCTCATCCATCCCTATAGCTAAACGAAGTAAAACAATTAACCTGCCCTAGCTTTAGCCCGCAGCTGATCGGGCAACCGTGGCCAATGGAGTTGGCATATCATGCACACTCATTGACCAATTTGTTGGGTTCGAAAAAATTTGCATCCCTATGGTTCACGTTCGGATTGGTAAAATAGTGCGAACCAAACCACAGACTGATTCATGGACCATAGGTTAGCCTCATCTGCTCACAATAGATGGTGTTGGCGCCCGCGGAGGCTTTTTCACGCGAGCTCTTATTTGTTAGCAACAAGATACCAAACAAATTTCATTGTTTGCATTGTGAGCAAACGAGCGCAGGTAATAGTTATCAGCAACGGGCGGCTCCAGATGAAAGGAGAGAGGATTTAGATTGTGCGCTCGCAATTTGTTCTCTACCTCGCTCGGCGCCATTAAATCGGAGCTGCATAATGCTTTCAGCAAACTAAAGTCGCTTGGACCAACATATTTGTTAGACGAATCGTTAACCTGGGATTTGGTTGCAGCTCTGATTGTTTCGATCGATTTCGCTGAAGCTTAGAGGCGGCGGCGAGCAAAGGCTGGCAACGTTAAGAGACTGATATGGCGGCGATTTCGGCGGCAAAATTGCGCAATTTGCACCAGACGCCGACCTGTCCTCCAGGAGCGCTTGACCTGAATTACGGCCCCAAAGGCCAACTGGCCGTGGTGCTAACATGCGAATACGTTGTTAGAAAGGCCAGGCTGAGCATGAACAAGTGGAGCATAATTCTGGTGGAGGAACAATAACTTTGGTTTGCTAGCCAGCTTCTAGCTGGGAGAAGCACACATTTGTTTAGCATTTTTGGGCCAAGATTTCGTACGTTTAAGTTGATCCAGGCGATCGAGACGGGCAAAAGGGGAAGGGAAGAGCAAAAGAGTCGCTGGAAAATTCCACTTCAACGCCCAGGAGGAGGCCAAGTTGGAGTGATGCAATGGCGATCTCGGCCACAAACTCTAGATCCCATGCGGATTCTCTGGCGACCATAGAGCGTGGAAAGCTGATTTGCGGGCGCAGGTCTCGCGCCATCAAGTGTGCGTGTGTGTAACTTTATATGCTAGCCAACGGCGGCTGGGAAAACTCGGGGTTATTTTTCGAGGAGCAAAACAATCGCTCCCCTTACCTTTGGTTCATACCAAAGTTGTCGCTTTTTGCCAGCAGGTTGAGGCTGTAGGTACGGGCACGCAATCAAAAAGTATAATTTCTCCCATCTACAGCCACCGACTCATACAGTTCGAGCTTTTTTGGCAAGTTTGGTTTACCATCAACGGGAGCTAAAGAATGGGGCACAAATTTATGCCAACACTGTGAAGATTCTCTCCCTCTCTCACCACCTAGTTCGCTTTTAGTTGGCCATTTGATGGACTTCCGGCTCCTCTGCTCGGCGAGATCCTCTTTGGCTGGTTACACCTGAGGGATTTTGGACGCTTTTGTTGGTTTGCCGAGCGTGCGAGTCGCTCTCCTTTGCCGGCGCGCATAAGCGATAAGATCTCAAGCGGCCAATGGGAAATCTGCATTCTTAGAAACAATTGGAAGGTTTTTGCGCCAAAAGCGAGAGTGAAATATCCAACTTCTCTCCCACTTCTAAGACTTCCTGCCGACTCGAGGCCATGAACGAGACGAGACGAAGCGCGAAATTTGCGGGCTAGACGTGGAGAGGGAGACAAAGGTGGGCGCACTATGTACCATCTCCCTGTGCTCCTATATCCAAACGCGACCAACGGATGTGTTAGGGACGAGAACTCGCTAATTAAACGTCCATAAGTTGAGCAGAGGAGGGCCAGATTGGTGGCAGTGTGGCCACTTTTGCGAGCGGCTGGGACAGATCTGCGGATGGAGAGAGAGAGGGAGGGCTCGCGTCAGGTTTGCGAGGGTGGGCGGAATTTGTGAGGACGAGATGGAGTCTATTCAGGCGCTGATTTGTTTTGTGACAACCAGCACTGGCGGCGGCTGTTGCGCGCGCGTCCTCAGACTCCCTGCAAATGGAGGCGCAATCAGGGGCGGCTCAAGTGGCTCTTTGCCGGTTTGTTTGGCCAAATTGTTTTGTAAATGTCAGGCCGAGCTCGCAGCGGCTAGATTAGTCCGCCTCCCCGCGCGAGGCGCTCGCTCAGGTTGCATCTAGTCAGAGGCGGCCACTGCGAGCGAGGTGATTCTTTGCAATTACATCGCATGCGGCCGCTTTGTCGGCCACCCAATTGCATGAGAGCTGGCGAGCGAGTAGACGGGCTTGCATTGGGGAGGGTGGAAGTGGAAGTGGAAGGAGGAGGAGGAGGAAATTGAGAAGGAAATGGCAATTGGCATTTGCGATGGCGGCGCGAGCAAATTTCAAGCACTATCGAGCGCCCGATTGGGCACGTTGGCGAGCTGGCCGATTCAATTTCTAGCCGCCGCCGCCGCTGCCTCTGCTCCTGTCCCATCGGCGAGGCCTCGGGCCTCAATCAAGGGCCTGAGCGTGGGGCGCCGCTCGAGGGCAGATTGGGCGCGCGATAACATGTCCACCAGGTCAGCTCGGCCGTCTGCATCGGGGCGGAACAGGGCGCTTGGATGACAGCGGATTGGGTGGGCTCTGTGCGCCGACAAAGCGCCGATCGGGCCAGATGCACGGACAATTCATTGGCGCATGATGGAGGTGCGAGCGCTAAAAAGGGGCCGAGTTTGGGGCAGTAGTGCGGCGGCGGCGGCGGCGGCTGCAGTTGCGCCCCCGCAAGCTCGGCCAGCTGGCTGGCTTGCTGGCTGGAGGACGAAGAGGGGGGATTGCGCGCTCTGTGGGGAGGCAGGCGGGCGCAAGCTAAGTGGCGCTAGCTTGCCAGCGGCGCCGTCTGCGGCAGAGCGAGCGGCCCAATGAATGCGCTCTCGGGCTCGAGCACTGCGGCGCATCCGCCCACGAAGGCCGCTGGCGGCGGCGGCGGCGCGCGCGGGCCTGGCGCCAGCACGATGCCGCGCGCACTGCCTGCGCGGGACAGGCGCGCGCAGCTGCAGCACACTCTGGGGGCCCCCACTGTCGCTCGCCTCAGTGAGGGGCGCGCATTACCTCAGAGCGCAACAAAGCGAGCGGATTGGGAGCGGGCGAGAAAGGAGGGCGCCGAGAAAATTGAAGACACAAAAGCAAGTGGCGAAGGAGTTGAGTGAGCGCAGCAGCTGGTGGCAAAAATGGCAGGAGGCGCGAGTTTTGTTGGCTTACTCAAGCTTGGCGCTTGCTTTGTATCACCCTTGAGCTCGGACGTTTGTGTGTAAATTTCGCAATTATTTCACCGGCTGAGCTCGCTTTTGGGGGCTCGAGCATTGGCGAGCCAGCGAGTGGGTTATTTTTAAACTAGCTTGTCGTCCAATTTGAACATCGAGCCGACATAGCGGCGTGTTGAGAGCATCCGAATAGTGAGCAATCGTGAGCTGCAACGAAGCGAGATTTGCCAAGCCAAGTTTGTGGCCCGGAACAGCTGATCGGGAGAGGCGCACGTGAGGCTGATTGGCGACCAAAAGGGAGAGAGAGAGCTGCTTGGTTGGCGAGATGGCAACCGGCGGGCTGGGACCGGCCGTGACCACGCGCTTCAGTGATAACTACGACCTCAAGGAGGAGCTCGGCAAGGGCGCCTTCTCCATTGTTAGGCGCTGCGTTCAAAAGGCAAG